>JAESFZ010000064.1_pt1 | contig 355530 bp, 341 predicted proteins | sample 9269561 | NCBI WGS metagenome assembly JAESFZ01 (sample SAMN14515552, study PRJNA621657) | algae metagenome | isolation source: Tildeniella nuda ZEHNDER 1965/U140 and co-occurring heterotrophs from wet... | place: Switzerland: Stansstaad, Zurih | collected 1965-01-01
TCTGGGCGCCGAATTCGTGTGGCTGCCGGATATCGGCATCGCGGGCAACGGCCACATGCTGATGATCGAAGACAACAGCGACGCGATCGCGCGCCTGATTCTCGACTGGCTCGACGCCAAAGGACTTTGAGCGCGCGCGCCAAATCATCCAAGGGAGGAAACTCGACATGAAATCCGGAACCATCGCGGGCGCGCTGTTCGGCGCGCTGCTGCCCTTCGCGGCCAGCGCCCAGATCGGCGGCGACGTCGTGAAGCTCGGCGTTTTGACCGACCTCACCGGCGTCGTCGCCGACATCACCGGCAAGGGTTCGGTCGTCGCGGCGCAAATGGCGGCCAAGGAAATCGGCGGTGCGGTGCTGGGCAAGCCGATCGAGATCGTCGCCGCCGACCATCAACACAAGACCGATGTCGGCGTCACGACCGCGCGGCGCTGGTTCGACGTCGACGGCGTGGACGCCGTGTTCGACGTGCCCAATTCCGGCGTGGCGCTGGCGATCCAGGATCTGGCGCGCGAGAAGAAGAAGATCGTGATGTATTCGGGGGCGGGCACCACCGCGCTGACCAACGAGCAATGCTCGCCTTACGGCTTCCACTGGACCTACGACACCTATGCCGTGTCGCACGGCACGGCGTCGGCGGTCGTGAAGGCGGGCGGCGATTCGTGGTTCATCATCGCGTCCGACTACGCCTTTGGGCATCAGTTGCAGGCCGACACGACCAATGTCGTCACGGCCGCCGGCGGCAAGGTGCTGGGCGCCGTCCGCCATCCCCTCAGCAGCCCCGATTTCTCGTCCTATTTGCTGCGCGCGCAGGCGTCGAAGGCCAAGGTCATCGGCATCGCCAACGCGGGCAACGACACGACCAACGCGATGAAGCAGGCCAACGAGTTCGGCATCGTCCAGGCGGGTCAAAGCCTGGCCGCGCTGATCTTCTTCCTGCAGGACGTGCATTCGCTGGGCCTCGCCTCGGCGCAAGGCACCTATCTCACGACCGCGTCCTATTGGGACACGAACGACGCGACGCGCGCGTGGTCGAAGGAATTCTTCGCCCAGACCGGCATGATGCCGTCGATGCTGCATGCCGGCGTCTACGGCGCGGTGCGCCACTATCTCAAAGCCGTCGCCAAGGCCGGCACGGACGATTCCGACAAGGTCGCCGCCGCGATGCGCGAAATTCCGATCGACGACATCTTCTCGAAAAACGCGAAGATTCGCGCCGACGGCCGCGTCACCCGCACGATGCAGCTCGCCCGCGTGAAGAAGCCGTCGGAATCGAAGGCGCCGTGGGATTATTTCGAAATCGTGCGCGACATCGCGCCCGAGGATACCGTGTGGCCCCTGTCGGAAAGCAAATGCGCGCTCGTTAAGAAATAAACGCGAGCGGCAGTGCAGCGTTTACGGCGGGGTCCAGTCCGGGCCTCGCCGTTTTCTTTTGCGGCGGCCCGATTATTGCTGCCCCCGCGGGCATGAACCGCGAAGCGCTCGCCGCCCTCACCGCCCAAGCCCGCGCCGATATGGCCGCGATGGCCTATCCCGCGCGTATCTGGATGCCGGCACCGGCCGAAGCGGACCGCCACAACGTGCTGGTCGTCGGCGGCGGACAAAGCGGCTTGGGCGTGGCTTTCCAACTGGCGCGCGACGGCGTGGCGGGCGTCTCGGTCATCGACAAGGCGCCGCGCGGCGGCGAAGGCCCGTGGCTCAACTATGCGCGCATGGCGACCTTGCGCACGCCCAAGGATCTCGTCGGCCTCGAATGCGGTTTGCCGTCGCTGTCGGTGCGCAGCTGGTACGACGCCGCGTTCGGGCCGGATGCGTGGGACAAAATCATCCGTATTCCGCGTGCACACTGGGCCGCGTATCTCGACTGGTTCCGCGATACGGCCGCAATCCCAGTGCGCAATGGCGTGGAACTTTTGCGCTTGGAACCGCAAGGCGATTGGATCGCCGCCGATCTCGCCATTGACGGCAAGCCGGTTCGCGAATTTGCGCGGCGCGTGGTGCTCGCCCATGGGTTCGAGAATGCCGGGCAATGGACGCTGCCCGATTGGGCCGAGGCCTTGCCCCGGCATCTGCGCGCGCATTCCAACGGCCCGGTCGATTTCGACGCGCTGAAAGGCAAGCGCGTCGCCGTGCTGGGCCATGGCGCGTCGGCCTTCGACAATGCGCTGGCGGCATTGAAAGCCGGGGCCGCACGGGTCGATCTTTGCTTCCGGCGCGCGGCCTTGCCGGAGATCAATCCCCATCGCTGGGCGGAGTTCGCGGGCTATCTGCGCCATTACCCGGAACTGCCCGACGCGACCAAATGGGCGATCATGCGGCGCTTCCGTTTGATGGATCAGCCGCCGACCGCCGATGGCGTCAACGGCTGCAAAGCCTTCGCGAATTTCGCCGCCCATCCGGGCCGGCCGTGGACGAAGATCGCCGTCGTCGGCGATGCGGTGCGCATCGACACGCCGCAAGGGCCGCTCGACGCGGATTATCTGATCTTCGCGACCGGCATGCGCGTCGATCTATCCTTGCGCCCCGAACTTGCGGCGATCGAGGCCGATATCGCGCGCTGGGGCGACGTCCACGCGACCGACGATCCCGATCCGGTGCTGGCGTCATGGCCCTATCTCGGGGCCGGATTCGAGTTCACGCCAAAACCGGGGCGCGCGGCGCCCGCGTTGTCGCGCATCCATCAATTCGGCTTCGCGGCGGGGTTGAGCCATGGCGCGCAATGCGCGTCGGTTAGCGGGCATCGCCATGCGTTGCCGCGCCTTGTCGCCGGGATCACGCGCGGGCTATTCCGCGATATCGAGCCGGGCTTGCTCGCCGATCTCGACAGCTACGACGCCCGCGAGAAGCTGCTTTAGCGAATCTTGCCCCGCGCGGCGACCGGCCAAGCCATCGTCGGCTTGCCGCCGGACAGCACCTGATATTCGTCGTGGAGATTGATCGTCGTGTCGCCATGGGCGGGCACGATGCGCAATTTCTCGCCGAGCTTGGGCAAACGCGCGGTCGCGTCGGCGCGGCGCAGAATGCCGTGCTCGTCGCCGCCGAAGCCGAAATTCCAGCCCGGCAGATCCATCGCTTCGGGCATGCCGCCGTCGACCGATAGCGTCTTGTAGCCGCAATCGAGCACGATGCGATCGTTGGACGGAATACTCATCACCGTCGCCAGCACGAACAGCGCCTGTTCGAAACGGCCGTAGCGCTCGCCGGTTTCGTCGCCCACGTCGCGATATTGCTTGTCCATGAACACGTAGGTGCCGCACTGGAATTCGGTGTAGCCGGCGTTCGTCTGGAATTCGTAGCTGCCGGTGCCTGCGCCCGAGATGATCGGTGTGGAGATCCCGGCGGCGGCGAACGCGGCACGGAATTCGCCGAGCTTGGCGTTGCAAGCTTCCGCTCCCGCGCGACGTTGCGCCCAGCCGGCGATATGCTGGATCTTGCCGTGATAGGCTTGAAGCCCGTCGAAGCGCACGCCCTTGGCCGCGATCGCGCGCTTGGCGAGCGAAACGGCCGTCGCCGGATCGGCGATGCCGCAGCGGCCCATGCCGAGATCGCATTCGACCAGCACGCCGATCTCCACGCCCGCCGAAACGCACGCGGCCGCCAGCGCGTCGAGCCCGTCGGGATGATCGACCACGGTGCGGATCGTCGCGAGACGCGCCAAGCCCGCAAGCCGCGCGACTTTGGTGGCACCGACGATCTCGTTCGTGACCAGCACGTCGGTCACGCCGCCTTCGACCATCACCTCGGCCTCGCCGACCTTCTGGCAGCACACGCCGACCGCGCCAGCGGCGATTTGGCGCCTTGCGACGGCCGGGCTTTTATGGGTCTTGGCGTGGGGGCGCAGCATTACCCCGGCTTTACGGGCGAATTCGGCCATCTTGGCGATGTTCCGCCCCATCGCGTCCAGGTCGAGAACCAAGGCGGGCGTATCGAGAGCGTCGAGATTCATGGGACTTTTTCCACCGCAAAACCGGCAAACCGGGCCGAAACCGGGTCTGCTTTAGCATAGGGCCATTGATCCGGCGAAACGGCTTTGCCACATTCGTTCCGGGCATTGACGCCCCCAGGGAGACGAAAACATGAAGACCCCCGTTCTCGCCGCGGCCCTCGCGCTCGCGATCGCCGGTTCGGCCGCCGCCCAGACGCCGCCCGCGGTGATGTTCGACATCGGCGGCAAATTCGACCGCTCGTTCAACCAAGCGGCCTATGACGGCGCCGAGCGTTTCAAGAAGGAAACGGGCGTCAGCTACAACGAATTCGAAATCACCAACACCGCCGAGCGCGAGCAGGCGATCCGCAATCTCGCGCGGCGCGGCGCTTCGGTCGTGATCGCGGTCGGGTTCAACAACCACGCGGCGATCGAAACCGTCGCCAAGGAATTCCCGAACGTCAAATTCACGATCATCGATTCGGTCGTCGATCTGCCCAACGTGCAGTCGGTGACGTTCCGCGAGCACGAAGGCTCGTTCCTGGTCGGCATGGCCGCCGCCCTCACCTCGAAGACCGGCAAGGTCGGCTTCGTCGGCGGCATGGACGTGCCGATCATCCGCAAATTCTACAAGGGCTACGAGGAAAGCGCGAAATTCGCCAAGCCTTCGGCCGAAGTGTTCATGAACATGACCGGCACGACGCCGACCGCGTTCCGCGATCCCACGCGCGGCGCCGAACTCGCGCGCGGCCAGTTCGATCGCGGCGTGGACGTCGTCTTCGCCGCCGCCGGCGCCACGGGGACGGGCGTCTATCAGGCCGCGAAGGACGCGGGCAAGTTCGCCATCGGCGTGGACAGCAACCAGAACCATCTGCATCCGGGCACGATGCTGACCTCGATGGTCAAGCGCGTGGACGTCGCCGTCTACGAAGCCATGACCCAGGCGCGGGCGGGCACCTGGAAGCCGGGCGCGCGCGCGCTCGGCCTCAAGGAAGAAGGTGTGGGCGTCGCGATCGACGACAACAACAAGGCGCTGCTGTCGGCCGACGTTCTGAAGCGCATCGACGAAGCGCGCCAGGCGATCATCGACGGGAAGATCGTCGTCACCGACGTGATGCGTTGACGGCGGCATCGTGATGCAACCCGCCCTGCGCTTGTCGTCCATCGACAAGCGCTTCGGCCCGGTGCATGCCAATCGCAGCATCGACTTGTCGGTCGCCAAAGGCTCGATCCACGGCATCGTGGGCGAGAATGGTGCCGGCAAGTCGACGCTGATGAGCATCGTCTACGGGTATTACCAAGCCGATTCCGGCACGATCGAAGTCGACGGCAAGCGCGTGAACATCGCTTCGCCGCAGGACGCGATCGCCGCCGGCATCGGCATGGTCCATCAGCATTTCATGCTGGTGGAGAATTTCACCGTGCTCGAAAACGTGCTGCTGGGTGCGGAAGGCGGCGCGTTGCTCGCCAAGGGCGAAGCCGCCGCGCGCGCCGAGCTTACGCGCCTCGCGCGCGATTACGGCCTCGACGTCGATCTCGACGCCAAGGTCGAAAACCTGCATGTCGGCGCGCAGCAGCGCGTCGAGATCCTCAAGGCGCTCTATCGCGGCGCGCGGATTCTGATCCTCGACGAGCCGACGGCGGTATTGACCCCGCAAGAAGCCGACAAGCTGTTCGAGCTTTTGGCGCTGTGGCGTGAGCAAGGCAGCACCGTGCTGCTGATCACGCATAAGCTGCGCGAGATCATGGCGATCACCGATCGCGTCACCGTGATGCGCCAGGGCGCCATCGTCGCCACGCGCGAAACCAAAGACACGAATCAAGCCGAGCTCGCCGAGTTGATGGTCGGCCGGCGTGTGGCGACGCGCGTGCCCAAAGGTGCGGCCGCGCCGGGGGCCGAAATCCTGCGCGTCGAGCATTTGAGCTGCATCGACGAGCGCGGCGCCGCCCGTCTTCAAGACATCTCCTTCTCGGTCCGTGCGGGCGAGATCGTCGGCATCGCCGGTGTGTCCGGCAACGGCCAGACCGAGATATTGGAGACGCTGGCGGGCTTACGTCCCGTTGCGTCCGGCCGCATTCTTTATAAGGGCGAAGCCTTGCCCCCGCCGGGCGTGCCCGCGCGCGCCAAGTTCGCGCGCAGCGTGGCCATCGCCCATGTGCCCGAAGACCGCCATCGTATGGGCATGGTCACGGGCTTCGAGGCCTACGAAACCGCGATCCTCGGCTATCACGACGACGACGCATTGCGCCGCGGCCCGCTGCTGTCGGAAAGCCGGTCGGTCGAACGCTGTCGCGATTTGATGGGCCAGTTCGACGTGCGTCCCGCCGATCCGCGCTTGCGCTCCGGCCAGTTCAGCGGCGGCAACCAGCAGAAGATCGTGCTGGGCCGCGAGATCGACCGCGATCCCGATCTGCTGCTGGTCGGCCAGCCGACGCGCGGCGTGGATATCGGCGCGATCGAGTTCATCCATAAGCGGATCGTCGAGATGCGCGATCGCGGCAAGGCGATCCTGCTAGTCAGCTGCGAACTCGATGAAATCCTGGCGCTGGCGGACCGCATCCTGGTCGTGTGCGGCGGCAGGATCATCGGCGAGGCCGACGGCGCCACCGCCGACGAACGCCGCCTCGGCCTGATGATGGCGGGTATCGCGGCATGAATTCGCGCGGCGATATGCCGGCCTGGGCGGATTACGTTCTGCTGCCGCTGATCAATCTATTCCTCGCCTTCGTGCTGTCGGGATTGGTCGTGCTGGCGATCGGCGAAGACCCGATCCGCGCCATGCGCATTCTGATAGAAGGCGCGATCGGCTATCCCGAGGCGATCGCCTTCACGCTTTATTACGCGACGAATTTCATCTTCACCGGCCTCGCCGTCGCCCTCGCCTTCCATGCCGGCTTGTTCAATATCGGCGGCGAAGGCCAAGCTTACGTCGCGGGGTTGGGCGTGGCGTTGGTCTGCCTCTATCTCGATTTCCTGCCCTGGCCGATCATCTTCGTCGGCGCCATAGCACTCGGCATGGCGTTCGGCGCCGTGTGGGCGGCGATCCCCGGCTGGCTGCAAGCCAAGCGCGGCAGTCACGTCGTCATCACGACGATCATGTTCAACTTCATCGCCGCCGCATTGATGACCTATCTGCTCAGCAACGTGATGCTGGAGCCGGGCCGGGGTGCTCCCGAAACGCGGCGCTTCGCCGCGAACGCGGTCCTGCCGTCGATGCAGACGATGCTGGGCTGGATCGGCATCGACGCCCCGCGCTCGCCGCTCAATTTCGCCTTCTTCATGGCGATCGCCGCCGCGTTCCTCGTTTACGTCTATATCTGGCGCACGCGCTGGGGCTACGCCTTGCGCGTCGTCGGCCAGAACGAACAAGCCGCGCGCTATGCCGGCATCGATCCGGCGAAGACGATCATCGTCGCGATGGCGATTTCCGGCGCGCTGGCGGGCTTGATGGGCGTGAACGAGACCATGGGCGCCCATCAACGCCTGCTCGTCGCCTTCACCGGCGGTTTCGGCTTCGTGGGCATCGCCGTGGCGCTGATGGGCCGCAACCATCCGCTGGGCGTCTGTTTGGCGGCGCTGCTCTTCGGGGCGCTTTATCAGGGCGGCGCCGAACTCGCCTTCGAAATGCGCGCGATCAGCCGCGAGATGGTCGTCGTCATCCAGGGCCTGATCATCCTGTTCTGCGGCGCGCTCGAGAACATGTTCCGGCCCTGGATCGCTTCGCTGTTCGCGCGGCGCAAGGCGGCCTGACATGGACGATTTCGTTCAACTCGTCTCGCTGCTCGCCTCGACCGTGCGCCTGTCGATCCCGCTGATCCTGTGCGCGCTGGCGGGCTTGTTCGCCGAACGCGCGGGCGTGGTCGATATCGGTCTCGAAGGCAAGATGCTCGCCGCCGCCTTCGCCGCCGGCACGGTCGCGGCCTTGTCGGGCTCGGCCTGGATCGGCCTGATCGCGGCGATCCTGGTCGCGGTCGTGTTCTCGATGATCCACGCTTTCGCGTGCATCACCCATCGCGGCAATCAGGTCGTGTCGGGTATGGCGCTGAACGTGCTGGCCGTCGGCCTCACCGCCGTGCTCGCCTTCGCCTGGTTCCGCGAAGGCGGCCAGACGCCGGCTTTGTCCGGTGCGGCGAGATTCGCGCCCATCGTTTTGCCCTTCGCCGAGAGCATTGGCCAAATCCCGATCGTCGGGCCGATCTATGCGCGGCTGATCTCCGGCCACAATGCGCTCGTCTACCTCACCGTCGCGATTATCCCGCTCGTCTCGTTCGTGATCTTCAAAACGCGCTTCGGCTTGCGTTTGCGCGCCGTGGGCGAAAATCCGCACGCGGTCGACACGGCCGGGATTTCGGTCGCGTGGCTGCGCTATCGCGCGCTGATCTGCACGGGCGTGTTGTGCGGTGTCGCGGGCAGCTATCTCGCCACCGCGATGGCGTCGGCCTTTCAGCGCGAGATGACCGCCGGGCGCGGATTCCTCGCTTTGGCGGCACTGATTTTCGGCAAATGGATGCCGGTACCCGCCGTGCTCGCCTGTTTGCTGTTCGCCTTCGCCGACGCGCTGCAAGGCCGCCTGCAAGGTGTCGCCCTGCCGGTCGTGGGCGTCGTGCCCGTGCAGGCGATCCAAGCCTTGCCCTATTTACTGACGGTGCTGCTGCTCGCGGGCTTCGTCGGCAAAGCCGTGGCGCCCAAAGCCAGCGGCATTCCCTACGCCAAGGAGAAGTGAGTTTGTCCCCCGCAAAAGCCGCCGACGCGATCCGCCCGTTGTTGAAGGGTCTTTCGCCCAAGATCGCCATCGTGCTCGGCTCGGGCCTCGGCGGCATCGCCGAGACGATCGCCGATGCGCGCATGCTGCCCTATGCCGAGATCCCGGGCTTTCCGGTCAGCAAGGTGCAGGGCCATTCCAGCCGCTTGATCGCCGGCAAGATCGCGGGTGTGGATGCGATCGTGCTGCAAGGCCGCGCGCATGTATACGAAGGGGCGGATGCCTCGCAGATCAAAACGCCGATCCGCGCGCTGAAATCGCTGGGCATCGAGAAGCTTCTGCTGACCAACGCGGCCGGCTCGTTCCACCCCGCGAACGACGAAGGCTCGCTGCTGCTGATCGCGGATCATATTTCCTGGGCCGGATGGTCGCCGTTGCAAGGCCCCAATGACGACGAATGGGGCCCGCGCTTCGTGGCGATGACCGATGCCTATGACCCGAAGCTTCGCGCCGTGCTGAAGGCGCAGGCGGCGAAGCTCGGCATCGCGCTGCCCGAGGGCATCTACGCCTGGTATCTCGGCCCCAATTTCGAAACGCCGGCCGAAATCCGTGCGTTGCGCGGGCTGGGGGCGGATATCGTCGGCATGTCGACCGTGCCCGAAGTGATCGTCGCGCGCCATTGCGGGCTTCGCGTCGCCACGATCAGCGCCGTCACCAATCTCGCGGCCGGGATGCGCGAAAACCAGCATCTGTCGCATGATCATACGCAGCGTATCGCGAAACGCTGCGCCGAGAAGCTCGACCGCTTGATCCCGGCCGCGTTGGCTGATCTGGTAGGCGCATGAGCGAACTCGCCCGCCGCGCCCTTGCCTGCCTCGATCTCACCAGCCTCAACGACGGCGACGACGAAGCCGCGATCGCGAAACTCTGCGCGCGGGCGCGAACGAAGCACGGCGACGTCGCGGCCGTGTGTCTGTGGCCCAAATTCGTGGTCCAAGCCAAAGCCGCGCTGGCAGGAACGGGCGTGAAGATCGCGACCGTGGTGAACTTCCCGGGCGGTCTGGAACCGGCCGCCGATGTGGTCGCGATGACCAAAGCGGCGCTGGCGGATGGCGCCGACGAGATCGATCTGGTCTTCCCCTATAAGCGCTGGCTGCGCGGGGAGAAAGTGCCCGCCGTCACCGTCGTCGCCCGCGTGCGCGAGGCCTGCGGCACGGCCACGCTGAAGGTCATCGTCGAAAGCGGCGCTTTTCCGGCGCTCGACAAGCTCGACCGCGCCTGCGGCGAGATCGTCGAAGCGGGGGCCGATTTCCTCAAGACTTCGACCGGCAAGATCGAAATCGGGGCGACACCCGACGCGGCGCGCGTGCTGCTCGAAGTGGCGGCGCGCAATCCCTATCGCGACGTCGGCGTGAAAATCTCGGGCGGCGTACGCACGCTGGCCGATGCCGCCACGTATCTCGCTTTCGCCGACGAACTACGCGGTCCCGATTGGGCCACGCCCGCCACGTTCCGCTTCGGCGCGTCGGGCTTGCTCGACGCGCTACTCGCGGTTCTCGACGGCCAAGCAGCCCCCGCCCCCGGCAAAGGCTACTGACATGCTGCCGCAGGAAGTGATCCGCAAGAAGCGCGACGGTTTGCGCTTGTCCGATGCCGAAATCGAATTCCTCGTGAAAGGCATCGCCGACGGCAAAGGCTTGGCCGACGCGCAAGTCGGGGCCCTCGCCATGGCGCTGTTCCTCAACGGCATGGACGCCGCAGAACGTATCGCGCTGACCCGCGCGATGACGCATTCGGGCAACGTGCTGTCGTGGAAGGCCGAGAACCTGCCCGGCCCCATCGTCGACAAGCATTCCACGGGCGGCGTGGGCGACAAGGTGAGCCTGATGCTCGCCCCCATGGTCGCGGCGTGCGGTGCCTTCGTGCCGATGATCTCGGGCCGTGGCCTTGGCCATACCGGCGGCACGCTCGACAAGTTCGAGAGCATTCCCGGCTATTCCGCCAAGCCCGATTTGGCGCTGTTCCGCCGCGTGGTGCGCGACGCGGGCTGCGCCGTGATCGGCCAAACCGCCGATCTCGCCCCCGCCGACAAGCGCCTCTACGCGATCCGCGACGTGACCGGCACGGTCGAATCGATCGGCCTCATCACCGCGTCGATCCTATCGAAGAAACTCGCCGCCGGCCTCGACGCGCTGGTGATGGACGTGAAATTCGGCTCCGGCGCGTTCATGGCGAAATTCGACGACGCGAAGGCGCTGGCGCAAAGCATCGTCGAAGTCGCGAACGGCGCCGGGCTTCGCACGCGCGCGCTTCTCACCGATATGGACCGGCCGCTGGGCCGCACGGCGGGCAACGCGCTGGAGATGCGCGAGGCGGTCGCGTATCTCAAAGGCGATCGCGATGCGCGCCTGCACGATGTGACCAAGGCGCTGGCGGTCGAGATGCTCGATCTATCGGGTGCGGCCCCGCGCGCCCAAGCCGGTGCGAAGATCGAAGCGGCGTTGGCGTCGGGCCAAGCGGCCGAGCGTTTCGCGCGCATGGTCGCCGGTCTCGGCGGGCCGGCGGATTTTCTGGAGCGCATCGACGCTTATTTGCCGAAGGCGCCGATCATTCGGCCGGTATTTGCAGCAACAAAAGGCGTCGTCGCGAAGATCGATACGCGCGAAATCGGCATCGCGGTGCTGGAATTGGGCGGCGGGCGCGTCGATCCCGCCCAAGCCATCGATCCTGCCGTCGGCTTCACCGATATCGCCGGCACGGGTGCCGACATCGGCCCCGATCGGCCGATCGCGATTCTCCATGCGCGCGATGAAGCTTCGGCCGAAAAAGCGGCGCGCACGCTGGTCGCGGCGTATACTTTGGGCGATGCGCCGGCCCCCGCACCGGTCGTGCGCGAAACCCTGGGGATGTGATGGCGCGCGCTTTCGTATTGGTGATGGATTCCTTCGGGATCGGCGCCGCCCCCGACGCCGCGAAATTCGGCGATGCGGGTGCCGATACCTGGGGCAGCATCAAGAAGGCGCAAGCGCCGTCAGTGCCCAACCTCGTGCGCTTGGGCCTCGACGCCGCCCATGCGCGCGCGACGGGCGGCGTCTATGCCGGCCCCGCGCCCGAAGGGCTTTATGGCGCCGCGCGCGAGCGTTCGCACGGTAAGGATACGCCCTCGGGCCATTGGGAAATCGCAGGCGTGCCAGTCGAGTTCGACTGGGGCTATTTCCCGCACACGGTGCCGACCTTTCCCGCCGAGCTGACGCAAGCCCTGATCGCCAAGGCGGGCTTGCCCGGTCTGCTCGGCGATTGCCACGCGTCGGGCACGACGATCCTCGACGAATTGGGCGAAGAGCATATCCGCAGCGGCAAGCCGATCGTCTATACCTCGGCCGATTCCGTGTTCCAGATCGCCGCGCACGAAAAACATTTCGGCCTCGATCGGCTTTACCAGGTCTGCAAGGTCGCGTTCGAATTGGTGCGGCCCTATCGCATCGGGCGCGTGATCGCGCGGCCTTTCGTCGGCGAGAAAACCGGCGCCTTCAAGCGCACCGGCAATCGCAAGGATTACGCGGTGATGCCGCCCGCCCCAACGCTGCTCGACGTCGCCAAGGCGGCCGGGCGCGAGATGCGCGCGATCGGAAAGATCGGCGACATCTACGCCCATAGCGGCCCGACGATGGAAATCAAAGCCGACGGCAACGCGGCGTTGATGGCGGCAACGATGGACGCATTGGCGAGCGCATCCGACGGCGCGTTCGTGATGACCAATTTCGTCGATTTCGACTCGGCTTTCGGCCATCGCCGCGACGTGGCGGGCTATGCGCGGGCGCTGGCGGAGTTCGACGCGGCGCTGCCGGCGTTCCGCGCGGCGATGAGGCCGGGCGATATCGCCGTGCTGACCGCCGATCACGGCTGCGATCCGACCTTCAAGGGCACGGATCATACGCGCGAGCATATTCCCGTACTGTGGTTCGGGCCGGGTATCGCGGGCAAGGATATCGGTATTCGGTCGAGCTTCGCCGATATCGGCCAAAGCATCGCCGTGCATCTGGGCTTGAAGCCCCTCGCTTACGGCCAAAGCTTCGTCTAAGCCGCCAGCGGATAGGTCGCGAGGGCGCGCTGCCCGCCGGGCAGATCAATCCAACGCGAGTCGACACCGAACACACGGCGCACCAAATCGGGCGTCAGCGCTTCCTCCGGCGTGCCTTGTGCCACCAAGCGCCCGCGCTCCAGCACCGCGACGCGCCGGCAATGCAGCGACGCCGAAAACAGATCGTGCAGCACGGCCAGCACGCTGCCGCCTTGCGAAGCGACGCGCTTGGCGAGGTTCAAAACCGCATGCTGGTGCGAAAGATCGAGGCTGGATGTCGGTTCGTCCAGCAGCAGCAGCGGCTTTGCCGTGCCGTCGATCTGCGCCAAAGCGCGCGCCAACTGAATGCGCTGTTGTTCGCCGCCCGACAGCGCCGCATAGCCGCGCGCGGCGAGCGGGATCGCGTCGCATGCATCGAGGGCTGCGTTCACGGCTTGCAGGTCGGCCGCTTTGGTCGTGCGTCCTTCATGCGGCAAGCGGCCCAGCTCGACGATCGCGCGCGCGTCGATATCGAACGCCACGGCGGCATGCTGGGGCAGCACCGCGCGGCGGCGTGCCAGATCCGCGCGCGTCCAGGTCTTGAGATCGGCGCCGTCGATTGCGACGTTACCGCTTTCGGGCGGAAACTCGCTCGCCAATACGCGCAGCAATGTCGATTTGCCCGCCCCGTTGGGCCCGAGCAGCCCAAGAAATTCGCCCTCGCCCAGCGACAGCGACACGCCATCGACGAGATTGCGGCCCGCGCGGCGCACGACGATATCCTTGGCGATCATCATGCGGCCAAGCGGCGCTTCTCGCGCCGGATCAGGAAGGCGAAGAAGGGTGCGCCGATCGCCGCCGTGACGAGACCGACGGGCAGTTCGGCCGGGGCGACGAGGATGCGTGCGAGCGTATCCGCGGCGACCGACAAGGCCGCGCCATAGGCCGCCGCGAGCGGAATCAAGCGGCGATGGCCGGGCCCGTGCGTGAGCCGCACGAGATGCGGCACGACCAAGCCGACGAAGCCGACCGGCCCGGCGACGGAGACGATCGCGCCCACACCCAGCGCCGCCACGCCGACCGCGAGGCGCTTCATCGTTTCGACGGGAATGCCCAGATGCCCCGCCTCGCGCTCGCCCAGCATCAACGCGTCCAACCCGCGCGCGAAGAACGGCAGCATGCAGAAGGCCAAGAACACAAAGGGAGCGATCAGCATCAAGCGATCCCACGACGCGCCCGCGTAACTGCCGAGCAGCCACAGTGTGATGTCGCGCAATTGGCGATCGTCGGAGGCGTAGATCAACACGCCGGTCAGCGCGCGCGACAGCGATTCGAGCGCGATGCCCGAGAGCAGCAGCGACGCGACGGGAATACGCCCGTCGACCCGCGCCAAGCGATCGACCGCCACGGCGGCGGCAAGGGCCCCCGCGAATCCCGCGAGCGGCAGAACGGCCCCGCCCATGGCGCTCGCGCCGAAGAAGATCGCGGCAACGGCGCCGAGTGTGGCGCCGCCGGTGATGCCAAGCACGCCCGGATCGGCCAGCGGATTGCGGAACAGGCCCTGCAACGTCGCACCCGCCAGCGCCAACATGCCGCCGACCAACGCCGCCATCAGCATGCGCGGCAGGCGCAGCGACGCGACGATGGCGAGGGTGCGGTCGTCGACGCTGAAATCGAGCCCGGCCCCGTGCAGCAACGCCGCCGCCACATCACCCAGCGGTATGCGCGACGGACCCAGCGCCAAAGCCGCCAAGCACGCGGCCAGCAGCCACGCGCTTGCGACGAAGGCCGGGCGCAGCGTCATTGCGCGGCGACCCAGGGGCGCTCGGGCAGCGTGGCGATCGCCTCGTTCGGGCGCAACGCGGCGGCAAGATCGCGTGCGGCATGCGCCGTGCGCGGCCCGAAGCCGAGCAGATAATCCGCGTCGAACGCGACGATGCGCATATTCTTCGCCCCCGCGAATTGCGGCAGGCTGCGCATCGCCGCTTCGCCGCCCAAGGCTTGCAGCGAATGCGTGACGGTGACGATGACCGTGGCGCCGGATCCCGCCAGCGCTTCGGCCGACAAGGGTTTGTAGCCCTTGTAGCCGTCGATGGCGTTGACCGCCCCGGCGAGTTTGAAGATCGCTTCGGCCGAGGTTTCCGCCCCGGCCGCCAGCGGCGCGCCGCCGCCCGCCGACAACACGAACACGATTCGCGGACGCGCGGGCGACGCGGCGAGCGCCTTGGCCAGGGTCGCGAAATCATCCGCGAGGCCCCGTTCCAAAACGTTCGCCGCATCGCCACGTTCGAGGATCGCACCGACCATTCGAACGCGCTCGGCCAAAATCTCGGCCGAATGTCCTTCGCGCGCCTTCACCACGCGCAATCCCGCCCCCGCCAGTTGCGCCAACACCGCCGGCGGGCCCGCGTCGTCGGTCACGAGCAGCAGATCGGGCTTCAGCGACAGAATGCCCTCCGCCGCCAAAGCGCGCAGATAGCCGACCTTCGGCAATTCCTGCGCGCGCTTGGGATAGAGGCTGGTCGTGTCCACGGCCGCGACGCGGTCGCCCGCCCCCAGCGCGTAGACGATTTCCGTCAGCCCGTTGCCGGCGACGACGATACGCTTGGGCGGCTCGGCGAAAGCGACGGCGGCGCCGGAAACGGCCAGCGCCGCCGCGAGGAGAAGCTTGCGCATCGCGTCAAGCGGCCGCGCGGCCGACCAGCGATTCGGCGAGCTCGCGCCACGCCGGCAATTCCGGCTTGCCGGGTTTGCGCGCGCCAAACAGCATGGCGATATTCTCGCCCTGCTTGTCGAACACTTCGACCGAGGTGACCACGCCGTCTTCGGTGGGTTTGCGCACCAGCCACACCGAACCGATGCGGTCTTCGCGCAGATGCAGATTGAAGCTCGGGTCCATCACGTTGATCCACGTGCCCATCGGGACGATCTTCGAGACGGGGCCGGTATGGATCTGGATGCAGCCGGGATTGCCGACGAACACCATGATCGGCGTGCCGCTCGCCGAGGCGCGTTCCAACGTCGCTCGCAGATCGGTCGGCGCCAAAGGCTGCGCCAGATCCTCGCCCGCCAAGCGCATCGCCTGCAGGCGCGAAGCGCCCACTTTGCGCACCAAGCCGAAGAAATCGTGCGTGTCCTTCAGCGATTTCCAGCCGTCGCGCAACGCCTTGGCGTCGATATCGGCGTCGGGCTTCTCCGCCTTCTTCGCGGCGCGTGCCGTGAAGACCGGCGCTTCGGTTCCGGCCGGTGCGGTGAAATCCGCGACCAAGCGGTTCCATGCCGCCATGTCGGTTTCCTCGAGCGCATGCACCTTGTGCACGGCATCGCCCGCCGCGTCGAAGAACTGCAGGCTGGGGCGGCGCTGCGCATCGTTCGGCGCGACCGCGTAGCCGAATTTCCACTGCCCCAAGAACAGGCGCAGATCGATATCGGGTCCGAGCACGAGGCCGACATGGCCGCCTTCGGCCGAGAAATTCTCGTACACGCCCTTGCGCTCGTGCACGACGGATTCGTTGCGCGTCAGCGCCATCACGCGACCGAGTTCCTTGAAGCGCGCGAGCATCGCGGCGAATTCGGGCTTGAGGCGCGTCGCGGCGGAAGACGCGTCGATCGGCAGCAAAGCGGCTTCGCCCACGCCGAGCTTCTGCGCCACGTCGTAGGCGCGAAGCTTCGGCTCGGCGGCCAGCAACGCGTCGCGGCGCGCGGCAAGATCGGTTTGAATCGGTTGGACGGACATGATGACTCCCTTCGTCAACGCAAAATGAAACGCACCGGCACTTCGACCCAGGCGGTCAACAGCCGGTCGCCGCGCCGAGCCGGTTCGAACCGCCATTGGCGCGCGGCAGCCAAGGCGGCTTCGTCGAGCAGGCGCATGCCGGAGCCTTGCCAGACGATCAGTTCGAGCGTGTCGCCGGCTTCGCCGACAAGGGCGCGCAGCACCGTGGTGCCTTCGACGCCCATGTGGCGCGCGCGCGGCGGATATTCGGGTGCCACCGGCTTCGCGCGGAAGCGCGCATCGGTCGTGACCGTGATGGCGTCGGCCGGCGGCGCCGATACGGCGGCGCTCTGCGATACGGATTTTTGCGCGGCACTTGGTGCAGGTGCGGCCACAACCGGTGCCGGGTCCGGCACCGGAGCAGCGGCTTGAACGGGTTCGGGCGCCGGCACCGATGCGGGCGGCGCTTCGACCGGTTTGCGCGCGACCGGCTTGGGGCGCGGTTTCGGCACGGGCTTCACGACGGGCGGCGGCTCGGGCAATTCCGCGATCCGCTCGACGATCGGCTCAAGCACCGGCGGCGGCGGTTCGACGGCAACCGGTTCGACAACAGGCTCGGGCGAAGCCGCTTGGCTGAAGACCGGCGCTTCGACGGGCGCCGCAACGGGCGCTTCGATCGGGGCCGCGATCGCGATCTCGATCAATTCGATCGCGCGTTCGGCAGGCGGTGCGGCCACGCCCCCCAGCGTGGCCGCGGCGGCGACCGCGCCGAACAAGAGCCCGTGCGCGAGCAGCGAACCCAGTGCCGCGCGCGGGTCCAATCCGGATCGCGATGTCGCCGTCATCGCCATCGCGTCAGAACTTGTAGGTCAACGCGACCTTCGCGTTGCGCCCGGTTTCGTAGAACGCGGCCGGCGTGGACGAGTTCCAGTTCGAGCGGCGATAGACTTTGTTGAAGACGTTATCCACGCCCGCATCGATGGTGAAGTCGCGCAGGAACGTGTCCTCGGGCGTCCAGCTCGCGTAGAAATCCCACACGGCATAGCCGCCGGTCACCGGCTGCGAGCCGGAGGTGCGGTCCTGGCGCGCGCTGGCGGTGACGCGCCCGCCCAGCGTCAACCCCCATTCCAGCCAGCGATGGCCGAGGCCGAGCGTCACCTTGTCGGCGGGCGTATCGGCGAGCGGCAGATTCGTGACCTTGTTCTCGCCGCGCAGGATCGACGTGCCCACCGTGCCGAACCAGCGGCCGGAATCGTAGCGCGCTTCGCCCTCGAAGCCCTGGATGCGCGCTTCGCGCACATTGGTCGTGGTCGTCGTCGTCGAGCCCACGACCTGCTGGATGTAATCCTCCAGATCGTTGACGAAATAGGCGGCGCGCACGCGCAGACGGTCGCGCGCGGCGAACACGTCGGAGAAGCGCAAGTTCACGCCGCCTTCCTTGTTGAACGACGTTTCCGGCTTTAGATTCGGGTTGGCCACGAAATTATTGCCGGGGAAGTGCTGGCCGCTGACGTAACGCTCGGTCAGCGACGGCACGCGGAACGCTTCGGCATAGGACACGTAGGGTGCCGCCCACGGCACGACCTGATAGGCGACCGACGCCTTGGGCGAGAACCGCTCGTCGGCCTTTTGCGTCGCGTTGCCGAAGGACGATTGCTCGAACCGGTCGTAGCGCACGCCCGGCACGATCGTGACCTTGCCGATCTCGATCTCGTTCTGGATGAACGTGCCGAACACGGTTTGATCGGCGTTGGGATATTCGGTGCGGCGTGCACCGTTGCGCCGGCTCGATTGCTCGTCGCGATACCCGTCCACGCCGATCGTCAGCGCGTTCTTCTCGGCGTCGAACAGCGAGAAGCGGGACGTGTTCTGGATGTCGAAGCCGTTGGTGCGCAGATCGGTGTCGTCCTTTTCGATCGCCGTCGCCGGCAGGACGCGCTTTTCGTAGATGTCCACTTCGTTGCGATAGACGACCGTCTTCAGGTCGATCAACGGCGTCGACGGTGCGGCATAGGCCCAATTCACGGAAAAGCTGCGCTGCTTGGTGTCGCGATCGACGATCGTGCTGGTCGTGGTCGCGTTTCCGAGATTGGCGTCGCGCGGGATCGTGTGATCGTCGGCGTAAAGCAGCGTCGAGATGCCGATCTTGTGGCCGTTGCCGATATCGTAGCCGCCCTTCAGCAAGCCGCTCGTCACCTCGTCGCCCGAATAGGGAATGTCGATGCCGCGGCCGTCGGTGTAGTTGCCGTTGCTGCGGCGCGTGACGTTGCCGACGACTTCGCCGCCAAAACCGCGCGTGGCGCCGGTGAGGCTTGCGAGGCGCGAGGAATTATTCGTCTGATAACCGACGCGCGCGCGGCCGCCGAAATTGGCCCCCGGCTTCAGGATGTCTTCGGCGTCGACCGTGCGCATATTGACCGCACCGCCAAGCGCCCCCGAGCCGAACAGCAGCGCGCCGGGACCGCGCGAGACGTCCATGCTCTTCAGCAGGTCGGGTTCGAGGAAGACGCGGCCGCGATGGCCGGCGTTGAAGTTGTTGCGCACGCCGTCGACGCGCAGCACCACGCGCTCGTCCGATAGCCCGCGCACCGTGAACTGGCGCACGGTGTTGCGCGGCACGCCGTTAGTTTCGACGCCGGGCATGTCCTTGACCAGATCGTCGATGCTTTGCGGCTGGCGGCGTTCGATCTCCTCGCGATCGACGACGGAGACGGAGCCCGCGACGTCGCCCGCGACTTTCTCGGTGCGCGTGGCGGAGGTGGTGACGGCGTCGAGCGCCGTGACCGGTGCCGTCTGCGCATGCGCGGCGGCGGCGGTGAAAACAAGCAAAGCGGGAATGGCGCAGCTCAGCGCCGGACGGCGTGCCAACATTAAGCGGACTCCTTGAACTGGGAGACCGTTGCTGGCTGGCTTGTCCGGGGCGCGCCCCGCTTGGCTGGCTGGCTGGGTCGAAGACGGTTTATTTCACTTGGTCAGCAGCAACTTGCCCGCACCCGTGACCTTCAGCCGATAGATCGATCCGGCATGGACGATCTTCACTTCGGTCCGGCCGGCCAATAATTCGCGGCTGTCGACCGAAATTTCGGCGTCGGGCGGCGGATTGGCGGGCGCGGCAACGGGGGCAGTCGTGTTGCTGCGACGCATGGGGGTGAAATAGCACCCATGAATCTTAAATGCAAATGATTCGCACTAGCATTCTCAATTTAGATTGTTACGACCCTAGCCTTTTGAAAAGGCGTCTATTTTTTACTTTTGCTTGCGCTGGATCCAGCCGCCGCCGAGCACGCGGCGGCCGTCATAGAACACGGCGGCTTGGCCGGCGGCCACGCCGTATTCGGGCTCGGCGAGGACGAGCTCGGCTTTGTCCCCGTCCCCGCGCTCCAGATGCGCCTTCTTGGGCGACGTCGTGGAACGGATTTTGACAGCGACGTCGGTCGCTTCGATCGCGCGCGGGCCCAGCCAGTTGACGCCCGCGAGCGCCACGCGCCGCTCGGCCAGCGCTTCGCGCGGGCCGACGACGACGCGCTTCAATTCGGGATCGACGCGCAGCACGTAAAGCGGTTCGGCATCGGGGCCGCGCGATTGCGACAACGCAAGGCCGCGCCGCTGGCCGATCGTGTAATGGATCGTGCCTTCGTGACGGCCCAGCACGTTGCCTTGCAGATCGACGATATCGCCGGGCTCGGCCGCACCGGGCTTCAAGCGCTCGACGAGCTTGGCGTAGTTGCCGTCGGGCACGAAGCAGATGTCCTGGCTGTCGGGCTTGGCCGCGACCGGCAAACCCAAACGCTCGGCTTCGGCGCGCACTTGCGTCTTTGGCATGCCGCCCAAGGGGAAGCGCAGAAAGTCGAGCTGCTCGCGCGTCGTCGCGAACAGGAAATAGCTCTGGTCGCGCGTGTCGTCCTCGGCGCGATGAAGCTCCGCACCCTCAGGCCCCGCCACGCGGCGCGCGTAATGGCCGGTCGCGAGCGCGTCGGCGTTGAGATCCTTCGCGACCGCCAGCAGATCGCGGAATTTGACCGTGCGATTGCACTGGATGCACGGGATCGGCGTTTCGCCGCGCGTGTAGCTGTCGACGAATTCGTCGATCACCGCGTCGCGGAAGCGGCTTTCGTAGTCGAGCACGTAATGCGGAATGCCGATCCGGTCGGCGACGTTGCGCGCGTCGTGAATATCCTGACCCGCACAGCAAGCGCCCTTTTTCTGGATCGCGGCCCCATGATCGTAAAGCTGCAGCGTGACGCCGACGACGTCGTAGCCCGCTTCCTTCATCAAGGCCGCGACGACGGAAGAATCGACCCCGCCGGACATCGCGACGACCACGCGCGCACCCGGCCGCAGACCGATTGCGTCCGGCATCGTCACGGCAGGCGCTCCAGCCCCATCCGCCAGAACGAGGTTTCCAGGCGGCAGGCGCGATCGAAGATCGTCGCGAGCGATTCAAAACGTCCGCCGCCCGCACGCGTGTGCCACAGGCGATCGACGAAATCGGCCTTGCCGCGCGCGATGCGGCGATAATCGTCGCTGGAATAGGCGGCGATCCAATCGTTGTAGCGATTGCCGTCCTCGCGGCGCCAATCGGCCTCCTCAAGGCGCATCGCGATTTCGGCGTAGCCCACGGTGCAGGGGACCAGCGCCGTCACGAGATCGAGGATGTCGCCTTGCATGCCGGTTTCGAGCACGAAGCGCGTATAGGCGATCGTCGCTTCCGATTCCTCGTAAGTCTCGATCTCGTCCTTCGAGATGCCCCAGCTTTCGCAATACTTCACATGCATCGCCATCTCGCCGTCGAGAATGGCTTTGACGCTGTTGTTCACGAACGTCATGTCGGCGAGATTGTCGGCCTTATAGACCGCCAACGCCCAAGCGCGCGCGAACTGCACCAGGAACAGGTAATCCTGGATCAGATAATGGCGGAAGCTTTCGACCGGCAACGTGCCGTCGCCCAAACCCGTGGCGAAGGGATGGGTCGTATACGCGTCCCAAGAATCGCGGCACGCGTCGCGCAGGCGTTCGAACAGCCCGTCCTTCTGCCACAGCACGACGCTCATCGCCGCTCCTCCAGCCACGCCATCTGGATCGCTTCCAGGATCTTCTCGTTCGACTTGTTCGGGTCGTCCGCGAAGCCGGGCAGCGCCTGGACCCATTTCCACAAATCGGTGAAGCGCAGATTCTCGACGTCGGCGTCGGGATGCGCCTCCTCCAACTCGATGGCGATGTCGTTCACATCGGTCCAGCGCAGCTTCTTCATCGGTATCGTCCCAACCTTCCTTGGACCGGCCTCGCCCTTCGACAGGCTCAGGGTGAGGCCTAATTCAAAACCTCATGGTGAGCTTGTCGAACCATGAGGTGCGCGGGCGATCTCAGGCCTTATCGACCATCATGTTGCGCGTGGCCGTGGGCAGGGCGACCGTCAGGCCGTCCAGTTCCTCGGTCATCGTGATCTGGCAGCCCAGGCGCGAGGTATGCGTGAGGCCGAAGGCGAGATCGAGCATATCCTCCTCGTCCTCCGACGCTTCGGGCAAGCGCTCGTAATCGTCCTTGTCGACGACGATGTGGCAGGTCGAGCAGGCGAGCGAGCCTTCGCAAGCGCCTTCGAGCGGCACGTCGTTGCGATGCGCGATTTCGAGCACCGAGAGGCCGACCGGAGCGTCGACTTCCTTCTTCGTGCCGTCGGGATAGACGAAATACATCTTGGGCATGGTCTTCTCTTCTTTTCCTGAAGTTCCTATCCGCCGATATCGGCGACGGCGCGGCCCGCGAGCGCTTTGCGGATTCCGCGATCCATCCGCCGCTCGGCGAAGATCTTGGTGCGGTGTTCGAGTTCCTCGGCGGCGCCTTGAATCGCCGCGCGATCGGTCGACGACATGGCGCGTTCGACCACATCGATCGTTTCGTTGATGCGCGCCTGTTCGTCGGCCGACAGAAGATCGGCATCGGCCGCCAACGCGGCCTGCACCGCGTTCACGCCACGGCGCGCTTCGACGCGCGCCTCGGTCAACAGGCGACGTTCCATATCATCCTGCGCGTTGTCGATCGACGCGCGCAGCATCGCGGCCATTTCGTCCTCGGTCAGACCATAAGACGGCTTCACCTCGATGCGCGATTCGACCCCGGTCGTCGCTTCCTTGGCGGCGACGGTCAGCAGACCGTCGGCATCGACCGAGAAGGTCACGCGGATGCGCGCCGCCCCCGCGACCATCGGCGGGATGCCGTCGAGTTCGAACCGCGCGAGCGAGCGACATTGATCGACCATCTCGCGCTCGCCCTGCACGACATGCAGCGCCATGGCGTTCTGGCCGTCCTGATAGGTCGTGAATTCCTGGGCGCGGCTGACCGGGATCGGCGTGTTGCGCTCGACCACTTTCTCGACGATGCCGCCCATCGTTTCGAGGCCGAGCGACAGCGGCAGCACGTCGAGCAGCAGCGTGTCGGACCCCACGGTCAGGGATTCGGCTTGCAACGCGGCCCCGACCGCGACGACTTCGTCGGGATCGATATCGGTGAGCGGCGGCTTGCCGAAGAATTCGGCCACGCGCGCGCGCACCAGGGGTACGCGCGTCGATCCGCCGACCAGCACGACGCCGCCGAGCTGGTCCGGCGTCACGCCCGCATCTTCGAGCGTCGCGGCGGCGATTTGGATCGTGCGTTCGACCAAGGGCGCGATCAGCTTTTCGAACTCGGCGCGCGTGAGTTTGTGCGCGCTCTCCGCTTCGCCCAGATCGAGGAACCCGTCCCAATCGTCGCGATCGGTGAGGCATTCCTTGGCGAGACGCGCGGTGACCAGCGCTTGCTTCACATGATCGCGGTCGAGCTTGTCGCTGCGCTCGCCCATGAAACGCTGGGCGATCGCGTTGTCGAAATCGTCGCCACCCAATGCGGCGTCGCCGCCGGTCGCGAGGACTTGGAACACGCCGCGCTCCAATCGCAGCAGCGAGAAATCGAACGTGCCGCCGCCGAGATCATAGACCGCGTAAAGACCCTCGGCCTGGCTATCGAGACCATAGGCGAGTGCGGCCGCCGTCGGCTCGGCGACCAGACGCAAGACTTCGAGACCGGCAAGGCGCGCCGCATCGCGCGTGGCGGTGCGCGCGGCGTCGTCGAAATAGGCGGGCACGGTCACGACCGCGCGATCGACCGCGCGGCCCAGCGCGATTTCCGCGCGCTGCTTCACCGCGCGCAGAATATCGGCGCTGATCTCAACTGGCGTGAGCAGACGGTCGCCGATCTTGAGGCGCGCCATGCCGCCCTCGGCCGGGGGCCCGAGTTCGTAAGGCAGCGCATCGCCGAGCTTGGCGAGTTCATCGATGCCGCGGCCCATCAACCGCTTGATCGACGAGACCACCACTTCGGGATTGTCGAGCAGTTCGAGCCGCGCGCGTTCGCCGACCAGAGGATCGCCATCGTCGAAATAGGCGACGACCGACGGCACGAGGCCCACGCCGCGCGCGTCGCGCACGATCTCGGCCTTCTGGTCGCGCGAAAACGCGACCACCGAGTTGGTCGTGCCGAGATCGATGCCGACCGCGAGACCCTTTTCGGTCTCGTGGGGCAGCGGCGTCTCGCCCGGTTCGTGAATCTGCAACAGCATGTCGAGCGCGGCCGTTAAAGGAAGCGAACGTTTTGACGAGGGCTTCGGCGAACAAGTCGCCGAAGCCGTTAGCAATCAGCGCGCCAGGGTCAGGCGTGCGCGCCGCGCGCGGGCCTCTTCGCCCAATTTGACCAAGTATTTGAGGCGCAGATAACCGCGTTTGGCGGCGATCTTGTCGCCCGAAGCGAAGTCCGACGCAAGGGCCGAAAGGGCGGCCTCGGCATCGAGCTTGGCTTGGCGCGCGATGGCCTCGACCGCGGCCGGATTATCGGCCTCCATCAAGGCTTCGCGGCGCTCCAGCTGATCCATCAACAGCTCTTCGTCGGCGATGGTATGCGCGCCCTCGCCCTCGACCTTTTCGCCCAGTAGATCGAGCAGATAGGCCGCGCGCGTCAGCGGGTCCTTCAACGTCTCGTAGGCGTCGTTGAAGGCGACCGCCTGGCTTTGCGAAATCTGCTTGGCCTTGGGTGCGGCCGCCGCGAAACGATCCGGGTGCAACTGGCGCTGAAAGCCGAAATAAAGCTGGTCGAGCACCGGCACTTTGATGTCGAAATCGCGCTTCAGCCCCAATCGCGCGAAATGATCGAGCGGGACCGGCGGCTGCACCGCCTTGCAAGTGTCGCAAAACAGCCCGCCCCACGCGACCGGCCCTTTGCAGGACCAGCACACGGCCAAAGCGGGACCGTTATTCGTCGAGGCGGATGTTTGGGGCGCGTTCGTCATCGAGCATTAGAACCAGCGCCCGATCAGACGTGGAAACTATCCCCGCAGCCGCAGCGGCCCTTTTCGTTCGGATTGCGGAAGACGAAGCCCGATTGCAGCTTCTCCTCGACGAAATCCATCTCGGTGCCGAACACGAACATCGACGCTTTGGGATCGATGAAGATCGAAATGCCGGCTTCGGGCTCGACCACTTCGTCGGCCGGGCCCTTCGCATCGGCGTATTCGAGCGTGTAGCTGAGGCCCGAGCAGCCGCGCGTGCGCACGCCCACGCGCACGCCCGCCGACGGCTTGCCGCGCTGGGCGAGCAGCGCCTTGACGCGCCCGATCGCCGCTTCCGTCACCGTGATGGCGGGCGGCCGCGCGCGCGGGGCGCGCTTGGCGGGAGCGGCCGTGGCGGGAGCAGACGTGGCGGCGGCTTCGGTCATCGCGGGTGCCCTCGCTTATGCGCCGTGCTTGCGCTTGTAGTCGTCGATCGCGGCCTTGATCGCGTCTTCGGCCAGGACCGAGCAATGGATCTTCACCGGCGGCAGCGCCAGATGCTTGGCGATGTCGGTGTTCTTGATCGTCGAGGCTTCGTCGATCGACTTGCCCTTGACCCATTCGGTCACCAGCGACGACGAAGCGATCGCCGAGCCGCAGCCGAAGGTCTTGAACTTCGCGTCCTCGATGATGCCGTCGGCACTCACCTTGATCTGCAGCTTCATCACGTCGCCGCAGGCGGGCGCGCCGACGAGACCCGTGCCGACCGCGGCGTCGTTCTTGTCGAACGAGCCGACATTGCGGGGGTTCTCGTAATGGTCGACGACCTTTTCGCTATAGGCCATGGGTGTGTCTCCTTCGCGATCCTTTATAGACGAAACCTCAATGGGCCGCCCACTGGATCGATTTGATGTCGATACCTTCTTGCGCCATTTCCCACAGCGGGCTCATCGAGCGCAGCTTGGAAACGGCCTCCACGATACGATCCGCCGCGTAATCGACTTCCGCTTCGGTCGTGAAGCGGCCGAAGCCGATCCGCAGGCTGGTATGCGCGAGTTCCTCCTCCACGCCCAGCGCGCGCAGCACGTAGCTGGGTTCCAGCGACGCCGATGTGCAAGCCGAGCCCGAGGAAACGCACAAATCCTTGATGCCCATCATCAGCCCCTCGCCTTCGACATAGGCGAAGGACAGGTTGAGATTGCCGGGCAGACGGTTCGAGAAATCGCCGTTGAGGAACACTTCGGGCAATTTGCCGTGAACCGTTTTCAGGAAGCGATCGCGCAACGTGGTGAGGCGCGCATTTTCCGACGCCATTTCCTGGCGCGCGATTTCGGCGGCCTTGCCAAGCCCCACGCAAAGCGGCGTGGGCAGCGTGCCCGAGCGCATGCCGCGCTCCTGCCCGCCGCCATGGATCATCGCCTGCAAGCGCACGCGCGGCTTGCGGCGCACGAACAGCGCGCCGATGCCCTTGGGCCCGTAGATCTTGTGGCCCGAGATCGACATGAGATCGATCTTCATCGCCTCGACGTCGAGCGGGATCTTGCCGAAGGCTTGCGCGCAATCGGTGTGGAAGAACGCGCCCTTCTTGCGGCACAGCGCGCCGATCTCGGCCAAAGGCTGGATCACGCCGATCTCGTTATTCGCCGCCATGATCGAGACGAGCACGGTCTTGTCGGTGATCGCGGCTTCCAGCGCGGCGAGATCGACCAGACCGTCGGTCTTCACCGGCAGATAGGTGACCGTGAAACCTTCCTGCTCCAGATGGCGGCAAGTATCGAGCACGCATTTATGCTCGGTCACCACGGTGACGATGTGGTTCTTCTGGTCCTTGTAGAAATGCGCCACACCCGCGATGGCGAGGTTGTTCGATTCCGTCGCCCCCGAGGTGAACACGATCTCGCGCTCGTCGGCACCGATCAGATCGGCGACTTGCTTGCGCGCGGTTTCGACCGCTTCCTCGGCTTCCCAGCCGTAATGATGGTTGCGGCTATGCGGGTTGCCGAACTTCTCGATGAAGAACGGCATCATCGCGTCGAGCACGCGCGGATCCATCGGCGTCGTCGCCTGATAATCCAGATAGACGGGCTTCGTCGGCGCGTTCGCCAGCCTGTCGTTTGTCGCCTGCGTGCTCATAAAATCTCTCGCTCCCGTAGCCTTATTTACGCAGCCCGTGCCGAAGACCGGCGCCGGGCGAATTCGATATAGGCGTTGGCGAAACCTTCCAGTTCCGCCGTCGTCGTCGCCGGTCCGAACGAGACCCGAATGGCCTCGGCCGCATTGTCCCCCGCCCCCATCGCCAGCAACGTGGCGCTGGGGCCGACCTTGCCCGACGAACACGCCGAACCGGCCGACACCGCATACCCGGCAAGGTCGAGCGCCATGACCTGGGTATGCGCCGGAACGCCCGGCAGACCGATGCTCAACGTGTTGGGCAGGCGGGGGGCCTTCCTGCCATAGAAGATGGCCTCTATTTGCGCGGAATCAACCATGTCGATCACATGGTCTCTCGCCGCATAAAGCTTTGACCAGGCGTCGATTTCCCGGGCCGCCAATTCGGCCGCCGCACCGAAGGCGACGATGCCCGGCAGATTGGGGGTGCCCGAGCGCCAGCCGCGCTCCTGCCCGCCGCCCAGCCACAGCGGCGAAACCGCGCGTTTTTCGCGCACGACCAGGGCGCCCACCCCCATCGGCCCGCCGATTTTATGCGCGGACAGCGCCAGCGTATCCACGTCGAGCGCCGCGAAATCGACCGGGATTTTGCCGGCGGCCTGCACGGCGTCGCAATGGACGCGCGAACCCGCCGCATGCGCGCAGGCGGCGATGTCGGCCACCGGCTGGATCACGCCGGTTTCGTTGTTCGCCAGCATCACGGCGACGAGCTTCGCGCCCGCGATATCGGCGCGTTCCAAATCCAGCACGCCATCCGCCGTGACGGGCAGCACGCGGCCATCGGGAAGATTGGCGCGCACGGCATCGTGCTCGATTGCCGAATAGGCGGCGTCGGCGCCGAAGCCCGACAACGCCAGCGCGTTGGCTTCGGTGCCGCCGCTCGTAAACACGACGCGATCCGCGGGCGCGTTGACCAGGGCGGCGACTTGTTCGCGCGCTTTCTCGATCAGTGCGCGCGCCGCGCGACCGGCGTTATGGACCGACGACGGATTGCCTGCCGCGACCAGCGCGCGCGCCATCGCTTCGGCCGCTTCGGGCCGAACGGGGGCGCTCGCGTTCCAGTCGAGATAGGCGGTCGGCATCGTTACTGCGCCGCGACCATGGGTTCGGCGATCGCGGCGGGGGCTTCGTCGATCACGCCCGCCGTGCCGAGCACGCGGCGCGACACGACGTTCGCGAGCGTCACCGACGAGAGATAGAGATGGATCTGGTTGCCCAGCTCCTCCCACAGATCATGCGTCAAGCAGCGCGCCTTGTTGACGCGGCAACCGACGGGCGACCCCGGCGCGCAGCGCGTGGCGCGGATCGGCTCGTCGACCGCGAGGATGATGTCGGAAATGCGCGTCTGATCGCTGGCGTGGGCGAGCAGATAGCCCCCGCCCGGCCCGCGCACGGAGCGCACCAGCCCGCCGCGCCGCAGCTTGGCGAAAAGCTGTTCGAGATAGGAGAGCGAAATCTCCTGACGCTCGGCGATATCCGCGAGCGCCACGGGATTGCCCTTGCTGGTCGATGCGAGATCGACCATCGCCATCACGGCGTAGCGGCCTTTGGTGGAAAGCTTCATGGGATCAACCTTCCGATCTCAAACGCGATCATTCGCGTAAACGCGCAGCGGGGCGGCATCGCGTTCGTCCAGCGCCTTGCGCTGGGCGGCGACGATGCCTTCGAGCTCGGCCATGCGCGCGCGCAGGATGCCGAGATCGCCTTCGAATCGATCGAGCGCGCGGGCGACGGGGTCTTGCACCTCGCCCGACATGCCATAGGCGCAGAAATCGTCGTTCTTCGGCCGGCCGACGATCTTGGCGGGAATGCCCACCACCGTCGCGCCCGCCGGGACCGCTTCGAGCACGACGGCGTTGGAGCCGACGCGCGCATTCTTGCCGACCGTGAACGGCCCGAGGATTTTGGCACCCGCGCCGACGATCACGCCGTCCTCCAGCGTGGGATGGCGCTTGCCCTTATCGAGCGTCGTGCCGCCGAGCGTCACACCCTGATAGAGCGTCACGTCGTTGCCGATCTCCGCCGTCTCGCCGACCACCACACCCATGCCGTGGTCGATAAAGAAGCGCTCGCCGATACGCGCCGCGGGATGAATCTCGATCCCGGTCAGGAAGCGCGCGAACACGGCGATGGCGCGGGCAAGCAGTTTCAAGCCGCGCGACCAACACCCATGGGCAAAACGGTGCAGCAGCACCGCGTGGAAGCCCGGGTAGCAAAGCACAACCTCCAGCCGCGAACGGGCGGCCGGGTCGCGGGCCAAGATGGCCTCCATATCCGCGCGAATTGCCTTGAAACTCATTGTCTTAACCAACTAACATTCGGGACTGCCTCGAATATGCGGTAACAAGAAACCGTTCCTGCCCGCCATACCCGAGAAACGCAGTCGGAATTTAGGGAGACCGAGCAAATCGGTCAAGTTTGTTTATCCCTTGCCGCCGGAAGCCGAGTCGTCGTTTCGTACAGCACCAAAATTTAAACAAATCCGACTTTGGGCTCGATCGCCGCGGATTTGCCAAAACAGTTCACTTCGTGGAGTAGGACCCGGGAATGCCGGACGTGACGATCAACGGTGCCGAAGGCCGGCTGGAGGGCAAGTTCGCGCCCGCCAGTGCGGGCGACCGCGCACCCATCGCGCTTCTGCTGCATCCCCATCCGCAGCACGGCGGCACGATGCACAACAAGGTCGTGTACACGCTGAATCTGGCCTTTCAAAAGGCCGGGTTCTCTACCTTGCGCTTCAATTTCCGCGGCGTGGGCCGCAGCCAGGGCAGCTACGGGCGCGGCGAAGGCGAATTGCAGGACGCGGCTTCGGCGCTCGATTGGATTCAGCAGAACCTGCCCAATTCGCGCGGCTGCTGGATTGCGGGCTTCTCATTCGGCGCTTGGATCGGCATGCAGTTGCTGATGCGCCGGCCGGAGATCGACCGCTTCATCTCCGTCGCGCCGCCGGCCAACATCTTCGATTTCTCGTTCCTCGCTCCCTGCCCCTCGTCGGGTCTGATCGTTCAGGGCGACAAGGACGAGATCGTGCCCGAGGAATCGGTGCTGAAGCTTTCCGAGAAGCTGGCGAAGCAGAAGGACATCGTCGTCGATTTCCGCGTCATCAAGGGTGCGAACCATTTCTTCGCCGACCGGCTCGACAGGCTCGACGCCATGGTCGCCGAATATGCCGCCTCGGCCCTGCCGACGATGCGCGACGCGGCCCCGCCGCCGCCGGTGATGGCGCCCCCACCGCCCCCGCAGCCCGAGCGCAAGCCGCCGGCCATTTCGCTGCCGCCCGACGCGCCCAGCCGCGCGGAAGCGAAGAAAGCCGCCGCCGCCAAGGCGAAGCCCAAGGCTGCCGCCCCCAAAGCCGCCGTCAAGAAAGCCGCCGCGCCCAAAGCGAAACGCTGACGGACACGGCCTCGGCGTGTTATAGCGCCGCCGCCATGACGAAATTCCGCTCCGAATTCCTGCAAGCGGCGCAAGCGCGCGGCTTCATCCACCAGATCACCGACCCCGAAGGTCTCGACGCGCGTTTGGCGTCGGGCAAACCGATGGTCGCGTATATCGGGTTCGATGCGACGGCGGACTCGCTGCATGTCGGGCATCTGTTCCAGATCATGACGCTGCGCTTGTTCCAGCGCTGCGGCCACCGGCCGCTGGCGTTGATGGGCGGCGGTACGACCAAGATCGGCGATCCCTCGGGCAAGGACGAAGCGCGCAAGCTGCTGTCCGAAGCCGACATCGCGGCCAACGTCGCCAGCATCAAGCGCAGCTTCGACAATTATCTCGATTTCGGCGACGGCAAGGCGCTGATGGTCGACAACGCGGAATGGCTCGACAAGCTGCTCTATATTCCGCTGCTGCGCGATATCGGCCGCCATTTCTCGGTCAATCGCATGCTGACGATGGATTCCGTCAAGCTGCGCTTGGAACGCGACCAGCCGCTGTCGTTCCTCGAATTCAACTACATGATTTTGCAGAGCTACGATTTCGTCGAGCTCGCCAAGCGCTACGATTGCGCGATGCAGATGGGCGGCTCCGACCAATGGGGCAACATCGTCATGGGCGTCGAGCTCGGCCGACGCGTGGCCGAGAAGCAGTTGTTCGGCCTGACGACGCCGCTGCTCACCACCGCCTCGGGCGCTAAGATGGGCAAGACCGCCGCCGGTGCGGTGTGGCTCAGTGCGCAGCGCCTGTCGGTCTACGATTACTACCAATATTGGCGGAACACCGAAGACGCCGACGTGATCCGCTTCATGAAGCTGTTCACCGATCTGCCGCTCGACGAGATCGAGAAGCTCGCCAAGCTGCAGGGGGCCGAGATCAACGAGGCGAAGAAGATCCTCGCCTTCGAGACGACCAAGCTGTGCCACGGCGAAGCCGCCGCGACCGAAGCCGCCGAGACCGCGCGCCGCGCTTTCGAGGAAGGCCAATCGGCCGAAGGCTTGCCGACGGTCGAATTGCCCAAGGCCGAACTCGCCGCCGGGATCGGCGTGCTCGATCTTTTCGTGCGCGCCGGTTTGGCCGCATCGAAGGGCGAAGCGCGCCGCCTCGTTCAAGGCAAGGGTGCCAAGATCGACGACGCGATTGTCGAAAGCGACACGGCAATCGTGAAGCTCGACGGCGGCACGGTGAAACTCACCGCCGGCAAGAAGCGCCACGCGCTGGTGAAAGCGGTCTGATCGCCGTCACGTCCGGCCGATAGATCCCGGGTCTCGCTCGCGCTCGCCCGGGATGACGGGGATGATCGGCACTGCGTTTCTTCATTCGTCACCCCGGGCAAGCCGCCGCGCAAAGCGGCGGCGCGACCCGGGGTCTGCCGAGATGACGAGAATTACCGGCGCGGATTGCGCGCGAAGTAAGCGTCGATCGAGCGCACGATGCCGCTCGCCACGCGCTGGCGGTATTGCGGCTTGTTGAGCTGGCCTTCGTCCTGCGCGTTCGAAAGATACCCAAGCTCGATCAGCGCCGAGGGCACGTCGGGGGCGCGCAGCACCGCGAAGCCCGCGAAACGATGCGGATTGACGGGCAGCAGTTGAACCTCGCGCCCCATTTCCTGCACCAAGGATCGCGCGAGCGAAATCGAGTGGTTCGAGGTTTCGCGCTGCGCCAGATCGATCAGGATCGACGTCACGTCGCGGCTTTCGCGGCTAAGGTCGACGCCCGCGATGATGTCGGCGCGGTTTTCGCGCGCGGCCAAACCGGCGGCTTCGGAGTCCGACGCGTTTTCCGACAACGTGTAGATCGACGCCCCGCGCGTTTCGCGGTTGCCCATCGAATCCGCGTGGATCGAAATGAATAGATCGGCCGATTGCTGGCGTGCGATGGCGATGCGGTCGCGCAAGCGGATGAACACGTCCTGATCGCGGGTCAGGAACACGCGATATTTGCCGGTCGCTTCCAATTGGCGGCGGATTTCGCGCGCCATCGCCAGCGTGATGTCCTTCTCGTGCGTGCCGCCGATGCCGATGGCGCCGGGATCCACACCGCCATGGCCGGGATCGAGCACGATCATCGGCCGCTCGATCCGGCGCGGCACTTGCGCGGACGGCGCCGCCGGAACGGCCGCGCGGGGTGCGGGGGCCGCACTCGCGACCTGGGTCGACGGTGCGACGGGGGCGGGTGCCGCGACTTGCGGCACGGTGGGCGTTTGAATATGCGGCGATGCGGCGGCGGGTCGCGGCGCAGATAGCGTCTGCGGCGGCGACGCCGTCGGCGCCGGTGCCGCATCCGGAACCGGCGGGGGCATATTCGCCTGCATGGCGCGCAACACGCCCGACGCACTCCAGGGCTGGACGTCCTGGGCGAAGGCTTCTTGGGTCGTGCGCTCGAACTCGATCGTCAGCCGGTGCCCCGCCCCTTGGCGGGTGGGCAACTCGAAGCGCGCCTCGCGCACCCGTGCCGGCCCCGCCAAGTCGAGGACCAGGCGCCCGGTCTTGGCGTCGAAAGCGCCGTAACGCAAACCGGCGACCAGTCCGCGCGGCGGCGGGTTGCCGGCGTTCTGGCGCCAGGCGACCGCCGGCAGATCGACGACCGCGCGCATCGGTTCCGACAAAAAGAACACCTGATATTCGACGCGGCGGGAGATCTCGACCGTCAGCCGAACTCCCCAAGGCGAGTCCGTTAAATTGACCGATTGGACGGCGATGTCCCGCCCCGGAGCCGGACGCGCGGTACCCTGGGCATGGGCGGCCGCCACTGCCAAGAAAGTCGCCAGCGCTAAAAAGACGGCGCCGAAGCGCCGGGCCCACAACATATGGTCAACTCCGTACCTGGATCCCGCCAGCTATATCCCGCGACGCGAGCGACCGACAAGCATCGAACAACCGGGGCGGAATTTCCGATTGTTACCAGGGGACCCGGTCTGTATGGTGGATTCGTCCGCTGGTGGGGGCCCCTTTAAGACCGGAGTGCCCTCCACCGTGCGAACGGCCTCGTGGCCTCCCGGCTTCCGACCCTTTTGGGGACGATCCGGGTTCGGTGCCTGGGACCGTTTCGCGGCGGACGCGCCAGGGCGGCCGGGTCATCTCCCGCGCGACGCCCCAGGGTTTCGGGTTCGATGCCCGGGCTGGCTTTCCTTCGGGAAAGACCCCCGGCGCGGCATCCCCGGAATTCGGATTACCCCGCGGCGCGGGCCAAGGAACCCGCGCGCGACACGCGAACTCCCCTTGGGGCCGTGCGCGACTTCGATCCGGTCTTTGATTTTTTGGGACGCGAACCCGCGTGGTTCTCGCGCGATCTGGCGTCCCCCAGATAAGTTCGGAGCGGCAGTATGGCCACCAAACGTATGTTGATCGACGCGACGCACCCCGAGGAAACGCGGGTCGTCGTGCTCGATGGTAACCGCCTCGCGGAATTCGACTTCGAAATCGCGAGCAAAAAACAACTCAAGGGTAATATCTATCTGGCGCGCGTCACGCGCGTCGAACCTTCCCTTCAAGCGGCGTTCGTGGAGTTCGGCGGCAATCGCCACGGCTTCCTCGCCTTCAACGAAATCCACCCGGACTATTATCGTATTCCGATGTCGGATCGCGAGGCGCTGGACGCCGATCACGATCACGACCACGACGATGTCCGCCACGCGGAGCCCGAACACGCGGCACCCGCCGTGATCGACCTTCCGATCGACGAACCGCCGATCGATCCCGGTCTGATCAACGTGACGCCGACGGAAAGCGCCGGCCCGATCGATCTGCTGCCGCCCCCGCATCTGCCGGAAGCGCGGGCCCCCGAAACGATCCCGCCCGCAAGCGACGCCGCCCCGGAACTGCCCTTCGCGGCACCCGCGCCCGCGCCGATCGATGGCGCGGCGCCCGCGAGCGAAACGCCGGCGGAAACCGGTCCGGCCGAAACCGCGCCCAACGACGGCGCCGGCACCGAAATGGTCACCGTGGAAGCCGGCGGCGCCGACTTGCCGCCGCTCGAAGAACACGCCGAACCGCGCCAGCATCACGTCGAAGATCTCGGCGGCGACACGGTCGAGGAAGCACACGAGACGCGCCGCAGCCGCCGTCCGCAGCGCCACTACAAGATCCAGGAAGTGATCAAGCGCCGCCAGGTGCTGCTCGTCCAGGTCGTGAAGGAAGAGCGCGGCACCAAGGGTGCGGCGCTGACCACGTATCTCTCCCTCGCCGGTCGCTATTGCGTGCTGATGCCCAACACCGAGCGCGGCGGCGGGATTTCGCGCCGCATCACCTCGCAGCAGGACCGCAAGCGCCTCAAGAGCCTGATCGAGGAACTCGACATGCCCGAAGGCATGGCGGTGATCCTGCGCACGGCGGGCATGGAGCGCGACACCTCCGACATCCGGCGCGACTACGAATACCTGATGCGCCTGTGGGAGGAGATCCGCGATCTCACCCTGCGTTCGTCGGCGCCCGCTTTGATTTACGAGGAGGGTACCCTTCTCAAGCGCGCCATGCGCGACATCTATTCGGCCGATGTCGGCGAAATCCTGGTCGAAGGCAAGACCGGCTATGAAGGTGCGAAATCCTTCATGTCGATGCTGATGCCCTCGGACATCGCCAAGATCCGCCTTTACGAGGATCGCACCGCGCCGCTGTTCCAGCGCTTCCAGGTCGAGAACGAGCTCGACGAGATGCACCAGCCCACGGTGCGCCTCAAATCGGGCGGCTATATCGTCATCAACTCGACCGAAGCCTTGGTCGCGATCGACGTCAACTCGGGCCGTGCCACGCGCGAGCGCCATATCGACGAGACCGCGTACAAGACCAATCTCGAAGCCGCCGACGAAGTCGCGCGCCAGCTGCGGTTGCGCGACCTCGCGGGTCTGATCGTCATCGACTTCATCGACATGGACGACCATCGCCATCAGGCGGCGGTCGAACGCCGTCTGAAGGAAGCGATGAAGTCCGATCGCGCGCGCATCCAGATCGGGCGCATCTCGGCCTTCGGCCTGCTGGAGCTGTCGCGTCAGCGTCTGCGCCCGTCGATCGCGGAAATGAGCTTCGAAGTCTGCCCGCATTGCGAGGGCACGGGCCGCATCCGCTCGACCGAGTCGACCGGCCTGCATGTGCTGCGCGGCATCGAGGAGGAAATCTCCAAGGCGCGCAACACCGGCGAGTTCGTCGTCCATGTGCCCGCTTCCGTGGCGCTCTACATCTTCAACCACAAGCGCGCGGCGCTGGCGGATATCGAAACCCGCCACGGCGTGCGCCTGACCTTCCAGGCCGACGACAAGCTGATCGCGCCCGCCTATCGCGTGGAGCGCGTGCGCGCCAAGCAAGGCGGCAGCGAAGCGGGCCCCGCCCCGATCCGCCATGTCGAGGATTTCACGCCCAGCGAGCCGCAGGTTCGCGAGCGCGAGGAATTCGCCGATGCGCGCAACGACGGCGAGGAAAGCGGCGAACGCGAGTTCACCCGCCGCGAAGGCCGCGGCGAAGGCCGCACCGAAACCGAAAGCGAGGCCGACGGCGAACGCCGGGGCCGCCGTCGCCGCCGTCGCGGCCGCGATCGCGACCGCGAGCGTGGCGACCGCCCCCAGCACGCCGCCAACGGCGAAGCGCCGCAAACCGGCGGCGAGCCCGCAGCACTGCAAGCGCCGACCGGCGATGCGCCGACGGAAGCCGCACCGATGGACCTCGTCCCCGGCGGCACGGAAGCCCATCGTCCGCGCGAACCGCGCCCGACACCGAATGGCGCCCCCAATAGCGAGGGCGGCGAGGCCGGCGAAAGCGATGATTCGCGCCGTCGTCGTCGTCGCGGCCGTCGCGGTGGCCGTCGCCGTCGCGGCGAAGGCGGCGAAGGCATGGAAGCCGGCGCGCCGCAAACGCCGCAGAGTGGCGTGGTGGTCGAGCCCGGCAATGGCAACGACGCGACCCCGCCGGCCGAAACCTACGCGCCCGCGCCCTATCGCGTGCCCGGCCCCGGCGACGATCTCGACCGGCCCGGCTTCGCCTCGGCCCCGCCGCCGCCGCGCGTTGCGGGTCCCGGCGATGCGCATGATTGGCCGTGGAACCGCCGCGTCGATCAACCCGCCCCGGCCGTGAACGTCGCGGCGCCGGTTTCGACGCCCGCACCGATCGTCGCGGAAACCAAGCCGGAAGAACCGGTCTCACCGGTGGCCCCCGCCGCTGCGGCACCGGCCGCCGAGCCCGCCCCGCCGCCGCCCGAAGACGATCCCAACAAGCCCAAGCGTCGCGGCTGGTGGAATCGCCTGACGGGCTAAGGCTCGCCAAGTTCAAAGAAGAAGGGCGCCGGAATTCGTTCCGGCGCCCTTTTTGTTTGCGCGGGCTCTATTTCCGCCAGGACTTGGGGGGCAGAAGATGACTGCGAAACCTAGCCTCAACAATGCGGGCAAGCGGGATATCAACCTTTAGGATATCGACTTATAGATTTTTAAATTCTAATTTTTTCTGACTTTCGACGATTGTGGTACGCATACTCGAGAGCAAAGAATGGATGCACAGACAAGGGTTGCGCGGGCATTCGTAGCTGCGCCGATAGTCACGGCAACGATTGTGTGTTCGATATTTCTTGTAGCGAATCCCATTATGGGCGCGCTTATGATCTTCTTTGGCGCCCTAATTTCTTACTTCGTCTTGCTCACAATAGGCGCTATCGCGCATATCATACTTGTGAAAAACAACGCCGTCGGCAAATGGAACTACGTACTCACTTCTGCCGCAATCGGCATCTTACTGTCATTCGCGGCCCACACTTCGGGCTATGACTTCGTTAGCCTCTCATCATTGATGGGGAGGCTGCATGATCGGATTGGCAATATTGTCTTTGTCGAGATTTGGAGCGTCGTCATTGGATGGGTTTTTTGGCGCATTGCTCGGCCCGACAAGCCCTAGCGTCAAACGTGCCAATAAAGAAGAAGGGCGCCGGAATTCGTTCCGGCGCCCTTTTTACTTCCGCCAGGCTTTGAGGCGCGCGGCGGCTTCCTGCATATCGGCGAAAGTGCCGGCGAAGGAAAAGCGCATCGTGCGATGGCCGCGCAGCGGATCGAAATCCTTGCCCGGTGTGGCGGCCACGCCCGCTTCGTCGAGCATGCGCCTGCAGAATTCGGCGCTGTCGTTGGTCATGTGGCCGACGTCGCAATAAAGATAGAAGGCGCCGTCGGGCGGCGCGAATTCCGCGAAGCCCGCCTTGGGCAATTCGGCCAGCAGATAATCGCGATTGGCGCGGTAGTTGCGCACATGCGCTTCCAATTCCTCGGTCGCGTCGAACGCGGCGATCGCCGCGTGCTGGGCGAGCGTCGGCGGCGAGATGAACAGATTCTGCGCCAGGCATTCGACCGCGCGCACCAGATCGGGCGGCACGATCAGCCAGCCCAAGCGCCAGCCGGTCATCGAAAAATATTTCGAGAAGCTGTTCACGACGAACATGTCGTCGCCGTAGCTCAGCGCCGTTTGCGTTTGCGCGCGGTTCTCGTAGACCACGCCGTGATAGATCTCGTCGGAGACGAGGCGAATGCCCTTCTTGCGGCAGGTCTCGACCAGCGCTTTGAGATCGCCGGGCGAGAGCATCGACCCCGTCGGGTTCGCGGGGCTCGCCACGATCAAACCCGCCAGCGACGCGTCGAGCGACGCGGGATCGGGCTGGAACTTGGTGCGCGCTTCGGCGGCCAAACCGACCGGCACGCAGTCGAGCGCTTTCAAAATGTTACGATAGGCGGGATAGCCCGGATCGGCGAGCGCCACGCGATCGCCCGCATCGAACGCCGCGAGGAAGGCGAGCAGGAACGCGCCGGACGAGCCCACGGTCACGCACACGCGTTCCCACGGCAGATCGATGCCGTACCAATTCTTGTAATGCCGCGCGATCGCCTTGCGCAGTTCGGGAATACCGAGTGCGAGCGTATAGCCGAGCTTGTCGTTGTCGATCGCGCGCTTGGCCGCTTCGCGCACCAAATGGGGTGCGGGCGTGCCCGGCTGGCCGACTTCGAGATGGACGGATTTGCCCGACGCGTCCTTGGCAAGCGCATCGCGCGCGGCGGCGGCGCGCATCACGTCCATGACGATGAAGGGCGCGACGTCCGCGCGCTTGGCGATTTTATGCGCCATTAATTGGAACCGCCCCTCAATTCGAACCAATAGCGAGGCCCGCACCGCGCCGATCGGTTTCGATCCGGCACGTATTGCCTTCCGCGACCAAACCGCCGGGGCAATGGATCGCTTGCACGCGCGCGGCGTCGCCATTCGCGGGCAAATTCGCGCGCGGCGCTTCGATCGACGCGGACAGCGCTTCGCGGCCTTGCAGCGTGTCGAGCGCCGCACGCGCCAACGCCAAAGGCGCCGCCGCCCCGCCGGACGCCGCCCCCACGAAAGTCACGTCGTTGCGTTCGCGCAATGCGATCGCCACCGTCAGCCAGCGCGCATCGGGCCCGCCGATGCGCGGGGCCGGGGCGAGCGGAAACGCCGTGCCTTGCGGCAATCTGGCGATGCCGAACGGCGTATGGCCGGTCAACGCGCAAGCGACCGCACCGCCATCGCGATCGACGATCGCGAAGCCCGTGCCCGACGCCGTATCGGGTTCGGCCGCGAATTCGCCCCCCACCCCGGCGAAGGCGCGAATGCGCGCGGAGGCCATCGCTTCGCCCATCGGCAAGCGCGACGACAAATCGGCCTGCAACCATTGCGCGCGATCGCGCGACGCGGCGGCGGCGGTCGACACCAGCAGCGGCAAGCGCGCCTCGGGGGACGTCGGCCGCCAGCGCGATTCGAGTGCCCCGAAGATTTGCCCCACCGCGAGCGCACCGGATGCGGGCGTCGTCCCGACGAATAGGTCGTTGCTTTCGCCCACCCGGATCGACGGCTGGATCTGCGCCATGCCCGACGCCAATTCGGCGGCCGTCATGCGGATACCGGCGGCGTCCAGCGATTGCAGCATCGCGCGCGCATATTGCCCGTTGTGCAGATCGCCGGGGCCGCGGCTGCGCAACACGCCCAACGCCGCCGCCATTTGCGGCTGGACCATACGCTCGCCTTCCGCGATCGGGCGGCCTTGCGGCAGGAAGATCGCGCGCAAACCCGGGTCTTCGGCCAAACGCTGCGCGTTCGCGGCGACGTCGATGGCCAGCGCCCGCGTCGCGTCCGTGCCGTTGCGCGCGAAACTTTCGGCGGGGCTGACGACCTGTTCCCAGCGCAAGCGGCCATAGCGCGCATGCAGCGCGAACAACCCGCGCGGAATTCCCGGCGTGGCGATTTGCGCGTCCGCGCTCGCCGCCGTCGCGGGGAAGGAAATCGATTCGACGCTGCGCGTGCGCCCGGCGCCCGTCGCGATCAGGCAGAACCCGCCCCCGCCCAGCGGCGCCTGGCTCGGCAAGGTCACGGTCAAGGTCAGCGCCGCCGCGACCGCCGCATCGGCCGCCGATCCGCCGGCGGACAGGATATCGCGCGCGACCAAGGCCGCGCGCGGCTCGGCCAATGTCGCCCCGCCCAGAAAGCCGCGCACCGAGCCGACGACGCCCAAATCCTGCGTTTTCTCGCCGCCCATCCCAAGCCAAGAACAGCCCGACAAAGCCATGCCGGACGCGAGCAAGCCCGCCATGAAAAGGCCGCGCTTGGGCGATTGATTTGACGGGCGCGTGGCCCTAGCTTGGGTCCGCACGCCGTGCGTCGAGCTTGGAAACTGGGTCATGCGCTTGAAACTGCTCGATTTTGCGAAATTCTTGCGGACCGCCGGAAAAGCGGGCCTCGCGGGCGTTATCGCTCTTTCGGTCGCACTCTGGCAACCCCCGGCCGCGCACGCCCAGGCGCAGCAGCGCATCCAGTTCATCCGCGACGCGGAAACCGAAACGATCATCCGCGCCTATGCGACGCCGATTTTCCGCGTCGCCGGCCTCAACCCCGACGACATCAACGTCCATCTCATCAACGACCGGTCGCTGAACGCCTTCGTGGCGATCGGCCAGAACATGTTCTTCCACACCGGCCTGCTGATGCGCACGGAGAATCCCAGCCAGTTGATCGGCGTGATCGCGCACGAAACCGGCCATATCGCGGGCGGACATTTGGCGCGCCTGCCCGAAGCGATGCGCGACGCGTGGACAGCGACGGTGGTCTCGCTGCTGGGTGCGGCGGCGGCGGCCGTCGCCGGGCGCGGCGACGCGGCGGTCGCGTCGGTCTTGGCGGGCCAGCAGATCGCGGAGCGCAGCTTCCTGCGCTATTCGCGCGCCCTCGAATCCTCCGCCGATCAGGCGGGCACCACCTTCCTCGATCGTTCGCAGCAATCCGCCAAAGGCTTCCTCGAATTCATGAAGATCCTGCAGGATCAGGAATTCGCGATGGTCGAGCGCCAGGACCCCTATGTGCGCACCCACCCGGTCACGCGCGAACGCATCGACTTCATCGAGAATTTCGTCGCCAGTTCGCGCTTCTCGAATGCGCCCGCGCGGCCCGAATTCGTCGAGATGCACAAGCGCATGCGCGCGAAGCTGACCGGCTATATCGAACCGGCGCGGGCATTGACGCAGTATCGCGAGAGCGACGCGTCGCTCGAAGCGCGCTATGCGCGCAGCTGGGCCTATTACCGGCGCGGCGACATGATGCGCGCGATCCCGTTGATGGACGGGCTGCTGAAGGATCACCCCGACGATCCGTGGTTCGCCGAATCGCGCGGCCAGTTCACCTACGAAAACGGCCGCCCGCGCGACGCGATCCCGTTCTACGAAAAGGCCGTCGCCAAAGTGCCGAACAACGCGCTGCTGCGCTTGGAGCTGGCGGCCGCGCAGATCGCGACCGAGGATACGGTGCTGCTCAAAGCCGCGATCGACAATCTGATCGCGGCACAGGCGCGCGAACCTGAAACCGCCGAAATCCACCGCCAGCTCGCCGTCGCCTATGGGCGCGACGGGCAAATGGGCATGGCGGCGCTCTCGCAGGCCGAATACGCGCTGCTGATGGACCAGCGCGTGGCGGCGCGCGGTTTCGCCGAACGGGCGGAACGTTTGCTCCCGGCGGGTTCGACTTATATCCTGCGCGCCCAAGACATCAAAAACGCGATCGAGCCGAACCCGCCCCGCCCATGAAAAAATCCATCGCCGCCGCCGCCCTTCTTCTTCTCGCCGCCTGCGCGAGCGGACCGTCCGCGGACAAAGCGCCGGCCCCCGCCCAAGCGACGCGCGCCTCGGTCGTCGACGGCACGATCCGGTTGCTCGATCGCATTCCAGGTGCCCAAGCCAATGCGGCGCCGGAACAATGGTGGACGCGCCGCCAAGCGAACGAAGGCCCACTGACGGTCGTCGATCTGCAAGGCACGCTCGCCATTCGCCCCGACGCGCCCGGCGGTTCGCTGATGGCGCGCCGCGTGGACGCAAGCCTCGCCGCGACGCCGTTCCTGCGCTGGAGCTGGTATCTGGAGCCCAGCGTGTTCGGCGGCGGGCCGGGCAGCGGCCAGGAGCGAGGGTTGCGCATGGTCGTGTTCTTCCGCTCGGTCGATCGGCCGTTCAGCGAGCGTCTTGCCTCGTGGGCGTTCGTCGAGCCCGCCGAATACGATCATTGGGTCGAGATCTCGTTCGGCGGCTTCGGTGCGGCGCGCGCCGAGATGGCGCAGCAGCGCAAATGGACCGCCGACGAATCCGGCCGGCGCATCGTGCTGCGCGAGCCGCGCGCCGAACAGGCGGGCAATTGGCATGTCGAGGCGATCGACCTCAACGAGCTCTACAAGCGCTTCTGGCCGAGCGGCGACCCGACGAAAATGCGCATCGTGATGGTGGGCTTGGGCGGCTTCGCCGGCCCCGTGCCCGAAGGCGTGCCCGGTGCGATCGGCTATATCTCCGAAGCGTATCTGACCCGATGAGGCGTTTTTTCGCCGCCGCGGCGCTGGCAATGGCTTTGATCGGGCCCGCCCAAGCGCAAGCACCGGCGCTCGATCGTCCGACGCCAGATCGGGCCGCGATCGAGCAGATCGTGCGCGATCTGATCCGCCGCGAACCCGAGATCGTTCTCGAAGCGCTCGACGCGCTCGAAAAACGCGGCGAAGCCCAGCAGCGCGAAGCGGCCAAGCAAGCGTTGAACGAGCGCCGCCGCGAACTCGAAAACGATCCCGATATGCCCGTCGCGGGCAATCCGCGCGGGTCCGTCGTGATCGTCGAGTTCTTCGACTATCGCTGCCCTTACTGCCGACGCATGGCCGAGCCGATCAAGGAACTGCTCGCGTCCGAAAATGACGTGAAGCTCGTGCGCCGCGATTGGCCGATTTTGGGCCCGCCCTCGGTGATCGCGAGCCGTGCGGCTTTGGCCGCGCGCGCGCAAGGCGAGCAGCGTTACGAAAAATTCCACGACGCGCTGATGACCGCGCGCGTGCAACTCGACGAGAATTCGATTTTCCAGATCGCGCGCGAAACCGGGCTCGACATCGATCGCCTGCGCCGCGACATGGAAAGCCCGCGCATCGCCGCGATCCTTCAGAAGAACGATGTACTCGCCCGCGCCCTCGCCTTCACCGGCACGCCGGGCTTCGCCATCGGCGAAGCGCTCGTTCCGGGGGCGGTCGATTTGCGCACGCTCAAAAATCTGGTCGCGGCGGCGCGCGCTCCAGCACCAAAGTAAAGTTCAACATCATATCGGGCGTTTTGCCGTCCTCGGCGAGCGGCAGCATAAGACGCTCGATCACGCGCCACATTTCCATGAAGCTGAAGGCGGGCGCTCCGCGCCGCCAGCTGATCGCGCCCTTCGCCACGGCGTGATAATCGGGCAGCGTCCGGTTCGCCGCGAAATCGGGCGAAACCTCGTCCATGAAACGTCCGGTCGATCCGGCGAGCGGGCCGGTATCGAGCGCTGTGCCGATCAACCGGTACCGGAATCGCGGCGGATCGCCGACGATGTCGAGCAGCCAGATATTGGGCATAAGGTCCGGGATCGCGGTCGGATCGAAATGCCGGCGCGCGGGCAGCAGGCCGGGCCCCGGCGACAGACTTCTCCAATGATCATGGAACGCGCGCACGCGCGGATCGGCGTCCGCCGGCACGTGATCGAGCGCCGCTTCGCCGCCATCGGTCATGGTTCGGCGTCCGGCTGATTTTCGGGCCGCGCCGCGTCGAACGCGGGCACGGTCAGGCAGGTTTTGAAGATCGCCATCAATCGCGGCCACGCGGCGTCGAGCTCGGCATCCGAATAGAAGCGTTTGGCGTTGAAGGTTTGCGGCACCAGGCAGACATCGGCGAGCGTGGGCGTATCGCCGTGGCAGAACTTCCCCGTTCCGGGCGCCGCGAATTCCTTCTCCAGCGCGTCGAAGCCCACGGCGATCCAATGCCGGTACCACGCCGCCACGCCCGCCTTGTCGAGCTTCAGCGTATCGGCGAGATAATTGAGGACGCGCAGATTGTTGAGCGGATGGATGTCGCACGCGATCGCGAAGGCGAGGTTGCGCACGCGCGCGCGATCCGCCGCGCCGCGTGGCAGCAGCGGCTTTTCCGGATAGGCCTCGTCGAGATACTCGCAAATCGCCAGCGACTGGGCGATGCCGAGATCGCCGTCTTGGAGATACGGGATCAAGCCTTGCGGGTTGCGCGCCAGGAATTCCGGCGAACGCTGTTCGGCCTTGCGCAGATGAATGAATTCGTTGTCGTAGGGCAGGCCCTTCAAGCCCAGCGCGATGCGCGTGCGAAAGGCGGCCGACGAACGGAAATAGCCCCAAAGTTTCATGTCCGGTCTTTCCGACATTTGCGGCGGGAAGATAGCGCCGGACGCGAAATTTTGCACGCCGGTGCGCCGGGCTACCCCGCGTTCGGTTTACGCCGGCTGGCCAGCGCGATCGCCGCGGCGATGCACGCGAAGCCGGCACCCAAGCGCCAATCCACGACTTCGCCCAGCACCAGCGCGCCGCAGGCGGCGGCGGCGATCGGGTTGAGCGTCACGAACAACGTGACGGTCGAGGCCGAAATCCGCGTCAACGCGAAGAACCACAGATAATAGCCGACGAGCCCCGCGGGAAAGGTGAGCCAGAACATCGCGAACCAGCCCGACGCGGTGAAATGGCCGAAGCCGGAGAAATCGCCGCGCACGACCAGTGCCGCCCCCAGCACGGTGCAGCCGGCAAGGCATTGCAACGCGGTCAGCGACATCGGCTTGTAGCGGCGCACGTAACGCGCCGACAGCACGGTATGCGTCGCCCCGACCACGGCGGCGATCAGCATGACGAGATCGCCCTTCCACGCCTCGGGCCCGCCGCCCGCCCGATCGCCCAGCGCCACCGCCACGCCCAAGGCCGCCAGCACGCAGGCCGCGACCTTGTTGAAGCTCAATTTCTCCTGCCCCATCGCCGCCGCCAGCGCCAAGGCCAGCACCGGCATCAGCGACAGGATCAAGGCCGCGCGCGCCGCCGGGATGTAGCGCGTGCCCGTCGCGAACAGCCAGCCGAAGCAAGCGAACATCAACGCGCCCAGCAGAAAGACCGGCAGGATATCGCCGCGCGCGATCCAGCCCGCGCGCCGCCCCGGCACGCCCCAGGCGATGATCGCAAGCCCCATTCCCGCGCCGAGCGCGCGCAGGAAGGCGACGGTCATCGGTTCGCTTTCGGCGACGGCATAGCGCGATGCGACGAAGGCGGTGCCGCCCAAAATGGCGGCGAAGGCGGCGAGAAGTACGGCGACGTGTTCTTTACTCATGGCGTTCCTTGTGCGGGCGGGGCGCATCATGCCCGGCAAATCGCCCGCGGCCACGTAAAACGCCCGCAACCGTCCCCTGCGCGTGGCGCAAGACCCGGAAATCCCGGCCGGATTCGGCCGAAAAGAGCGATTTGCGCCCCCCTCCCCCCTTGCTATAACCGCGCCCTAGCGACTCGTCCCCCATCGGAGGCCCGACGCCCTTGGAGCCCAAACCGACTCTGCTGATCCTGAACGGGCCCAATCTCAATATGCTGGGCACAAGACAGCCGGAAATCTACGGCCGCACGACCCTTGCCGATGTCGAAGGCGAGTGCCGGGCGCTGGCCGAGGATTTGGGCGTCGAGGTCGATTTCCGCCAGTCGAACCACGAGGGCCAGCTTATCGACTGGATCCAGGAAGCGCGCCGGACCGCCGACGGCATCGTCATCAATCCGGGCGGTCTGACGCATACGTCCGTGGCGCTGATGGACGCGCTGACCGCCGCCGATCTGCCGGTCATCGAAGTCCACATCACCAATATCCACGCGCGCGAGGAATTCCGGCACCATTCCTATGTCAGCCGCGTGGCCAAGGGCGTCATCGCGGGCCTCGGCCCGCAAGGTTACCTCTTCGCGCTGGAAGCGTTGGCGCGCATCGTCGATCCCGATCTCGAGTAAAATCATGGCAGCCAAGAAATCGAAACCCGCCTCCGTCAAGAAACAAGCCGCGAAGCCGGCGGCCAAGGCCGCCGCGCCGGCCCAGCCGAGTTTCGGCCCGTCCTCGGCCGACGTCGAACGCTTGGCCAAGCTCTTGGAAAAGACCGGCCTCGTCGAACTCGAATATCGCGAAGGCGACAAGCGCCTGCGCCTGTCGCGCAGCGGCGGTGCGATCGCTTACGCGACGGCGCCTGCCGCGGCACCCGTCGCGGCCGCTGCGCCGGTCGCGTCGGCCGCCGCTGCCCCCGCCGCGGAAGCGAGCCTTGAGAACGCCGTGACCTCGCCGATGGTCGGCACCGCCTATCTCTCGCCCGAACCCAGCGCGCCCGCGTTCGTGCGCGTCGGCGACAAGGTGAAGGAAGGCCAGACGCTGCTGATCGTCGAGGCGATGAAGGTGATGAACCCGATCCGCAGTCCCCGTTCGGGTACGATCGCGCGGATCATCGTGCAGAACGGCGCGCCGGTCGAATACGGCGAAGCGCTGATCGTGATCGAGTAGGCCGCCGCGCGATGTTCGAAAAAGTCCTCATCGCGAATCGCGGCGAAATCGCGCTGCGCATCCATCGCGCGTGCAAGGAGCTGGGCATCCACACGGTCGCGGTGCATTCCACCGCCGACGCGGACGCCATGCATGTGCGCCTGGCCGACGAAAGCGTGTGCATCGGCCCGCCGGCCGCGCGCGACAGCTACCTCAACAAAGCCGCGATCATTTCGGCCGCCGTCATCACCGGTGCCGACGCGATCCATCCCGGCTACGGCTTCCTGTCCGAGAACGCGGATTTCGCGCGGATGGTCGAGGATCACGGGATCGCCTTCATCGGCCCGACGCCCGAACATATCGCGATGATGGGCGACAAGATCGAAGCCAAGCGCGCGATGATCTCGCTGGGCGTGCCCTGCGTGCCCGGCTCCGACGGCCCCGTCACCGATATGGAAACGGCGCTGAAGCTGGGCAAGGAAATCGGCTACCCCGTGCTGATCAAGGCGGCGGGCGGGGGCGGCGGCAAAGGCATGCGCGTCGCCAATTCGGCGTCCGAACTGGAAGAAGCCTATCGCGGTGCGCGCGCCGAAGCGGGTGCTAATTTCGGCAACGACGTCGTCTATATCGAGAAATATCTCGGCCATCCGCGCCACATCGAATTCCAGATGCTGGCCGACACGCACGGCAATGTCGTGCATCTGGGCGAGCGCGATTGCTCGTTGCAGCGCAAGCACCAGAAGGTTCTGGAGGAAAGCCCGTCGCCAGCGCTCAATGCCGCGCAGCGCGAGAAAATGGGCAAGATCGTCGTCGACGCGCTGAAAAAGCTCGGCTACCGCAACGCCGGCACGCTCGAATTCCTCTACCAGGACGGCGAGTTCTATTTCATCGAGATGAACACGCGCTTGCAGGTCGAGCATCCGGTGACCGAAATGGTCTGCGGCCTCGACCTCGTGCGCGAACAGATCCGCATCGCCTCGGGCGCGCCGATGGGCTTCACGCAAGAAGATGTGCGCCTGCAAGGCCACGCGATCGAATGCCGCGTGAACGCGGAAGATCCCGAGACCTTCGCGCCGTCGCCGGGCTTGATCGCCGAATATCACACGCCCGGCGGCTTGGGCGTGCGCATCGATAGCGGCCTTTATTCGGGCTACCGCGTGCCGTCGCATTACGATTCGATGGTCGCCAAGCTGATCGTCCACGGCACCAGCCGCAACGAATGCCTGATGCGCCTGCGCCGCGCCCTCGACGAATACGTGATCGGCGGCATTCAGACGACGCTGCCTTTGCATCGCCGCCTGACCCGCTCGCAGGAATTCATCGACGGCAATTACGACATCCACTGGCTCGAACGCTGGATGGGCCTGAAGAAATGATCCCCAGCGCCCTACGGCGATGGAGGAACTGACTTACCGCCATCTGCTGTGGGCCTACGCCAACGGGATTTTCCCGATGGCGCAGACGGCCGACGACCCGGAAATCGGCTGGTACGATCCCGATCCGCGCGGCGTGCTGCCGCTCGAGGACGTGCATATCCCCCGCTCGCTCGCCAAGCGCCTGCGCAAAAGCCCGTTCGACTTCCGCCTCGACACGGCGTTCGCGGCGGTGATGGAAGGCTGCGCCGCACGGCCGTCGACCTGGATCAACACGACGATCCGCGATCTCTATCTCGAGCTTCACGAAGCCGGCCACGCGCATTCGGTCGAAGCCTGGGCCGACGGCGAACTCGCCGGCGGACTCTATGGCGTGCGATTGGGATCGGCGTTCTTCGGCGAAAGCATGTTCGCGCGCCGGGACGACGCGTCGAAAGCGGCCCTCGTCCATCTGGTGGCGCGCTTGCGCGCGGGCGGGTTCGTGCTGCTCGACACGCAGATGACGACCGAGCATATGGCGCGTTTCGGCACGGTCGAGATTTCGCGCGCCGAATATCGCCGCCGCTTGGCGCGCGCTTTGAAGGGTGTCGCGCCGTTCACGGAAATTCCGCAAACGCGCATCGACGCCGAGTTTTCCAAACTGATCGGCCGGGGGTAAGCCGGCCTCGCCCTTCGACAAGCTCAGGGTGAGGCCGAAGAAAAAGCCTCATGGTGAGCCTGTCGAACCATGAGGCCCAACGCGCCTAACGGCAGCCGACGAGCCAGATATCGTAGACCGGATGATCCATCGCCGACACGGCGGGGGCCGAGGCGAACATCCAGCCCCGGAACACGCTTTGCGCCTGCTCGCCCGATTTGCGCTCGACCACGTCGAGATAGGCCGCACTCTCGGGCGGCTCCTCGGGCGGGCGCTTGCGGCAGGCGCGCACGACGACCGACAACGTGCCGAGCATCACCTCGCGCGCCACCGGCGCTTCGAGCGTGCGCACGCGGCCCGTGACCTTATCGAGCGTCTGGAGCTGCGCCGTTTCCAGCGTGCGCCAATTGGCGGCGGGTGCGGTCTGCGCCCAAGCCGGTGCGGCGGCGGCGAGTAGGATCGCGGCGAAGATGGGAAGGGCGCGCATGGTCAGCGCGGGACTTAGCCCCTCGCGCTCCCATGCGCAAGGACCCGCTTAACGGCCGTATTCGTCGGCCGGCGCGACGACATCGTAAATATCTTCGGGCAAGCCGCTATCCGCCGGGCGCGGCACGCCCTGGAAGCCGCGCTGGCCGGGCTGGCGCAGGCCGATTTCGACCGGCGCCGTGGCGACCGGGCCGGCGGCCGCGGGCGGATTATGCGCGTCGCGCAACAGAATGGCGGCACCCTGCCCCGTCGCGGCAACGAACACCACCACCGCCAGCACGCAAGCCGATTGCCCGAAGGTCCGGCACAGCCACGCGAACGGCGCGAATAAAATTCCGTTTCGCATCGTTGTCCTCCACCACCAGTCACATCGTGTCGAATTCCACGATGTCAATATGGCGTGGCCGAATTATGGCGCGCAGTGACCCTTGTCACAGCGCGACACATTGCGACGCAAATATTCGTCAGCGCGACGGTGTGGAAAGGAAATCTTTCGGCAGATTCATCGCGCGCAGCGCGACGCGCGCGATCTGGCGGCCCAGGCAGTCGTAAAGCATGTCGGCGACTTTGGTCATATCTTCGCGCGGCACGTTTTCGAGTTTCATCTGACCGCTTTCGATCCAATGGCGCATCGTCTCGTAGCGCGGGAAGATCGCCACGTCGTGCCGCAAGCCCGCTTGGTTCATCGCATCGATATAAGGCTGGAACCCGATCAGGCGCACCGTGTCGCGCGCGTATTGCGGCGTCACCAGCAGCGTATCGGCTTTGGCGGCGGCGATCGCCGCGATCCCGTCCTCCAGCGTCGTGCCGAATTGATCGATATCGATCGAGCGCACGGCGTCGGCCGTACCCGTTTCCCAGATGACGAGATCGGGTTTGAGCGACAGCACGTCCTTGGCCAAGCGCTTGGCCATCTGATCGGCGGTCTCGCGCGGCTTGGCGCGGTTCTGCACCGTGACGGCGACATTCGGCAAACGGCGGCGCAAATCGGCTTCGAGCCTTGCGGGCCACGCCGCCTCGGCGGACGAAGCGCCCATGCCCATCGTCGACGACGAGCCGATCGCGACGATCGACAGACGCTTTTCCAGCACGACGCGCTTGGCCGAATGGACGAGCTTGGCGTCGGCGACGAACACCGAAGCCGGCACGCGGCAGGCCTCGGGCATAACCAAAGCCGCAGGCGCCGCGGCCGGCGGGGTTTGGGCATACGACAGCGACGCGGCGAACAACGCCACCCCCATCGCCCCCCAGAACCTGATTCGCGACCCACGCCCCGCCATGGATCAGTCCTCACCTTTGCGCGGCTTGCCTTGCGCCTTATACCAAGAAAACAGCTTGGCGAGGGCCAGCAGAATGAAACATCCCGCCGCCGTCACCACCGCTTGATTGGCGACCGACGCGCCGTATTCGACCAAGGCCGCATGGCCCAGGACCGAGAGGAAAATCCCCAGACAGAATATGGCGAGCGAGTTCGTGCCGCAGCGCGTGATGGCCTTGGCCCAGCGCAGATTGAGCCATGCCGCGTCGCGCGGCACGCGCCACACCACGACCGCGCACAGCGCCAGGATGCTGACGAGCCGCAGCGGGCCCTCGTTGGTCTTGTCGGCGAATTTGTAGATCGCCTCGGCGAAGGCGATCGGCACGGTATCGAAATAATAGCCGATGGTGATCCAGGTCCGGACCGGGATGGTCGCGGCCAGGAAGATCGCCGCCGCCCAGAAAACCCAATTCGGCACGCCGACCGGTTCGCCGTCCACGCCCGACCGCCAGCCGCAGAAAATCCCCAGCGCGAACAGGAACTGCCAAGCGAAGGGATTGAAGAACCAGCCGCCCTCGGGATAGCCGGGCAGATTCCAATCGAAGATCGGCACGCCGATATAGATCGCCGCCGACAGCACCAGCAGATAGCGGCCGAAGCGCGGGATCAGCGGCAGCAGCAGCGCAAACCCCAGCAGCAGCGCGATATAAAGCGGCAGGATGTTCATGAACAGCGGCTGATGTGCGAGCAGCAGCGCTTGCACGATCGCGACATGCGGCCGGTCGAGGAACGCGGCGATCTGCATTTCCTCGATGAACAGCGGGTTGTCGAAATTCTGCGCCGTCCACGCGACCTGGGCCGTGTAGATCACGAACAAAAAGATATGCGCGACATAGAGCGTCCATACGCGCGCCAGCACGGTCGCCGTCGCGAAGGCCGCGCCATCGGCGCGGGCACGCCGGCCGAACACCAAGGCGGCGGCGTAGCCCGACAGGAAGACGAAGATCTCGGCCGCGTCGCAGAACAGGAAATTCGCGAGCGTGAGGAACGAGAACGCGTTGTCGGGAATGTGGTTGATGAAGATGAACAGCAGCCCGAGGCCGCGGAAGAAATCGAGCCGCTGGTCGCGGCCTTTGGCGGGCGCGCTCATGGCCGGCCGCCCGCGCGCGTCAGTTCGGCTTGGCGGGTTGCTGGGTGGCGCTTTCGGCCGAATTGAAGATGAAGCGGCCGAGCAGCTGGACGAGATTGACCGGCGATTGCGTGAACTGGATCGCGCCGCCGGCGGCCAGCATCTTGTCGTCCGACCCCGGCGACAGCGCGAGATACGTGCCGCCGAGCAAGCCTTCGCTGGTGATCTGCGCCGAGGTGTCGCGCGGCAGCTTCACGTGGGAATCGATCGTCAGCGTCAGCACCGCTTCGTAGGTGTCGGGGTCGAGATTCTGCGCGAGGACCGAACCGACCTTGATGCCCGCGAGCTTCACGTCGGTGCCGATGCGCACGCCGTCGATGCTCTGGAATTTCGCGGTGACCTGATAGCCGCGCACCGGTCGGAGATCGGCCGTCGAATAGGCGAACACGACGAACATGCCGGCCACAACCAGCACAAGCGCGCCCATCAGCGTTTCGACCAGATTCTTGCCCATCGTCGCCAAACTCTCCCTGCAGGCCTCATGGTTCGACAAGCTCACCATGAGGCTTGGGATAAGGCCTCACCCTGAGCCTGTCGAAGGGCGAGGCCGATTCACGAATCGTTATCGCGAACCTAAATCTGCCTTAGTTCGGCGTCCAGGGTTCGTAATCGCCCGTCGCCTTCGCGCGCTGACCGCCCTGAAAATCATGTCCCGGCGGACGATAGGCCTGGGGCGAGCCCGTCAGGTTCGGCTGGTGCGGCGCCTGCCAGGGTTTGCGCGAGGGCAAGCCCGACGCGGGCGGCGGGGCGGCCATCAGATGATGCAGCCACGCATGCCAATCGGGCGGCACTTTCGACGCTTCGGCCTCGCCCTCGTACACGACCCAGCGCTTTTCGCGCCGCGCGCGTTGCAAGCCGGTCTTGTCGCGGTAATAGCGATTGCCGAATTCGTCGCGGCCCATTTCTTCGCCGCGCAGCCACGTATAGATCAACGTCCCGATGGTCATTACTACCCGTCCCTTGAAGCGGGCGGACTATCGCACGCGGCTTCGCGAGTCGTCCAGAATGGCGGGCGCGAACGCGCCGATTCCGATCGCCGCACCGTCCCGATTCCCGCGCCGCGCGAAGATGACGGATGCAAGCGTTTGGGGGAGTCGCGCCCCGTTTCGGGTCCGCAAAACTCCGATCGCGCGCGACGCGACACCGCAAATTCCCCGCGTCGCGCGGCCAATGCCGTCTTTCCATGATTTTCAGAATTATACATTTTACCCGGTGTACAATTAGATCGCTGAAATAGCTGGAAAAAATTCGAAATATGACAGGTTTGCAACAGTCGATATTGCACTGCACACAAAGCCTCGGACATATTCGAACCCATCGTTAGAGCATTGATGTAACGTCGAAAATAAGCGCTTGACGGTTTTCGCCCTGGATTTTAGCGGTTTCCCGGCGGCCGACCCCCCGTATCTAGTTGTCACATCTACATTTTGTGGTTTTTGCCGCGATCTCGCCAAAATCCTGTTGCGGGTGATTCCGGGGTTTGTTCAACATCTGGTAACGAGCTTCGCCATCCACCACGAAATCTAGTGAGCGGTTTTCACCCGCAGCATTCGGGATCGGGGGACGAGTCGGCGAAGACGGGGGCTGATTCTGCGCGTGTTCCGGCAACGGGTCACGCGCGAGCGGCTCAAGCAATCAGGCGATGAAGCGGGCCGAGAGAGGCCGCGCACATCGGGATCGAAGACGGCTGGAGGCTAGGATGCGGATCGAGCGGCGCTTTACGACGGACGGGGCCGATGCTTACGCGAGCATCGCGTTTACGACCACGAACAGCGAGATCAAGAACCCCGACGGCTCGGTCGTCTTCCAGGCGAAGGACATCGAAGTCCCCGCCAGCTGGTCGCAAGTCGCCTGCGACGTGCTCGCCCAGAAGTATTTTCGCAAGCGCGGCCTGCCCGCGGCACTGAAATCGGTCGAAGAGAACGACGTGCCGTCGTGGCTGTGGCGCAAGAAGCCCGACGACGCAGCCCTCGCCAAGCTGCCGGAGACCGCGCGCAACGTCGGCGAAAATTCCGCCAAGCAGGTCTTCGATCGCCTTGCCGGCACGTGGACCTATTGGGGCTGGAAGGGCGGCTATTTCGATTCCGAAGCCGATGCCCGCGCTTATTTCGACGAGATGCGCTACATGCTGGCGGCCCAGATCGCGGCCCCCAACTCGCCGCAATGGTTCAACACCGGCCTGCACTGGGCCTATGGCATCGACGGCCCCGGCCAGGGCCATTTCTACGTCGATTTCCGCACCGGCAAGCTGACGGCGTCGACCTCGGCCTACGAGCATCCGCAGCCGCATGCCTGCTTCATCCAATCCGTCGAAGACGACCTCGTCAACGAGGGCGGCATCATGGATTTGTGGGTGCGCGAAGCGCGCCTGTTCAAATACGGCTCGGGTACCGGCTCCAACTTCTCGCGCCTGCGCGGCGAGAACGAGAAGCTGTCGGGCGGCGGCAAGTCGTCGGGCCTGATGAGCTTCCTGAAGATCGGCGATCGCGCCGCGGGTGCGATCAAGTCGGGCGGCACCACGCGCCGGGCCGCCAAGATGGTGACGGTGGATATCGACCATCCGGATATCGAGAAATACATCGACTGGAAGGTCGTCGAGGAACAGAAGGTCGCGGCCCTCGTCGCGGGCTCGCGCCTCGCCGCCAAGCATCTCAACGAGATCATGGCCGCGTGCGACAAATCGGCGGGCGACGCCGGCTACGATCCCAAGAAGAACACGAGCCTGCGCAACGCCATCAAGGGTGCTCGCAAGTCGCTGATTCCCGAGAACTACATCCAGCGCGTCATTCAGTTCGCCAAGCAGGGCTTCGAAAAGATCGATTTCAAGTCCTACGACACGGATTGGGATTCGGAAGCCTATCTGACCGTTTCGGGCCAGAACTCGAACAACTCGGTGCGCGTGACCAACGCGTTCCTTCAGGCCGTGCTCGACAACGGCAAGTGGGAACTGATCCGCCGTACCGACGGCAAGGTCCATGACCGCGTCGACGCCAAGATGCTGTGGGACAAGATCGGCGAAGCCGCTTGGGCCTCGGCCGATCCGGGCCTGCAATACGACACGACGATCAACGAGTGGCACACCTGCCCGGAATCGGGGCGCATCAACGCCTCGAACCCGTGCTCGGAATACATGTTCCTCGACGACACGGCGTGCAACCTCGCCTCGGTCAACCTGCTGGCGCTGCGCCGCGAAGACGGCTCGTTCGACGCGCCCGCTTTCGAGCATGCTTGCCGTCTGTGGACGGTGACGCTCGAAATCTCGGTGCTGATGGCGCAATTCCCGTCCAAGCGCATCGCGGAACTCTCCTACGAGTACCGCACGCTGGGCCTGGGCTTCGCCAATATCGGCGGCCTGCTGATGGCGATGGGCCTTGGCTATGACTCCGACGAAGGCCGCGCGATCACGGGCGCCATCACGGCGATCATGACGGGCGTGAGCTACGCCACGTCGGCCGAGATGGCCGCCGAGCTCGGGCCGTTCCCCGGCTTCGAGCCCAACCGCGAGCACATGCTGCGCGTCATCCGCAACCATCGCCGTGCGGCGTATGGCGAGACGGCGGGCTATGAAGGCCTGACGATCCTCCCCGTTCCTCTGCCCGCGAAGGATTGCCCCGACGCGCGCTTGGTCGAAGCCGCGCGCAAGGCGTGGGACGACGCGCTGGAGCTGGGCGTGGCCCACGGCTATCGCAACGCGCAAGCCACGGTCATCGCGCCCACCGGCACGATCGGCCTGGTCATGGATTGCGATACGACCGGCATCGAACCGGATTTCGCGCTGGTGAAGTTCAAGAAGCTGGCCGGCGGCGGCTACTTCAAGATCATCAACCGCGTCGTGCCCGTCGGCCTGCAAACCCTTGGCTACACCCAGTCGCAGATCGACGACATCATCGCTTACGCGGTGGGTCACGGCACGCTGAAGGGCTCCAACGCCGTCAGCCACGGCGCGCTGAAGGCCAAGGGCTTCGGCCAGGCCCAGATCGACACGCTGGAAGGCGCGTTGAAGTCGGCGTTCGACATCAAGTTCGCCTTCAACAAGTGGACGCTGGGCGAGGAGTTCTGCCTCAACACGCTGAAGCTAACCAAGGAACAGCTCGACGATCCGGCGTTCGATATGCTGGCCGCGTTGGGCTTCGCCAAGGCCGAAGTCGAAGCCGCGAACACCTGGTGCTCGGGCTCGATGACGCTGGAGGGTGCGCCGCATCTCAAGGAAGAACACCTGTCGGTGTTCGACTGCGCCAATCCCTGCGGTCGCAACGGCAAGCGCTATCTGTCGGTCGACAGCCATATCCGCATGATGGCGGCCTCGCAGCCGTTCATCTCCGGTGCGATCTCCAAGACCATCAACATGCCCAACCAGGCGACGGTCGAGGATTGCAAGGACGCGTATCTGCTGTCGTGGCGTCTGTGCCTCAAGGCGAACGCGCTCTATCGCGACGGCTCGAAGCTGTCGCAGCCGCTCGCCTCGATCGTCGGCGAGGACATCGACCTGCACGAGGAAGTCGAGACGATCGCCGCCGCGCCGCAAATCGTGAAGGTCGAGAAGATCGTCGAGCGCATCGTGGAACGCGTGGCGGCCACTGCCCGCGCGCGCCTGCCCAACCGCCGCAAGGGTTACACCCAGAAGGCCGTGATCGGCGGTCATAAGGTGTATCTGCGCACCGGCGAGTACGAGGACGGCAAGGTCGGCGAGCTGTTCATCGACATGCACAAGGAGGGCGCCGCCTTCCGCAGCTTGATGAACAATTTCGCCATCGCCGTGTCGATCGGTCTGCAATACGGCGTGCCGCTGGAGGAATACGTCGAAGCGTTCACCTTCACGCGTTTCGAACCCAACGGTATCGTCCAGGGCAACGACGCGATCAAGAACGCGACGTCGATCCTCGACTACATCTTCCGCGAACTCGCCGTGTCGTATCTCGGCCGCGACGACCTCGCCCATGTGGTGCAGGACGATCTCGAACCCGACGCGATGGGCAAGGGCGAGAAGGACTCGACCCTGCCGGGTGCGGGTTCGGCCGCCGCCGCCGCCGCTCTCGATGCGGTGAAGAAGGTCGCGTCGACCGGCTTCGTGCGCTCGCGCTTCAAGGTGCTGCCGGGCGGCGCACCCGCCTCGGCTTCGGCCGTGGCGCTGGCGGGCGATGTCGATCTGCTCGAGCCGGAAGTCGAAAACGAAGCGACGGTCGGTCTCGCCGAGCCGGCGGAAGCGCCGGCCCAGGTCGAGGGCGACAAGCAGCCGATCGGCTTCGCGATCGAAGCGGTCGCCGCGGCGATCGGCACGGCGATGGAAGCCGCACCGGCCCAGGGCGCTTCGAAGATGGACAAGATCCGCGAAGCGCGCATGAAGGGCTACACGGGCGATCCGTGCGAGACCTGCGGCTCGATGGCGATGGTGCGCAACGGCACGTGCACCAAATGCATCGATTGCGGCTCGACCAGCGGCTGCTCGTAACGCTTCTCGAGAAGCGACGAACGCGAAAGGGCCGGGAGAAATCCCGGCCCTTTTTCGTTGCGGGGACCACACCTTGTCCGGGCGTTATCCGTACGCTATATTATGCACGGAATGGAGATTGCCATGACGCTCGCCGCCCGACGGAAACTCGCCGAACCCGCAAAATCCGAACGTATCGAATTGCGCACGACATCGCGCGCCAAGAAGCTGCTCGCGCGCGCCGCCGCCGTCAGCGACAAGAACGTCACCGAATTCCTGCTCGATGCAGGCTTGGCGGCAGCAGAGGCCGCGCTGATGGATCGCCGTCTGTTCCGGTTGGATGAAGCGCGCTGGCAGGAATTCAACAAAGCACTCGATCGCGCGCCGGCACGCAAACCCGCCCTCGCCCGCCTTCTGGCCGAGAAAAGCGTTCTCGAGTGAATGCGACGGAACCGCTTTCAAACCGGCATGCGCTCGATACGTTCGATTGCGGCAATGAGGCGCTGAACCGGTTCCTCAAGCTACACGCTCTCGTCAACCAGACGGCGGGTGCGACCCGGACCTATGTCGCCTGCCGGCCGGCGGCGTCCGTCATCGGCTATTACAGCCTTTGCACCGGTGCCGTCGAAGCGGCCACCGCGCCCGCACGCGTCAGCAAAGGCCTCGCGCGGCATCCGATCCCCGTGCTGCTATTGGCGCGCCTCGCCGTCGCGAAGGACGCGCAAGGCAGAGGTATAGGCAAAGCGTTGTTGAAGGATGCCTTGCTCCGCGTCGCCCAAGCGGCAGACATCGTCGGCGTACGCGCGTTGCTGGTACACGCCAAGGACGACACGGCAGCCGCTTGGTATGCGAAATTTGGCTTTGCGCCGAGTCCGACCGACCCTTTGCACCTGTACTTGTTGATAAAGGACCTGCGGGCGAGTCTATAAAATAGCCCACGTCAAAATTAAAACCGTAAAATTTGCGGATTAACTTGCTGGCTGGAACACCCCTTGCTACCTAATCCCCATGGCGATCCAGGGTAACGATCCGCGCCGGCCGGGCGAGGATATCGACAAATACGACGATCGCGGTTTGCGCGAGATGCTGCGCTTGGCCGCCGAGGGCGTCGAAGGGCTGCTGATGCGCCACGTGCCCGGCAAGGAAAGCGATATCGACCGGGAGATTTTCGAGGATATCGGGCGCAACAGCTGCTTCCGTTTCAAGGAATCGACCGGCGCCTTCGCCGACGCGCCGATCCGCTTCGACGCCGAGCGCGGCCGTCTGGACGTGGTGATGAACCTCAACCAGACGGGCCAGGAGACGGGCATCCAATTCGTACGCTCGGGCTCCGACGCGACGTTGATGCGCGATTACGACCCCGGCTCCGACTATAACCGCCGCCTCGTCGAACTCGTTTCGCAGGTGCTGGGTCTGGGCATCGTCGACGAGGTCGTGTTCGGCCAGCCTTTGCCCGAGGCGTCGCTGCTTTATCTGCGCCCGCTGCCCCAGCCCGAGGAAAGCTGCGAGCGCTTCATCAACGACATCGTCACCGCGATCGGCAACTACAAGCCCCAGCCGATCCGCAACAAGCAGGCGTTCAACGAAGCCTATGCGCGCCTCGTGCAGCGTTTGGCGAAATCGGGCGTGCCGCCGTCGCGCCTCAACCCCATCGACATGCAGCACACGCTGCAGCAGGAAATGCTGCGCGGCATGGTGAAGGTCGAGATCTGGCGCAAGCTGTGGCGCTGGGTGATCGATTGCGCGGTGAAGGTCCAGGATCTGCGCCCCATCCCCGCGATCCTCTCCGACAAGCCGCTTTCCGCCCAGGTGCGCGACCTCGAAGACGCGCTGAAGCGGGCGGGCAAGATCATCGGCACGCATGTCTACAACGCCAGCATGCTCTACGACCGCGCGGTGAAGGGCGTCAATTTCTACGTCGAGGCGATGCCCGCGATCCTTTACATCCGCGAGGCGCGGCCGGTGGTCGAGGAGATCTACGTCAAGGTCAACGGCTGGTCGTCCGCCTGGACGCATATGCCCAAGACCGCGTCGATCGGCGAAGCGACCAATCTTCTGGCGCCGACCGCCGCGGGCGTGAAGGATATTCTGTCGCGCCCCGCCCCGCGCGCGATCGGCGCACCGCAAGGCGCCAAGAACTAGCGAATCATCCCGAAGCGGCGCAGCGTGGCGAGCAAGGTTTCGCCCGCCACCGGCACCACGCGGATATCGGCGGGCGGCTCGAACAGGCTCGCCTCGAATTTTCCCGGCGTCACATCCTCGAAATTCCAGTCGAGGCGGCCGGGCTGGCCGCCGACCGTGCCGGTCCCTTCCAGGCGCCACAACACGCCGCGCCGATCGACCAGCGCCACCGCGTCGAGCGCCACATCCGCCGCATCGCGCTTCACGCGCAATTGCGAGGCGGGCACGCCATCGACCGATGTGCTGCGGATCGCCGATTCCTGGAAGCCGCGCCCGCGCAAAATCGCGGGCGGCAAGCCCAGTCCGGTCAAATCGGTTTCGAACGCCATGCGCAAAGCCGGCGCCATCAGCCACGCCTTGTCGCGGTCGAGCTTGGCGATCACCACATGCTCGATCCCGTCGGTCGCGTGATAGCGGATCGCGTCGCGCGTGCGATGGATGCGCGCCGACCGCTTGGCGTCGCGCCCGAACCAGCCGATGGCGGTGTAGTCGATCTGCGGCGCGAAGATCGACGGCCGCGCTTGACCGAAAGCGGGGCTTGCGAACAAGGCGAGCCCCGCCAATGCGCTTCGGCGCGAGATCAAATTCAGGAGCCCCGCTCCGGATCGAGCCCGGCGGCACGGCGATAAAGCCGCGCGGCTTCGGCGGGATCGCGCGCCACGCCGCGCCCGGTTTCGTACATGCCGGCGAGATTATTCATGGCGCCGCGATCGCCCAGGCGCACCGCGCGGCGGAAGAAATCGACCGCGCGCCCGTCGTCGCGCGCGACCAATCGCCCGTCGCGATACCAGCGGCCCATATTGTTGAGCGCGGAGGCGTTGTTGAGCGCGGCCGCGCGTTCGTACAGCGCGAAGGCGGCCGGGTCGTTGCGATCGATCCCGCGCCCGGCGGCGAACAACGAAGCGAGGTTGTTCATCGCCGCGGCGTTGTTCTGCGCTGCCGAGCGGCGATACCAATCGACGGCGGTCTTGGCGTCTTGCGGACCGCCCTCGCCGATATCGTTCATCACGCCGAACATGAATTGCGCGCGCGGATCACCCAGTTCGGCGCCGCGCAAGCTCCACTCGCGCGCCGAGGCGAGGTCGCGCGTCACGCCGCGCCCGTTGTAATGCGCCTGCGCCAGAAAAAACGCGGCCGAGGGCAAGCGCGCGGACCACGCGCGCTCGAACATTTTGACGGCCGAGGCTTCGTCCTTGGGCACGCCCGCGTCGCCATTGGCGGCGAGCAAGCCCATCTCGACATAGGCGACCGGCTCGCCCCGGCCCATCGCCTGTACCAGCAGCTTGCGCATCTCGCCCAGATCCTGCGCGACACCTTCGCCGCGCCGATGCATCATGGCAAGCCGCACCAGCGCCAAGCCTTCCGGCGTCGAGCGCAGATTTTGTTCTTGGGCGGCGGCTTGCGGACGGGGGGCATCGCCGGAATTGGCGACGCAGGCCCCCAGGGCCAACGCCAGCCCGGCCGCGACACCCAAGCGGAGAAATTTCGAGCGCATGGCAAGATGATGGGCGAGCCGCGCCCGCCCGGCAAGCCCCCTGGCGTAACCTGAAATGGGCGGCTATCGTCGCGCCCTTTTCCGCCTCCAGCGAAGGGAAATACACATGACCGGCACGATCGACGCCCGCTTGAAGCAACTCGGCATCGAATTGCCGCCCGGCTCCGCCCCGGCCGCGAATTACGTGCCCTTCGTCGTCACCGGCAAGCTCGTGTTCATCGCCGGCCAGATTTCCCAGAAGGACGGCAAGCCGGAATTTTTGGGCAAGCTCGGCCGCGAATTCGGCGTGGCGGAAGGCCAGCAGGCCGCGCGCCTGTGCGCGCTGAGTATCCTGTCGCATTTAAAAACCGCCGCCGGCGGCGATCTCGACAAGGTCGTGCGCTGCGTGCGCCTGGGCGGCTTCGTCAATGCCACGCCCGAATTCACCGACCACCCCGCCGTGATCAATGGTGCCTCGGATATGATCGTCGAGATCTTCGGCGACAAGGGCAAGCATGCGCGCGCGGCCGTCGGCACCTCGTCGCTGCCGCGCGGCGTGGCGGTCGAGATCGACGCGATCTTCGAACTCGCATGATCGCGAAATAGCGCTATCCTGTCGCCATGCCCGATGGCGCGCTGACGCTGAAGATCGACGCGGTCGAAAGCCTGGCTGCGATCACCCCCGCCGAATGGGATGCGTGCGCCGGCACGGATAATCCGTTCCTCAGCCACGCCTTCCTGTCGGCGCTGGAGGATTCGGGCAGCGTGGGCCCGCGCACCGGCTGGGCCGCACATCACCTGATCGCGCGCGACGAAGCGGGCACGCTGGTCGGCGCCGTGCCGCTTTACGCCAAAAGCCACAGCCAGGGCGAATACGTCTTCGACCATAGCTGGGCCCAGGCCTATCAGAACGCGGGCGGGCGCTATTATCCGAAGCTGCAAGCTTGCGTGCCGTTCACGCCCGTTCCGGGGGCGCGATTGCTCGCAAGGCCCGGCGAGAGCCGCGACGCCGTGCGCGACGGGTTGGCGCGCGCATTGGCCGGTTTGCCGCGCAGCTCGGGCGTGTCGTCGCTGCACGTCACCTTCTGCACCGAAGGCGACGCCGAGTTGCTGGCCGAGAACGGCTTCGCGCTGCGCCGGGGCGTGCAGTTCCATTGGGAAAATCGCGGCTATGCCGGCTTCGACGATTTTCTCGGCGCCCTGTCGCATTCACGGCGCAAGGCGATCAAACGCGAGCGGCGCGACATCGCCGCGACCGGGATCGAGTTCGTCGGCCTGACCGGCGGCGATTTGCTGCGCGAACATTGGAGCGCGTTTTTCGCGTTCTACATCTCGACCTCCGACCGCAAATGGGGCAACCCCTATCTCACGCGGCGCTTCTTCGATCTGCTGCACGATCGCATGGCCGATAAGGTGCTGCTGGTCCTGGGCCGCAAAGACGGCGAATGGGTGTGCGGCGCGCTCAACTTGATCGGCGCCGACACGCTCTACGGCCGCAATTGGGGCGCTTCGGTCGAGCTGCCATTCCTGCATTTCGAAGCGTGCTACTACCAAGCGCTCGATTTCGCCATCGCGCGCGGTTTGAAGCGCGTCGAAGCGGGTGCGCAGGGCGAACACAAGCTGCAACGCGGCTATCTGCCCGTCTCGACGTGGAGCGCCCATGCGCTGCGCGATCCCGGCTTCGAGAAAGCCGTGCGCGAATTCTGCCGCGCGGAGGACGAAGCGATGCGCGCCCATATCGACGAACTCGCGGCGGAGGGGCCTTACAAATGAGCCTGCCCGCGATCCGCGATTTCGCGCGCGAAGGCTACGACCCCGCGCGCTATCAAATGCTGGGGCCCGATTGGTTCCTGGCCGTCGCGGACGTGGAGGCAAGCACGAAACTCGCCGGGGCGGGCCGCGACCGCGACGTGAATTTCGTCGCCGGTGCCGCCGTCGCCGTGCTGTCGACCGTCGCGACCAAGCCGCCGGACATCACCGCCTGCCAATTCGGCGGCGACGGCGCCATCGCCGCCGTTTCGCCGGGCTGCGAAGCCGCGACGCGCGCGGCCTTGGCGGCGCTGGCGCATTGGGCGGCGGCGGAGATCGACATACCTTTGCGCGTCGGCCTCGTGCCCGTGAAGGCGCTGATCGACGCGGGCCACGACGCGCGCGCGGCGTTGCAGGATTTCGGCGGGGGCAACGTGTTCGGCCAGTTCCTGGGCTCGGGCATCGCCGCCGCCGACGCTTGGGTCAAAGCCGACGGCAAATGGCGCATCGCCCCCGCGCCGGGCGATCTCCCCGGGATCGAGGGCTTGTCGTGCCGCTGGCAGCCCGTACCGTCGCGGCGCGGCCATGTGCTGTGCGTGATCGTCGATCCCGCCCCGGGTGCTTTGGGCGAAGCGGCTCTTGTGCGCTTGCTGGCGGATTTCGAGCGTATCGTGCCCGGGGCGACCGCAGCACCACTAGGCAGCGGCAGCGATCTCGAGCCCAAAGGCATTCCCGCCTGGCGCGCCTTGCGCAACGAAATGCGCGCGCAGAGACCGGGCGCAAGGCTCAAGCGCCTGGCCGCCGCCTTGGGCGGAATGATGATCCTCAAAACCGTCCATGCGCTGGGCGGCAAGCTCGGGCGCATCGACACGAAGCACTACACGCGCACGCTCGCCGAACGGTCGGACCACCGCAAACTCGCCGGGGGCCCGCGCTTCGTGCTGGACGTGACCGACGCGGAAGAAGAAGCGATCCAAGCCGCCTTGGCGCGCGAGGAAGCGGCCGGCGCCATCGCCTTCGGCACGGCGCGCGCCGACAGCACGACGATCACCTGCCTGGTCGGCGATTTCATGGCCGACCGGCATGTGCATTTCGTCGATGGCGACGGTTTGGGCTTCTGGCGCGCGGCCAGCGCCCTTAAGGCCAAACGCGCGGCGTGAATTTCACGTCGGCGGCGCTTTGGGATCGACGTCGTTTTTGATTTCGACGCCCATTTCCTTGAGCTTGGCGCGCAGCACTTCGTTCTGGGTTTGCGAGATCAACGCGTTGCGCGTCATCACCCGCAGATTCTCGACGAACATGCGCAGCAACGCGCGCACGAACGGATCGGCCGCGCGCATCTTCTCGGTGAATTGATCGGCCGAGACCAGAATGACGGTCACGTTGGTCGACGCGACCGCGTCGGCCATGCGCTTCTTGCCGTCGACCAGCGCCATTTCGCCGAAAATCTCGCCGGCGGCGAGCTGGGCGATGCGCTTGGTCTGGCCGCCCACATTGCGCACGATATCGACCGTGCCGCTTTCGATCACGTAAGCGGCGTCGCCTGCGTCGCCGGTGCGGAAAATCGTCCGCCCATTGGCGAAATGCTTGCGGGGCAGAATCGTTTGCTGGGACATGGCTGCGAGTATCGCGCGATTCCGGCCAAAAGCGAAACGGCCCCCGAAGCGAAACGGGCGGGGTTTCCCCCGCCCGATCCGATCACTCCACCACCATCGCGGGGAGCTTGGGGACGTCCTTTTCGGGATTGGCCGGCGGCGGATAGTCGAAAGCGAGCTTGCCGTTTTCGACCTTCACGCGGACCTTGCCGCCCTTCGCCAAACGGCCGAACAGCAATTCGTCCGCCAGCGGCTTCTTGATGTTCTCCTGGATCACGCGGCCGAGCGGACGCGCGCCATAAAGCTCGTCGTAGCCCTTTTCGGCGAGCCAGGTGCGCGCCTCGTCCGACACCGACAGCACGACCTGACGGTCGGTCAGCTGGCGTTCCAGCTCGCCGACGAACTTGTCGACGACCTTGTTGATGACTTCCGGCGCCAGCCGCGCGAACGCCACCGTCGCGTCCAGACGGTTGCGGAATTCCGGCGTGAACATCCGCTTGATCGCTTCCTCGTCCTCGCCCACGCGCATTTCGTTGCCGAAACCGATCGCGGGCTTGGCCTGTTCGGCCGCACCGGCGTTCGTGGTCATGATCAGGATGACGTTGCGGAAATCGACGTTCTTGCCGTTGTGATCCGTCAACTTCCCGTGATCCATGACCTGGAGCAGGATGTTGTAGAGATCGGGATGCGCCTTCTCGATTTCGTCGAGCAGCAGCACGCAATGCGGATGCTGGTCGATCGCGTCGGTCAGCAGACCGCCTTGATCGAAGCCGACATAGCCCGGCGGCGCGCCGATCAGCCGCGAGACCGTGTGGCGCTCCATGTATTCCGACATGTCGAAGCGCTTCAACTCGACGCCCAGCGACAAGGCCAATTGGCGTGCGACTTCCGTCTTGCCGACACCCGTGGGGCCGGAGAACAGATACGAGCCGATCGGCTTTTCGGGTTCGCGCAAACCGGCGCGCGCCAGCTTGATCGCCGCGCACAAGGCTTCGATCGCCTTGTCCTGGCCGAACACGACGCCCTTCAGCTGCTTGTCGAGATTCTGCAGCACTTCCTTGTCGTCGGTCGAAACCGATTTCGGGGGAATGCGCGCGATCTTCGCGACGGCCGCTTCGACGTCCTTCACGTTGATCGTCTTCTTGCGGCGGGCCGGCGGCAGCAGCATCTGTGCCGCCCCCACTTCGTCGATCACGTCGATCGCCTTGTCGGGCAGCTTGCGGTCGTTGACGTAGCGCGCCGACAATTCGACGGCCGCGCGCACCGCGTCCTTGGTGTAGCGGACCTTATGATGCTCCTCGTAATAGGGCTTGATGCCTTCGAGGATCTTGATCGCGTCCTCGACCGACGGCTCGTTGACGTCGATCTTCTGGAAGCGGCGGACCAGCGCACGGTCCTTCTCGAAATAGGTCCGGTATTCCTTGTAGGTGGTCGAGCCGATGCAGCGCAGGCCGCCCGAGGCCAAAGCCGGCTTCAGCAGGTTCGACGCGTCCATCGAGCCGCCCGAGGTGGCGCCCGCACCGATCACGGTGTGGATTTCGTCGATGAACAGGATCGCGTTTTCCTGCGCTTCGAGTTCCGACAGAACGGCTTTCAGCCGCTCCTCGAAATCGCCGCGATAGCGCGTGCCCGCCAGCAGCGTGCCCATGTCGATCGCGTAGATCACCGCGTTCTGGAGCACTTCGGGGACTTCGCCCTTCACGACCTTGCGCGCGAGGCCTTCGGCGATCGCCGTCTTGCCCACGCCCGGATCGCCCACGTAAAGCGGGTTGTTCTTGTAGCGCCGGCACAGGATCTGGATCGTGCGCTCGACCTCGGCCTCGCGGCCGATCAGCGGATCGATCTTGCCTTGCGCGGCCTTCTTGTTGAGGTTGACGCAGTAGGCTTGGAGCGCGCCTTCCTTGGGCTTCGCCCCCTGCTTACCTTCGCCGCCGCCCGATTGGCGCTCGGGCCCGCGATCGGCGGGGCCGCGCTCGCCCGATTGGCCGGTCGTCTGTTCCTCGTCCGCACCGCGCACGCGGCGCGGCTCGGACTTGCCCGGCACTTTGGCGACGCCGTGGCTGATGTAGTTGACCGCGTCGAGCCGCGACATGTCCTGCTCTTGCAGGAAATAGACGGCATGGCTCTCGCGCTCGGAGAACATCGCGACCAGCACGTTGGCGCCGGTCACTTCCTCGCGCCCCGACGACTGAACATGGATCGCCGCGCGTTGCAGCACGCGCTGGAAGCCGGCGGTGGGCTTCGCCTCGCCGCCGCGGCTGGTGACCAGGCCCGCGAGTTCGTTGTCGAGATATTGCGTCAGGTCCCGGCGCAGCTTGTCGAGATCGACGCCGCAAGCGCGTAAGACCGCGATCGCGTCCTGATCTTCGGTCAGGGCCAGCAGAAGATGTTCGAGAGTCGCATACTCGTGACGCCGCTCGTTGGCGAGGGCGAGCGCGCGGTGCAGGCTCTGTTCGAGATTGCGCGACAGCATCGAGAGGTCCGCTCCCTTTCCGTCACGCCCCGTCGCGCAATTGCGGCGGAGCGACCCACAAACCGGGCTTTGCAAGCCTCGCGCCGGGACGCCCGACGCGAGTCCTAAGATGATAAATGTAAGTGCGCCGGAGCGTCTTTGCCAGTGATGGGCGGCGAATGACCGCGAATGCGGGAAAACCCGTCACTCTTTTTCCAGTGTGCAGCGCAGCGGATGTTGATTCCGCCGGGCGAACTCGGTCACTTGGTTGACCTTCGTCTCGGCGACTTCATAGGTGAATACGCCGCACACGCCCACGCCGCGGCGATGGACATGCATCATGATCGTCGTCGCCTCGGCGCGGGATTTGCCGAAAAACCGCTCCAGGACGTGCACGACGAACTCCATCGGCGTGTAATCGTCGTTGAGCATCAGCACCTTGTACATCGCCGGCTTCTTGGTGCGCGTGCGCGTTTGCAGCGCGATGCCCGAGCCGTCGTCGCCGCCGCCGGTGCGATCGTTGTCTTTGTCCTCGCTCATGCCGAAATCCGAAACCCTCTTTCAACCGGATGATATGGCATCCGGGCGGGGGGAATAAAGGGGCTGGAACCGCAAAAGAAAAACCCGGCCGCCCTTGCGGGCGACCGGGTCGTTGCCGGCTTGAAGCGCCGAGGGGGCTTTTAGGCCGCCAGCGCGGGCTTCAGCATCTTCTCGACCGCGACGTTGACGCGGGCGTTGATCGGCTCGAGCGCTTCGTTCGTGACCTTGATCGAGGCTTCCGAGACCTTCGTGCCTTCGGCGACGAACTTGTCGAACGTCGTCTTGGCGAAATCGGTCTGCAGGTCGACCGCTTCCTTCAGGGTCTTGGCGCCGAGCATCGCCTTGGCGACGTTGGCCGAAGCCTCGAACGTCTCCTGGGCGAACGCGGCCCACGACTTCGACACCGATTCCACGCCCTTGGCGTAGGTGGTCGAGGCCACGACGAACGCGTCGAGGTTTTCCTTGTTGAACTTGGCGGCGTCTTCATACGCCTTCATCGTCTGCGCCGAGGCCTTTTCGACCTGGGCTTTGGCGTCGCCGAAATACTTGTCGTACGACTTGACGTCGAAGAACGCTTTGAACTGGTCGGTCATGGCGAATGTTCCTTTGATGAACTGTTCCCCGATGGCCGGGGCTGGGACGGGCTTGGCCGCGGGCGCCACCGGGGCGGCCGCGACGTGGACGGGAGGAAGGCTGGGCTTCGCGGCCGGGACGGGCTTGGCAGGGGCCGCAACGGCTTCGGCCGGCGCCTTCTTCGGCGCGGCTTTGCTCGGTTGCTTCGACTTGCCTTTGCCCATCTTGGTCGCCTTCGCTTCGTCGTCCTCGAGTGGGGTTGTGCCGCTTTGTGCAGCGCAACATGACGTGAATATAGCCACTCGCGCGCAAGGGTCAAGGGAGTTTTGTGCGGCGCAGCAAAAATCCCTCGCACCGCAACATAAACCCTTGCGGCGTCGAGGGATTTTTTTAGGGCTGAATTCCGCCGGGCGGTATTCCGCTGATCAGAACAGCGTCAGGATGTTCCCGAGTTCGCCGTTGCGCACGATCATCTCGAAATTCCGGTCGGGGCCCAGATCGCCGGTGCGCCGGCTCATATAGGCGCCGTAAGTGTTGGCGAAGGGCTGAGCGGGCGGAATGCTCGTCGTGTCGTGGCTGTAGAGGAGCTGCGGGAAGCGCAAGGCGGCGAAGCCCGGCGTCTGGTTGACCCAGGCGTTGAAATGGAATTTGCCGCCGGCACAGGCGCTGACCGCCCAATAGAAATCGTAGGATTGCAGGCGCAAACCTTCCTGCGCCGCGGCGCCGAACCCGTCCGCCTCGACCTGGCGGATCAAGGCGAGATAATCGGCGCGGCTCAGATCCGCCTCGGCCTGGCGCTTGATGCCTTCGGGGCGGATCGGCCAGGACAGGGGAAATTCGAAAAGCCGGATTTCCGAATTGCCGACATTGACGGCGAGCTTCGCGCCGTCGGCGGTCTGAATCAGATCGTAGCTACGGACTTGTTCGTCGAATACGGCGTTGTAGACGAACCGATAGCGCGCGGGCGCATCGGCGGTGCAGGTCGATTTGATGTCTTGTCCGGCGAGATATTGGAAATACGAGAACCGCCCGACGACCGGGTTGTTGACGCGCGACGTGTCGGCGCAAGCCGCCAGCGCCAAGACGATCCCCAACAATGCGATGCGTTTCATGTGTCCCCTCGATTCGAGTCGAATGTACGACGCCAATCGCATGGAATCGCGGTTTTTTATGGACATAAAGATTCGCTCTCGATTATCGTTCCGAGTGCAACGAATTGAAACATTCGTCGAGTCGCACCCTCCAGACTCGGGCCACGAAAACCACTCACTTCAGGAAATTTTTCGCGTGACCCCTGATCTGAATATCCTGACGCGCCGATTCGCCCGCCTGTTCCCCGTCCTCGCCGTGCTGACGGCGATTGTGATCGGCAGTGCCGCACCCGCGCAAGCGCGCTACGCGTCGATCGTGATCGATTTCGAATCCGGCCGCGTGCTGTCCGAACAGGGGGCCGACGAACGCCGGCACCCGGCGTCGCTCACCAAGATGATGACGCTGTTCCTCATCTTCGAAGCGCTCGATGCGGGCAAGATCACCCTCAACACGCGCTGGAACGTGTCGGAATACGCGGCCGGTCAAGCGCCGACGAAACTCAATCTCCAGGCGGGCGACCGCGTGGCGGTGCGCGACATCATTCTTGGCATGGTCACGCGCTCGGCCAACGATGCGGCGATGGTCGCGGCCGAAGGTCTGGGCGGTTCGGAAGCGAAGTTCGCCGACATGATGAACAAGCGCGCGCGCGAGATCGGTATGACGCGCTCGAATTTCGAAAACCCGCACGGCCTGCCCAATGACGGGCAGATCACCACCGTGCGCGATATGGCCACGCTGGGGCGCGAGATCATCAAGCGCTATCCGCATCACTACGCGTTCTTCTCGACCCAGCAATTCACCTTCGAAGGCCGCAAATACGCGAACCATAACCGGTTGATGAACTGGTATCAGGGCGCCGACGGCATCAAGACCGGCTATATCCGCGCCTCGGGCTTCAATCTCGTCGCGTCGGCCGTGCGCGACGGGCGGCGCATCGTCGCCGCCGTGATCGGCGGGCCGAACCCGTCGGAACGCGATCAATATACCGGCAAGCTGCTCGACGCCGGGTTCGGGCGCGGCGATCTGCCGCCCGCGACCACGCGCGTCGCGAAAGCGCCGCCCACGCGCAACGCCGCCCCGGCGCGCGCGCAAGCCAGCAGCGCCACGCCGAGCAACGCGCCGGCACGCCGCGCCAACCCGCCCCAGCGTGCGCAGCAAACCTCGGCCGTCGAACATGCCGACAAGCCCGAAGAATGGGGCGTGCAGGTCGGCGCCTTCGCGAAGATCGACGCGGCGCGCCGCGCCGCGACCGCCGCGCAGAAGATCGCGCCCACCTATCTCAGCGACGCGACCGTCGATATCAGCGAAGCGGGCAAGCGCTATCGCGCGCGCCTGTTGGGCATCACCCAGGCGCAAGCGCGCGAAGCGTGCCGGGCGCTGGACAAGCGCGAGATGGACTGCATGACGCTGGGCCCGGCGCAAAGCCGCCCGTCGACGCGCCTCGCCGACGCGAATTCGCGCCGCAAGTAAGGTCCGGAAAAAGTCTTAACGCCGGATATTTCAGCGCGGGGCGCCGGCCATCGCCGGCGGCTTGGCGCTCGTGGGCACCATGCCGCCCGCCGCCCCGCCGGTGCGCCCATCGGTCAGGCGGCGCAATTTGCCCTCGGTCACCATCCGCTCGAGCACCGAGAAGACCTGCATCGTGGGGGCCCCCACCGCGTCGGCGATTTGGCCCAGCGAAAACGTGCCCTTGCCCTTCACCGCCGCGCGGATCAGGGGTTCGGCCAGTTCGGGCGATAACATCTTGGGCGGGGCCGCCATAACCCCGATTTTGGGCCTGTCGGGGCCCCCATGCAAGGCGAGTTGCGGCCCGCGCCCGTCTATGGCATAGACCCGGCCCCGCGCTGATTTTCGGGCCCCTCGGGGCCCGGAGCGCTGCCGTAGCTCAGTGGTAGAGCGCGTCCTTGGTAAGGACGAGGTCCGGAGTTCAATCCTCCGCGGCAGCACCAGCGGGGTTCAATGAAATCGCCGCCTTAAAACGGATCAAAACGCCGGCAGAAGCCGCGTGAGCGCGTCGACGACTTGGCGCTCCGAAATCGGTTTCGAGATCGCGGCGTCGGCCCCCATCTTCTTGGCCGCGAGCAGCGCGTCGTCGGGCGTCATGCGCGTGTCGAGCCCGCCCGAGATCGCGACCACGGGCAGATGGCCCCAATGCTCGCGCACGTATTTGATGCCGGCCACGCCGCCCATGCCGGGCATGAAGATATCGGTGATGACGATATCCGCACCCAGCGTGTCCCAGCCCGCGAGCGCTTGTTCCCAGGTCGGCTTCACGACCGAATCGTAGCCGCGCTTGCGTAAGTACGCTTTGAGGATTTCGCCGATCGTTTCGCTGTCGTCGACGACCAGCGCCATCGGCTTGCGCTTGGCGCCGAAGCCCTTGCGCATGAGATCCTCGATCCGGCGCGCAAGATCGTCGTGCGACACGGGCTTCATCGACAGGAAGTGGGCACCGGCGGCGCGGGCACCCGCCAGCATTTCGGTGTCGGTCTTGTCGCGCTGGGGTTGCGCCAGCGCGATCACGCCCATATGCGGCCAGCGCTGCTTCAAGCGCGGCATGTCCGCGATCATCGCATCGTCGAGCCCATCGACATCGACCACGGCGATTTTCGGCGCCATCGCCAGCCCCGTGACCGCGGGGTCGCCGGGCGTGCGCGCCGTCACCGTTTGATAGCCTTTGCCGGAAAGACCGGCCGCCAACGCCTGCAACGATTCTTCGAAGGCGTCGACGATGAGGATGGGACCTTTCATGGCCCGGGGCACTTAGCGCGCCCCTGTTGTCCTGACAAGCCCTCTATCGCCCTTGAGTACCGTCAGCTACGCAAAGGCTCCAAGATAGAGACGTAATTCGCGACGGCCGCCCCGCCCATGTTGAAAACGCCGGTGATGCCGGGCTTGGGTACTTGCATGTCGCCCGCGCGGCCCGTGGCCTGCATCGCGGCCATGATGTGCATCGAAACGCCGGTGGCGCCGATCGGATGGCCCTTGGCTTTGAGCCCGCCCGAGGCGTTCACCGGCAGCTTGCCGTCTTTTTCGGTGAGGCCTTCGAGGGCCGCACGCGCCCCTTGGCCCTTGGGCACGAGGCCCATCGCTTCGTATTGGATGAGTTCGGCGATGGTGAAACAGTCATGCGTCTCGACCGCCGCGAGATCGCCGAGTGTGAGCTTCGCTTCGCCCAGCGCCTTTCGCCACGCCAGCGCGCAGCCTTCGAAATCGACGATGTCGCGCTTGGACATCGGCAGCAGATCGTTCACTTGCGCCGTGGCGCGCAGTGCGATGGCTTTGCCGCCCAGCGCCAGCGCGGTCGGCAAATCGGCGAGCACGAGGGCGGCCGCACCATCGGAGACCAGGCTGCAATCGGTGCGGCGCAAGGGGCCCGCGACCAGCGGATTCTTGTCGGACACCGCGCGGCAGAATTCGTAGCCGAGATCCTTGCGCAATTGCGCGTAAGGGTTCACGGCGCCGTTCTTGTGATTCTTCGCGGCGATCTTCGCCATCGCATCGGACGGATCGCCATAACGCTGCGCGTAAAGCTGCGCGATATGGCCGAACACGCCCGCGAAACTCATGCCGGGGCGATCCTCCTCCTTGACGTAGGAGGCTTTCATCAGGATCTCGCCGATCTTGTCGCCGGGCGTTTCGGTCATCTTCTCGACGCCGACGACCAGCACCACGCGCGCTTTTTTCGCGGCGATCGATGTCAGGCCCAAATGCACAGCGGCCGATCCGGTCGCGCAGGCGTTCTCGACGCGCGTCGCCGGTTTGAAGCGCAACGCTTCGGAGGCTTGGAACACCAGCGACGCGGGGAAATCCTGCTTCACGAAGCCGCCGCCGAAATGACCGACGAAGATTTCGTCGACATCGCCGGGTGCCACACCCGCATCGGCCATCGCCTGAACCGCGACTTCCGCGATCAGCGCTTCGAGGTCGAGTCCTTCGCGCTTGCCGAATTTGCCGTGCGACCAGCCGACGATGCATCCCGCCATGGCACCCTCCTCGGGCAAATTTTATCGTATCGAATTTCCGCATCTTATCAGGGGCTTGACGATGCGGCAATTCGCCGGGCATACGGCGTCCAAATCGTGCGCATAAATGTCACAGAAATAATGTGGTTATTAAGGGGGACCGATCCGATGACAAAACCGCGCGATATCGCTTCGATCCGGGCCGGATTGCACCGTGCATTGGGCCTGTTGCCCGAAGACAGCATCGCCGCCGCCACGGGCAAGTCGGCATCGCTATTCCGCAAATGCGCCGACCCCGACAACAAGCGCCATCGCCTGCAAGCCGAAGATGCCGTGGCGCTGGATGCCGCCTGCGTGGTCGCGGGCGAGCGCGCGCATATCCTCGAATCCTATCGTCAGGCGCTGGATGCGCGCGTGGCGGAGCTGGGCGGCCCATGCGCGCATCGCGCCGCCGACCCGTTGCATCGGGTGGCGCAAGCGACGCGCGAATTGGGCGCCGTCGCGGGTGCCGTCGCCGAAGCCGAACAGCCGCCCTCGCCCGAGACGACGCAGCGCATCGCCAATCTGGTCGATCGCGCGCTGGATACGCTGACGCATCTCAAGAACGATCTACGCGAAACCGCGCGCGACGCCCAAGCCGCCGAGTGACGTCGCGCGTCAGACGTATTTCTCGCCGCGCACGACGTCCACGTCGCTGGTCCACGCGATCGTCGCGTAATTGGGAAAATAATTTTCCGCCAGATGCGCCATGATCCGCGCGGCGATTTCGGCGCCGACCACCGCTTCGATGCGCAGATTGGTTTCGCCCACGCGCCCCGCGCGCTTGCCGCGCGAGCCTTCGCCATGGGCTTCGGTCGTCGTGTAGCCGCTCGCCCCCAGGCGCTTCAAATCGGCGACGATTTTGGGCGCGATCGTTTCCTCGGCCACGATGACGACGAGTTTGAGCGGGGTGAGCATCAGCGTCCTCCGGCCAGATATTGCGCGAAGGCGGCGTAAAGCGGAAGTCCGGCAAGCAAGTTGAACGGGAACGTGATCGCCAACGACGCGGTCAAATAATAGCCGGGCGACGCATCGGGCAGCGCGATGCGCACCGCCGCGGGTGCGGCGATATAAGAAGCGCTCGCCGCCAGCACGCCCAGCACCGTCGCGCCCCCGACCGACAGGCCCGCGATCCCGCCAAGCCACACGCCAAGCGCCCCATGCAGCAGCGGCATGACGATCGCGAAACCCGCCAGGAACGCGCCCACGCGGCGGAAATCGGCGAAGCGGCGCGCCGCGACCATGCCCATATCGAGCAGGAACAGGCACAGCACGCCCTGGAACGGGGCGGCGAAGAACGGCTCGACAGCGCGATAACCGGCGGCACCCGTCAGAAAGCCGATGGCGAGACCGCCCGCGAGCAGCACGATGCTTTTCCCGGCCAGCACTTCGGGCAGCGCCGCGCGCCAATCGGCCCCGCCGCCGGGGGCGGCGATCTTGGCGAGCATCAGCGCCACGACGATGGCGGGCACTTCCATCGCCGCGAGCACGGCGGGCATGAAACCTTCCGCCGGATGGCCGAGCGCTTGCGTATAGGCGATCGCCGCGATGAAGGTGACGGCGGAGACCGAGCCGTAGTGTGCTGCGATCGCCGCCGCGTCGGCCACGCCGAAGCGGCCCAAGCGGCGCAGGATCCAAAACGACCAGATCGGAATGACGAGGCCGAGGCCGATACCCGCCGCCATCGCCCCCGCCACCGCCGCGAAAGGCGCTTCGGACAATGCGACGCCGCCTTTCAGCCCGAGGGCGAAAAGCAGATAGATCGACATGACGGTGTAGATCTGGTCGGGGAATTTGAGGTCCGAACGGACCCATTGCGCGGCGGCCCCAAGGGCGAAGGACAGCACCATCGGCGACAGCAAATTGAGACGGACGATTTCCAGCGTCGACATGCGCGGGATATAGGTTTCGTGCCGCTGATTGCCACCCCCGCCCGCCGCCGACTTCGCTTGACGGAGGGCCCCGCCCCGGCCAAGTTCTCCCGCCAATAAGCGTAAAACGGCGAGGGTTTCGGGTATGTCGATTCGGGTGCTTGCGTTGGCGGCGATTTGGGCCGTTCTGCCGGGAACGGTTTTCGCGGCGGATCTGAACGGCGCGGCGCTCGCCTGGCCCTGGGCCATTCCGTTCTGCGGCCTGCTGCTGTCGATCGCCATCATGCCGCTCGCCGCCCCGTCGCTATGGCACCATCATTACGGCAAGATCGCGCTCGCTTGGGCGCTGGGCGTGATCGTGCCGTTCATCGCATCGTTCGGGTTCGGCACCGCCTTCGCCGCGATCTGGCACACGATGGCGGCCGAATACATCCCCTTCCTGATTCTGCTGGGTGCCTTATTCACCATCGCGGGCGGCGTCTATGTGAAGGGCAATCTGCACGGCAGCCCGAAGACCAACACGGCCCTGCTGGCCGTGGGGACCGGCATCGCTAGCGTCACCGGCACGACGGGTGCGGCGATGCTGATGATCCGCCCGGTCTTGCGCGCCAACGACGAGCGCCGCCACAACGCGCATGTCGTGATCTTCTTCATCTTCCTGGTCGCGAATATCGGCGGCAGCTTGACGCCGCTGGGCGATCCGCCGCTGTTCCTCGGCTTCCTGAAGGGCGTCGGGTTTTTCTGGCCGACGGTCCATCTGTTCCTGCCGATGCTGACGGTGACCGCGATCCTGCTCGTCGCGTTCTACATTCTCGATTCCTGGTTCTATCGCCGCGACGAAAACTTCAAGGCCAAGTACGACCCGACGCCGGACGCGCCGCTGGCGATCGAGGGCAAGGTGAATATCCTGCTGCTCGGCGGTGTCGTCGCCGCCGTGCTGATGTCGGGGCTGTGGAAGCCCGGTATCGCGTGGAACATCGCGGGCACGGTCATCGAATTGCAGGGGGTGGCGCGGGATGTGATTCTGCTGGCGCTGGCATGGCTGTCGCTCAAAATCACGCCGCCGGGCTGCCGCGAAGCGAACGCGTTCTCGTGGGGCCCCATCCAGGAAGTGGCGAAATTGTTCTTCGGCATTTTCGTCACCATCGTGCCGGTGATCGCGATGCTGAAAGCCGGCAAGGACGGCGCTTTCGCTGGCGTCGTCGCCGCGGTGACGAACCAGGACGGCACGCCCAACGCGGCGATGTATTTCTGGCTGACCGGGATTCTGTCGAGCTTCCTCGACAACGCGCCGACCTATCTCGTGTTCTTCAACACGGCGGGCGGCGATCCCGTCACGTTGATGGGCCCGCTCGCCACCACGCTCGCCGCGATCTCGGCGGGGGCGGTGTTCATGGGCGCCAACACCTATATCGGCAACGCGCCGAACTTCATGGTCAAGGCGGTGGCGGAGGAGAACGGCGTGAAGATGCCGAGCTTCTTCGGCTACATGCTGTGGTCGATCGCGTTCCTGATCCCGTGCTTCATTCTGGTCGACGTCGTCTTCTTCCTATGACGCCTTCGGCCGCACTGCGCGCCAGCGCGTAGATCGCATCCGAATCGTCGCCGGGCGAGGTGCGGCAGCGGCGCGTGACGCCGCATTTGTCGCAAGTGTGCACGATCGAGCGTTTACCGCCCTTTTCCTCGACGCCGACGGGGCGCATGGCGCCGCCGCACTCTTCGGCGCGGTCGCCGGGCGAGACGTCGACATGCAGCGACCACAGGCATTTCGGGCAATGATTGGTGTAGCCGTCGCCGCGCGTTTTGGCGCCGCATTTGACGCACACGAAATCCTCGACGCGGCGGGTGAACGAACCGCTCATAGCCCGGCGAGCATCCGCGCAACGCCGTAAAGCGCCCCGCCCGCCACCAAGTAATGGATCGGCGGATTGAAGCGCACCGACACGACGAAGGCGATCGCCGCCACGACGATGGCGACGAGATCCGGCCCGGTCTTCGGCAAGAACACTTCCTGGCCCAGGAACACGGCGAGATTCAATATCACGCCGACGACCGCCGCGGTGATCGCCGCCAACGCCGCCGACACCGCCTTGTTGGCGTGCAAGCCTTCGACGTAGGGCGCCCCCGCCAGGATGAACAGGAAGCTCGGCAGGAAGGTGCAATAGGTCGCAAGGGATGCGCCGACGACCGCCGCCGTCGCGGGATCGGCGGCACCGCCGTTCCAGCCGGCATAGAAGCCGACATATTGCAGCACCAGGATCAACGGCCCGGGCGTGGACTCCGCCAACGCCAAGCCGTTGAGCATGTCGTCCGCCGACAGCCAGCCATAGAGATTGACCGCCGCGTCGGCGATATAGGGCAGCACGGCATAGGCGCCGCCGAAGGTCACGAATGCCGCCTTGGTCATTAGTTCGGCGAGATCCGCGAAGGGATAGGCGCCGAAAATCGCGATGACCGCGTAGACCGGGATCGCCCACAGCACGGCGAAGAGCGCGACCAGCTTGGCGATGCGCGCAGCCCCGTTGCGCGGCAATTCGCCCGCTTCGCCGGGCTTGGCGGCATGACCGGCGGCCGCGAAGAAGCTGCCCCAGCGCGACGTGAACGCGCCGATCGCCGCCGCGATGGCGACGACCCAGGGAAAATCGATGCCGGCGAAATGCAAAGCGCCGAAAGCGAAGCCCGCCAGCGCCGTCGCCTGCCAGGTGGTCAGCGCCTTCTTGCCGATGCGCCACACCGCATGCGCGACGATGGCGACGACGACGGGCTTCAAGCCGTCGAATACGGCGCCCACCCATTTCGTGTCGCCGTAATGCGCCGCGATCCACGACAGCACGAGCATTGCGATCGCGCCGGGCAGCACGAACAACCCGCCCGCGACGATGCCGCCCCAGGGCCCATGCAGGCGCCAGCCGATATAGGTCGCGAGCTGCTGCGCCTCGGGCCCCGGCAGCAGCGTGGCGAAGGACAGGCCGCGCAGAAACGGCCCCTGCCCGATCCATTTGTGGCGATCGACCAGATCGGTCTGCATCATCGCGATCTGGCCGGCCGGCCCGCCGAAGGACAGACAGCCGAGTTTCAGCCAATAGACGAAGGCTTCGCCGAAACTCGGCCGGTCGGGAAAAGCGGGCGCACTCGCGTCGGGCATCGTCGTCATCCTTGCTTCGGCGGCCAGCCATGTTTTTCCGCGCGGGCCGTCGAAGCCCAGGCGTATAGCGCATCGTAAAGCGCGAATCCCGCGTGCAGCATCGCATGATCGTCGGCGGGATTCATCGCGGACAAGCCCAGCGACATCGCGAGCAGCCCGGCCGCTTCGGGCGCCAAATCCGACCGCCCCGTATCGGCCCCGCGCACGATGGGCGCCAGCACGCGCAGGCCCGGGTCGTCGAGCCCGTAGCGCCGCAAAAACGCATCGAAACTGCAATATTCGCCGTCATGCGAGAATTTGACGCCGGGCACGTCGAACGGTTCGGCGCCGAGACGTTCGGCCGCCGCGATCACGTCGCCGGACGGGACGAAGTGGAACGCGGCTTGCGGGTCGACGAAGCGCGCGATCAGCCAAGGGCACGCGACGCGATCGATCTTCGGCCGTTCGCGCGTCACCCAGCGTGTGGGCGTCGTCGCAGGCTTCGGCCCCATCGGCTTGCCTGCGTCGCGCCACGCTTCGATCCCGCCGTCGAGGAAGCGCGCGTCATGGCCGCCTGCGCGCAACGCGGCCACGACACCCTGGCTGACCGCGTGACCATGAACGCAGAACACCACGATCGGCGCGCCGTCCGGCAATTCGCGCATCCAGCGATGGACCAAGGCGGGATCGCGATACTCGGCCCCCGGCAAGGAATCGGCGGCGGTGCCAAACACCGGCCGGCGGCGCACGTCGTATAACGCGGCCTCCGGCAGGTTCGACAATTCGGCGATGGAGATGGCGGTCACGAGTATCCCTCCTCGAACGCGTCGAGAAGGCAGTGCTTGGAGGTTTCCCTCTCAAGACCGGGGCGACTGCCGCAAGCCCCGAATACTCGGAAAGCATAAGACGGGGCGCGAAGCCCCGTCTATTTGAATTTGACCTTGATGATCTCGTAGGCCTTGTGGCCGCGCGGTGTCGCGACCTCGACCGTGTCGCCGGCCTGCTTGTTGATCAGCGCGCGCGCGAGCGGCGAGGTGATCGAAATGCGGCCTTTCTCGATCTCGGCTTCGTCCGCACCGACGATCTGATAGGTCGATTCCTCGTCCGTATCCTCGTCGGCCAAGGTGACCTTGGCGCCGAACTTGACCTGCTTGCCCGACAGCGTCGCGATGTCGATGATCTCGGCGCGGCTGATCTTGTCCTCGAGCTCCAGGATCCGGCCCTCGATGAACGATTGGCGTTCGCGCGCGGCGTGATACTCGGCGTTTTCCGAGAGGTCGCCGTGATCGCGTGCCTCGGCGATCGCGCGAATGATCGCGGGCCGCTCGTTCGACTTCAAATTCTTCAACTCGGCTTCGAGGCGCTCGTAGCCCTCGGGCGTCATCGGAACTTTGTCCATTTATCGCGAACTCTCGTCCGTTTCCTATACCTCGCCCTCTTCGGCAAAATCGCACGCCCGCGGTCGGTTCCGGGGGAACCGGCCGCCCGTTCCGCAACGCGTTTCGGGAGGCGCCTTCAGAAGGCGCCCTTAAAGTACGCCTGGAGGGGGGCCACTTCAAGACTGCCGGCGCGCAACGCCCCGATCGCCTCCACCGCCGCCCGGCAGCCCGCCAGGGTGGTGTAATAGGCGATGCCGGACATCAGCGCCGTATGCCGCAAACTGAATGAATCTTCAACGGCTTGCGCGCCTTCGGTGGTGTTGAAAACCAGGTCGATCTGGCCCGATTTCATCGCATCCACGATATGCGGGCGGCCTTCCAGCACCTTGTTGACCTCGGCGATCCCCTCGACCCCGGCCCGGGCGAGATAGGCCGCCGTGCCGCGCGTCGCAACGATCTTGAACTCCATCTCCTGGAGGCGCTTGGCCATCTGCACGGCGATCTTCTTGTCGCCGTCGCGCACCGATAGGAACACCGTGCCCTTGGTCGGCAGGCGCTGCCCCGCCCCGAGCTGCGACTTGGCGAAGGCGTGGCCGAAATCGGCGTCGATGCCCATCACCTCGCCCGTCGATTTCATCTCCGGCCCCAGCAGCGTGTCGGTGCCCGGGAAGCGCGCGAAGGGGAACACGGCTTCCTTGACCGCGACATGGTCGAGCTTGCGGTTCTTCTTGAGCTTGAACGACGCCAGCGTCTCGCCCGCCATGACGCGCGCCGCGATCTTGGCGATGGCGATCCCGGTCGCCTTGGCGACGAAGGGCACGGTGCGCGAGGCGCGCGGGTTCACTTCCAGCACGTAGACTTCGCCGTCCTTCACCGCGAATTGGACGTTCATCAAGCCGATGACGCCGAGCGACGACGCCAGCGCCACCGTCTGGCGCTCGATCTCCGCGATGATCGTCTTGGGCAACGAGTAGGGCGGCAGCGAACAAGCACTATCGCCCGAATGGATGCCCGCCTCTTCGATATGCTCCATGATGCCGGCGACATGCACTTCCTTGCCGTCGGCGAGCGCGTCGACATCGACCTCGATCGCGTCGGTCAAGTAGCTGTCGATCAGCACCGGGTTTTTGCCCGAGACGCGCACCGCTTCGTGGATATAGGTGCGCAGCGCGTCGGGCGTGTGCACGATCTTCATCGCACGGCCGCCGAGCACGTAAGACGGGCGCAGCAGCACCGGATAACCGATGCGCGTCGCCTCGGCTTCCGCTTCCTTCAGCGAGAACGCCGTGCCCGAGGGCGGCTGCTTGAGCTTCAGCTTGTCGAGGAGCTTGGCGAAGCGCTCGCGATCCTCGGCCAAGTCGATCGCGTCGGGCGAGGTGCCGAGAATGGGAATGCCCGCCGCTTCCAGGGCCGAGGCCAAGCGCAACGGCGTCTGGCCGCCGAATTGGCAGATCACGCCGACGACTTCGCCGTTGGTCTGCTCGCGGCGCACGATCTCGATCACCGTTTCGGGTGTGAGCGGCTCGAAATACAAACGATCGGCCGTGTCGTAATCGGTCGAGACGGTTTCCGGGTTGCAGTTGACCATGATGGTCTCGAACCCGGCCTCGCGCAGCGCATAGACCGCATGCACGCAGCAATAATCGAACTCGATGCCTTGGCCGATGCGGTTCGGCCCGCCGCCCAGGATCACGACCTTGCGCTTGTCGGTCGCCTCGTCCTCGCTCTGCGCCACGCCGAAAGACGGCGTTTCGTAGCTCGAATAGAGATAGGGCGTGCCCGACGCGAATTCCGCCGCACAAGTGTCGATGCGCTTGAACACCGGCAACTGACCGGCGGCACGGCGCGCGGCGGCGACGTCGGCCTCGCTCTTGCGCACGAGCGTGGCAAGGCGCGCGTCACCGAAGCCGAGCTTCTTGATCTCGAGCCAGCCCGCCTCGTCCTTCGGCAAGCCCTTGCGCTTCACCTCGGCTTCGGCGGCGACGATGGCCGCGACTTGGCGCACGAACCACGGATCGTAGGAACAAGCACGGCAGATTTCCTCGACCGACAGGCCCAAGCGCAGCGCCTGCGCGATCACCAGCAGGCGATCGGGCGTGGGCTTCGACAGTGCTGCCAACGCCGCCATGCGCTCCTTGCCGGGTTCCTGACCGGGGACATCGATCTCGTCGAGGCCGGTCAGGCCGGTTTCCATCGAGCGCAGCGCCTTTTGCAGCGCTTCGGCGAAATTGCGGCCGATCGACATCGCCTCGCCCACCGACTTCATCGCGGTGGTGAGCAAGGCCGGTGTGCCGGGGAATTTCTCGAAGGTGAAGCGCGGCATCTTGACGACGACGTAATCGATCGTCGGCTCGAACGACGCGGGCGTCGTCTTGGTGATGTCGTTGGTCAACTCGTCCAGCGTGTAGCCGATGGCGAGCTTCGCCGCGACCTTGGCGATCGGGAAACCCGTGGCTTTCGACGCGAGGGCCGACGAACGCGACACGCGCGGGTTCATCTCGATCACGATCATGCGGCCGGTCTTGGGATCGACGGCGAATTGGACGTTCGACCCGCCGGTCTCGACGCCGATCTCGCGCAGCACCGCCAGCGAGGCGTCGCGCATGATCTGGTATTCCTTGTCGGTCAGCGTCAACGCCGGCGCCACGGTCACGCTGTCGCCCGTATGCACGCCCATCGGATCGACGTTTTCGATCGAGCAAACGATGATGCAATTGTCGTTGCGGTCGCGCACGACCTCCATCTCGTATTCCTTCCAGCCGAGGACGCTTTCCTCGACCAGCGTGGAACCGACGGGCGAGGCGCGTAAGGCCCCCAGCACGATCTGTTCGTATTCGTCGGCGTTGTAGGCGATGCCCCCACCCGTGCCGCCCATCGTGAAGGACGGGCGGATGATCGCGGGCAGGCCGACAAGCTCGAGCGCCTTTTTCGACTCGTCCATCGAGGTGACGAGCATCGAGCGCGGGCAATCGAGCCCGATCTTCGCCATCGCGTCGCGGAAGCGCAGCCGGTCCTCGGCCTTGTCGATCGCGTCGCGCTTGGCGCCGATCATCTCGACGCCGTATTTCTCCAGCACGCCCATCTCGGCGAGTTTCATCGCGGTGTTGAGCGCGGTCTGCCCGCCCATCGTGGGCAGCAGCGCATCGGGGCGTTCCTTGGCGATGATCTTCTCGACGATCTCGGGCGTGATCGGCTCGACATAGGTGGCGTCGGCCAAGCCCGGATCGGTCATGATCGTCGCGGGGTTGGAGTTCACCAGGATGACGCGATAGCCCTCGTCCTTCAGCGCGCGGCAGGCTTGCGTGCCCGAGTAATCGAACTCGCAGGCCTGGCCGATCACGATCGGCCCGGCGCCGATGATGAGGATCGAGGAAATGTCTGTCCGTTTCGGCATGGCTCAGCGCGCCTTCTCTTTGGCGATCAAATCGACGAAGCGTTTGAACAGGTAATGGGCGTCTTGCGGGCCGGGGCTCGCCTCGGGGTGGTACTGCACCGAGAAGGCCGGGCGGTCGGTCGCGGCGATGCCTTCGTTGGTGCCGTCGAACAGCGACACATGCGTGACGCGCGCGTTCTTCGGCAGCGTTTCGGCCTGAACCGCGAAGCCGTGATTCTGACTGGTGATCTCCACCTTGCCGGTGTCGAGATCCTTGACCGGATGATTGGCGCCGCGATGGCCGCGCGGCAGCTTGGTGGTCTTCGCACCCAGCGCCAGCGCCATCATCTGATGGCCCAGGCAAATGCCGAAGATCGGTATCTTCTTGTCGAGCAGCGCCTTGATCGTCGGCACGGCGTAAACACCGGTCGCCGCGGGATCGCCGGGGCCGTTGGACAGGAACACGCCGTCCGGCTTGTGGCGCAGCACGTCGTCGGCGCTCGCATCGGCGGGCACGACGGTCACGTCGCAACCGGCGGCGGCGAGGCAGCGCAGGATGTTGCGCTTGGCGCCGTAATCGATGGCGACGACTTTGAAGCGCGGCTTGTCTTGCGTGCCGTAGCCCTTGCCCAGCACCCAGGTCGTCTCGGTCCAATGATAGGACTGGCGCGTCGTGACTTCCTTGGCGAGGTCCATGCCCTCCAGCCCCGGCCACGCCTTGGCTTCTTCGCGCAACGCATCGACGTCGAACTTGCCGTCGGGGGCGGTCACGATCGTGCCGTTGGGCGCCCCGCCGTCGCGGATATGGCGCGTCAACGCGCGCGTATCCACGCCGACGATGCCGGGCAGCCCGTGCGACTTCAGCCACGCATCGAGCGACTTGTCGGAACGGAAATTCGACGGCTCGGTCGGCTCCTCGCGCAGCACCAGCCCGCGCGCCGCCGGCGTGATCGTTTCGATATCTTCGACATTCGTGCCGACATTCCCGACATGCGGGAAGGTGAAGACGATGATTTGCCCGGCGTAAGACGGATCGGTCAGAATTTCCTGATAGCCGGTGATCGAGGTGTTGAAACACACCTCGCCGCTCTTGCGGGCGGGTGCGCCGATCGCGCGGCCCCAGAAGATCGTGCCGTCGGCGAGAACCAAAGCGGCGGTCGCCCCGGCGGGAATCCCCGCCTTGTTTTTCGTGAGGGTGCGGGTGGCGCTGACCATGCGGGCCTCCTGAATTGGCGATCGGCGGCGGGTCTAGGCGCCTGCCCAAGCTTTGGTCAAGCCCGGATACGCCGCCCGTAACACGCTGAAATCGCGCCAATTTTCATGCACCGCGAAGCGGCAGACCCGACTCGCTCGGCGATTCCGCCTCGCTTTCATGGACCGATTGGTTTAGTCTGTACCTATCGGTCCATAGATTTTTACCGCCGTGCCCCGAATTGTCGCCGAACGCCAGGACGTGCTGCCCAAGCTCGCGGAAATCTTCCGCAAGCGCGGCTATGACGGCGCCAGCCTGTCCGAAATCGGCAAGGCAACGGGTTTGGGCAAAGGCAGCCTTTATCACTTCTTCCCGCGCGGCAAACCGCAAATGGCGGAAGACGTGCTCGCCGAAATGGACGCCTGGTTCGAAGGCAATATCTTCGCGCCGTTGCGATCGATCCCGGCGAGCGATGCGAAGGAAGCGCGCGCACGGCTGACCGAAATGTGCAAAGCGCTCGATACGTATTTCAAATCGGGGCGGCGCGTGTGCCTGTTCGGCGCCTTCGCGCTCGCCGATACGCGCGAAGCCTATGCGGCGCGCATTCGCGGCTATTTCCAGCGCTGGATCGAAGCGATCGCGCGCGCCTTGGTCGTCGCGGGGCGCGCCCCCGCCGATGCGCGCACCGAGGCGTTCGACGCGGTTGCGTGCATCGAAGGCGCGATCGCCTTGTCGCGCGCCGCCGACAACCCGCCCGCTTTCGCCGGCGCCATCGCACGGCTGCAAGCGCGCCTCATCGCCTAACGCCAGCCGTCATCCCGGGTCTCACTCGCGCTCGCCCGGGATGACGAAGGCATCAGTATTCGATCTTCAGGACTTCGAGCGTTTCCACGCCTTTGGGCGTACGCACGTCGATCAAATCGCCCACGCGCGCTTTCAGCAACGCGCGCGCGACGGGCGCGACCCAGGCGATGGCGCCGTTCTCGCCGTCGGTTTCGTCCACACCGACGAGGCGCACCTTGCGTTCCTCGCCCTCGCCATCGGCATAGGTAACGCGGGCCCCGAAGAACACCTGTTCGCGATTGGTCTGGCGCGCGGGATCGACGATCTCCGCGATCTCCAACCGCTTGGTGAGATAGCGGATGCGCCGGTCGATCTCGCGCAAACGGCGCTTGCCGTAGATGTAATCGCCGTTTTCCGAACGGTCGCCATTGCCCGCCGCCCAGGACACGGTCTCGACGACCTTGGGCCGCTCGACGCGCAGCAGATGCTTGAGCTCGTCCTGAAGCTTCTGCCAGCCTTCGGGCGTGATCAGATTGCGCGATCCGCCGGGCAGCGGCGGCATTTCCGGGCCGTCGTCGTCGTCCGCATCGTCATTCTCTTTGGTAAAAGCCTTGCTCACGCCAACGCCTCGGGTTTCGGACCGCCCGCCGCCCAGTCGAGCAATTCGACGGTGTGGACGACCGGCACGGACGCCGCCGCCCCGATCTGCGCGATGCAGCCGATATTGCCCGCCGCCACCAGATCGGGCTTCAGCGCTTGCAGATTGGCGACTTTGCGCGCCTGAAGCTGCTGCGCGAGTTCGGGCTGCATCAAATTATAGGTGCCGGCAGAGCCGCAGCACAGATGGCCTTCGGCGGGATCGCGAATCTCGAAGCCGACATCGGCGAGCAGCTTGCGCGGCACGCCACCCAGCTTCTGCCCGTGCTGAAGCGAGCACGCCGAGTGATAGGCGACGACGAGTTTTTCCGGTGCTTTCGCTGCACCCATGCCCAACTCGGTCAGCAATTCGGAAATATCCTTCGTGCGGCGCGACACGTCTTCGGCGAAGGCCTTCAGATGCGGGTCCTCGCGGAACATGAAGCCGTAATCCTTGACCGTCGTGCCGCAGCCCGAAGCGTTGACCACGATCGCGTCGGGCCCCGCCCCGCCCCACAGCTTCATCCAGGCGCGGATATTGGCGGCGGCGGCTTCGTGACTCGCTTGCGTTTTGCCCATGTGATGGACCAGCGCCCCGCAGCAGCCCGACCCGTCGGCAATCGCGACGTCGCAGCCAAGGCGCGTGAGCAAGCGGATCGTCGCGTCGTTGATCTGGGGGGCCAGCACGCGTTGCGCGCAGCCTTGCAGCAGCGCCACGCGTTTGCGCGCCTTGCCGCCTTCCGCCGGGAACAGCTTGATGCCTTCCATCGGCGACGGCGACGGAATGCGCGACGGCGCCATGTTGAGAAGCGCGCGCATCCGGCCGAAGAAGCCTTTGGACGGCAGCAGCGCGCGGATAGGCTTCGCCAGCAACGCGCCGATCAACGCGACGCGCATGCGCCCCGGATAAGGCAGGATCGCCGCGAGCACGCTGCGCAATGCGCGATCGAGGAACGGGCGCGTATAGGTCTTCTCAATATGGGCGCGCGCATGATCGACGAGGTGCATATAGTTCACGCCGGACGGGCAGGTCGTCATGCACGACAAGCACGACAAGCAGCGGTCGATATGCTTGACCGTGCGCGCATCGGCGTCGCGCCCGGCTTCCAGCATGTCCTTGATCAGATAGATGCGCCCGCGTGGGGAATCGAGTTCGTCGCCCAGCGTGACGTATGTCGGGCAGGTCGCGGTGCAGAAGCCGCAATGCACGCATTTGCGCAGGATCGTTTCCGATTCCTTCGTATCCGCATCGGCCAATTGCGCGAGGGTGAAATGGGTCTGCATGACTTAGACGCCCTCGTACATCCGGCCGGGATTGAGAATGCGCGCCGGATCGAATTGCGTTTTGAGGCCGCGCGTCAGCGCCATCACCGGCGCCGACAAGGGTTCGAACACCGGCACGGCTTTGCGCGCGGCGTCGGAGGCGCGCATCAGCGTCGCATGGCCTTGGCCCATCGCGGCGCGTAGCGTCTCGGCATAGGCGCCGATTTTTGCATCATCCATCGCGAGCCAGACGAGCCCGCCGCCCCAATCGAAATAATAGGCGCTGTCGGGCAAGGCGGCGACGAGATCGGGGGCCTTCGTGGCGGCCAGCGACACGCGCCACAGCGCCATGTTGGCGGGCAGCAGGGCGCGCACGTCGCGCACCTCCTCCCAGAAAATCTTGGAGCGCATCGAGTGCAGCTCCTCCTGCCCCGCTTTGTCGGGCAGGGCTTTGCGCAACGCCTCGCAGCGCGCGGCAACCGACACGGCCGTCCCTTCGACACGGATCGCGGCGACGGACGCACCCGCGTTCTTCACGTGATCGACGCCCGAACGCGCGGCCGTGGCTTCGGGCAGATAGGCCGCCCCCGACACCTCCCACGGCGAATTCAACGCGTCGGCGAGCACGGCGATCGCATCCTCCGGCGACAGGCCGAAGGCGAGAACGGTGCGCGATTTGGGCGGGGCGGGCATCACCTTGACCGTCACCGTGTCGAACACGGCGAGCGTGCCCATCGAGCCCGCCATCAGCTTGGGCAGATCGTAGCCGGTGACGTTCTTGACGACCTTGCCCCCACCCTTGAACGCTTCGGCGCGGCCCGACACGGCGGAGAAGCCGAGGAAATGGTCGCGCGCGGAGCCGATTTTGACGCGGCGCGGGCCCCCGAGATTGGCGGCGAGCGCCCCGCCGATCGTGCCCCCGCCCGCTTCGCCGCCATAGAGAGGGGCGAGATCCGGCGGCTCGAAGGCCAGCATCTGCGCGCGTTGTTCGAGCAGCAGCAGAATGTCGCGCATCGGCGTCGCGGCACCGCAGGTCAGCACGAGTTCCTCGGGCTGGTAATCGATGTCGCCCTTCAACTCGGACGTGTCGAGCACCAGCGACGAAGCGACCGGCCGGCCGAGGCCGCGCTTGGTGCCGAGGCCGCGCACGTCCACCGAACGCTCGTTGCTGACGCAGGCGGCGATCGCGTCCTTCAACTGGGCCGCGTTCGTGGGCTTGAAAACGTTCATCTCAGAACCGCGGCAGATCGGGGAAAGGAACGGCGCCGCGCTGCACATGCATCCGGCCCATCTCCGCGCAGCGATGCAGCTGCGGGAAGACTTTGCCGGGATTGAGCAAGCCCTCGGGATCGAAGGCGCACTTCACACGCAGCTGGTGGGCGAGATCGGTCTCGTCGAACATCGTGGGCATCAGATCGCGCTTTTCGATGCCCACGCCATGCTCGCCGGTCAACACGCCGCCGACTTCGACGCACAGGCGCAGAATATCCGCCCCCAACGCTTCGGCCGCCACGAGTTCGCCGTCCTTGCTGGCGTCGAACAGGATCAGCGGATGCAGATTGCCGTCGCCGGCATGGAACACATTGGCGACGCGCAGCCCGTGCTTGTCGGCGAGCTGGGCGATGCGCGTGAGCACTTCGGCGAGTTTCTTGCGCGGCACCGTGCCGTCCATGCAGACGTAATCGGGGCTGATGCGCCCGACCGCCGGAAAGGCGGATTTGCGCCCGGCCCAGAAGCGCAAACGCTCCTCCTCGCTTTCCGAAATGCGAATGGAGGTCGCGTTGTTTTCCTTCGCGATGCGCCCGACCGTCGCGATCAACTCGTCGCATTCGGCTTGCGGCCCGTCGAGTTCGACGATCAGCAGGCTTTCCGCGTCGAGCGGATAGCCCGCCTTGGCGAACGCCTCGGCCGCATGGATCGCGGGCTCGTCCATCATCTCGATCCCGCCGGGGATGATGCCCTCGGCGATGATCTGCGCCACGCAATTGCCGCCGTCTTCGACCGTCGGGAAGCCGATAAGCGCGCCGCGCGCGGTTTGCGGCTTGCGCAAGATGCGCACGGTCACCTCGGTGACGACGCCGAGCAGACCTTCGGAGCCGACGACGAGGCCGAGCAGATCGTAGCCGCCCGCATCCATATGCTTGCCGCCGAGACGCACGATGGTGCCGTCCATCGTCACCATCTCGACGCCCAGCACGTTGTTGGTCGTCAGGCCGTATTTGAGGCAATGCACGCCGCCGGAATTCTCGGCGACATTGCCGCCGATCGTGCAGGCAATCTGCGACGAGGGGTCCGGCGCATAATAGAAGCCGGCATGGGCGACGGCGTTGCTGATGCCGAGATTCGTCACACCGGGCTGCACGCGGGCACAGCGATTGGTGTAGTCGATCTCCAGCACCTTGTTGAATTTCGACATGCCGAGCAGCACGCCGTCTTCCAACGGCAGCGCCCCGCCCGACAACCCCGTGCCCGCCCCGCGCGGCACCACTTTGATGCCTTCCGCGTGACAGTATTTAAGAACGGCGGCGACTTGGTCGATGGTCGAGGGCAGGACGACGACCATCGGCAGCTGGCGGTACATCGCCAAGCCGTCGCATTCGAACGGGCGGCGGCCGATTTCCGAATCGATCACGCCGTCGCCGGGCACGATGTCGCGCAAGGCGGCGACAATCGTTGAGCGGCGCGCGAGGATTCCCCGGTCGGGGGCGGGCATCACGAGCATGGGCGGCTCCCTGGACTTCGTTTCCTTGTAAAGCGGCGGCCGCCAAAAAGAAAACCCCCGGTACCGGATCCGGTACCGAGGGTTTTTCGTTCCCCAAGAAGCGGCGGAGAATTTCCCGCCGATTCGCGCGAAATCAGCCCTGGCGGGCCTTGAAGCGCGGGTTCTTCTTGTTGATGACGTAGACGCGGCCCTTACGACGGACGATCTTGCAGTCCTTGTCGCGCTTCTTGGCCGACTTCAGCGAGTTCACGACCTTCATGGCAAGCTTCCGTCCGAGAGTGAAATACGGGTTCGGCCGAGGTCGCCCCCGGCCGAATGAGGCGCGGAACATAGGGACATCCCCCGCCCCTGTCAACCAAGGTCTCGGGCGGCGGAATATCGGGGCCCGCACTTACACGGAAATGTCCAATTTCCCGTGCGCTACCGTGCTTTAGCACGATGGACAGGCCGCACCCCCGCCCGTACAGTGCGCGCTTTCAGGGACGCTTCAAACGCCGCCAATGTCACTCGAAAGCTGGATCGACTGGATCGCCGGGTATGGCGATTGGTTCTACCTTGTAACGTTCGCCTGGACGTTTTTCGAGGGCGAGACCTTCGTCATCTTCGCCGGTATCGCCGCGAGCCCCGCTTTCGGCATTCTGCGCGTCGATTATCTGATCGCCTGCGCGTGGATCGGCAGTTTTTGCGGCGACAATCTCTATTTCTTCCTCGGGCGGCGCTACGGCCACCGTTTGATCGCGCGCTTCCCGCGCCTCAAACCGGGCACCGACGTGGCGCTCGACCTTCTGCACAAATACAACACCGGCTTCATCCTCGCCTTCCGCTTCATCTACGTGGTGCGGAATTTCAGCTCCTTCGCCTGCGGCATGAGCAATCTGTTCTGGCCGCGCTTCATGATGCTGAACTTCATCGCCGCGGGCGTGTGGTCCTGCACCTTCGCAGGGGCCGGCTACCTGCTGGGCGAAGTGTTCACCAAGGCCGCATGGCCGATCAAGATCGTGGTGCTGTGCCTGTTCGCCACGCTGATCACGCTGGCGATCCGCGCCCATCGCGCCAACAAGCGCAAAGTGGCCGAAGCCGCCGCGCGCGAAGCGGCCGAAGCCAAAGCGATCGAAAACTCGCCGGCCTGATTTCCCGTCCGATTTATTGGGCCGCCGTGGCGAGGATGCGCGCGACGCGCAGATCGCCCGATTGGAGCGCGCCGAGACGCCGCTGCCACAGCTCCGCCTCGCCGATCAGCGCCCGGCCTTCGTCGGCGTTCAGCTCGCCGCGCTTCACGAGCGCGTCGATCTTGGCCCAGCCGGTCAGCACCGTGCGCATGAAGTTCTCGGTGTGGTCCTCCACGCCCAGAACCGCGAGCCCCGCTTCTTTGAGGCGCGACGCGAGGACGGGCAAGGTCGCGAGCCGGGGCGCCGTCGCCTCGCCCAAGCGATAGGCGTCCAACGCGGCGCCATGCGCGTCCTCCCGCGCCAGGCAAAACTCGACGACGAGCAGGCGCCCGCCCGGCTTCAACGACGCCGCGACGCGTTTGAGCAGCACGGCCTTGTCCGACATCAGCGACAGCGTATTGCGGATCAGCGCCGCGTCGTAATGCTTGTGCTTGAACATGTCGCGGTCGACATCGAGAAAATCGATCGGCGCGCGATCGCCGAGCGAAGCGGCGATCGACAGGCCATGACCTTCATGGGCGAGATCGGGCGACAGATCGAAACCGTCGACGATCGCGCCATAGGCGCAGGCCATCGCGCGTGTGCCGCCGCCCAAGCCGCTGCCGATATCCAGGCCGTTGCCGTCGCGCGGCAGTTTCAGCGCCTGCGCGATCGTGACCGTGTAGTCGATGCCGCCGGGGAACGAGAACCCGTCGCCCCACACCATCTGCGCGACCTTCACGCGTTCGGGCGGCCAAGCCTCGCGCACCAAAATCTTGCCCGTGGGTTTGACGCGCGGGCGCGGGGCAGCGATCACGGGCGGCGGCGCGGTTTCGGCCGCCTCGACGGCCCGCGCGCGCGCTTGGAATTCGTAGCCTTCCCACCACGCGTGGAATTTGGCGCGCGCTTCGGCCTTGCCGTCCCACCACCGCGCCAAAGAACTGCGCCCGTCCGACATCGATCCGCCCGACATCAATCCGCCGGCCGCAAACCGTCGCGCGGGGTGGCGAAGCGCGGCGCGGCACTGCCCACGCCGAGCCCGATCAACTCGCCCGCCGCATCGAAGGTCAAGATCACCACTTCGCCGCGCCCGTTGCGCGCGGTCGCGCGATAGCAGCCGTCGACGAGCTCCATCTTGTCGAGCCCGACGAAGCCCATATCGAGCAGCGTCGACGTGATGCGATCGATCTTGTCGCGCGCCAAACCTTCGGCCGTGCATTCGCCCGCCGCCGGGGCCGGGGCGGGTATAGGCGCCGCCGGCGATTGCGCGAGAACCGGCGCGGCGACGATCGACAGAAGAAGGGCGATGAAGCGGGTCACGATGCGCAATTCTACATCACGTCAGCCACGCCGCCAGTGCGATGGCGCCGGTTCCCGCCCCGCAGCCCAGGAAGACGTTGCGTCGCGCCAGGAAGAACACGCCGATCGCCAGCGCGAAGGCCGATAGGCGCACAAGCAGCGTCAATTCCAGCAAACCGCCCGCCGGAAACGCGACCAGCCGCACGACCAAGGCCGCGAGCACGGCATAGGCGATGCACGAAAACCATTCGAAGGCGCGCCCTTGCGGGTCGAGCCTTCCGCCCACCGCCACGCCGAAAGCGCGCCAGAAATAGGTGGCAAGCGCCGTGACGACGGCGGCGATATAGATGCCAAGCGGGCTCATGCCCTGCCCCGTATCGACAGAAGATAGGCGAGCGTGCCGCCCGCCACGCCCGCGATCAGCAAGCTCCATTCCGGCACGAAAGGATGCAGGATCGCGCACAGAACCGCGCCGCACAGCATCGACAACACGCGCTGGCGGTTGCGCAGATCCTGCAGCATCAGCAGGCCGAAATAGAGCGGGTTGAGAAACACGAGTGCGAGCGACACCGGGTGCGGAAACACGCCCGCCGCGAAATAGCCGACGGCACAGCCCGCGAGCGACGCCGCCCACAAAGTCAGCGCGCAGCCCATGAACCACGACAGGCGCTGCTCGCGCGGAACTTGGGGTGCATGCAGCATGGTCAGCGCCCAGCAGGTGATCGCGACCCAATTGGCGGCGAGATAAAGCCGCCAGGCGGAGCGGCCTTCGACGCGCACGACCGGCAGCATCACCGTGCACATCGGCGCCAAACGCATATTGGCGAGTGCGACACCCAGCGCGATCGCCAGCAACGGCGCGCCGGCGAGATAAAGCTCCACCATCACCAGCTGGCCCGGCAGCGCCCAGGCCGTGAACGTCGTGAACATGGCGATATCGAGCCCCAGCGCGTTGTCGCGCACGAAACCGCCGAACCCGACATAGGAAGCGCCGAGCACCAAAGCCGGCATGCCGAATCCGACCTTGAAGCCCGCGACCAAGCCTTCGCGCACCGGCGAGGGCGATGTTGTGGAAATTTGCGTCACGCGACCGATTGTGACGCGGCCGGGCGGTAGAATTCCAGCGCCGTCTGATACAGCGCCTTGCGGGCCAGCTCTGCGCCCAAAGCACTCTCGATCAAGGCGAGGTCCGCGGGCTCGAACGGCCGGCGCGCGCGCGTGGCGGGCAGATCGCTGCCGAACATCAGCGCGTCGGGCGACGCCGCCGCGATCTTCTCCATCGCCTTCACGGGATCGAGCAAGGCGCGCCCGAATCCCGCCGCCTTCACTTTCGCACCCAGGCGCGCGAGTTCGACCGCGTGGGCGAGGCCGGGTTCGTTGAACCCCAGATAGTCGATCGCAAGCCTGGGCAGGCGCGCGAGGATGGCGAGTTCGTCGGCCGAGAGTTTGGCGAGATCGGCGTAGATCTCGATATGCCAGCCGCAGAGTTTGTGGAGACGCTTCGCGAAGCCTTCGATCCGCGCCAGGCTTTCGGTCGGGTTGCGGCGCAAATCGTAGCGCACCGCGCGCACGCCGCCTTCGTGCAATCGCAGGATTTCGTGATCGAGCATCGATTGCGGGATCTGCGTCACGCCGACATAGCGCGGCCCGAGTTCGGCCAGCGCGGCGACGAGATATTCCTGATCGAACGCCTGGAAACTGCCCGAGATGATCGTGCCGCCCGCGAAGCCGAGCCCTTCGATCGCGTGACGGTAATCGGCACTCGTATAGCTTTCGGGCGGCGCGTCTTCGAGCGCGATCAACGGAAAGCGCGGATCGACGATATGGAAATGGGCGTCGAAGATCGGCGCCGTCATAAGGCTTCGACGGCGAAGCGGATTTCGCCCGACAAGGTTTCGCCGGGGGCGAGCACGCGCACGCCCGTGTCTTCCGCCCCCTTCGCCATGCGGTTCATCCCGTCATTGGCGTGGCTGACCGGCTCGACGCAGAAATAGGGCTTGCCCGGCGGGACATAGATCACCGCATGGCCGAACACCGGATCGGCCGCCATGTGCAGCACAAGCCCCGGCTCCGGCCATTCGATCCGGGCGGACCCCGTCCAGCCCGCGAAGCAATTGTCGATCGCGAGGGGGGCGACCAGCTTGCCTTCGGCGAAATTCCACGCGGGCGGCACGGGCTCGAACGCAACGGGCATCATCCCGTCGTCGTTGCGCCAATATCCCGCCGCCTGGGTGGAGAGTCTGGCGCCCGTCGTGCGCGCGAAAAACGGATGAATGCCGATCCCGGCGGGGGCCGGCGCATCGCCCGTATTGGTCAGCGACACGGCCAGCGCGAAGCCGCCCGCATCGATCCGAAAGCGCTGTTCCGCACGATAAGCGAACGGCCATTCCGCGGCACGGCTGCCGCCCGCATCGTGATCGAGCGTCAACGTCGCCTGCGTGGCGCTCGCTTCCGCCACGGTCCAGGCGCGCTGCCACGCATTGCCGTGGATCGAATGCGGATGCGAGCCGAAATTCGGCGCCAGACGGAAGCGGCGCTTGGAATAATACAATGTGCAGTCGCGCATTCGGTTCGAATACGGAATCAAAGGATAACTGGCCGCCGCACCGGCGTTGCGCGCGGACAAGGCCGCTTCGCCGATCGGGCGCATCAAATCGAAGCCGCCGCCCGCCTTTGTGCGGAACGCGCCGATGATTCCGCCCATCTCGGGCACGAGGTCGAGCGACAGATCGCCCGATTCGAGCGTCAGGATTCGCGGAAGAGGGCCGGTACCGGCGAATGTCACGAAGTTTGCCCGTGCGTTTTGGAATCGATGGGAAGGCCCGCGAATACTAACCCGAATCGCGCCCGGAACGGGAAGGACGCGGCGATTGCACCGCCCCCGCAGGTGGAATATTGTTGCCGTTCGTTTTTCACCCTATCGCTGCGCGTGACCGAATTGAACGCCCCGCCCGCCAAAAAACCCGATCCGAAAAAGAAGAAGAAGTCGCTATCCCCGATCCTCGATCAGATCGTGTATGGCGGCTCGTCGGTGGCGCTGAGTCTGATCAAGATGCAGGCGATCGCGGGCGACCGGGCGCTATTCCGCTCGCCCAGTCTCAACAAAACGGTCATCTTCAAATATCCGAATTTCGATCAGCAGCTCGCCGATCAACCCACGCCCCCGCCGGCGACCGCGACACCCGCGCCGGCGGCTGCCGGCGAAAGCGAAGGGCCGAAGAAAGCCGATCGGCCGATCGAAACCGCGATCTACATTCCCCACGACGCGGAGGAGGTCGCCGCCGGCGGCTACGCGATCTATCTGCGCCAGCGCGATTTCGAGAATCTGATCAAGCACCATGTCGGCATCGACATCGGCCAGATCTCGCAAGCCTACGAGCGCGACGTCGAAATCCTGCGGCTGATCGATTCGATCCCGTCGCTCGACCCGTTCCTGCTGAAGAGCGCCTTGTCGAAATTCCAGGACGAGGTCCATCCCGGCTATTTCTCGATCTCCGAGGTCGAGGAAGCCGGCATCAAAACGCTGATCGCGGGTAAGGTGAATCCGATCGTCGCCAAGGCGCTGGGCCTCACCTCCGCCAACGACGTCAACGAACGTTCCGCGCGCTTCCTGCAAGCGTTGTGGGACCCGACGATGCCGGAAGCCAAGCTGTTCGTTTCCGCCTTCGGCATTTCCGGCGATCAAGCGCAGCAGATTTTCGAAGGCTGGAAGGGCGTGTCGTTCTACGAGCACACGTTCAACCGCAACAAGGCGGCGACCGCCAAGGTGCTGTCGTGGCTCAACTCGCCCGACGCCATCCCGCTCGATATCCGCGAATACAAGCACTACAAGGAACAGCAGGATATGTTCCGCCAGCAGGTCATCAAGAAGCTGCGGAACATCATCTCCACCGTGTCGGCGATCTTCGGCGAATACACGATCTGCCACGGCAAGTTCATGAACGAGGGCGATCCCAAGCCCTTCCGCCAGTTCCTGGCCGGCGTCTATCGCCGCTACTGGGTGCTCGGCTATTGCTCGATGGCCGTGCTGCACGCGTCGAGCATTTTCGACCGCTTCATGCAGGGCGCCATCCAGAACCGCCTGCAATTCGACCAGCTCGAGGAAATGTTGAAGCGCCTCGACGTGTCGCTCAACAGCCAGTCGGACGGCACCGTCTAACTAACGCGGTTTCGCGGCGACGATTTCGATCTCGACCTTGAACTCGGGCTTGGTGAAGCCCGACACGATCACCAGCGTCGAGGCCGGCGGTTCCAATCCTTCGAGCCACGCGTCGCGCGCGTCCATATAGGGACGCATTTCTTCGCGCGACGTGACGAAGGCGTTGATGCGCACCACGTCGGCGCGCGCCATGCCCGCCGACGCCAGCATCGCGTCGAGATGGCGGAAGATGACCGCGCATTGGCCCGCGCAATCGGGGGGCAACGTGCCGTCCTTGGCGAGGCCCAGCTGGCCCGAGGTGAACAGGAAACGCCCCGGCATATCCACCTCGACCGCATGGGAATAACGCGCGAAGGGGGCCGAGAGTTCCGGCGGATTGTGGCGTTTCATGACTAAACCTCTCGCCTTCTGGCGCGAACGGGACGGGTCCACTATATATCCGGCGACAATCATTTCGGGGAAGTTCGACATGACCTCCGCTTGGCGCAATTGGCTGGACCTCACGACCGAGGAATTCCGCACCCTCGACCCCGCCAAGACCGTGGCGTTGCTGCCGGTCTCGGCGGTCGAGCAGCACGGGCCGCATCTGACCGTCGCGGTCGATCAGGTCCTGTGCGAAGGCATCGTCGCGCGCGCGGCTGGCATGACCAGCGCCACGCCGGTCGTCGTGCTGCCGCAGCAGGACGTGGGCAAGTCGAACGAGCATCTCGCCTATCCCGGCACGCTCTCGTTCTCGGCCGAAACGCTGATCCGCATTTGGACCGAGCTTGGCGAGTGCGTGCATCGCGCGGGGCTTCGTAAGTTCGTGATGTACAATTCGCATGGCGGCCAGCCGCAGATCATGGACATCGTCGCGCGCGATTTGCGCGTGCGCCTGGGTATGGCGGCGGTCGCGACGTCGTGGTGGGCGTTCGGCATGCCCGAAGGATTATGGGACCCGAAGGAAGCGAAATTCGGCATCCATGCCGGCGGCGTGGAAACGTCGATGATGATGCATCTCGCACCCGAGAAAGTGCGCGACGCCAAGATCGACAATTTCGTGCCCGGCCAGTTCGCGCTCGCCAAGGAATTCGAATTGCTGACCTTCACCGGGCAAAGCGCGCTCGCCTGGCAGGCGCAGGACATCCACATCTCCGGTGCCGTCGGCAACGCGCGCGACGCGGACGCCGAACGCGGCCGCAAGGTCGTCGATCACGCGGCGGCGAAACTCGTGAAGCTGCTCGACGAAGTCTCGCGCTATCCGCTCGACCGCATCCGGGATCTGCCCTGATGCCGCGTCCGGGCGATCGTTCGCTGATTCCGGCCGAGGCGGTGCGCCTGGCGGCATTGGGCGAGCTGTCGCGCGGGAACGTGACGCTAGGCGCCTTGTCGATGTCGGTGCGCGGTTTCGTCTCGCGCCTGATGGGCCCGTCGCTGGACGTGCTGGGCGTGTCGATCGAGCAATTGCGCTACGACGGCATGATCGAAACGGTCGGGCGGCGCGCAGGGGCGGGCCAAAGCCTGACGGCCGACAGCGAATTGACGCTGACCGAGCGGGGCCGCGAAGCCTTGCGCGATCTGTTGCGCGGGCCGGTGCGCGGGCCGATGACCGATCTGTCAAAGATGGTCGTGGCGCTCAAGCTGCGCTTTCTGGAATTGCTGCCGCCCGAGGACCGCGCGGCGCAGCTCGACCAGCTCGTCGAACTCGCGGAAAGCGAGATCGCGCGCCTCAAAGACCTCGTCGCGCGCGGTAGCGACGGGCTGATGGGCGAATGGCTCGTGCAGGACATCGCCGAGGCCGAACGCTGGCGCGATTGGTACGCCGCCAAACGCGCGGCGCAACAAGCTTGATCGCGGCACGCCTGGCGGTCGTGACGTTGTTGCTGGCGGGAGCCGCACAAGCCCAATCGCGCCCCGAAGCGAAATCGTTCGATCCCGCAGCCGTCGTCGCCGGGATCGCCATCGACAAGCGCCAATGCGCCGCCTTCGAAGGGACCGAGACCGCCATTTGGGTCGATGGCTATTGCTTGCGCTATTACGCCGCCGGCTTGGCGCAGCGCGCCAATCCGATCGCCACGCTCTGGCTCAACGGCGACATTCTGGGCCCGAAGGGCGACAACGCCGACAAGCGCCAAAAGGGCATCGGCCCCGCGACGATGACCGCGCAGATGGATGCGCTGTCGCGCCGCTTCGGCGTACCGGCGATCTTCCTGGGCCGTCCCGGGACCTATGGCAGTGCGGGCAAGCACCACGCGATGCGCGGCCGGAAGATCGAAGCCGATCTGATCGCGGCCGCGATCGACGCGCTCAAATCCCGCTACGGCATTCGCGAATGGGAGCTGGGCGGTCATAGCGGCGGCGGCACGCTGGTCGGCGAAATGCTCGCCCGCCGCGACGATCTACGCTGCGCCGTGATTTCGTCGGGTGCGGTCGCCTATCGCGCCTATCTCGAAGCGCGCGGCCTGATCAAACCGGGGGCGACGCTGACGCGCTTCGATCCTTATGTTTCGCTCGACAGCGTGCCCAAGAACCCGGCGCGGCGCGTGTTCGTGATCGGCGATCCGCGCGAAACGAACGTGCCCTTCGCTACGCAGAAGCTCTATTACGATGGCTTGGTCGCGCGCGGACATACGGCGACGCTGATCCCGCTCGCGCGCGCGAGCGATGCGCGCCATCACGATCTGGTCGATTTCGCGGAAACGGCGCTGGGCCTTTGCGCGGGCGGGGCGTCCGACGACGCGATCGTGCGGGCCTTAAGCACCCTGCCCGACCCGCCGCCGCGCGTGACGAACTAAGCGGCGATACCGCCGCGCGTCAGCGGCTTCGCGCGTTCGATCCGCTTGCGGCGCTTGGTGTCGTTCAGCGCTTCCCACAAATCGGTCCGGCGCTGGGTGTTGAGCCAGAACTCCGGAGTATTGCCGAAGACCCGCGCGAGCATCAGCGCCGTGTCCGCCGTAATCGCGCGCTTACCGACGCAAATTTCGTTGACCAAGCGACGTTCCACACCCATCGCGCGTGCCAGCGCCGTTTGTGTGAGCCCCAATGGCACCATGAATTCCTCGATCAACATCTCACCCGGCGGGACGGGTTTGCGTTGCGTAACAATCATCTTCATCCCCTATAGCGATGAGGATCGAGCCGCACGTCGCGCGCTTTGCCGGTCGATCCGTCCCAGGCGAATAGGAGCCGCCAGAAACCATTGACGCGTATCGAGTGCAGGTTTTCCAAACGGCCCGAAAGCTTCTCGAAATGATTCGAGGGCGGCGAACGCAAATCGAGATCGCAGGTGGCGTCGTCAAGCAACTGCAACTTCCTGAACAGCCGATCGGCCGCGTCGGCGGGTATGCCTTTCGCGGGACGCCCCGTCCGGAAAAACTCCGCCAAAGCGCGGTCCCGGAAGCTATCGATCATGCGAAGGATTGTACCGTTGTACGGTACAAACGTCAACCCCGATCAAACCAAATTCTGTCCGCCATTGACCGGGATTTCGGCGCCGGTGACATAGGCGAAATCGGACGAGCACAAAGCGAAGATCGCGTCCGCCGTTTCGGCCGCCGTGCCCATGCGCTGCATCGGGATGCGATTGATCAGCGGCTCGTATTCCGGCGAGATCATTTCGGTCACGATCTCGCCCGGCGCCACGGCGTTGACGCGAATGCCGAGCGGGGCGAGTTCGACCGCCATTTCGCGCGTCAGGCCCGACAGCGCGGCCTTGGACGTCGAATAGGCCGAGCCCGCGAACGGGTGCGCGCGATGCGCCGCGATCGAGGTGATGTTGACGACGCAGCCGCGCGCGCGCGCCAAGGCGGCGGCGAAACCGCGCGTCAAATCGAGGGCGGCGAAAAAATTGAGCTCGAACACTTTGTGCCACGCTTCGAGCTCGCCGTGCAGCACGCCCAAGCGTTCCTTGTACGGCGTCTTGGGGCTCACACCCGCGTTGTTGACCAGCGCGTGCAACGGGCCGTCGCCCAATATCTCGTTCACCTCGTCGACGAAGCGGCGGCGATCGGCCGGCACCGACAAATCGCAGGCGACGTGATGCGCCCAATTGGGATCGACCCGGCAATCGGCGGGGATCACCTCGCGCGAACAGGTGAACAACCGCCAGCCGGACGAGGCGAAGCGCTTCACGGTCGCGTGGCCGATCCCGCGCGAAGCGCCGGTCAGGACGAGGGTCTTTTGAACTTCCGCCATAGGCGGAGTTTAGCGCGCCTTCTCAGCGGACGGAAACGACCTTGAACGGCAGCGTTTCGCCGTCGTGCTCGGTGATCGACACGTATTCGCCCGGCGTAAAACGATGGCGGTCGAATTTGAAGATCGGCTCGTCGTCGTCGTCGCCCGCCGCGTAGGAAAACGCCCAATGCGCGCCGCGCCCGTGGACCAGCAGACCGGTTTCGTCGGCTTCGCCGCGCGCGAAACGGCGAACGGTGCAGCGGTCCTTGTCCTTTTTCCAGCCCTCGGGATCGAGATGGCCGTCCGCGGTCAGCGGCGCCGCGAACTCGTAGCCGATGCCGGAATCGCCGTCGGGCTTCGTCTTGGTGCGGGCAAGTTCGAGGCGGATATGTTTCAAGGCCATCGTGTTTCCCCAAGTCAATTCGATTTACCGCATTCCGGGTTATCGGGATGCGTGGTGCAGAAATGCCGCAAGGCGAGTTTGAGCGTCGCCGCGCGGACATGGTCGCCGCGCTTCATCGCCCCGGCGATGTCGTCGAGGATCATCGCCTTCACGTGTTTGACCCCGGCGGAATCCTGGCACAGGAACGCGCCGAGCTCGACGGCCGCCATCTCGGAGATATGCTCGTGCTCCGCGATCGCGCGCACTTCGTCCGCCGTCAGATCGGCGAGCGACAGGCAATCCACCCAGGTCAACATGGCAAGCCCCTCCCCCCCGGCGGGCTTGCCGGTGCCGTTCGCGGCGCGGTGTTAATGCGCCATCAGCACCGGCAAAGTGGCGTTCTGCAAGACGTGGCGCGTGACGCCGCCGAACACGAGCTGGCGCAAGCGGCTATGCGTGTAGGCGCCCATCACCAGCAGGCCGCAGCCCGCCTTGACCGATTCCGCGAGCACATGCGGGCCCGCTTGGATGGTCGGCACGTCGGCGCGCGCGATCTCGATCTTCAGCCCGTGGCTCGCCATATAGGCCTCGAGCGGCGCTTGATCGTTCTCAGCCACCTTGATGCCGGCGACGATGGCGACGACCTTGCTGGCCCCTTTGAGGAACTGCATGCCCGCGCCCAGCGCGCGCGCGGCTTCGCGGCTGCCGTTCCAGGCGAAGGCGACGGGCCCGTCGAACGAAACCTCGCCCGACAGCGGGGCCACCATCACCGGGCGGCCGGTTTCCAGCAGCGCGGTTTCGAACGCGACGGTCGAGGCGATCTGGTCGTCCTCCGACGGGCGCGGCAACACGATCAGATCGGCGAAGCGGCCATAGCGCGCGATCGCATCTTCTTCCGAGCCCTCGGGCTCGATGAGTTCGCAATCGACGCCGGCGGATTTGCTCCACGCGGCATAGGTCGCGCGCGCGGTTTCGGCGCGCCGCTTCAGATCCTTCTCGGCGGCGCCGACGATCTGTTCGACCAGCGCGCCCGAAGCGCCCTCGCCCACGAAAGGTACCGCGTCGCGCGGATCGCCCGCGGCGTGCAGCGCTTCGACGCGCGCGCCGAATTTGCGCGCGACGGCGGCGGCCGTCGCCAAAGCGCGTTCGTCGGCGGCGGAGCCGGACAGCGGAACGAGTACAACCTTAAAGCCCATAGCGGCCTCCATTTCGCGAAGGAGATTACACCCTAGATATCGGGAAGGGATTGACCTGCATCAACCGCCCTGCGCGCTTCGGAAATTACTTGCGCCGGTGCGGCGGCGGCATCGAGATGCCGCCAATCGATCTCCCCCAACGCCCGCGCCGTCTGCCCGGCCGCCACGGCGACACCGGCATCCGACGCGTCGTCCGTCCGCCCGGCAACGCGGGCGAGCCGCACCTCCGCCGGACAATTAAGCCACAGACCCCGGAATTCTACACCGGCGGCACGGGCGATGTCGCGTATCGTATGACGCTCCGCCGGGTCGGCGAAAACCGCATCGACCACCACCGATTGCCCGGCAGCGAGGGCCGCGCGCGCGCGCGCATACAAACTTTCATAAACCGCGCGGCTCGCTTCGCGCGTATAGCGTTCGGGTGGCAGCGTCGCCTCGGGTTCGACACCGGCCAAACGTTTGCGCTCGACATCCGTGCGCAGGATGACGGCCCCAGGTGCCGCGCCAAGATACGGTGCAACACCGGCGGCGACCGCCGATTTTCCCGAGCCCGACAATCCGCCGACGGCGGCGAGGATCGGCTTGGGCCGCTCCGCCAGAAAGGATCGCGCCAACGCGAAACAATGCGCGGCGATGTCGCGTTCGTCGCGCGCGCGCTTTGCGTCCTTCTGATTGGCGGCGGAAAAGCCGCGCGTCTTGGCCGCGATCGCCGCGCGCAGCGACAAGAACAGCGGCAGAAGCGCCAAGCCGTCTTCGTCCGGCCGGCGCTGCAAATAGCGCGCGAACAACGCGTTGGCGAGATCGCGCCGCCCGATGCGGATCAAATCGAAAATCGGAAAGGCGAGATCGTAGAGCGTGTCGACGCACGAGACACGATCGTCGAACTCGATCCCGTCGAACGGCACCGGCGCCGCGTCGATCGTGCAGATATTGCGCAAATGCAGATCGCCGTGACAGCGCCGCACCGCACCGCCGCTGCGCCGCGTCTCGATCAAACGGCGATGGCGCGCGATTTCGTCGCGCGTCGCCCGATCGAGCGCTTCGACCGCCTTCTTGTCGAACAGTTTGGCGAGATCCTCGGCGTCGCCGTCTTCGACCCAGCGCAGATCGTCGATCCCGCCATGCGACGGCGCGCTCTGCGCCGCATCGTGCACGCGCGCCAGCACGTCGGCGAGAAGGCGCATATCGCGGGGGCCCAAATGTCCGCGCGAGGCGCGCGCATCCCACAAGCCGTCGCCGTCGAAACGGCGCATCACCACGACCCAATCGAGCGCGTCGCCCGATCCGCCGATCCCGGCTTCGGTCACCTTCTCGACGCCGAGATAGAGATCGGGCGCCCAGGCGCGATTGACCGCCAGTTCCGCGCGGCACATTTTCTCGCGCAATTCGGGCGTCGAGAAATCGAGGAACGGAAATTTGACCGCGCGTTTGAGCTTGTAGGCGCGCGTCGCGGTCAGGAACACGGCCGAGATATGCGTGTCGATGCGCGACGGCGCTTGCCCGCCATGCGCCGCGGGATCGGCAAGGATCGCGATCGCGCGGTCCTGGCCCATCGCGCCCTTCAATGCACGTCGCGCCGGTTTTCGACGATGCCGGCGGGATCCATATGAACGATCACGTCCGAACCCGGGAAGGCGGCCATCACCGCTTCCTCCACCGAATCCGCCGCCGCATGCGCCTGGTTGAGCGTCAGGTTGCCGTCGATCTCCAGATGCATCTGCACCGAGATATTGGGCCCGACCGCCCGCGTGCGCAGATCATGGACGTCCAAAATCAGCGGATTGGCGCGCGCGATGGCGATGATCTTTTCGCGCGTTTCTTCCGGCAATTCGCGATCCATCAAGTGATCGAGCGCGCCGCGCCCGATCTTCCACGAACCCCATAGGATGTAGCCGCCGATCGCCAAACCGGCGAGCGGATCGAGGATGTCGATCCGGAACATCATCGACGCGAGCAGCGAAACGATGACGGCGCCGTTCAGCAGAAAGTCGGACGCGTAATGCAAACGGTCCGCCCCCACCGCCAGCGACCCCGTGCGCGCCACCACGTAAATCTGGAAACGCACCAGCGCGAAGGTCAGCGCCATCGACAGCGCCATGACCGCGATGCCGATCTCGCCGCTTTCGACCGGAACGGGCGTCCACAGCCGATGCACGGCTTCCGACAGCAGCAGCAACGCCGAACCGCCGATGAACGCGGATTGGGCGAGACCCGCCAGCGCTTCCGCTTTGCCATGGCCGAAGCGATGTTCGGCATCGGCCGGGGCGAGCGCATGGCGCACCGCGAATAGGTTCACGATCGACGCGGCGGCATCGAGCAATGAATCAAGCAAGCTCGACAGCACGGAAACCGAATCCGTGAGCGCCCAGGCACCGGTTTTCGCGACGATCAGAAGGCTGGCGACCGCGACTGAGGCATAGGTCGCGCGGCGCATCAGCGCGCCGCGTTCCTCGGGCGAAACGGTCGCGACGGCGGCGGTCACGGGAACTGACGCTCCGTGCGCCATTTGTCGCCGTCGCGCCGATGCACCAAGCGCTCGTGCAGGCGGAACGGCCGATCGTGCCAGAATTCGATCGTCACGGGCTTCACGCGGAAACCCGACCAATGCGGCGGGCGCGGCACGGTCCCCAGCCCGAATTTCAACGTGTACTCGGCGACGCGCCGCTCGAGCGTGAAGCGCCCTTCCATCGGGCGCGATTGCTGCGAGGCCCACGCGCCGATCTGGCTGCCGCGCGGGCGCGAGGCGAAATACGCATCGGCTTCGGCCTCGCTCACGATCTCCACATCGCCTTCGATGCGCACTTGGCGGCGCAGCGATTTCCAATGGAACAGCAAAGCGGCTTTGCGATGCGCCAGAATCTGCGTGCCCTTCTTGCTTTCGAAATTCGTGTAGAACACGAAGCCGCGTGTATCGAAATCTTTCAGCAGCACCATGCGCAGGCTGGGCATGCCATCTTGCCCCACCGTCGCGACGGCCATCGCTTCGGGGTCGTTGATTTCCTTCGCGCGCGCCTCGTCGAGCCACGCCGCAAAACGTGCGACGGGATCGACGGAAGGATCGAGTTCGCTCGGGGACTGGGATTCGCTTTCCATGGCCCCTAAATAGACCTAGCCAACGCTTCGACCAAGACCGTGTTTGGAATAGAGTGCGAACGGGAATCGTTATCGTTTCGGGACGGAATTTCGCAAACCGTCGAACCGTCTAAGGAGGACGGAAAAATGCGTGGGATCAAGATTTTCGCCGTCGGTGCCATCGCCCTCTCCCTCGCCGCCTGTGCGGAAGGCGGACAGAAGGAAGGTATCGGCACGATTCTGGGCGGTGTCGGCGGCGCCGTCGTCGGCTCGCAATTCGGCGGCGGCCGCGGCCAGCTCGTCGGCGTGGCGCTCGGCACGCTGGCCGGCGCATTCCTGGGCCGCGAAGTCGGCAAATCGCTCGACAAGGCCGATCAGGCCCATATGCAGCGCGCCGAAACGGCCGCGCAAACCGCCCCGGTCGGCCAGAAGATCAGCTGGAGCAACCCCGATTCGGGCAATTCCGGTACGGTCACGCCGACTCGCGAGGGCCGCGACCAGGCGGGTAACCAGTGCCGCGAATACCAGACGACCGTCACCGTCGGCGGCAAGCAGGAACAGGCCTACGGCACCGCCTGCCGCCAGCAGGACGGCAGCTGGAAGGTCATCAACTAACCTTACGGCGGCGCGCGCGAAATCGAACCCGGTCCCGCCTCAGGCGGGGCCGGGTTTTTTATTGCTCCGCACACAAACGCGCCATCCCGGCGTTGCCTGCCCCGGACTTTCGTGTAGGATGCCCGCCAATTCGCCAGTCGAAACGCGGACTTAGAAACGCATGTCGGAATCCAAAGCCCTTTTGCAGGGCAAACGCGGCCTCATCATGGGTGTGGCCAATGATCGTTCCATCGCCTGGGGCATCTCCAAGGCAGTGGTCGAACACGGCGCCGAAATCGCTTTTACCTATCAGGGCGAAGCGCTGGAAAAGCGCGTGCGGCCCTTGGCCGCCCAGCTCGGCTCGGATTTTCTGGTTTCGGCCGATGTCACCGACGCCGCGTCGCTGGATAAGGCGTTCGACGAGATCGCGAAGCGCTGGGGCAAGCTGGACTTCGTCGTCCACGCCATCGCCTATTCCGACAAGGATCAGCTCAAGGGCAAATACGTCGATACGACGCGCGAAAACTTCCTGAACTCGATGGACATCTCGGTGTTCTCGTTCACGGACGTGGCGCGCCGTGCGCGGCCGTTGATGAAGGAAGGCGGCGCGATGCTGACGCTTTCCTATATCGGCGCCGAACGCATCATCCCGCATTACAACGTGATGGGTGTCGCCAAGGCCGCCCTCGAAGCGTCGGTGCGTGCGCTCGCCGCCGATCTGGGGCCGGAGAATATCCGCGTCAACGCGATCTCGGCCGGTCCCATCCGCACGCTGGCCGCGTCGGGCATCGGCGATTTCCGCTACATTCAAAAGTGGAACGAGCTGAACGCGCCGTTGCGCCGCGGCACGACGATCGAAGACGTCGGCGGCTCGGCGCTGTATCTGCTGTCGGAACTCGGCTCCGGCGTCACCGGCGAAGTTCTGCACGTCGATAGCGGCTATCACGTCGTCGGCATGATGGCGACGGAATCGGCGGGCGAGCTTTCCGATCTGCTCGCCGGCTTCAAGAACAAGGGCGCATGAGCGCCAATTCCTTCGGCACGCTGTTCCGGGTCACGACCTGGGGCGAAAGTCATGGCCCGGCTTTGGGCGCCGTCGTCGATGGCGTGCCGCCGCGTTTGGCGCTGGACGAGGCCTACATCCAAGGCTTCCTCGACAAGCGCAAGCCCGGCACGTCGAGATTCGTCACGCAGCGCAGGGAATCCGACACGGTCGAGATCCTGTCGGGCGTGTTCGAAGGCCAAACGACCGGCACGTCGCTGTCGCTGATGATCCGCAACGAGGATCAGCGCTCCAAGGATTATTCCGAGATCGCGGCGAAGTTCCGCCCCGGCCATGCCGACTACGCCTATTGGGCCAAATACGGCATTCGCGATTATCGCGGCGGCGGGCGTTCCTCCGCACGCGAAACGGCCGCACGCGTGGCCGCCGGCGCGGTTGCGCGTCGCGTGCTGGGCGATGGCGTGACGATCCGGGGGGCGGTCGTACAGATCGGCCCGCACAAGATCGACCGCGCCAAATGGGATTGGGCGGCCTGCGCCGAGAACCCGTTCTGGTGCCCCGATCGCGACATGGCGGTGAAGTGGGAGGAATTTCTCGACGCGACGCGCAAGGCGGGTTCCTCCGTCGGCGCCGTGATCGAAGTGGTCGCCGACGGCGTGCCCGCCGGTTGGGGCGCCCCGATCTACGGCAAGCTCGATTCCGATCTCGCCGCCGCGATGATGGGCATCAACGCGGTGAAGGGTGTCGAGATCGGCGACGGTTTCGCCGCCGCCGAATTGTCCGGCGAAGCCAACGCCGACGAGATGCGCGCCGGAAATTCCGGACCGACTTTCCTGTCCAATCACGCGGGCGGCATTCTGGGCGGAATTTCGACCGGCCAGCCGGTCGTCGTGCGCTTCGCGGTCAAGCCCACATCCTCGATCCTGTCGCCGCGCCGCACGATCGATATCGACGGCAACGAGACCGAGATCGTCACCAAAGGCCGCCACGATCCGTGCGTGGGCATTCGCGCCGTGCCCGTCGGCGAAGCGATGATGGCCTGCGTGCTCGCCGATCATTTCCTGCGCCATCGCGCGCAATGCGGTTGAGGCCGTGGCGCTCGACTTGAAGACGCTCATCGTGCGTCGGTCGCGGCGCATGGCGGGGCTCAACCTGCTTTTCGCCTCCGGCGTGTTCGGCCTTGCCGTCGCCGTCACCTGGCAAGCCTGGCAACAAGGCGAATCGCTGGGCGCGTCGCTGCTGTTCCTCGCCATCGCCGCGTTTTGGGGCGTGCTGATGGGCCAGCAATTCCGCGATGACTCGCCCAAGGTCGCGATCGGCAAGGATGGGCTGGAAATGCCCGGCGTCGCCGACGCGCCGATCGGCTGGGACAAGATCGAGGAATTGGCGCTCGGCACGGGTGTGCGTGCGCTCGGCGGCGGGCGGCTCGACATCTATGTCGATCCCGAAACCTATTCGAAGCTCAAGCTCGGCAATCGCTGGATGGGAGATCTGATCGTGCGCCGGCCGGGCACGAAACCCGGCTTCACCATCCTCGGCGCCGGGCTCGACACCAAGCCGCGCGTCGTGTTCGAAGCGATCCGCCGCCATTGGCCGCTGCCGAGGGATTGACGCCATGGAACGGGTGCAGGCGTTCATCGGCATGTTCGCGATCCTGGGCATCGCCTGGGCGCTGGCCGAGAACCGCCGCCATGTGAGTTTGCGCGCCGCACTGCTGGGCCTGGCCGTTTCCTTCGCCTGCGCCGTCGCGTTCCTGAAACTGCCCTACGTCGCGACGACGATCGGGCTATTGAACGCGCCCGTGCAAGCGATCGCCGACGCGACGCGCGCGGGCACCACGCTGGTCTTCGGCTATCTCGGCGGCGGCGCTTTGCCCTTCGACGAGAAGTTTCCGGGTGCGTCCTTCGTGTTGGCGATCCAGGCCTTGCCGATCGTGCTTGTCGTTTCGGCGCTGACGACCGTGTTGTTCCATTGGGGCATCATGCCCGCGATCGTGCGCGCCATCGCCTGGGCCTTGCGCCGCACGATGGGCGTGGGCGGTGCGGTGGGGCTTTCCACCGCCGCGAACGTGTTCGTCGGCATGGTCGAAGCGCCGCTGTTCATCCGCCCCTATCTCGCGAAACTCACGCGCGCCGAACTCTTCATCGTCATGGTCGGCGGCATGGCGTCGATCGCGGGCACGGTGATGGTGCTCTATGCCACGCTGATCGGACGCATCGTGCCCGACGCCTTCGCGCATATTCTGATCGCCTCGCTGCTCTCCGCCCCCGTGACGATCCTGATCGCGCGCATCATGGTGCCGGAAACCACGCCGGGGGCGACCGAAGGCGAGCTCGGGCCGCTCGAGCCCGTCGCCAACGGCACGATGGACGCGATCGTCAAAGGCACGGCCGCCGGTCTCGAATTGCTGCTGAACATCTGCGCGATGCTGATCGTGCTGGTCGCCCTCGTCGCCTTGGTCAATGCCGGGCTCGGCCAGATGCCCGATATGTTCGGCGCACCGTTGAAGATCGAGCGCATGCTCGGCTGGGTCTTCGCGCCGATCTGCTGGCTGATGGGCATTCCGTGGTCGGAGGCGCCGCAAGCGGGCGCCTTGCTCGGCCAGAAAACCGCGCTCAACGAATTCGTCGCGTATCTGTCGCTCGCGGGCGACGGCGGTGCCGGATTGTCGGAACGCACGCGCCTCATCATGCTCTACGCGCTGTGCGGCTTCGCGAATTTCGGGTCGCTGGGCATCATGATCGGCGGCATGGCGACGATGTGCCCGGCGCGCCGGCCGGAGATCGTGGAACTCGGCATGAAGTCGCTGGTCGCGGGCACGCTCGCCACCTGTCTGATGGGCGCGATGGCGGCGGTGCTGTACTAAGCGTTCTTGCGCGCCGCGATCAGGAATTCGCGGTTGCCTTCGGGGCCCTGGATCGGGCTTTCGTCTTCGCCGAGCACGGTCCAGCCGATGCGCGGCAGCCATTGGGCGATGCGTGCGCGCACTTCCGCATGCAATTCGGGCTCGCGGACCACGCCGCCTTTGCCCACGCGGTCCTTGCCGACTTCGAATTGCGGTTTGATCAGCGCCACGACGACGGCACCGGGCTTCGCCAGCGCCAACGCGGCGGGCAAAACGGTTTCGAGGCCGATGAAGCTCGCGTCGCACACGACCATGTCGGGTGCTTCGGGAATCACCTCCGCCGTCAGATGCCGCGCGTTGGTTTTTTCGAGCACGATCACGCGCGGATCGTTGCGCAGCTTCCACGCCAATTGCCCGTGGCCCACATCGACCGCATAAACCTTCGCCGCCCCCTTGGTCAGCAGCACATCGGTGAAGCCGCCGGTCGATGCGCCCACGTCGATCGCGACCTTGCCCGCGACGTCGATACCGAACGCTTCGATCGCATGGGCGAGCTTCAATCCGCCGCGACTGACCCAGGGATGCGGCTGGCCGCGCACTTCCAGCGCCACATCTTCGGCGACCGGCGTGCCCGGCTTGTCGAGGCGTTTTTCGTTGGAGAACACGAGGCCCGCCATGATCGCGGCCTGCGCCTTGGCCCGGCTTTCGGCCAAGCCCCGCTCCACCAGCAATTGGTCGAGACGCTTCTTCAAGCGCGCTTTTCGGCGCGGCCCAGCGCCGTCAACGCGGATGCGACGATCGCGCGCGCGTCGAGCCCCGCTTCGGCGTATTGCCGTTCCGGCGTGTCGTGGTCGATCAAACGATCGGGCAGCGTCAGCGCGCGGATTTTGAGGCCGGCATCGAGCGCGCCCGCATTCGCCAAAGCCTGCAACACGGCGGCGGCGAACCCGCCGGGGCTGCCTTCCTCCACCGTCAGCACGACCTCGTGCGAACGGGCAAGACGCAGCACCAGATCGAGATCGAGCGGCTTGAGGAAGCGCATATCGGCGAGCGTGGCGCTCAAACCCTGCTGGGCGAGCGCCTCGCACGCCTTCTGGCATTCGGCCAAGCGCCCGCCGAGATTGAGGATCGCAACCGCGGTTCCTTCGCGCAACACGCGGCCCTTGCCGATCGCCAGCGTCTCGCCCGCTTCGGGCATCGCGACGCCGATCCCTTCGCCGCGCGGGAAGCGCACGGCGATCGGGCCTTGGTCGTAGGCGGCGGCCGTCGCGACCATGCGCGCCAAATCCGCCTCATCGCCCGGCGCCATCACGACGAAATCGGGCAGGCAGCCGAGATAGGCGAGATCGTAAATCCCGGCATGGGTGGCGCCATCCGCCCCCACCAATCCCGCGCGGTCGAGCGCGAAACGCACCGGCAGGCCTTGCAGCATCACGTCGTGCACGACTTGGTCGTAGCCGCGTTGCAGGAAGGTCGAGTAGATCGCAACGAACGGCTTCAACCCGTCCGCCGCCATGCCGGCCGCGAAGGTCACCGCGTGTTGCTCGGCGATGCCGACATCGAAGCAGCGCTTGGGATGCTTCTTTGCGAAGAGATCGAGGCCGGTGCCCGACGGCATCGCCGCCGTCACCGCGACGATCTTCGGGTCCTTGTCGGCCGCGTCGATCAGCGCGTCGGCGAAGACGCGCGTATAGGTCGGCGCCTTGGCGCCGGCGGGCTTGGCGGCACCTTTGAGAACGCCGTCATTCGCGACTTGCAGATCGAATTTATTGACCGCGTGGTAGCGGTCCTCGGCTTCCTTGCCGAAGGGATGGCCCTTGCCCTTTTGCGTGATCACATGGATCAGCACCGGCCGGTCGTCGCGGCTGTCGCGCACGTTGCGCAGGATCGGCAGCAGATGGTCGAGATTATGGCCGTCGATCGGACCGACGTAATAGAAGCCCATCTCCTCGAACAGCGTGCCCCCGCCCGCGACCATGCCGCGCGCGAATTCCTCCGCGCGCTCGGCCGCCTGGAACAAGGGCTTGGGCAGATGGCTCGCGACTTCGCGCGCCAGGCTGCGCAAGCCGACATAGGGGCGCGAGGAGATGAGGCGCGAGAGATAGGAACTCATGGCACCCACCGGGGGCGCGATCGACATGTTGTTGTCGTTGAGGATGACGACGAGGCGCGCGCGCATGGCACCCGCGTTGTTCATCGCCTCGTAGGCCATGCCGGCGGACATCGAGCCATCGCCGATGACGGCGATGCAATGGCGCTTGTCGCCGTTGAAGTCGCGCGCGACGGCCATACCCAGCGCCGCCGAGATCGAGGTCGAGGAGTGTGCGGCGCCGAATGGATCGAATTCGCTTTCGCTGCGCTTGGTGAAACCGGACAAGCCCCCGCCTTGGCGCAGCGTCGAAATACGGTCGCGCCGTCCGGTCAAAATCTTATGCGGATAGGCTTGGTGACCGACATCCCAAATCACCCGGTCGCGCGGCGTATCGAAGACGTGATGCAAAGCGACGGTGAGTTCGACCACACCAAGGCCGGCGCCCAAATGCCCGCCCGTACCCGCGACGGTCGCGATCGTCTCGCGGCGCAATTCCTCGGCGACGTGCTTGAGCTCGGCGGCGTCCATCTTGCGCAATTGCGCATGGTCGCATGCGCGGTCGAGATGGGGCGTTTCGCCCGAATTATGGCCCGGCCCGCTCATGCTTTGCGCGCCACGGTCCAACGCGCCAGCGCGCGCAGATGATCGGCCTTCGCGTCGAACAGATCGAGATGCTTGGCCGCTTGTTCGGCCAGCAGCGCCGCCTGGGCGCGCGCGCGTTCCGGCCCCAGGATCGACACGAAGGTCGCCTTGCCGCGCGCTTGATCCTTGCCCGTCGCCTTGCCCGCCTCCATCGAGGACCCCTCCACGTCGATCAGATCGTCCGCCATCTGGAACGCGAGACCAAGATCGTGGGCGAATGCGACGAGGGTATGGCGGATATGGGCCGGCGCTTTGCCCAAAATGGCGCCCGATTGCGCCGCGAAGGCGATCAGCGCGCCGGTTTTCAGGCGCTGGAGGCGCGTGATCTGGCCGATATCGAGGCTCTCGCCTTCGGCCGCGAGATCGATCTGCTGGCCGCCGACCATGCCCTCGGCGCCCGACGCCAAGGCGAGGGCAAGCACGAGGTCGGCGCGCACCAGCGGATCGGCATGGGTCAGCGGATGGGCAAGGACTTCGAAGGCTTTGGTGAGCAGCGCATCGCCCGCCAGGATCGCGGTCGCCTCGTCGAAGGCCTTATGCACGGTCGGCCGGCCGCGCCGCAGATCGTCGTCGTCCATCGCCGGCAGATCGTCGTGGACGAGGGAATAGCAATGGACGAACTCGATCGCGCAGGCGACGCGCAGCGCGCACGCCTCGTCGACCGCGAACAGCTTGGCCGTTTCCATCACCAAGAAGGGCCGCATGCGCTTGCCCCCGCCCAGGCACGCATAGCGCATCGCTTCGTGGAGATCGGCTTCGAGCCCGTCGCCCTTGGGCAAAAACGCGTCCAGCGCCGCCTCGACCTTGGCGGCGGCCTCGGTCAACGCGACGGCCAGCGTATCGGTCATCGCGCCGCCTTTACCGGTCGGCGTCGAAGGGCGCGGTTTTCGCCTCGCCGCCGGAAATCTGGATCTTTTCGATCCGCGCGGCGGCTTCGGCGAGCTTCTTCTCGCAATGTTTTTTCAACGCCGCGCCACGCTCGTAAGCGGCGACGGATTCGTCGAGCTTGCCCTTGCCCTGTTCGAGCGCGCGCACGATCCCTTCGAGCTCCGCAAGCGCGTCCTCGAAGGAGAGTTTGGCGATATCGGCCGGAGTCCCTTGCGTCATGCCCGGTTTATAGGCGCCCCGGAACGCAAGGGCAACGGGGTCGGGCGGTCCGCCCGGGCCCCGCCGCCTGGGGATGATTTCGGACACGTTGCAGAATCGCCCGGCCGGAATCGTCCTCAGGAATACCGCTGCTGCGGAGACCGGATATCGCAACGCGGATGATGATAACGCAGACTTATATCCGGGTGGCGGTTCTTATATTTTAATTTGACTCCCGATTGTATAGGGCAGAGCGTAATCAAAATTCGAGTTTAATTCGGCGATTTCAACGGATGCCGTCAACGGCGCCGCGATCGAACGGGGCGATGAAGCGCAGGAGGCAAAAATGCGGACGATGAAACTCGTATGCGCGCTGGCTATGGCGATCCTCACGGGAGCATGCAGTGGCGCTCAACTCGGCGATCAGAAGCAAGAAGCCCGCAATGTGATCAAAGACTTTCGGATCAAAGTCGCCGACAAGTGCCCGTCCGAGGAATCAGGGGAGGTAAAGCCGAGTGATTTCGGACTTGGAACCGCCTTGATTGCAGCCGTCCTGCCGTCATTGATTGATGCCTCACTTGACCTCTTGTCCGGCGCACTCAACGAAGTGGCTAAGGATAGGTCAAAGGCTGTTACTGCGGTGACGGCGGCACATTTGCATAAGATCGCTCCACAGAAAGACGGCAATCCGCCAACCGAGCCAACCATCGTGATGGGACAAAATTTTGGATGCCTCATTTTGGTCAAAGGCGAATTTAGCGATATACGGCCAGCACCGAATAAGCCAGAAGTCAAAGACGACGTATACATTGAAGCAAAAATCGACTTCTCCAGCGATGGGGCGGCTTTCCGCCTCGTTCCCATCCTCGTGCAGATCAATAATTTCGAGGCAACAGGAGTCTTCGGCGGCGATCCTGAAATCGCTGTGAGTGTTGCGCTGCATTCGGCGCGTAGCAGCAAAGAAAGTGCGCCAATTGCGCTCACCTTGTTTGCGCTGCCGAAGGTAAAAGCAGGCACTAATCTGAAGGGCGCAGAACTTCAAGCTGCGGCCAGCTATTGGACCGCGCTTCCATCGCCAGACAATGCCGCGAAGCTTCAATTGGACCGTATGAAAGCCGCTTACAACCTTATCGACGAAGCGGCAAGTGCTGAAACTGCCGCGGACTGTAAAATGGAATTGGACGATCTCTGGGCCGCAATTCTCAAGCCTGATTCTTGGCCCATAAGCAAGCTCGAGACTTCACCGCTTAGCAAACTCGAGAAATGTCCAGATATCCAGGAGGCCATCCTTCGCGCAGTCCTGGAAACGCAAGCCAAGAAAGACTCGGCAACCGAAACTTCGGCGAAGCTCGCGGCGGCGGCTACGATCGTCGATTTCAGAAAACGTGCGCTGGCAACAAAAGAGATCGCTGGCAAACTCAGTCGAAGACAGACAAAATTTTACGAGTTGCTCGAAAAAGAAGTCTTATTGACCCCGGTATCCATCGAGGTCCAACTCATCGAAAGCCGGAAAGGCTCGCCCTTCCTCCAGGCCGTCGCCAATGCGCTCGATAAATCGAAAAAGGACATCAGCACGGCGCTCGTCCAGGAGCTTTCGCCGGTCGAGCGTGCCAAGCGCCGCGCCGAGGAAGAACAGCAGACCCGCACCAATCGCGCGGCGGTGGCAACCGCAGAGGACAATGTCCGCCTGAAACAAGCTGAACTGGACGATCTGCCGGCGACCGCGACGCGCGCCGAGCGTGTCCGCGCGGAGAATGCGCTGCGTCAGGCGAAAATCGCCGCCAACAACGCCTATCTCGCCGACGGGCGCGGCGTTCCCTATCCGGAGGTGCAGCCCTAACCCAATCGGTTAATCCCGTCGAAGGCGGCGGTTTTGTAGCATTCGGCGAGGGTGGGATAGTTGAACACCGTCCGCACGAAGTAATCGACCGTACCGTCGAAGGCCATCACGGCCTGGCCGATATGGACGAGTTCGGATGCCCCCTCGCCGATGATATGCACGCCCAGCAGCTGGCGCGTTTCGGCGTGGAAGACGAGCTTCAGCAAGCCGGTCTTGTCGCCGATGATCTGCCCGCGCGCGATTTCCTGATAGCGCGCCTTGCCCACTTCGTAGGGCACGCCCGCCTCGGTCAGCTCTTCCTCGTTCTTGCCGCAGGTGCTGATCTCGGGGATCGTGTAGATGCCGTAGGGGAAAAGCTCGGGCACCGAGGTCGCGTCCACGCCGAACGCGTGGCACGCGGCCAAACGCCCCTGTTCCATCGACGTCGAGGCGAGAGCCGGGAAGCCGATCACATCGCCGACGGCATAGATGCCCTTCACGTCGGTCTGGTAATGCGCGTCGACCTTGATGCGTCCGCGATCGTCGGCGGTCAGACCCGCATTGGCGAGATCGAGATTGCCCGTGGCGCCGGTGCGGCCAATCGAATAGAGCGCCTTCTCGGTGACGATCTGTTTGCCCGATTGGAGCTTCACTTTGACGCGCGCGCCATGCTCGGCGTCCTCGGTGTATTCGAGTCCTTCGACTTCCTCGCCCAAACGGAACGTCACGCGGTTCTGGCGCATCTGATAGACCAGCGCGTCGGTGATTTCGTGATCGACGAAATCGAGCAAGCGGTCGCGCTTGTCCACGACCGTCACGCGCACGCCGAGTGTGGCGAAGATCGTCGCGTATTCGGCACCGATGACGCCCGCGCCGATGACGCAGAGCGATTTGGGCAAGCGCTTCAAGCCCAGCACGTCGTCGGAGATGAAGATGTTCTGTGCGTCGAACGGAATGCGGCCCGAGCGCGTGGCGTTGGTGCCCGTCGCGATGACGACGCGGCGCGCGCGCACTTCGCGCCGGCCGCGCCCGTCGAGGCCGACCAGCGCCACCGTGTCGGGCCCGGCGAATTTCGCTTCGGCCGCGATCATCTCCACGCCGTTGCGCTGAAGCTGATGGCGCACGACGTCCAGTTCGGCCTGGATGACGAACTGCGCGCGGAACAGCAGATCCTCGATCGTGATGTTCTGCTTCACCTGATAGGAGGAGCCGTAGATGTTCCGCTCGCGATAGCCGGAGAGATGCATCACCGCTTCGCGCAGCGTTTTCGACGGGATCGTGCCGGTGTTGATGCACGCCCCGCCCACGACGGCCTTATGCTCGATCACCGCGACCTTCTTGCCGAGCTTGGCGGCCTGGATCGCGGCGCGCTGGCCGGCGGGGCCCGAGCCCATGACGATCATGTCGTAGTCGAATTCGGCGGCGGCGTTCATAGGATCATCCTTGGAGGAGCGTTTCGGCGAGCAGGAGCAGATCGCTTTCCATCTGGTCCTTCACGCAGCGATAGAGATCGCGGATCGACACGATGGCGACGATCTTGCCGTCTTCGACCACCGGCAAATGGCGGAAACCGCGCTCGGCCATGATGTCGAGCGCCTGTTGCACGGTCGCGTCGGGCGCGATGGTCACGGGATCGGGCGTCATCGCGTCGGCGATCGTGGTCGTCGCGGGATCGAGCTCCTTGGCGACGACGCGGGTCAGCGCGTCGCGTTCGGAGAAGATGCCGACGAGCTTTTCGTCCTCGACGATCAACAGCGCACCGATGCGCAAATAGGCCATCATGCGCGCGGCTTCCAGCACGCTCGCGGACGGCTCCAGCGTCGCGAGGCTTTGCTCGCTGACGGCGTGGGGGATGACGGTACGTTCGGCCTGGATCATTCCCGCCCCGTCAGAAGAAGAGTTTTTCCAGATCGACCGAGGAATCGCGGCCGAGCTGATCGAAATTGACCTTGAGCCATTCGTCGGCCTTCCGCCGTCCAAGATCGCGCAGGGTCAGCAGGAAGTCGAAATCGAGATTGTATTTCGACGACACGCCGAAGGCGGCCATCTCCTCCTCCGCCTGGACCATGTGGAAGAAGATGCGCCGCAAGCCGGAACGCGCGGTCAAGCGATGGCGTTCCAGCAAGCGCGTGACGAAGGCGATGGTGCGCATTTCGCGCATCATCGTGGCGTTGAAGCTGATCGCGTTCATGCGGTCGGCGATGGCGCGCGAGGTTTCGGGCAATTGCTCGATGCGGATCGGGTTGATCTCGATCAGCAGAATGTCCGATGCGCGGCAATTATAGATCAGCGGGAACATGGCGGGATTGCCCATGAATCCGCCATCCCAATAATGCTCGCCTTCGACTTCGACGGCTTGGAAGAGATGCGGCAGACACGCCGAGGCGAGCAGCACGTCGGCGGTCAGCTCGTGATTGCGGAAGACGCGGATCTTGCCCGTGCGCACATTGGTGGTGGAGATGAACAGCTTCACGCCTTCGCCTTCGCGCACCTTCTCGAAGTCGATCATCTCCGCCAGCGCTTCCTTCAGCGGATTCTTGTTCTGCGGATTGAACTGATAGGGCGACAGCAAGCGCGTCATCAGATCGAAGCCCTGATAGAAGGGCGAGAGATCGAGATTGGCGGGATTGCCGAACAGCCGGTCCATCGGCGTGGGCTGGAAAATCGAGAAGCGGCCGCTCTCGCCGATGCGATGCCAGAATTTCTCCAGCAAAGCGCGCGCGGCTTGGGGCCCGCCTTGCGCCATGCCCCAAACGACCAGCGCGCCGTTCATCGCCCCCGCCGACGTGCCCGAAATGCCCTCGACGAGAAGACGATCGTCGTCGAGCAAGCGATCGAGCACGCCCCAGGTGAAGGCGCCATGCGCCCCGCCGCCCTGCAAGGCGAGCGTGATGTGTTTTTTGCCGTCCGCCATTCCCCGAACCCAGTCTGTTGCCGCAGTTTAGCAGCAATTCTGACCGGGATCGGTTAAGATTTTGATATCGCTTGAAATTTGCTCTAGCGGGCCATCAACGCGTCGACATGGGCGGCACTGGATGCGGCCAGCGCGTCCAGGTCGTAGCCGCCTTCCAGGCAGCTCACCACGCGGTCCTTGGCGTGTTTGCGGGCAATTTCCATCAACGCGCGCGTGACCCAGGCGTAGTCGTCCTCGTGCAGGCGCAAGCCCGCCAGCGGGTCGTTCTCATGCGCGTCGAACCCGGCGGAGATGATCACGAGTTCCGGCTTGAACGCGTCGAGGGCGGGCAGAATCTTGCCCGTATAGGCCGCGCGGAATTCGGTGCCGCCCGAGCCGCCGGCGAGCGGCGCGTTGACGATGTTGTGCGCGATGCCCTGTTCCTGCGCCGCCCCGGTGCCGGGATAAAGCGGCCATTCATGGGTCGAGGCGTAGAACAGATCGGCGTCGCGCTCGAACATATGCTGCGTGCCGTTGCCGTGATGGACGTCGAAATCGATCACGGCCACGCGACGCAGCCCGTGTTTCACGCGCGCATGCAGCGCCGCCACCGCGACGTTGTTGAACAGGCAAAAACCCATCGACTGATCGGCTTCGGCGTGGTGTCCCGGCGGGCGCACGGCGCAGAACACGTTGCGCGCCTTGCCTTCGCAAACGGCGTCCACGCCCGCGACGGCGGCCCCGGCCGCACGCAGCGCCGCGTCGCCCGAGCCCGGCGAAACGATCGTATCGCCGTCGAGCTGATGGCGGCCTTGCGGCGGGATGGAGCCGAGCACGCCGTCGACATAGCTGCGCGGATGGACGAGGCAGAGCTGATCGTCGCTGGCGCGCGGGGCGGAAACGCGCTCGAGACCCGCGAAAGCCGGTTCCGACAAGGCCGCCAGAACCGCTTCCAGCCGACGCGGGTTTTCCGGGTGGTACGGCCCCGGATCGTGGTCGAGGCAGGCCGGATGCGTGATCAATTGCGTGGTCATGAGGCGACGTCTCCCATGTCCATTGTGGCGCGCCAAAGCGCCGCCGCCAATCGGACATTCGCGCTTGCGTACCGCCCTGCGATGCATTTCTGGTCGCTTGCGTACCGCCCTGCGACATGGCGTCGCGCGGCCTTCGCCCACGGCGCGCGATTCGCGTCGGGCGTGTAACTTCTGCGCTGCCATGAAAGCCCAGACCGACCCGCGTCCACGAATTCGCGCGTTACTGCCCGCGGCGTCGGTGCATGCGCGCGTCGCGGCGGCGATTTTCGTGCTGGGATTCGTGTTCGTGCTGGGCGTGCTACGCAGCTAAAAAAGCCGCGCAAGCCGCGTCGGCCGGCACCGGTGCCCCGAACAAATAGCCCTGTCCGAAACCCACACCCATTTCGGCCAAACGGCGCGCCTGCTCTTGCGTTTCGATCCCCTCGGCAACCGCGCTGATATCGAGCAGCCTTGCGAGATCGACGACCGAGCGCACGATTTCGGCCGTGCGCTTATCCGCGACCAAACGGCTTGTGAAGCTCTGGTCGATCTTGATGTGATCGATGGGAAAGCGCGAGAGATACGACAAGCCCGAATAGCCCGTCCCGAAATCGTCGAGACTGACGCAAGCGCCCAGCGCCTTGACCCGCGCCAACGCCTCCGCCGCATGCGGGTTGACGATCAGCGTCGTCTCGGTGATTTCGACTTTGAGATGTATCGGGTCGAGCCCCGCCTCCTCCAGCATCGGGGCGAGCCGCCCGGCGAGCTGCGTGTCGGCGAAATGCGGCGCCGAGAAATTCGCCGACAGAAAGGCGGGTTGACGCCCCGCCGCCGCGAGATCGCGGTTGAGGTCGGCGACCTTGCGCGCCGCCGCCCCCGCCACGGCGAAATCGAGCGTTTCGAGCAAGTCGGCTTCCGCCGCCGGGCCCAGCAAGGCCGCGGGCGGCAACAAGCCGCGCGTGGGATGGGCCCAGCGCGCCAAGGCTTCGAAGCCCGCGGGTACCGCCCCGGAAAGCGAAACGATCGGCTGAAGGAACGCGACGACCTCGCCGTTTTCCAGCGCGCGGCGCAATTCGTGTTCGCCTTCGATGCGCGCCACGATCCGCGCGGTTTCGTCCATGCCGATGGGCAGTGCCGGCGACAGCACGCGCGACGTGGCCACCCGCAGACGGTGGATCAGCGTGCGCAGCAGAATGGACATCAGCGGCGTGGCGCCCGCGATCTCGCGATGGATCTGATCGCGCCCCACCACCACGAATACGCAATCGTCCAGACAGCGCGCGCTGGCCGAACGCGGCGCCCCATCGACCAGCGCCATTTCCCCGAAAATCTCGCCCGGCCCCAGGCGGGTCAGCACCACGCTGCCGGTGGCGCGCGTTGCCGCAATCTCGACCCGCCCGCGCTCGACGATATAGGCGCAATCGGCCTCGTCGCCTTCGTCGAACAGCAGCGTCCCCGCCGCCGTCCGGCGGCGGTACAACGCATCGACCATCACGCGAATCCCCGCCTTGCGGCACCGCCCCGGTGCCGCTCCCGGATCGACCTTCGCATGGCCGGACCACCCGCGTCGAACGCTTACCGGCGGCGATTTCGCCCGCAAGACGTGCATACATACGCCCCGATTGGGGCAACGGGATACGATTCCGGTCGGTGACCGAATGTAACAGCCGGGCGCTTTCCTCGCGCCAACCCCCGGTCTAGATTGAACTCTGCAAACTTGGCGGCACGGTCCGTTCCTGTGATCCTGGAAATGACCGCGCATGGCCGGGTTTTTGCTGATGGCTTTTGTCGACAGCTTTTGCTGTCGAATTGAAACGGGCGGAATTCGTCCGGTCATACGATCGTGTTATGCGCTCCGGCGACCGGGGCGTGCCCGATCGGAAAACAGGGTGGGGTTGCTGGGGCATGCGTGTCGTAAGTCAGTTGGTCGTCGTCGCGATCCTCGGTGCCACCGGCGCCGGCGGCTGGTACGCCTATAAGTCGTATGCCAGCGGCACCGGCGCGGCGGCCCAGCGCCAAGCCGCGCCCGCCCCGATGGTGGAATTCGTGACGCCCAAGACGATGACGGTCGTCGAACGGGCGGAGGCCGTGGGCACGGCCCGCGCCAACGAATCGGTCACGCTGACCGCGCGCCAATCGGGCACCGTGTTCCGCATCCTGTTCCAGGAAGGTCAGATCGTGCGCAAGGGCGAAGCGCTGGTCGAATTGGAAAGCCGCGAGCGCGCCGCCGATCTCGACTCGGTCCGCGCCGAAATCTCCCAGGCCCGCGCCGTCGCCGACGAAATCCGCCAGCAGCTCGACCGCGCGCGCCAATTGCGCGCCACGGGCAACGCGCCCGAAGCGCGCGTCGATCAGCTGGAAAGCCAGCTGCGCGCCGCCGAAGGGCGCATCCGCCAGAACGAAAGCCGCCAGCGCGCGGCCGACGCGCGGCTCGACGATTTCCGCATTTCGGCGCCGTTCGACGGGCGCGTGGGCTTGCGCCAAGTCAGCGTCGGCGCGCTGCTGCAACCGGGCACGGTCGTCACGACGCTCGACGACGTCAGCAAGATCAAGCTCGACTTCTCGATCCCCGAGCAATACCTCTCCGTGCTGCGCCAGGGCCTCGCGGTCGGGACCACCACGCCCGCCTATCCGGGCCGCGAATTCCTGGGCCAAGTCACGGCGATCGATACGCGCGTCGATCCGCTGACCCGCGCCGTGCGCCTCAACGCCACCTTCGACAACGCCGACGGCGCGCTGAAGCCGGGCATGTTCCTGAACGTCGCCCTGGCGGTCGCGACGCGCGAGAACGCCGTCGTCGTGCCGGAAGACGCGCTGGTCGCCGAAGGGACGCGCCAATTCGTCTACGTCGTCGCCGACGGCCGCGCCCTGCGCCGCGAGGTGCAGCTGGGCCTGCGCATGCAAAGCGAAGTCGAGATCCGCGAAGGCGTGAAGCAAGGCGATCAGCTCGTCGTGCGCGGCCATCAGCGCATCCGCCACAACATCCCCGTCCGCGCGCAGCCGTTCCGCGCCGAAACCGCCCCCACCTCCTGAGGCTCTCCCCCCGATGGTCCTCTCCGAAGTTTCGATCAAGCGTCCGGTCTTCGCGACCGTCATCTCGCTCCTCATCCTCGTGCTCGGTTTCGCGGCCTATTCCCGCCTGCCGGTGCGCGAATATCCCGCGATCGATCCGCCGATCGTGTCGGTGACCACGATCTACAAGGGTGCTTCCAACCAGGTCGTCGAAAGCCGGGTGACGGAACTGGTCGAATCCGCCGTCGCGGGCATCGAAGGCGTGAAAACGATCACGTCGAACAGCCGCGAAGAACGCTCGCAGGTTTCGATCGAATTCCGCCTGGGCCGCGACATCGACGCCGCGTCGGCCGACGTGCGCGACCGCGTGGCGCGCATCCGTTCGCGCCTGCCCACGGGCGTCGACGATCCGATCATCGCCAAGGTCGACGGCGACCAGCGCGCGATCGTGTGGTTCACCCTCGCCTCCGACCGTTTCTCGCAGCTCGAACTCACCGACTACGCCAAGCGCAACATCGTCGACCGCCTGTCGATCGTGCCGGGCGTGGCGCAGGTCTCGATTTCGGGCGAGCGTCGCTATTCCATGCGCGTGTGGATCGACCGTCAGGCGCTGGCCGCGCGCCAGCTGACGGTCGAGGACGTCGAAAACGCCATCCGCCGCCAGAACGTCGAGCTGCCGTCGGGACGCATCGAATCCACCCAGCGCGAATTGACGGTGAAGACCGATTCGCGCCTGTCGAACCCCGACCAGTTCCGCGACATCGTGCTGAGCACCCGCCAGGGCTATCAGATCCGCCTGGGCGAAGTCGCGCGCGTGGAAGTGGGCCCCGAGGACGAGCGCTCGGGCATCCGCGCCAACGGCAAGACCGCGATCGGCATCGGCGTCGTGCGCCAATCGACCGGCAACACGCTGACGGTCGCGGACGGCGCCAAGACGGAAATGAATCGCATCGCCGAGAATTTTCCCGAAGGCATCCAATTGATGATCGGCTACGACGAGTCGATCTTCATCGCGCAATCGATCTACGAGGTCTATCACGCGCTGATGATCGGCGTGGCGCTGGTCGTCGCGGTGATCTTCGTCTTCCTGCGTTCCTGGCGCGCGACGCTGATCCCGACGCTGGCGATTCCGGTGTCGATCATCGGGTCGTTCATGGTGCTGGCGGCGCTGGGCTATTCGCTCAACGTGCTCACGCTGCTCGCCCTCGTGCTCGCCATCGGCATCGTCGTCGACGACGCGATCGTCGTGCTCGAGAACATCCATCGCCGGATCGAGGAAGGCGAGCCCGTGCTGCTCGCGTCGATCCGCGGCTCGAACCAGATCGCCTTCGCCGTCATCTCGACCACGCTGACGCTGATCGCCGTGTTCGTGCCGATCTCGTTCATGGAGGGCAATACCGGCCGCCTGTTCACCGAGTTCGGCATCGCGCTCGCCGCCGCCGTGCTGTTCTCCGGCCTCGTCGCGCTGTCGCTGACGCCGATGCTGTGCTCGAAGCTGCTCACCACGCATTCGGGCGAAGGCAAGCTCTATCTGATGACCGAGAAGGTCTTCACCGGCATGAACGCGGGCTATCGCTGGCTGCTGGTCCGCGCTTTGGGCGCGCCGATCGTCGTGCTGGCCGGCGGCGTGGCCATTTCCGCCGCCGCCTACGGATTCTGGAGCGTGCTGCCCAAGGAATTCGCGCCGGTCGAGGATCGCGGCACGATCATCATTCCGATCACCGCGCCCGAAGGCGCTTCGTACAACTACACCCGCGATTCGGTCGCCCAGATCGAACGCGTGCTGCAGCCCTACATCGATTCCGGCGCGGCCGCCGGCATCATGGGCAATATCGCGCCCGGCTTCTCGCGCCCCGCCCCGGTCAATTCGGGTCTGGTGTTCCTGCGGTTGAAGCCGTGGGGCGAACGCCACAAGGATTCGGAGAACGGCGCGCCCAAGCCGCCGGGCCGCGAAATCAAGCAGCAGGATATCGTGCGCGAGATTTTCCCGCGCATCACCGGCATTCCCGGCGTGCGCGCCGCACCGGTCAATCCGCCTTCGCTGGGCCAGCGCGGCTTCCAGCCGCCGATCCAGTTCGTCATCGGCGGCACGAGCTACGAGACGCTGCGCGAATGGCGCGACCGCGTGATCCAGCGCGCCAGCCGCGACTCCCGCTTCCTCAACATGGACTCCAACTTCCGCGACACCAAGCCGGAGCTGCGCGTGCGCATCGACCGCGCGCGGGCCGCCGATCTGGGCGTGCCGATCGATACGATCGGCCGCACGCTGGAGACGATGTTCGGTTCGCGCAACGTGTCGACCTATGTCGACCGGGGCGAGGAATACAACGTGATCCTCCAAGCGCGCACGCAGGACCGCGCCACACCCGCCGATCTCGCCGGGCTGTTCGTGCGTTCCGCGACGACGCAGACCCTGATCCCGCTGTCCTCGCTGGTGACGATGGCGGAGGCCGCGGGCCCCGCCGAGCTCAACCGCGTCGATCGTTTGCGCTCGATCACGATCACCTCGTCGCTCGCCCCCGGCTTCACGCTGGGCGAGGCGCTGAGCGAGCTCGAGAAGATCGCCGCCGAGGAACTACCGCCCGAAGCGCGCATCTCGTATCAGGGCCAGAGCCGCGAGTTCAAGGAATCGGCCTCGTCGCTCTACTTCACCTTCGGCATGGCGCTGCTGATCGTGTTCCTGGTGCTGGCGGCGCAGTTCGAAAGCTGGATCCACCCGCTGATCATCATGCTGGCCGTGCCGCTGGCGCTGACCGGCGGGCTCGGGATCCTCTACCTGACCGGCATCTCGCTCAACATCTACAGCCAGATCGGTATGATTCTGCTGATCGGCCTGATGGCGAAGAACGGGATTCTGATCGTGGAGTTCGCCAACCAGCTGCGCGACGAAGGCCACGATATCCCATCGGCGGCGCTCGAAGCCTCGGTCGCGCGTTTGCGCCCGATTCTGATGACCTCCATCGCCACGGTGTTCGGCGCGATCCCGATCGCCGACGCGCGCGGGGCGGGTGCGGAATCGCGCGAAGCGATCGGCTGGGTCATCATCGGCGGCGTGGCGTTCTCGACCTTGCTGACGATCTTCGTGATCCCCGCGCTTTACGTGCTGCTGGCGCGCTTCACCAAGCCCATCGGCGCGATCGCCGCGAGCCTCGCCCAGCAGGAACGCGCGCACGAAAGCCGCCAACCGCAAGCGGCCGAGTGACGCGGTACGACGTCGCGATCGCCGGGGCGGGAATCCTCGGCGCGTCGGCCGCATGGCGGCTGGCGCAAGCGGGGGCGAAGACCCTGCTGTTGGAAATGGAGGCGCGGCCCGGGTATCACACCACGGGCCGCTCCGCCGCCCTCTACGAAACCGCTTACGGCCCCGAAATCATCCGCCGGCTGACGCTCGCCTCGGGTCCGTTTTTCCGTGCACCCCCGCAAGGCTTCGCCGAACATAAACTGCTGACACCGCGCGGCACGATGTTCGTGGCGGGGCAAGACGGGGCGGCCGCGTTCGAACAAGCCCAAGCGGAAGCGCTTCCCGGCACGGTCGCCGAAATTCCGGTCGCGAAAGCCCTGGAACTTTGCCCGGTGCTGCGCCCCGAATGGACGAAGCGCGTGCTGTACAACGCCGACGCCGAGGACATGGACGTCGCCGCGATCCATCAAGGCTATCTGCGCGGCTTCAAAGCGGCTGGCGGCACGCTTGCGTGCGATGCCGGCGTGCGCGGCCTTGTACAGGAAACCGGCTTCTGGCGGATCGATACGGGTGCGGGCGTTTTCGGGGCCGCGAATTTCGTCAACGCCGCCGGGGCATGGGCCGACGAGGTCGCCGCCTTGGCCGGGCTTGCCCCCATCGATATCGTGCCCAAGCGGCGCACCGCCTTCGTGTTCGAAACCGCCCACGACGCCGCCGCGTGGCCGTTCGTGTGCGAAATCGCGGAGAAATTCTACTTCAAGCCGGACGCCGGGCTGATCTTCGCCTCGCCCGCCGACGAAACGCCCTCCCCGCCCTGCGACGCGCAGCCCGAGGAACTCGACATCGCCGAATGCGCCGCGCGGATCGAGGAAGCGACGAGTCTGGAAATCCGCCGCATCCGCCGCAAATGGGCGGGTTTGCGCTGCTTCGTCGCCGACAAGAAGCCGGTCGTCGGCCGCGACGCGGCGGCGGAAAATTTCATCTGGCTCGCCGCCCCGGGCGGCTACGGCATCATGACCAGCCCCGCTTTGGGCCGGCTTTGCGCCGCCCTGGTTCTGGGCCAGGATCTGCCGGCCGATCTGGCCGAAAACGGCGTCGATCCGGCGGAACTCGCACCCGCCCGCCTCGCGCGCTATAAGGTGGCGCGATGAAAACCGCCGATCTTCAAGCCGGCAAGCTTCAAGCGAGCGCCCGGCGCGCTTCGGCGCTGCTCAAAGCCATGGCGAACGAGCGCCGCCTGATGATCCTGTGCCATTTGGCGTCGGGCGAGAAAAGCGTGGGCGAGATCGAAGCGCTGGTCGGCTTGTCGCAATCGGCTTTGTCGCAGCACCTTGCGCGCTTGCGCCGCGACAAGCTGGTCGAAACGCGGCGCACCGCGCAAACGATCCGCTACCGCCTGTCGGGCGGCGAGGTCGAAGCGGTGCTCGGCACGCTTTATGGACTTTACTGCGCGCCCGCCGCCGGGCGCGCCAAGCCCGCACGCGCGCGCAACGCCGTCGAAACGCGGGCCTGATTTTCCGGGAGACTTTACGATGCGTGCCCTTATTGCCGCCGCCCTGCTCGCGCTTTCGCCGTGGTTCTCGCACGCCCAGGAACCGCCGGCCTTCGATGCGACGGCCCCCGGCCGTTTGACCGCCTTCGTCTATCGCGAAGTGCCGGCGACGGCCGCGATCAAGATCACGCCGCTAGACGATTCGCGCGAGAACCGCCGCTTGGCCCAAGCCTTCGAACGCGCGCTGGAACGCAACGGACGCAAGGTCGATCCGCGCGGCGGCGCCTTGTCGTTGAGCTTCACGACCGAGGTGACGCAAAGCGGCCGCCCCGGCCCGTCGTCGGGGACGCTGGGCGTGATCGAAGGCAGCCGCGACGAAGCGCGCGTGCGCCTCAATCTCTATTCGACCACGCAGGACAGTTTGGCCGCGGGCCCGCGCCGTTCCGACGGCGGCACGCCCAGCGTGCGCTATATGCTGACCGCGATCGTCGAGGATGCGAGCGGCAGCCGCCTGTGGCAGGCGAGCGCCACGCTGAACGGCACGCCGGCCGAGGAGCAGACCGCCTTCGCCGCGATGGCGGGCGTGATCGCCGAGGAATTCGGCAAGATGGTCCGCCAGCGCAGCTTCCGCGTCGAATAATCAGTCTGCGCTGCCGTCGTAACGCCAGGGGATCGTCTTGCCGCCCAGGAAGGCGACGACGCCCGTCCCCGCCGCCGCGACGCGATCGGGGATCGCGTTGGCCGTCCGGCTCAGCGCGATCTTTTCCTTGTTGACCGGCAGGCCGTAGAAGGCCGGGCCGTTCAAGCTGGCGAAGGCTTCGAATTTATCGAGCGCCTTCTCCTCGTCGAAGACCTGCGCATAGGCTTCGAGTGCCGCGGGCGCGTTGAAAACACCCGCACAGCCGCAAGCGGCTTCCTTGGTTTCGACCGTATGCGGCGCCGTATCGGTGCCCAGGAAAAACCGCGCATCGCCCGACGTCGCGACTTTGCGCAGCGCGTCGCGATGGATGGCGCGTTTGGCGATCGGCAGGCAGTAGAGATGCGGGCGCACGCCGCCTTCGAAGATCGCGTTGCGGTCGATGATCAGATGATGCGGCGTGATCGTCGCGGCCGTATCGACCTTTTGCGCCAAGACGAACTCGGCCGCTTCCTTCGTGGTGATGTGCTCGAACACGATCTTCAAGCCGGGGAAATCGCGGCGCAACGGCGCCATCACCCGGTCGATGAAGGTTTTCTCGCGATCGAAAATATCGACGGCTTTGTCCGTGACTTCGCCGTGGATCAGCAGCTTCATGCCGATCTTCTGCATGCGCTCCAGACCCGCCTTGATCTTGGCGATGTCGGTCACGCCATGCGCGGAATTGGTCGTCGCGTGGGCGGGATAAAGCTTCGCCGCGACCCATACGCCCTCGGCGTAGCCGCGCTCCAACTCGTCGGGGTCGATCCCGTCGGTGAGGTACACCGTCATCAACGGCTCGAACCCGGGCCCCGCCGCCTTGCGGATGCGGGTCCGATAGGCCGAAGCGGCGGCGGCGGTCGTGACCGGCGGCACCAGATTGGGCATCACGATCGCGCGGGCGAATTGCCGCGCGGTATAGGGGGCGACGGCGGCGAGCATCGCGCCGTCGCGCAGATGCACATGCCAATCGTCGGGCCGGGCGATGACGATGCGGTCGGTCACGTTTTCTCCCTTTCAGGAGATCGACATTAGAAGAGCGTCGACAGCATCCGCAAGCCCACGATCGCCAGCACCACGCCGAACGCGCGGCGCAAAGCGGGCTGCGAGATGGCGTGCGCGACCTTGGCGCCGTAGCCCACGCACGGCAATTGGGCGGCCAGGATCGCCAAGCCCGCCGGCAGGCTGACATAGCCGATCGAGAACGGCGGCAAGTCGGCGACGTGCCAGCCGCCGGCGATGAAGCCGATCGTGGCCGGAATGGCGATGAACAGGCCCATGCCCGCCGCCGTTCCCACCGCCAGGCGGATCGGGAAGGAGAACAGCGACAGCGTGGGTACCGCCAGCGTGCCGCCGCCGATCCCCATGATCGACGACAAGCCGCCGATCAGCAAAGCCATCACGCGCTGGCCCATCGGGCCGGGCAATTCCTTGCGCAGGGCGATGCCGCCCGGAAACGCGACCATTTGCACCGCGACGATCAGGCCGACGCCGCCGAAAATCCCGGCGAGCAGGCGGCCGTCGACCGACGAGGCGAAAGCCGAACCCAAAATCGCGCCCAGAATCGCGGGCACCAGCCAGCGCTTGAGCAGCGCTTCGTCGAGCGAGCCGCGCTTACGGTGCGCGCGCGCCGAGATGATCGAGGTGGGAATGATGGTCGCGAGCGACGTCGCGACCGCGACCTGCATGCGGATCGACGCGTCGATGCCCGCATGGGTCAGTACCCAGAACAACGCGGGCACCACGACGATCCCGCCGCCGACACCCAGAAGCCCCGCCAGAAACCCCGCGATCGCACCCGAGACCGCGATCACCGCCAACAGCAACACGACGGCCGACACGCCGCCCTCCAAGTCCAGCATACTTTTTCGTCCCTTAATTCGAAGCGAGGGCTTAGACCACGGCTAACGCGCCGTGTCGAGCGCGTGGAACACGTCGCCCGAAGGTGCCATGCATCGCACATGCCGCCGGTGCCACAACGCGTAGAACAGCAGCGTCCAGCAGGCGAAGCCCGCGCGCTTCTCCGAAGCCGCCGAAAACAAGCGTAAAACGGCGCCGGGCTTGACGATCTCGGCGATTCCCGGATTGGCCGCGACCAAGGGCCCGAGCCGGCTTGCGTCCGCCGCAATCCAGCTCTGCACCGGCACGGTGAAGCCCTGCTTGGGCGCGAATGAATTCGCCGCGGGCAGCGCGGTCGACAGCCATTTGCGCAGCAGGAACTTTCCCCAGCGCTTATGGACTTTCAGCGCGTCCGGCAAGCGGAACGCGAAATCGGCGACGGCGGGATCGAGGAACGGCGTGCGCCCTTCGACGCCATGCGCCATCAAACAGCGGTCGAGCTTGCCGAGCAAATCGTTGGGCAGCCAATCGGCGACATCGACCGCCTGCGCCACCTGCAAGCGCGAGCGCCCATTGCCCGACGCCAGCGATTCCGCCGCCGCGATGCCCGACCGCCACGTCGCCGCCGGAATCGCCAGCGCGTCGAGCCCGTCGAAACTGCCCTTGCGGCGCATCGCGCGCCCGCCCATCCACCAGGGCCGCATGGCGCTGCGATAGCGCCCATAGCCGCCGAACAACTCGTCGCCGCCCTCGCCCGACAGCACGACCTTGAAGCCGCGCTTGCGCGCCGCACGCGCCAGCGCCCAGGTCGGCACGATCGCGTAATCGGCGGCGGGATCGTCCATCGAAGCCGCAATCATGGGCAGATCGGCGAGGAAGTCCGCGCGCGTCACCGGAACTTCGATCAGCTCGGCGCGCGCGGCTTTGGCCACGCGGCGTGCGGCCTCGCGCTCGTCGGCAGCACCCGTCTCGGGGAAATAGGCGGTGAACGCCGTGACCGGGCGCTCGTTCAAACGCGCCATCATCGCCAGCACGGCGGATGAATCGATCCCGCCCGACAGAAACATGCCGTAAGGCACGTCGGAACGTTGATGGAGGCGCACGCTGTCCTCGAACACGCGGTCGAATTCGTAAGCCGCGTCGCGCTCGCTTTTCGCGACCGGCCCGCCCGAAGGCAGGGCTTCGCGGCGGCGCCGCTCGACGATCTTGCCGCCATGCACGATCAGCGTTTCGCCGGGCACCAAACGATGGATGCCGGGGAAGATCGTATCGCGGCCGGTGGTGAATTGAAGCTGGAGGAGTTCGAGCCGCGCATTCGCCTCGGGCGGTTCGCCGCCGAACCCGGCCGCGCGCAAGCATTGCGGCTCAGATGCGAAAGCGAATCCGCGCGCATCCTCGGCGTAGTAAAGCGGCTTGATGCCGAAGGGGTCGCGCGCCAGCACCAAGCGCTTGGCGCTGGGATCGTGAATCGCGATCGCGTACATGCCGCGCAGCGCATTCGCGAAATCGGCCCCGTCGCGCAGGTAAAGGGCGAGCGGGCTTTCGCAATCGGATTTCGTGCGATAGGGGAAATCCGGCTGCTTCTCGCGCAGCTCGATATAATTATAGATCTCGCCGTTGCCGATCAGCGCCGTGCCGTCGGGCGCGAATAAGGGCTGATCGCCGGTCGCCAAATCGATGATCGACAAGCGGCCATGCGCCAGCGCCGTATCGCCCGCGATATGCGTGCCGGTGCCGTCGGGCCCGCGATGCGCCATGGCGGCGAGCATCGCGTCGAGCGCCGATTGCGGCGGCCGCGTGCCGTCCTTGGTCATCATCCCGGCGATGCCGCACATTCAGGCGTACTCCTTCGCCGCGCGGGCGATGAAATCCTTATAGGCGCCGATCACCCGTGCTTCGCCGAATTCGGACGCGTGGCGCGCTTTGCCTGCCGCCGCCAGATCGGCCGCGAAAGAAGATTCCGCGAGCACACGGTTCAGCGCCAGCGACAGCGATTTGGCATCGTCGACGGGGACGAGCAAGCCGTCTTTGCCGGAATTTATCAACGCCGCCGGGCCCTGGCTTGCGGCGGCGACTACGGGTTTGCCGCGCGCCCAGGCTTCGATCACGACATTGCCGAGCGGTTCGTGCCGCGACGGGCAAACCAACACGTCGCACGCCTCGATCAGCGCGGCGGAATCCGCGCGCCAACCGAGGAAGCGCACGCGATCGCCGAGCTTCGCGGCTTGCGCTTTGAGTTCGCCTTCGAGCGGCCCCGCCCCGGCGATCCACAATTGCGCGCCCGGAACGTCGGCCATCGCGGCGATCGCCACGTCGAACGCCTTGTTCGTGTGAAGCCGGCCGAGCGCCAGGATGATCTTCGCGACGCCCTCACGCGACACGGGCGCGACGGGCGCGGCATCGACGAAATTCGGCAGATAGTCGACGCGCGCTTCGGGCCAACCTTGCTTGACGATCCAATCGCAAATGTCGCGCGTATTGCCGATCAGATGATCGCAACGCCGGTAGTATTTGAGATCGTAGTACCCGCCCAGCCGCCCGACATAGGCGGGACGCGAACGGGTCAACGCCTTGGGCGGCAGTTTGGCGGCCGCACGGCTCATAAAGGCGAGTGCGACTTGCGCATCGAAATCGTCGAACAGCGTTTTCAAGCGCCAAGGTGTGACGAGATCGAACACGCCGCCGAAGGAGAGCGCGACGGGGACCACACCCTTCGCACGCAAGCGCGCGTCGCGGTCCGCATCGGCGCGGATCGCCACGCGCTGCACGACGCCGTTCGCCTGCAACGCCACAACCAGGCGCTCGAAGAAGGCTTCCGCCCCGCCGTTTTTGGCGCCCGCCATCAACGACACGAGCCGCGTCATGGCAGCAGCCTTTCGAAATCGGCGGCCATATCGGCCCAGCCGCGCTTGTTTTGCGACGCCAAACAAGCGCGATGCTGGGCGAGCCACAACGCGTCGTCGGTCAACAAGCGCCGCGCGGCGTCGGCGAATTCCGTGTCGGATTTCGCGACGAAGCCGGTTTGGCCGTCGATGACGCGTTCGGGCAAGGCGCCGCGCGCATGGACGACGCAGGGCACGCCAAGCGCTTGGGCTTCGGCGACCGACAGACAAAACGTCTCGGTCGGATCGCCGGGATAAAGGAGCACGCGGGCACCCCGCAGCACGTCGATCAACGCGTCGCGCTTGACGATGGGCCGAAGTTCGATACCCGAGACCCCGTCGACGCTGGCAAGGGCCGCTTCCATCGCCGCCCGTGTGCGCGGCTTGGTGGCGTAGAGATCCGCACCCGAATGCGCGATCAGCTTGGCGCCGGGCGCGTCGATCTTCGGCCAGAGTGCCGCGAGTTCGGACAAGCCGCGCAGCGGATTGGCGGCGTAAAGCGCCAGCGGCGGCGGCGGGACGCGTTCGGCCTCGTGGCGATAGGCATCTTCGAGGCCGAGCGGGATCACCACGCGCCCGCCATCGGGCAGCCAGGACGGCGCCAGGCGGCGATGGGACTCGCTGACGAAAACCAGCGTCGGCTTGCGCCGCCACAAGCGGCGCAGATAGCGGAACTTCTTCAAATAAGCCGCATCGTTGTGCAGCCAGAACGCAATGCGCGTGGCGCCGGGCACAAGATCGAGCACGCGATCGCCGCGATTGGCGATATAGAGATCGGCATCGTCCGGCAGCTTGCCCGACACCGGCGCCCATTCGACGCCCCCGACCGTGTTGCGTTCGGTCGTATTGCTGAACGCCGCGACCCGATGCCCACGCGCGGCCAGGCTTTCGGCGAGGCGCAGAAACGCCGTCTCCGCCCCGCCCAGCCCGGTCCGGCTGCGGCCGTCGAACGAGATCCCGTCATCGGCCAGGACGATGCGGGCCACGGCGCTATTCTTTCTCGTACTTGGCTTTCAGATGCGACACGAGCGGATACAAACCCGCCAATGCGGCGATAACGAGGCCGTAACCGCCCTCGCGATAGCCCTTGCGCGCGACGAAGCATTTCCAGAACCGCGAGAAAAAGCGCCGCACATAGCGCGACGTGGGGTCCGGATCGCCCTTGGCGCGCAGATCGATCGCGCGCGCCGAGGTGTAGCGATCCAAACGGCGGATCGTTTCGGAGAGATTGCGATCGACGTGATGAATCAAGCGCGCGGTCAAGGGCGCGCCCTCGACGCCGTCGAATTTCAGCGACGGATGCACGCGCTCGCGGCCCCAGATCTTGGCGCCCTTGCGGAACAGGCCGGGATAGGCGTTCTTGCCGAAGGACGCCCCCCAGCCGTAACGCACCAAGCGCTCGCCGATGTAATTGTCGACCGGGATCAGATGGCGCGCAGCGGTCGAGCTCGAGACGACGCTGCGGATCTCGGCGGCGAGTTCGGGCGGCACGATTTCGTCGGCGTCGACCTCCAATATCCACGGGCCCGCACAGGCCGCGATCCCGGCATTGCGGCGATCGCCTTCGACTTCCCACCCGCCTTCGATCACGCGCGCGCCGAGTTTTTCGGCGACCGCGCGGCTGCCATCGGTCGTGCGGTCGAGCACGACGACGATTTCGTCGGCGAAGGACACGGCGGCGAGACACGCGGGCAAGCGCGCTTCCTCGTTGCGGGCGACGATCAGGGCGGAAAGCTTCGTCATGCCGCCCTCGCCTGCACGCGCGACAGAAGATCGTTGGCCGCGCGCTCCGCCATCTCGACGCTCAGCGAGTCCATCAAGCCGATGGCGCCCTTGGGCTGGAAATCGATCTTGGCGAACAACTCGGCTTTGCTTTCGGGCGTGCGCACGAAAGCGGCATTCGGGCCCCACGGGCGGAAATGCCGATCCTCCGACGGGCCGAACAGCCCGAGCGTGGGCACGCCCGATGCCGCGGCGACATGCATCAAGCCGGAATCGTTGCCGACATAAAGCGACGCGCGCGAAATCGCCGCCGCGACCGTGCCGAGATCTTCCGTACCGACGAGGTCGAGCGCGTTGCCGCCCAACAAGGGCGCCGCCATCTCGCGCTCCCCCGGCCCGCCGACGATGGCGACGCGCGCGCCCGCCAACGCCGCACCCTGCGCGATCAAACGCAGCGCGAGTTCGCGAAAGCGCGTCGCGGCCCAGGCCTTGCCCGGCCAATTCGCCGTCGCACCAAGGACGAGCCATTTGCCGTTGCCCATCAACGCTTCGGCGCGGGCGAGAGATTTCGGCGAATGCCACAGACGCGGGCTTGGCGGCGTCGACAATTTCAGCACGCGCGCGGCATCCTCCACGCGGTGGAGCGCATCGTTGCGCCCCGACAGGATCGCGCGCTTCTTGGCGAGCAGAAGCCAGGTGAGGCCGGAGCCGCGCATATCGATCGCGATGTCCCAGAATTGCGGCAGGCATTTCGCCCACAGCGAAAGCCAATGCCCCTTGAAGGGCGCTTTGGTCATCGGAAACGTCGCTTCGCGGCCCGGTACGGCGTCGAACAACGGGGCGGCGTGCGGCCCGCAGGCGATCGTCACCCGCAAACCGGGATTGGCGTCGATCAAATGCGCCAGCACACCCGAGGTCAACACCGCGTCGCCGATCCGGTTGGAGGTGACGAACAGCGCCTTCACGCGAACAGCTCTTCCCATTCCGCGGCAGCGATCGCCCAGCTGCGGCCGCGCCGCAGCGTCTTGCAATTGCCCGAATAGCGCGCATGCGTATCGGCGGAGGTGAGCAATTCCACCGCCGCCTCGACGAAGGAATCGTCCGACGCCGCGAGCTTGCCGGTCACGCCATCGGCGACGCGTTCGAACGCGATGGCACTTTGCAGAAAGCCGATCACCGGCAGGCACGCGGCTTGCGCTTCCATCAGCACGATCGCGGCGGGTTCTTCCGCCAGCGAAGGATGCAGCAACCCATGCGCTTGGCGATAGGCGTCGGCCATTTGCGGATCGGGCTGCGGCGGATGCACGGTGACACCGGCATTCGCGAAGCTTTGGCAAAGTTCGTGAACCGGCCGCACGGATGCGGGCACGTCGCCGCCCCAGCGGCCGCGATCGAGCAGCGCCGAATAGACGCGTAACTCGGCGTTGGGCACCGCCGGGCGGATGCGTTCGGCGAACAAACGCACGAGACGCTCGAGCCCGCCGAGCGGATGGCACACGGTCAGCAATCGCGGCGGCTCGGCCGGATGGACGGGAAAATCGTCGAGGAAGGCATGGCCCGGGGCGGGCTCGACGACATGCGTCGTCAAACCATTGGCGTTCAGCCAGCGGTCGCGCTGCGGCTTGGTGTGGAACACCACGTCCGGGCGCCACGCGCCGAAGGACGAGATTGCGGCGGGCACGTCGAGCGACGCAGTTGTGCCTTGCGCCCAGACGAAGCGTTTTTCCGCATGGGGCGTGTGGGCGAGCAAGGCGGGATCGTCGATGGCGATGGCGATGTCGGGATTGGCTTTGGGCTCTTGCGTCCAGCCGAGCCAATCCACACCGTCGCACAAAGCCGGGAAATCGGCCTTGTTGATGACGCTGACCTCGTGCCCGCGCTGGGCCAACGACGCCGCCAAATAGGCGAGAGCGCGGGGGCCGGCATCCAGCGGCCGGCTGGTGGGGCCGAAACCGTCGAACGGCACCGACGATTCGACGAAACAAATCCTTTTTCCCATAGGGACTTATAGGCCGCACCCTTGGGCTTGCCAAGGCCGGGCGGGGCCCCTATCTCCAGCCTATGACCGCCCCCGTTTTCGCCGCCCTGCCCGCCCGCGCCATTCTCGCCGTTTCGGGCGAGGATCGGAAAACCTTCCTGCAAGGACTGGTTTCGGCCGACATATTGAAGCTGTCGCCGAAGCAAGCCGGCTATGGCGGATTCCTGACCGCGCAGGGCCGCTTTCTACATGAGTTCGCGCTGGCCGAAGCGGGCGACGCGATCCTGCTCGACGCCGAAACGGCGCGCATCGACGATCTCGCCAAGCGGCTGAAGCTTTACAAGCTGCGCGCGAAAGTGACGATTCAACCCCGCCCCGATCTTGAGATTGCAATCGCCTGGGGCGATGGCGTTGCCGCGAAATTCGCTCTCGACGCCGTCCCGGGCGCCGCGCGGGAAGAAGGCGGCGGCACGATCTTCGTCGATCCGCGCTTGGCCGATCTGGGCCTGCGCGCGATTTTGCCGAAGGGTCACTTCGCCGAGATCGCATCGGCCGCCGGATTGGCGCACGGCGATCTCGCGGCCTATGACGCGCTGCGCGTGAAGCTCGGCGTTCCCGACGGCAGCCGCGATCTGCAAGTCGAAGACGCGCTGCTGCTGGAGAACGGCTTCGACGAGTTGTCCGGCGTCGATTGGAAAAAGGGCTGCTATATCGGCCAGGAACTGACCGCGCGTATGAAGTATCGCGGGCTGGTCAAGAAGCGCCTCGTGCCCGTCGCGATCGACGGCCCGGTCCCCGCCCCCGGCACGATCGTCAAACTCGGCGAGGCGGAAGCGGGCGAGATGCGCTCCGCCGCCGGCGCCATGGGCCTGGCATTGCTGCGCTTGGAAGCGATGGAAAAGGCGGCGGCGGAAGGCATTCCGCTCCAGGCGGGCGAGGCGACGCTGACGCCGCACAAACCCGCCTGGGCGAATTTCTGAACGTCCTTCCACGGGCCTCATGGTTCGACACGGGCGTCCATTGACGGCCGCACCATGAGGCTTAGAGGCGACCTCGTCCTGAGCTTGTCGAAGGACGAGGCCGGGGTGACGTTGCGGCTTACTTTTTCTTCGCTTTCTTCACCGGCTTCTTGACCGGCGCTTTCTTCTTCGGCGCGGGCTTCTTCGCGATTTTCTTCGGCATCGGCTTCTTCGCCGCCGCTTTCTTCACCGGCGCCGCCTTCTTCTTGGCGGGTGCGGCTTTCTTTGCGGCGGGCTTTTTCACGACGGGCTGGGGCGCCGGCTTCTTCTTGCCCAAGCGCGCGGTCGGGGCGGCGAAATTGCGCCCGGCCGAAACGCGCGAACCGGCGGCACGGCGGCCCGCCGAAATCAGCACGCGGTTATGGCGCTCGGTGCTGGGCTTGGCGGTCGGCTTCGCGGCGGCCTTGGCGGGCTCGGCTTGCAACGCGGCCTGCGCCGCCGCCAAACGCGCGATCGGCACGCGATAGGGCGAGCACGAAACGTAGTCGAGGCCCGTGCGTTCGCAGAAATGGATCGACGCCGGATCGCCGCCGTGTTCGCCGCAAATACCGACCTTCAAATCCTTGCGCGTGGCGCGGCCGCGCGAGGTGCCGATGGCGACCAGCTCGCCCACGCCGTCGATATCCATCGACACGAACGGATCGCGGGTCATGATCTTCTGCGATTCATAGGCGCCCAGGAACGCGGCCGAATCGTCGCGCGACAGGCCGAACGTCGTCTGCGTGAGGTCGTTGGTACCGAAGGAGAAGAACTCCGCCGTCTCCGCGATTTCGCCCGCGCGCAACGCCGCGCGCGGCAACTCGATCATCGTGCCGAGCATGTAGGAAATCTCGACGCCCGACGATGCGCGCACTTCCTCGGCCACCTTGGCGATGTGATCGCGCATCAAATCGAGTTCGCGCTTCATCGCCACCAGCGGGATCATGATCTCGGGCTCGACCTTGCGGCCGGTTTCCTTGCCCACGATCGCGCAGGCTTCGAATATCGCGCGCGCCTGCATCTGGTAGATTTCGGGATAGGTGACCGCGAGGCGGCAGCCGCGATGGCCCAGCATCGGGTTCATCTCGGTCAGCTTCTCGGCGCGCGCTTTCAATTCCGCCAGGCTCTTGCCCGTCGTCTTCGCGAGTTCCGCGAAATCCGCGTCCGAATGCGGCAGGAATTCGTGCAAGGGCGGATCGAGCAAGCGGATCGTCACCGGCAGCCCGTCCATGATGCGGAACAACTCGGCGAAATCGTCGCGCTGGAAGGGCTGGATCTTCGCCAGCGCCTTGGCGCGCTGCGCCGCGTCGTCGGCCACGATCATCTCGCGTACCGCCGTGATGCGCGAAGGATCGAAGAACATGTGTTCGGTGCGGCACAGGCCGATGCCTTCGGCCCCGAAGCGGCGCGCGGTGCGCGCGTCGAGCGGCGTTTCGGCGTTGGTGCGCACCTTCATGCGGCGGAAGGAATCCGCCCATTCCATGATCGTCGCGAAATGGCCGGAGAGTTCGGGCTGCACGGTCGGCACTTCGCCCTTGAACACGTCGCCCGTGCCGCCGTCGATCGTGATCGCCTCGCCCGCCTTGATGACCGTGCCGCGCACGCTCATCGTCTTGGCGGCGTAGTCCACACGGATTTCGCCCGCACCGGCCACGCAAGCCCGGCCCATGCCGCGCGCCACGACCGCCGCGTGGCTGGTCATGCCGCCACGCGTGGTGAGGATGCCGCGCGCCGCATGCATGCCGTGAATATCCTCGGGGCTCGTCTCGACGCGCACCAGGATCACGGCCTTGCCTTCGCCCGCCAGTGTTTCGGCTTCGTCGGCCGAGAACGTCACGATGCCCGACGCCGCACCGGGCGACGCCGGCAGCCCGCGCGTCAGGATCGACTTCGCAGCCTTGGGATCAAGTGTCGGATGCAGCAATTGGTCGAGCGACGACGGATCGATGCGGCCCACCGCCGTCTTGCGATCGATCAAACCTTCCTCGGCCAGCTCAACGGCGATGCGCAACGCGGCGGCGGCGGTGCGCTTGCCGTTGCGCGTTTGCAGCATATAGAGCTTGCCCTTCTCGACCGTGAATTCGATGTCCTGAATGTCGCGGTAGTGGCGCTCCAGCTTCACGCGGATATCGCACAACTGCGCGAAGGTCTCGGGCATCGCCTCTTCCATCGATGCCAGCTTCGATTTCTGGCGATCCTTGCCCAGGATCGTCAATTGCTGGGGCGTGCGGATGCCGGCGACGACATCCTCGCCCTGCGCGTTGATCAGGAACTCGCCGTAGAACTCGTTCTCGCCGGTCGACGGATCGCGCGTGAAGGCCACACCCGTGGCGCAGTCCGGGCCCATATTGCCGAACACCATCGCCTGGATGTTGACGGCAGTACCCCATTCCTCGGGGATCTGGTGCAAGCGGCGATAGGTATTGGCGCGCTGGTTCATCCAGCTGGCGAACACCGCACCCACCGCACCCCACAACTGCTCCTGCGGATCTTGCGGGAACGGCCGGCCGAGCTGCTTGGCCACCATCGCCTTATAGGCGGCGACCAGCGCCTTCCAATCCTCGGCGGTCATATCCGTATCGAGCGACACGCCGCGATCGGATTTGGCCTGCTCCAGCAATTCCTCGAAATGGTGATGATCCACTTCGAGCACGACGTCGCCATACATCTGGATGAAGCGGCGATAGGAATCGTAGGCGAAGCGCGCATCGCCGCTTTCGGCGGCGAGGCCTTCGACCGTGACGTCGTTGAGGCCGAGATTGAGAACCGTGTCCATCATGCCCGGCATCGACGCGCGCGCACCCGAGCGCACGGAGACAAGCAGCGGCTTCGCGGGATCACCGAATTTACGCCCCGTAATCTTCTCGACTTGGCCCAAGGCCGCGTTCACCTGCGCGCGCAGATCGGCGGGGTATTCGCGCTTGTTGGCGTAATAATGGGTGCAGACTTCGGTCGTGACGGTGAAGCCGGGAGGGACGGGCAGGCCGAGATTGCTCATCTCGGCGAGATTGGCGCCCTTCCCGCCCAGGAGATTGCGCATCTCCGCTTTGCCTTCGGCCTTGCCGTTTCCGAACGAGTAAACCCACTTGGCCATGGCGCGATCCCTTTAGCCTTCGATCTTGGAGAAATCGGCGACGCGTGCAGGTGCGGCGCCGATCGCGGAAAGCAATTTGAGCCGATTGGCGCGCAAGGCGCGATCCTCGGCATTGACGGTGACCTTGTCGAAGAACGCGTCGACGGGCCCGCGCAGCGCGGCGAGGGCCGCCATCGCGGCGGCGAAATCCTCGGTCTTCAACGCGGCGTCGAGCTTCGTTCCCACCTCGCCCAAACGGGCGAACAGGGCGTTTTCTTCCGGTTGGGCGAACAAGGCGGGATCGGCGGCACCGGTCTGCGCCGCGCCGTCTTTCTTTGTTTCGATCGCGACGATGTTGGCGGCCCGGCGATAGCCGATCAGCAGATTGGCGCCGTCCTGGCCTTTTAGGAACGCGTCGAGGGCATCAACGCGCGCGAGCAAGCGCACCAAATCGTCCTCGCCGCCGAGCGCGAACACCGCGTCGATCAGATCGTGACGCACGCCTTTTTCCTTCAGCACGACCTTCAAACGGTCGGCGAAGAAGGCGAGGAGTTCGGTCGAGAGCTTCGAAACCTTTCGATAAGACCCACCGCCCAGCTCAATCATCGGGATGTCGCTACGGAACCCATATGGATTTGGGCCATCGCCCTTGCCGGCCTGCTTCAGATGGAGCTGGTAGGCGATATCAAACGCATCGCAAAGATTGATGCGAATGTTATTTTCTGTGATCAATCGAATGATGCCAAGCGCAGCACGACGCAGCGCGAATGGGTCCTTTGAACCCGTCGGCTTTTCGTCGATCATCCAAAAGCCAACGAGAGCATCGATGCGATCGATCAGACCGAGATAGACGGAGACCGTTGCACTCGGACACGCATCATTTGGGCCGGCAGGCTGATAATGCTCACGAATTGCATCAGCGACTTCTTTTCTTTCACCGTCATGGAGAGCGTAGTAGCGCCCCATGATCCCCTGCAACTCGGGAAATTCTCCGACCATTCCAGATGAAAGGTCGTTCTTAGCCAAATCAGCTGCACGCCTAACGTCGTTGATGGCATTTGGTTCAAGACCAACAGCTTTTCCTAGCGAAGAAGCACCATCCTGCAAACGATGACGCTTGTCGGCCATCGTGCCGAGCTTGGCGTGGAACACGCGCTGCGCCAAAGCGGGCAAACGATCGGCGAGCTTCGTCTTGCGGTCCAAATCCCAGAAGAATTTGGCGTCGGACAGGCGCGCGCGCAGCACGCGCTCGTTACCCGCGACGATGGTCGCCCCCGCATCGTCGGTTTCCATATTCGCGACCAGCGCGAATTGGCGGGCGAGCGAACCGTCGGCGTTGAGCAGCGCAAAATACTTCTGGTGCGCGCGCATCGACGTGATCAGCGCTTCCTGAGGCACGTCCATGAACTTCGCGTCGATGGCGCCGGTCAGCACGACCGGCCATTCGACGAGGCCCGTGACTTCGTCGAGCAAGCCCGGATCGTCGCGCAAGGTGAGGCCCAACGCCTTCGCCTTGGATTCCAAATCGGCGAGAATCTTGGCGCGGCGTTGGGCGGGATCGAGCATCACCTTCGCCGCCAGCAGCTTCGCTTGATAATCCGCGAAGTTCGCGACGGCGAAGCGCGCGGGCGCCAAGAAGCGATGGCCTTGCGTCGTGTCGCCGAACGCAAGCATCGACCCGCCGAGATCAACGCCGCCCGCCAATGTCTTGCCGTCCAGCAGCGCCAGCACGCTTTGCAGCGGGCGCACCCAGGCGAAACGATTGGCGCCCCAGCGCATCGATTTGGGCCAGCCGAACGCTTTCACGGTGTCGGCGATCAGGCCGGGCAGAAGATCGGCCGTCGCTTGGCCCTTCTTCTCGACGATCGCGAACCAGAATTCGGCCTTGCCGACCATCCGCTTCTCGCAACCGTCGAGCGAGGCAAGCCCCGCCCCCTTCAAGAAGCCTTGAATGGCCTGATCGGGCGAACCGACACGCGGGCCTTTCTTTTCTTCCTTCAGATCGGGCGTGCGCGCCGGGAGACCATCGACGACCAACGCCAAGCGGCGCGGCGTCACGAACACATCGGCGCGCGTGAAGGTCAGGCCCGCGGCGGTCAAACGCTCGGTCGCGAGGCGCTTCAAATCCTCGGCGGCGCGCGCCTGCATGCGCGCGGGGATTTCTTCGGAGAAGAGTTCGAGGAACAGCTCAGACATTGTTCGAGCCCTCCCCCGCCAGCCAGGCTTCGCAGCACGCTTTGGCGAGTGCCCGCACGCGGCCGATATAGGCCTGGCGTTCGGTGACCGAGATCACGCCGCGCGCGTCGAGCAGATTGAAGCGGTGCGAGGCCTTGATGCACTGGTCGTAGGCCGGCAACGCGAGCTTGTGTGCCAGCAGCGACTGGCATTCCTTTTCGGCGTCGGCGAAATGCTTGAACAGCGCGTCGGTGTCGGCGTGTTCGAAGTTGTGCGCGGAGTATTCCTTCTCCGCGCGCAGAAACACTTCGCCGTATTTCACGCCGTCGTTGTTGAAGCGCAGATCGTAAACGTTCTCGACGCCCTGGATATACATGCACAGGCGTTCGAGACCGTAGGTGAGTTCCACCGCCACCGGATCGCATTCGATGCCGCCGACCTGCTGGAAATACGTGTATTGCGTGACTTCCATGCCGTCGCACCACACTTCCCAGCCGAGGCCCCAGGCGCCCAGCGTGGGGCTTTCCCAATCGTCCTCGACGAAGCGGATATCGTGCAGGGCCGGATCGAGACCGATTTCCTTGAGGCTGCCGAGATAGAGTTCCTGGCTGTTGGCCGGCGACGGCTTCAGGATCACCTGATACTGGTAATAATGCTGCAGCCGGTTCGGGTTCTCGCCGTAGCGCCCGTCCGACGGGCGGCGCGAAGGCTGCACGTAAGCCGCTTTCCACGGCTTCGGGCCCAAAGCGCGCAGCGTGGTCGCGGGGTGGAACGTGCCCGCCCCCACTTCCATGTCGTAAGGCTGCAGGATCAGGCAGCCTTGGGCCGACCAATACGAATGTAGTTTAAGGATGAGGTCCTGAAAGCTCAGGCCCTTGGCGGCGGATACGGACATGGTTCTCGCGCGTGTGACTCGGATTCTGGGGCCGGTCTGATGCGGCGCAACATATCCATCGGGCTACCCCGGGGCAACGCCGGATTTCGCGCGACTCGGCGCTGTTTTTCGCTAGCCCGAGCGATGCGGCCGCGCGCAGCCTTTTATCCCGCACCACGGCGCTTTGGCGGGCACCCACACCGAGCAATTCGGGCAATATTCGACGTCGTAGCCCGCAAGCTCCGCGGGTTTTTCGGGCGTGCCTTGGGGGGCGCGATCTTCCATCCGCACCATGACGAACAGATAGACCAGCACCAGCCCCAGAACGACCAGGGGCCAGACCGCGTCGAGGGCCCAGGCGAGCAAATCCATGGCCCTAGAATAGGCCGGGGATTGACTTTCCGGCCAGACCAAGCGATTTTCCGGCCATGGACGATATTGACCGCAAAATCTTGGCGCATTTACAGCTAAACGGGCGCGATTCTTACTCCGATATCGGCAAATCCGTGGGATTGTCGGTTTCGGCGGTCAACGATCGGCTGAAAAAGCTGATCGCCACGGGCGCGATCCGGCGATTCGCCGGGCTGGTCGATCCCGCCGCCGTGGGCCGAAACCTGCTCGCCTTCGTGTCGGTGCTGCTGGAACGGCCCGAACACGACGAGCCGTTCATCGCCGCCATCGCCGAGCTGCCCGACGTGCAGGAATGCCATCACGTCACCGGCGACTGGTCGTATCTGCTGAAGATCCGCGTGGCCGATACGGCGGCGTTGGAGCGCGTGATCTCCGGCAAGATCAAAACGCTGCCGGGTGTCGCGCGCAGCCAAACCGTGATCGCTTTGTCCTCCGCCAAGGACGATCCCGCCCTCGCCTGCTTGCCGGCGTGACGTGATGGAAAGCGATACGTTTCTGTTGAAGGGCTTACTGCTGGGCCTCGCCATCGCCGCCCCGGTCGGGCCGATCGGCGTGTTATGCATCCGCCGATCGCTGACGCATGGCTTCGCGGCCGGATTCGCGGGCGGGCTTGGCACCGCCTTGGCCGACGCATTCTACGCGGCCCTCGCCGCGTTCGGCTTCGCCGTGTTGCTCGCCGATTGGATCGAAGCGAACACCTGGGTGCGCCAGTTCGGCGCGATGATGCTGCTCTATCTCGCTTGGCAGGCGTGGAACGCGCCCGCCGATGTCGAAGAAGCGCAAATCGATACGCGCACGCTGGCCGCCACTTTCGCCGCGACCTTTATGCTGACGCTGACCAACCCGATGACCATCGTCAGCTTCCTGACGATCTTCACCGGCTTCGGCATCGAACGCGCGGACGAAAGCGAGGTCGTCGTCCTGGTGCTGGGCGTGTTCCTGGGCTCGCTCGGCTGGTGGGTCTTGCTCGCGGGTGCGGTCTCCACCTTGCGCGCGCGGATCGACGCGAAGGCGACGCGGATCATCAATCGCGGGGCGGCGGCGTTGCTCGCGATCTTCGCCTTCCTGATCGCGGCGCAGATTATCTGAGGAAGTTGCGCTTCCAGATTTCGGAAAGCTTCGGCGCGCCTTCGGTCGTCTTCGCGATCTTCGTCAGCTTGGGCGCGTGGGCGGCGAACCATTCGCGGCGCGGCGTCCAATAGGTCATCGCGACGATATAAAGATCGAGCGCCGAGAACCGATTGCCGAGGAACCACGGCGCACCGGCGGCGGCCTCCACCGGATGCCACAGTTTTTCGCGATACTCGCCGACCTTCGCCTTATAGGCCGTGGCGGCTTCCGGATCGGCGACGAAGCGCGTTGGCACGTCGGCATAGGTGAAGGTCGGGTAGATATTCGCGACCAGATAGACAAGCCAGCGCAGGAATTCCGCGCGCGTCGGATCGTCGGGGCTGGGCACCAGCTTGTTCGATTTGGCGAGATCGGCCAGATGCAGCGTGATCGCGGCACTCTCGGTCATGATGTGCCCATTGGGTAGCACCAGCGTGGGCACTTGCATCAGCGGATTGACCGTGGCGAGGCGCTGGCGCGCTTCCTCGTCGCCGAACAGATCGCCGCAATCGACCATCTCGTAATCGAAGCCGTAAAGCGCCAATTGCGGCTCGATCAATACCGAGCCCCAGCCGGGCCGTCCGTAAAGCGTGAATTTCATCGGCGTCGGCTTCCTTGTTCTTCCTCGGCGGCCCCCAGGAAATCGGGCATACCGGCCAGCGGATCGTTTTCGTCGGGCACGGTTTCGGAATCGTCGAGCCCGTGCGCTTCCAGCTCGACCGCCGAGACGAGGCCCTTGGCCGCGAGCAGGCGTTCGAGATTGAACAAGCGTTCGCGCAAACGCTCGACCTCCGACGCCATCGCCAGCAAGGCGCGGTCGGCGTTGCCCCGCCCGCCCGCCGGGGCGGCGGCCGCCGCGCGCTTGACGCGCGCTTCGCCGGTGTCGTTCCACACTTCGTGCAGAACGATCCGGCCGCCGCGAATTTCGAAACGGTCGACGAAGCGCAGATTGTCGAAGGGGGCCCCGTCCTCCCACGCGCCGTGCAACGAACCCGAGACGAACACGACGTCGCCGTCATGCATCTCCACGCGGTCGTAACGCTCGATCTTCTTGCCGATCTGACGGAAGCGCTGGCCCAGGCGCATGACGATTTCGTCGAGCGAGCCCGTTTCCGCGCCGCCGGGCGTCACGAAGCGCGCGTCCGGCGCCACGTAACGGCGCGCGGCACCGGGATCGAGTTTGTCGATCGCGTCGAGGAACTCGCGCACCAGGACGATCGAGGGATGCGGCGGCAATTGGGCCATGCGGACTCCTCGAAGGGTTTCAGGCAGAGTAATCCATCGCACCCGTATCGCGCGATAGAAACGATCCGGGCCGTGCACCCGTCGGCGCGCCCGATTTCCACACGGCCCGTCCGTTGACGAACACGGCGTCGATCCCCGCCCCGGGCAGCGTCGGGGCGGCGAAGCTCGCCCGGTCGATCACCGTTTTGGGGTCGAACACGACGATATCGGCGAAGGCACCGCTGCGCAGCACGCCCCGGTCGCGCAGGCCCAAGCGCTTGGCGGGCAAGGATGTCATCCGGCGGATCGCTTCCTCCACCGTGAACAACCCCACCTCGCGCGCGTAATGGCCCAGCACGCGCGGGAACGTGCCCCATAGGCGCGGATGGGGATGGGTGTCGTGCGGCAAACCGTCCGACCCGATCATCGCCTCGGGCCAGGACAAGACGCGGCGCACGTCGTCCTCCGCCATCGCGAAATAGATCGCCCCCGCCGGCTGCAAGCGCCGTGCGGCCTCTTCCAGATCGACGTGCCATTCGCCGGCGATATCGGCAAGGTCGCGCCCGCCCGCTTCGGGCACCGCTTTCGACCAGGTGATCAGAATGCGCGACGACGCGGCGATGCGATCGATCGTCAGCACGGTCGACGATGCGATATAGGGATAGACGTCGAGCGCCACGCGCTGCGTTTTGCGCGCCGCGTCGATCAAGGGCAGCGTGCGCGCGGTCTTGCCGTGATTGGCTTTGCCCATCGCCTTGTGGTGCGACAACACGACCGGCGTGTCCGCTTCGCGCCCGATGCGCAACGCCTCCGCCACCGCGTCTTCCAGCGCGTCGGCTTCGTTGCGCAGATGCGTGGCATAGACGCCGCCATGCCGCCCGGCGACTTCGGCGATCGCGACGATTTCCGCGGTCGGGGCGGCTTTGGCGGGCGCGTAGAACAAGCCGGTCGAAAGCCCCAGCGCGCCTTCGCCCATCGCTTGGTCGAGCAGGCCTTGCATGCGCGCGATCTCGCCTGCGTCCGCCGCGCGATCGAGGCGATCCATCGTCTGCACCCGCAGCGACGAATGCCCGACCAGCGCTATTGCGTTGACGGCGGCGGGATCGGCGGCGAGCGCCTTTGTCCAATCGGCGAAGCGTTTGTGGCGATAGGTGGCACGCCCGCCCAGCAGATCGAGCGGCGGCGGCGGATCGCCCGCGAGCGTCATCGGCGCGACCGACACGCCGCAATTCCCGGCGACGATTGTGGTCACACCCTGGCTCGTCTTCATCGGCATATCGGGCAGATCCAATAGGATCGCGTCATCATGCGTATGCGCGTCGATGAAACCGGGCGCCACCATCCGCCCGGAACAGTCGAGCGTCGCGGCACCGTCCAGCGTGCCGGGTGCGGCGATGGCGGCGATGCGGTTGCCGGCGATGGCGATATCGGCTTCGATCGCAGGCTCGCCGGACCCGTCGGCGACGCGCCCGCCTGTCAGCACCAATTCGTGCTTCATCGCGCGAGCCAGGCGAGCAGCTTGTCCGCCGACATCGGCCGCGCGATCAGATAGCCTTGCGCAAGATCGATCCCCGCCTCGCGCGCGGTGTCGAGATCGGCCTGCGTTTCCACGCCTTCGGCGACGGAAACGAGATCCATGCGCTTGGCCAGCGCCACCGCCGATTCCAGAATCGCGCGCTTTGCCGGCGCTTCGGCCGCCCCGGACACGAAGCCGCGATCGATTTTGAGCTCGTCGAACGGCAAAGCTTCCAAGCGCGCTAGCGATGCGTAGCCGGTGCCGAAATCGTCGAGCGACACGCGCACGCGCTTCATGCGCAGCCTTGCCAGCGTTTCCAGCGTGCGCCGGTCGTCTTCGCCCAGGCGGCTTTCGGTCACTTCGACGATCAAGCGTTCGGCGGGCATGCCGGAACGGTTGAGCGCGCCGGTGATCCACGCGAAGGCATCGGCCCGGCCCAGCGTGTCGAACGAAAAATTGACCGCGCAGCGCAAATCGGGATGGGCGGCGAAGACCGGTTCCATATCGCGCGCGGCCGCGTCGACCACCGCTTCGGTCATCCGGTCGACCAAGCCGCAATTCTCGGCGAGCGGCACGAATACGGCGGGCGATACATCGCCGTGAATCGGGTGCGACCAGCGCGCCAGGCATTCGACCGATCGCGTCTGGCCGTTGGCCACATCGACTTTCGGCTGGAACACCGCCGCGATCTGCCCGCGTTCGATCGCGGCGGCCAAATCGGCCTCGCCCACGCGCGGCATAGCGCGCGCGGTCGCGGCCGCCTTTTCCGCCGACGGCTGCAAGCGCGCGATCGCCTGGGTCAGCCGTTCGGCTTCGATCGGCTTGGCGACGGCGCCGACGCTCGCGAGACCGTAACCGCGCGCGATGCGCAGCGCGCCGTCCAGCGTACGCTTGTCCTCGCCGCTGACGATCAGCATCGGCGTTTGCGGCGTCTTGGTCGCGGCCAAACGCAGAAATTCGATTCCGTCCATGCCGGGCATGTTGAGATCGCACAGCACGAGTTCGGGCTTGAACGTGTCGAGTTCGGCCAAACCGTCGGCGCCGTTCTCCGCTTCGCGGATTTCGCCGACGGCAAGCCGCACCAAGCACCGGCGCAGCAACGCGCGGATGAAGGCTTGATCGTCGACGATGAGAACGCGGCGCCCGGCGATGTCGTCCATATGTCCGCACTCTAGCTTGATGCCGGGGCCGATGCTAGAACCGGACGGGTCGCGGTATCGGACGGAATGACGATGGAAATCAAATCTCCCTATCTGCTGTTTTTGGGCAGCGCTGCCGACGCGCTGGCCGCCAAAACCTCCATCGGCGTGGCGCAATGGCGTCCGGAAAAATGCGTCGGCCAGCTGCGCCTGAAAGGCTGCAACGCCGATAGCGGCTTCCCCGATATGAGCGTGAAGCAAGCCGTCGCCAAGGGCGCCAAGACGATGATCGTCGGCACCGTCAATCGCGGCGGCGTCATTTCCAAAGATTGGATCAAGGCGCTGACCGCCGCACTCGATGCGGGTCTGGATCTCGCCTCGGGTCTGCACAACAAGCTGTCGGACGTGCCGGAACTCGCCGCCGCCGCCAAGCGCAACGGCCGCAAGCTGCACGACGTGCGCCATCCCGACCGCGAATTCCCGATCGCCACGGGCATCAAACGCCCGGGCAAGCGCGTGCTGACCGTCGGCACCGATTGCTCGATCGGCAAGATGTACACCTCGCTCGCCCTCGAAGCGGCGATGAAGTCGCTGGGCATGAAAGCGACGTTCCGCGCCACCGGCCAGACCGGTATTTTGATCGCCGGTCGCGGCTGGTCGATCGACGCGATCGTGTCGGATTTCGTCGCCGGTGCGGTCGAAACGATCGCCCCCGCCAACGATCCCGATCATTGGGACGTGGTGGAAGGCCAAGGCTCGCTGTTCCATGCGAGCTATGCGGGCGTCACGATGGCGCTGATCCACGGCGCGCAAGCCGACGCGCTGGTGATGTGCCACGAGCCGGGGCGCCCGCATATGCGCGGCCTGCCGCATTACAAATTGCCCGATCTGCAAACCTGCATCGACGTCAACGTCGCCCATGCGCGCCTGACCAACAAGAAGGCCAAATGCGTGGGCATCAGCCTCAACACGTCGAAGATGGGCGCCAAGGCGGCCGAACGCGCGATCAAATCGACCGCCGACAAATACGGCCTGCCTTGCGTCGACCCGAGCCGCACGGGCGTGGCCGCCATCGCCGCCCAGCTTGCGAAAATCAAATGACGCGCACGCTCGCCGTCGCCCGTGAAGTTTGGCCGCTGCGCGGCGCCTTCCGCATTTCGCGCGGCGCCAAGACCGAAGCGGTCGTCGTCGTCGCGCGCATCGTTCAAGATGGCGCGGCGGGTGCCGGCGAATGCGTGCCCTATGCGCGCTACGGCGAGACGGTCGAGTCCGTTCTCGCGCAGATCGAAAGTGCGCGCGCCTTGATCGAACGCGGCGGCGGCCGCGACGAGCTGCAACACGCCTTGCCCGCCGGGGCCGCACGCAACGCCCTCGACTGCGCGCTGTGGGATCTCGAAGCCAAGCGCGCGGGCAAGCGCGTGTGGCAATTGGCGGGCATGTCCGCACCCCAAACACTGACCACCGCCTATACGCTGTCGGTCGACGAGCCCGACAAGATGGCCGAGGCGGCGCGCGCCGCCGCCCATCGCCCGCTGCTGAAATTGAAACTGACCGGGGCGGGCGATCTCGCGCGCGTCGAAGCGGTGCGCAAGGCCGCCCCCGGCTCGCGCCTGATCGTCGACGCGAACGAGGCATGGGACGAAGCCTTGTTCGACGAAATCTCGCCGCATCTGGCGCATCTGGGCGTCGATCTGATCGAACAGCCCTTGCATGCCGATCGCGACGGCGGCCTCGCGGGCCGCGAGCATCCCGTCGCCGTGTGCGCGGATGAATCCTGCCACGACACCACTTCGCTGCCGCATGTCGCGGGCCGCTACGAAGCGGTGAATATCAAGCTCGACAAGACCGGCGGCTTCACCGAAGCGCTGGCCTTGCGCAAAGCCGCGTTCGCGGCCGGTTATCGCGTGATGGTCGGCTGCATGGTCGCGACATCGCTATCGATGGGCCCGGCCCACCTGATCGCGCAAGGGGCGGCGTGGGTCGATCTCGACGGGCCGTTGCTGCTGAGCCATGACCGCGATCCGGGCTTGCGCTTCGAAGGCAGCCGCGTTCACCCGCCGGATGCGGAGGTATGGGGCTGATGGCCGGGCTTGCCGATATTCTGGGACGCGACCTGCCGCTGCATGTCGTCGATGTCGGTGCGGCGTCGATGGGCAAGGAAGGCGATCCTTATCATGCGTTGCTGGGCGATCCGGCCGTGCGCGTCACGGGGTTCGAGCCCCGCGCGGAAGCCTGCGCCGAGCGCAACGCGAGCGCGCCGCCCAATCACCGCTACCTGCCCTATTTCGTCGGCGACGGCGCCACGCGCGATTTTCACGTCTGCGCCAATCCGCTGACCTCGTCGCTTTACCGGCCCAACGACCGGCTCCTCGAGCTGTTCCATAACTTGCCGCTGCCGGTCGTCGAGACCACGCAAGTGGAAACGCGGCGCCTCGACGATTTGCCCGATCTCGCTTCGTGCGATCTGTTGAAGATCGACGTGCAGGGCGCTGAGTTGGACGTGTTGCGCGGCGCCACGCGCATCGCCGGCGACGCGCTGGTCGTGGATGTCGAGGTCGAATTCGTGCCGATGTACGAAGGCCAGGCGCTGTTCGGCGACATCGACGTGCATCTGCGGGGGCTCGGCTTCATGCTGCACCGGTTCACCGCCCCGTTCAGCCGGCAATTGCGCCCGCTGGTCTTCGGCGGCGGGCCGTTCGGGCCGGGCAGCCAATTGCTATACGCCGAAGCCGCGATCTATATCCGCGCGATCGACAAGCTGGAGACGCTGTCCGACGACCGGCTGCTCGCTTTCGCGCGGATCATGCACGACGTCTATCGATCCTACGATCTGGTCGGGCTGCTGATCGCCGCGCACGACAAGCGCAACGGCGGCGATTTGCTGTCGCGCTACAAAGCGGCCCTCGCCGCACCCGGTTAGACGCCGAGGCGTTGGCAGGTTTCCCGCCAAAGTTCCGCGATCAAATCCCCTGCCGGTTTGGCTTGCGCCAACGCGGCCGACTGCCCCGCCCAGGCCTGGATGCGCGAGATGTCGTTCGCCTTGTTGGCGGCGTCGCGCATCGCTTGGGTGATCGCGCGCTGCACGGGATAAGGTGCCGGCGTCGGCGCATCCGGTGCGGCGGCCGCGCGCACATACTCGGTCGCGATCGAACGCCCCGCCCGGCCGGAGAACGCGCGCGTGAGCCGCGTGGCTTCCGGCGGCGCTTGACCCAGCGCGTCGGCCCAGGCGGGCGCGATACCCGCCTCGGGCGTGCGCAAAAAGCCCGTGCCGATCTGCACGGCCGCGGCACCCATCGCGAACGCCGCCGCCATGCCGCGCGCATCGCCGATCCCGCCCGTCGCGATCACCGGAATTTTCACCGCATCGAGAATCGCGGGCAGCAACGCGAACAGACCGATCGCTTCGGCTTCGGCCTTCGATGAATCGAAGGCGCCGCGGTGGCCGCCGGCTTCCGCCCCTTGCGCGACGATGGCGTCCGCCCCGGCTTGCGCGGCCGCCTTGGCTTCGGCGACCGTCGTCGCGTTGGCGAACCACGCGATATTGCGTTCTTTGAGCTTCGCGACGAAATCGTGCGGATAGACGCCCATGATCGACGACACGACCGCCGGCCCGGCGGCGAGCAACGCGTCGCATTGCGCCTTGAAATCGGGCGGCGCGGCGTTGGCGGCTTCGGCCGGCACTTCGGGGCCGTATTGGCCAACGAACGCGCGCAAACGCGCCTCGTGATCGGCGTCGCGAACCGGTGCGGGATCGGGGATCCACAGATTGAGCTGGAACGCGCCGTTCGACCGGCCGCGCTGATCGTTGGCCCAGGCGAGGATCGCCTCGGGCTTCATCAGCAAGGCACCGCACGCCCCCATGCCGCCCGCGCGCGCGACTGCGGCGGAAAGGGCGGGTGCGGGCACGCCGGCCATCGGGGCGAGCAAGATCGGGAGACGCAGCCCGAAGCGTTCGCAGAACGCGCGGGCGGGATCGAAGACCTTGCCCGCCGGGATCACGACGCGCGTTCCATCGCGCGCAGCACGCGCGCGCGATCGGGGATCGGCTCGACCGCGCCATAGCCTTCGGTCGACAACGCCGCCGCCGTGGCGGCGTAACGCCCGGCCTGTTCCAAACTGTCGCCCGCGACCAAGCGCGCGATGAAGGCGCCGCCGAACGTATCGCCCGCCCCGGTCGCGTCGACCGGCTTGCATTTATGCGGCGCGATGCGCGTGCGCGTTTTCGCGTCGGCGACCAGCGCCCCTTGCGCGCCCAGCTTCAGCGCCACGACCTTGGCGCCGAGCTTCAGCATCAGATCGACCAGCTCGTCCGGCTCATCGACGCCGAACAGCGTGGCGACGTCGTCGAGGCTGGGCAGGCAGATATCGCAATTGGCGATCGCCTCTGCCGTCACGGCCTTGGCGCGCGCCACCGGCCACAGCTTCAAACGCAGATTGGTGTCGAACGACACGAGGCAGCCCGACGCGCGCGCCGTGGTCATCGCGGCGAAGCCGGCGTCGCAGGCGGAATTGGAGATCGCCAGCGAAATGCCCGAGAGATGCAGCACCTTCGCTTCTTGAATGGCATCGAGCGGCAAATCGGCGGGGGCGTAGCGGCTCGCGGCCGAGCCCGACCGGAAGAACGAGAAATGATGGCCCTTCTCGTCATGCGTGACGAAATAGACGGCCGTGGGCGCGCCCGCGTCCTCGCGCACGGTCGAATCGTCGACACCTTCGAAGCGCCACAGATCGCGGAACATCCGGCCGTAGATATCCGCCCCCAGCGCCGAGATATAGCCCGCCTTGGCGCCCGAGCGCGCCGCCGCGATCGCGAAATTCGACGTATCGCCGCCGAAGCCTTGCAGATAGGTGCGGCTCGTCGCCCCGCCCGTCTGGTTGAATTCGATCATCGGCTCGCCATAAGCGAGGATATCGCACGCCATCTTTTCCCAACCCTTCGTTCGCCCCGGCTTTCGATATGCCGGCGCCCTGTTTTAGGCGAGGTGGCGCGCGAACGAAAGGGTCAGGCGAGGGACGCGCGCTGACGGCGCAGATTGCGGCGCATCAAGCGGCGCTTGGCCCAGATCCAAACGCCCGTGCCGAGCAGGCCGAGCATGGCGAAGGACAGGGCCACGTTCATCAGCGCCGACCACGCGCCCGCGAAATTTCCTTCATGGAACAGGCGCGGCAGATTGCGCGGCATCGGCACGGCGCCGTCGCGCGTGACGGCGTAGACGCGAAATTCCCCGCCCTCGACGATGCGCGCGAGATAGCGCCCGCCTTGCGGCCGCAGCCAGACCAGCGCCGACAAATCGCGATCGGCACCCAGCGTATCGACCGCCTCGCGCAGTTTGAGCGGCGGCGCTTGCGGCAATTCCGGCGGCGGCCCCGTGAAGGTGATGCCGAAGGCGAGGAACAATCCGGTCAGCGGCGACAAGACGATCAAGGGCAAGGGCAGCCACGCCATCGCCTTGTGCCAGCCCGACACGGTATTCGCGAAACGCGGCCAGCCCATCAAGATGCCGATCAGCGAAATCGCGAGCATCGCCGCCGTCGAGGCGATCACCAGCCAGCCCAGATCGAGCAACAAACGCTCGTGCAACCCGCGCATCAGACCGAAAATCTGCGCAAGAACGGACGCGCCCTCGCGCTCTTCGCCCGTCGCGAGATCGACGACCACGCCGCCGCGCCCGGTTCCCAGCGTCAAGGTTCCGTCGTAGCTGCGCAAGACCAGCGCGCGCGCTTGGCCGCGCGGATCGTGCTTGTCGAGCATTTCGCCCGCGCGCGCGACATCGAGCGAGCCCGGCACGATCGACGCGTCGATCGCCCACGGCTCGAAGGACAGGACCAAGCCGCTCGCCAAGACGGCAAGCAGCGGCAGGGCGAAAGCGAGGGCGATCCAGCGATGGAGCTTGAGATAGAGCGGTTTCATGGCCGCAACCATGCCGCGCGAACGAAGGTTACGGGGCGTTATTTGGCTACGCCCCGTAACGCCGTCATATGGCGGGCGGTTTCTTCGCGTTCGATCTGCAACGCTCGGCGCAGTATTTCACCTGCGCCCAATCCTTCGCCCATTTCTTGCGCCAAACGAAGGGCCGGCCGCAAACGACGCAGATCTTCGCCGGCAATTCCGATTTCTTGCGCATCTTGGGCATAGGCATCCGTCGCGACGTGGAGATCGGAACTTGGCGCGGTGCGGGCCCGCGTCAAGCCCGGAATGGAATCCGGTTGCCTTCCATTATCGATATCGATAATTTGCCCGGCCAGGGAGGAATCGAAGCGATGGCGAAGACCGCGCGTCCGCGCGACATCGTCTACTCAGCGCTCAAGCGCCGTATCGTGCTGAACGAAATCCGTCCCGGCGAGCCGCTGACGGAGCTCGGCCTCGCGAGCGAACTCGAATGCAGCCAAGGCACGGTGCGCGAAGCGCTGCTGCGCTTGCAGGAGGACGGCCTCGTCCAGCGTTCGGGCCATCGCGGCACGATGGTCACCACGCTCGATCCCGATGCGGCCGAAGAAATTCTCGACCTGCGCAAGCGGCTGGAAATGCGCGGGGCGTTGCGCGCCGTGCGCGCCTATACGCCGGATGCCGCCGCCGAACTGAAGGCGCTGCGCCAAGGCATGGCGGCGGCCGCCAAGCGCAACGACGCCTATGGCTTGATCGAACTCGACATGCGTTTCCACGCGGCGATCTTCCGCTTGGCGAGCCCGCCGGTGCTGGAGCAGATCCTGATCCGCTGCATGCTGCATTCGCACCGGCAAAAGCTGTGGGCGCCGGGCCATCGCCGCAGCCTGACGCGCACCGCCGATCGCCACGACACGATCATGGAAGCGCTGGAGGCGCAGGACGGCGAACGCCTGGCGCAGGAAATCGCCCATCACCTCGACACCATCGTCGAATTGCCCGCGGCGGCGCGCCGCAAAGGAAGTGCGGCATGAGCAACGTCTACGTCCATCCCGATATGGCGGCGATCATGGCCGCCGCCGGCCCCGCTCCCGACTATCAGGGCATGTCGTTGGCCGAAGCGCGGCCGATTTTCGTGAAGCTCAACGAAGTCTGGAACGCCGACCGCCCGGCGGTCGCCGAAACGCGCGATCTTTCGATCGAACGTCCTTGGGGCAAGATGCGCGCGAAGCTGCTGCGCCCGACCGCGGCGAAGAACCTGCCCGTGCTGCTGTTCGTGCATGGCGGCGGCTGGACCTTCGGCTCGATCGACTCCCATCTGGGCTCGATGACGCGCCTGGCGATCGAATCCGGGGCGGCCGTGCTCGGCATCGATTATCGTCTCGCCCCCGAACATCCCTTCCCCGCCGCGATCGAGGATACGCACGCCGCGTTGGACGCCATCGCCGGCGGCTTGCTGGGCGATGCGGTCGATGCGTCGCGCATCGCCATCGGCGGCGATTCCGCCGGGGCGGGCATCACGTTGCTGAGCCTCGCCGGCCACGAATGGCGCAAGCGCGTGCGCGCCGCGTGCCTGTTCTATGGCTGCTTCACGCCGATGTTCGATACGGCGAGCCACGCGAAATTCGGCCCCGGCGGCTACGTCCTCACATCCAAGCGCATGCGCTGGTATTGGGACAATTGGCGCGGGCCCGAGACGCTGCCCGATTTGACCGGCTTGCCCAAACTCTATCTCAGCGCGGCCGCACTCGATCCGCTGCGCGACGAGACGCCCGACCTCGCCAACAAATTGGCCGAGGCGGGCAACGACGTCCGCTTGGACGTGTTCGCGGGCGTCTGCCACGGCTTCATGCAGATGTCGTCGAAACTGGAACCGGCGCGCAAAGCGCATCGCGTCGCCGGGCAATTCCTCGCCGAAGCCCTCAAATAAAACGAACGGGAGAAACGCCTATGAAACGCAGAACTTTCCTCGCCGCCACGACGGCCGCGCTCGCCGCCCCGGCGATCGTGAACGCGCAAGGCACCACCACGGTGCGTTGGTGGTACCATTTCGACAATCCGCAGCATTCGCCCGCCGAGCTGATCGCGAAGTTCGAAGCGGCCAATCCCGGCATCAAGATCCAGGCGGAGAGCATTCCCTGGGGCGGCGGCAACGACTACTACACGCGGCTTTACGCCGCCCTCGTCGCCAACAACGCGCCCGATTGCGCGATGGTGAAGCTCGCCAACATGTCGCGCCTGCTGGAAATGCGCGCGCTCGAGCCGCTCGACCAGCAGATTTCGGGTTGGGCCGACGCGTCGGACATCTCCGCCAATCTGTGGAATCTGCACAAGGCGCCGGACGGCAAGCGCTATTACGTGCCGCTGCAATACGTCGTGCTCTATCTCTACTACCGCGTCGATCTGTTCCAGCAAGCGGGCGTCGCGGCCCCGAAGACCTTCGACGAATTCCTGAAGGCGGCGCAGGCCACGACCAAGGGCGACGTGTTCGGCTTCGGCATGCGCGGCGGTGCCGGCGGCCACGATCATTGGGGCAGCTTCGTGCTGGGCGGCGGCGCCAGCTTCGAAAAGGGCGGGATGGTGACGCCCAAGGCGCTGGAAGCCAATCGCTGGTTCGTGGCGCTGGGCCGCGAACACAAAGTGTTCCCGCCGTCCGCCCCGAACGACGGCTTCCGCCAGATCGTCGATAACTTCAAGGCCGGCCGCACGGCGATGACGATCCACCATGTCGGCTCGGCCACCGAAATGGTCCAGGCGCTGGGCGACAAGGTCTCGGCCGTGCCCGTACCGCGCGCCGCCGACGGCAAGGGCTGGACGTCGTTCGGCGACGAGTCGAACGCGATCTTCGCGTCGAGCCGCAACAAGGCGGCGGCGTTCCGCTGGATCAGCTGGCTGTCGACGAACGAGTCGAACGTGGAGTTCAACAAGTTCACCGGCCAGCTGACCGTGTCGAACAAGGGCGCGGCCAATTGGACGCTGCACCCGAAGCGCTTCGTCGATGCCTCGGCCCAGTCGCTGGCGATCGCCGACACGCTGCCCAACGTGCCCGCCACGGCGGATTTCCTGCGCACGGTGTGGCCGACCAACATGCAACGCGCGCTGCTGGGCCAGATCACGCCCGACGACATGATGCGCGCCATCGAACGTCACTATCACGGTTGATTGGCACGGCTGACGGGTCGGGGCGGGCTCTCAAGGGCCCGCCCTCTCCCGGCGCCCGACGAAAGCGAAAATGGTCTCCTCCCGCTTCACGCCTTACTATTTTCTGGCGCCCGCCGTCCTCGCCACGGCGGCGATCGTGCTCTATCCCGTCGCCTCGACGCTGTGGATGAGCTTCCACGATTTCGTGCTGTTCCGGCCCCACGACGTGCCGTTCACGGGCTTGCGCAATTACGAACGCCTGCTCGCCGACGAAGCCTTCTGGATTTCGCTGTGGAATTCCTTCGTCTGGGTCGGGCTCGCGGTCGGCTTGCAATTCGCGCTCGGCATGACGGCGGCGCTGATCCTCAACGAGAGTTTCGCCTTCCGCTCTTTGGCGCGCGCGCTCGTCGTCGTGCCCTGGGCGCTGCCGTCGGTGATCATCGGGCTGATGTTCACCTGGGTCTACGACTACAATCTCGGCCTGCTCAACGACATGCTGCTGCGCTTGGGTTTCATCAAATCACCCGTCGCCTGGCTCGCCGACCCCGATCTCGCGCTCTACGCCGTCATCGCGGCCCTCGTCTGGCAGGGCTTCCCCTTCTTCGCCGTGATCATTCTTGCGGGGCTTCAAGCGATTCCCGACGAATTGCACGAAGCCGCCGAGATCGACGGCGCCTCACGCCTTCAGCGTTTCCGCAACGTCGTGTGGCCGGGCTTGAAGGGCGTGATCCTGACCGCGCTACTGCTGCGCACGATTTGGGTCGCGAATTCGCTCGACGTCATTCTGGTGATGACCGGCGGCGGCCCCGGCTACGCCACGCATACGCTGCCGCTTTATGCGTTCCTGCGCGCCTATAGCGGCATGGAGTTCGGCTACGGGTCGGCGCTCGCCGTCGTGCTGACGCTGTTCTTGATGTCCGTCGCCGCGTTCTACGTCCATCGCACGATGCGCGAGGCTTTCCGATGATCGACCGCCGCACGCGCACGCAGCGCTTCTTCGAAATCGAGTTTCCCGCGGCACTCCTGATCGTCATCGCGCTGGCCCCCTATGCGTGGATGGCGATCACGTCGATCAAGCCGACGGCGGATATCGCGCGCTTTCCCGTTGTCTATTGGCCGGACGAGCCGACGCTGATCCACTACGCCGATCTGCTGGCCCGCACGACCTTCCCGAAGAACCTGCTGGACTCGCTCATTGTTGCCGTAAGCGCGTGTCTGCTGGGATTGGGGCTGTCGGTGCCCGCCGCCTATGCCTTCTCGCGCTTCGGCTTCATCGGCCGCCGCTTTTTGATGACGCAGTTCCTGACCATCAACATGTTCCCGATCGTGCTGATGATCATTCCGCTGTTCGTGGCGATGCGCAGTCTGGGTTTGCTCGACACCGTGCCCGGCGTCGTGCTGGGTCACGCGACCTTCGCCATACCCTTCGCGATCTGGATGCTGACGAGCTATCTCAACGGCATCCCGAAGGAATTGGACGAAGCCGCGATGGTCGACGGCGCATCCCGCGTGCAGACGATCGTAAAAATCCTGCTGCCGCTCGCCGCCCCCGGCATCGTGTCGACGGGCATCTACATCTTCGTCGCGTCGTGGAACGAGTATCTGTTCGCGATGATGCTGTCGGGCCAGAACGTGCGCACCGTGACCGTCGCGCTTCAGATGTTCATCGGCGAGTACACGATCCAATGGGGCTTGCTCACCGCCGGCGGCACGCTGGTGGCGCTGCCGGTCACACTTCTTTTCCTTTTCGTGCAACGACACTTGATCGGCGGATTGACCGCCGGGGCCGTGAAATCATGACGAACAAAATAGGCGTAATCTCGATGTTCTACGCGCGGCCCTTCGGCCGGGCGAATTTCGGCACCTTCGCGCAAGCGCGCGCGTCGGGCATGGAATTCATGGAATTGCTGGTGCCCGAGCCGGGCGAGCTGGACGCGCGCGAAACCAAAGCCGCTGCCGCCGAGCACGGGCTCGACCTCGTCTTCGCCGCGCGCGTCAATCTGCAGCGCGACCTCGCCAGCACGGACGAAGCGGCGCGCAAAGCCGGCCTCGCCTATCTGCGTTTTTGCGTCGACGAAGCGGTCGCCTATGGCGTCAAGATCGTCGGCGGCCCGCTGTATGGCGCCCCGCTGGTGTTCGCAGGGCGGCCGCCCGCCCCGGTCGATGCGGAGGCGCGCAAGCGCCGCTTCGATTGGGTCGTGAAGGGCCTGAAGGAAGCCGCCGTTTACGCCGCCGACAAGGGCGTGATCCTCGGTCTCGAGCCGCTCAACCGCTTCGAGACGGATGTCGCCAACACGACCGAGCATGCGCTGGAGATCGTCGACGCCGTCGGCAACAAGGCGTTGGGTGCGATGCTCGACACGTTCCACATGAACATGGAAGACCGCGACATCGCCGCCGCGATCCGCAAGGCGGGCAAGCGCATGGTCCATTTCCAGGCGAACGAAAACCATCGCGGCTTCGTGGGCGACGGCCATATCGACTGGCCGTCGGTCGCGCGCGCCATCGTCGCGGTCGGCTATACGGGGCCGATCACGCTGGAGCCGTTCCGCCGCGACGACGTGCCGGCGGGCACTTGCGTCGCGCAATGGCGCGCCCCCCATCGCAACGAAGACGCGGAGTTGGCCGCGAGCGGCGCCTATTTGCGCGCGGCATTGGACTCGGCTCGGAGGGCCGCATGAGCAATCTACGGATCGGTTGGATCGGCTGCGGCACGCATGCCGGGGAAATGCTGCTGCCCCATCTCGTGCGGCATAACGTCGTTCTGGCGGGGCTGTGCGACAAAAGCCCCGACAATCTGGCGAAGATCGCCCGCAGCTACGGCGTGTCGGCCGAGAATTGCACCGACGACGCGGCCAAGCTGATCGCGCGCAAGGATATCGACGCGATCGGTATGGCGATCGGCCCGGCCGCGCACGTGGAACTGGGTTGCGCGGCGTTGGAACGCGGCCTTCCGGTGTTCATGGAAAAACCGCCGGGCGGCGACGTGGCGGGCGCCAAACGCCTGCAAGCGGCGGCCGAGAAATCGGGCAAGCCGCTCGTGCTCGGCTTCATGAAGCGCTATTCGACCGCCAACCGCATCGCGATCAATATCGTGAAGGGCGGCCAATTCGGCCCGACGGCGAGCTTTCTGGGCCAGTACATGACCGCCCCCACCTATTTCACCAAGGACCCGGACTACACCGGCTTCTATCTGCATCATTGCGTGCACTACATGGATCTGGTGCCGCATCTGATGGGCAAGCCGGTCGAGTTGCTGGCCCGCCGTCATGAGATGGCACCGGGCAAGCTGCTGCTGCATGTCGATTTCAGATTCGACAATGGCGGCCTCGCCACGTTGGTGATGGGCACGCATCAATCGCGCGCCACGCCGATGGAATGGTGGCAGGTGATGGGCGACCATAAGCGCGTCGAGGTACGCAACGTCCACGAAGTGCGCTATTTCCGCGCCCCCGAGTTCAAGGTATCGCGCAAGGAAGCCACGCTGGACGACGCGGTCGACACGCTGGTCTGGGAACCCAACCTGACCGTCGCCGCGAACGAAGATCACAAGGGCTATCACGCCATCCTGGGCGACTTCCTGGCCGCCGTGCGCGGCGAGAAGGTCGATGTGCCGGGCATCGCCGACGGTGTCGCCGCCATGCGCATTCTGGAAGCGATGATTTCCTCCGCCGCTTCCGGAAAGCCCATCGCGCTATGAAACGCCTGTCGCGCGCGGCGCTCGCCGATCTTCCGGCCGCCGTCGCGCGGCCGAAATTCGATCCGGCCAGGCTCGCGCGCGGCATCGTTCATCTGGGCTGCGGCGCGTTCCACCGGGCCCATCAGGCTTGGTACACGCAGCGCGCCATCGAAGCTTCGGGCGGCGATTGGGGCATCACAGGTGCCAGCCTGCGCGGGCTCGACGTTCCCGCCCAGTTGAACCCGCAAGACGGGCTCTATGGCGTGCTCGTCCTCGACGATACGGCGTGCCGGGTCGAGATCATGGGCGCGATCGGCGAGGTGCTGCACGCCCCCAGCGACCCCGCCGCCTTGATCGCGCGCATCGGCGACAAGGCGACGCGCATCGTATCTTCGACCGTCACCGAGAAAGGCTATTGCCATATCCCGGCGACCGGCGATCTCGACGCCGCGCATCCCGATATTGTCGCCGATCTCGCCAACCCCGATCGTCCGCGCTCCGCGATCGGCCTTCTGGTCGCAGGCCTTGCCCGCGCGCGCGATGCGGGCCATGCCCCGCCGACCGTGCTGTGCTGCGACAATCTTCCGTCCAATGGCCGCGTCGTCGCCAAGCTCGCCGCGCAATATGCGGGGCTACGCGATGCGAAGCTGCGCGATTGGATCGAGCGCAACGTCGCCTTTCCCTGCACGATGATCGACCGCATCGTGCCCGCGACGACCGACGACGACCGCAAGGCGGCCGCCGCCATTACCGGCGTGGAAGATTTGGGCCTCGTGGTGGCCGAGCCTTTCGCCCAATGGGTGATCGAGGACAAATTCGGCGGCCCGCGCCCCGCCTGGGATCAAGCCGGCGCGCAGATCGTGCCGGACGTCGCCCCGTTCGAGCGGGCCAAGTTACGCCTGCTGAATGGTGCCCATTCGGCGCTGGCCTATCGCGGTCTCGCCAAGGGCCACACCACCGTCGCCGAAGCGATCGCCGATCCCGAATTGCGCGCCGCGACGCGCGCGATCATGAAAGAAGCGGCGGCCACACTTGCCCCCGTGCCCGGCCTCGATCTCGATTCCTATGCCGACGCGCTGCGCGCGCGTTTCGCCAATCGTGGCATCCGCCATCGTTTGATCCAGATCGCGATGGATGGCTCGCAAAAATTGCCGCAGCGTCTGCTCGGCACGATTTCGGAAAATTCGGCCGCGGGGCGCGATGCGCCCGAAGCGATCAAGGCCGTCGCCGCGTGGATCGGGCATGTGCGCCGCGAGGGTGCGAAACTCCAAGATCCGCTGGCCGCGACGCTGACCCGCTTGCGCGGGCTCGACGATTTCCTGACTTGCGAAGCGGTGTTCGGCACGGAATTGCCGAAGAACCCAAAATTCGTCGCGGCGCTACGCGCCCTCGTTCAATAGACGGCCCCAGCGTTCGTCGAACGGATGAACGCTGCGCGTCGGGCCCGCCGCGTTTTCCATGTCGCGGCCGTCCTTCGCCCAACGGAACAACCCGCCGCGCAGATTGACCGCTCCCGTCCAGCCGCGTGCGCGCAACGCCGCCGCAAGTTTGGCGCTGCGCAATCCCACCGAGCACGCGCAGACGATCATCCGCGCATCGGGCACGCCGCCGGGATCGGGCACATCGCCCGGCGTCACATGGATCGCACCCGGAATATGCGAGACTTCGTATTCCGCCTTCTCGCGCACGTCATACACAAGCGCGCCCGCCGGCATCTCGCCGGCTGAAATTTCAGGCACGCCGGGATAGGCGCGCGCGATCGCAGCTTCGCATGCGGCAAGCGTTGCGCCGTCCGCCGTGGGGTCGAAACGAAAAACCATGTTCGTACACCTATAAACCGCTGGCACATCACTTGCGAGAACCACCTTGGGTGGGGTAGGTGCGGCCATGGTTATTCGTAGTTCGGAAGGCGATCGGCAATTTCGCGCGTTGGTGAAGTTGCTTGGCGGGTTGGTCGGCGAAACGGTTCGTGCACACGACGGGGAGGCGGCGTATTCCGCCGTCGAATCTTTGCGCACCGGTTTCGTCGAATTGCGGCGCGGCGGCGAGCCCAAAGCGGCCGATGTCGCCCGTTTGGCGGCGGGCTTGCGCAAAATCGAGGCGACGGATGCCACGTTATTGGCCCGCGCCTTCGCGCTGTTCTTCGCGGTCGTGAACATCGCCGAGGAAGCCTGGCGCGCCGCCGAGCGCGGAGCGGAGACCGAAGCTTGGCCGCGCTCCTTCCCCGATACGCTCGCCCAGCTCGGCGCGCACGCCACACCGAAGAAGATCGCCGCCGCCTTGCCGAAAATGTCGCTGATGCCGGTGATGACCGCGCATCCGACCGAGGCGCGCCGCCAATCGGTGCAACGCGGCCATCGCCGGCTTTACGAATTGGTCATGCAATTGATCACGCTCGATCCGCGCACGGCGCCGCATGCGCGCGCCCTCGATGCGATCAAGGGCGAGATCGCGACCTTGTGGAAGACCGACACGGTGCGCGCCGACAAGCTGACCGTGGCCGACGAAGTCGCCAATGGTCTTTTGTTCTTCCGCGCCGCCCTTTACGACGCCGTGGCGGATTCGTTGCGGGCGCTCGACGCCGCGACCGGCCAAGCGCCGCCGGGCTTGATCGCCTTCGGCTCGTGGATCGGCGGCGATCGCGACGGCAACCCGAACGTCACGTCGCGCACAACGCTTTTCGCGATGCGCGCGCAATCGCGCGAGGTCTTGCGCGAATATCTGCGCCGCGTCGATGCGATGGCCGAACGCTTGACGCAATCGCACGCCTATATCCGCCTGCCCGACGACTTCGCCAAAAGCCTCGCCGCCGACGACAAGCGCTACGCCGCCGCGACCTTCGCAGGCCAGACGCATGTGCTGGCGCGCGAGCCCTATCGGCGCAAGATCGCCTATATGCGTTTGCGTCTCGCCAAGCGCCTCGCCTGGACCGAAGCGAAGATCGCGGGCAACGACGATCTGCCTTTGCCCGAGGAAGCCTATCCCGACGCCGCCAGCTTCGCCGCCGACGTAAGCGCGTTGCGCAAGGCGCTGGTCCATGACGGCGATCGTTATCTCTCGTCGGGCGCGCTGCTCGATCTCGAACGCCTCGTCGGCGTGTTCGGATTCCATCTGGCGCGTTTGGACGTGCGCCAAGAATCGAAGCGCCATCGCAAGGCGGTCACCGAACTCGTCGCCGGTCTGCCGGGCTTGCCCGATTACGAATCGCTCGACGAGGAACAACGCCTCGACCTGCTCGACGATCTGATCGCGCGGCCTGGGGCGGTGCTGCTGATGGGCCCCAAGCTGTCGGCCGATACCGAGGAAATCCTGGCGACGTTGAATGCCGTCGCCACGCTGCATGCCGAACTCGGGCCCTTGTCGATCGAGACCTATGTGATCTCGATGGCCGATCGCGCCAGCGCCGTGCTGGAAGTGCAGTTCCTCGCGAAGCTCGCCGGCCTTGCCGGCAAATTGCGCGTGGCGCCGCTGTTTGAAACCATCGCCGATCTGCGCGCTGGCCCCGGCATCCTGCGCGCGTTGCTCGCGCGCCCCGGCTATCGCGCCTTGCTGGCGCAAGCCGGCGGCACGCAGGAAATCATGCTCGGCTATTCGGACTCGTGCAAAGACGGCGGCATTCTCGCCTCCGGCTGGGCGCTGCATTCCGCGCAGACCGAACTCGCGCGCGTGTTCGACGCGGCGAAGGTCCCTTACGTGCTGTTCCACGGCCGCGGCGGCAGCCATGCGCGCGGCGGCGGGCCGACGCATGATTCGATCCTCGCCGGCCCGCGCGAAGCCGCGAACGGGCGCATCAAATTCACCGAACAGGGCGAAGTGCTCTCGTTCAAATATTCGAACCGCGACACGGCCGCCTACGAACTCACCGTCGCTTTGTCGGGCCTGTTGAAGAAGACGCTGGGCCCGCCCTATCGCAAAGGGGCCCGCCCCGCCGACTGGGAACGCGCGATGGCGCGGCTGGCCGAATTGGGCGAAGAAGCCTATCGCGATCTGGTCGCGACACCGGGCTTCCTCGATTATTTCTACGAGACCACGCCGGTCGACGAATTGGGCGGGCTCAATATCGGCTCGCGCCCGTCGCATCGTCCGCAAGCCGGGCGCGATATCCGCGCGATCCGCGCCATTCCGTGGGTGTTCGGCTGGTCGCTCGCGCGCCTCGCGCTGCCCGCGTGGTACGGGATCGGCACGGCGATCGAAGCCTTCGCCAAAGAATCGCCCGCCAATCTGCGTTTGCTCAAGCGCATGCATCGCGACTGGCCGTTCTTCCGCAATCTCGTCGACAATGTCGCGATGGCGGAAGCCAAAGCCTCGCTGCCGGTCGCAAAGCTCTACCAGAAGCTGGCGCGCGACCAAGCCGCCGCCGAACGCGTGTTCGAGATGATCTCGGACGAGCTCGCCCTGACCGCCAAAGCGTTGAAGCGCGTGGCGGGGGCGTCGCCGCTCGCCGCCAATCCGTCGCTGGCGCTGTCGCTCGAACGGCGCAAACCCTATCTCGACGCGATGAACGCGCTGCAGGCCGTGCTGCTGACCAAGCTGCGCGACGGCGGCGGGGCCGATTGGCGCCATCCGCTGCTGCTGACGGTCAACGCCATCGCGGCGGGCATGCGCAATACGGGATAAATCCGCCGCACCAGCGTCAGTTCGGCGTCGAGAAGCCGAAGCGCTGCAGGATCGCCTTGCCTTCCGCACTCGACAGGAAAACAACGAAGTCGCGGGCCGGTTTCGCGTCGCGCTTGGCGACGATCGCGGCGGGATAGGTCACCGGCGGATAGCTGCCCGCCGGGAACACGCCGACGACCGCGACGCGCGGGCTGGTCTTCGCATCCGTGCCATAGACGATGCCCAGCGGCGCTTCGCCGCGCTCGACCAGCGCCAGAGCGACGCGCACGTTTTCCGCACCCGCGATGCGGGGACCGACGGCGTTCCACAGCCCGAGATTTTCGAGTGCTGCCTTGGCGTAGCGCCCGACCGGCACATGGGCGGGATCGCCCGTCGCGATGCGCCCTTGCGCGCCCAGCAATGCGGGGAAATCAGTCGTGCGCGAAATCTCGATTTTCGCGGGCTTATCGGCGGGCGCGATCAGCACCAGATCGTTGCCCGCGAAGACTTTCCGCGACTCCGCCACGATCAGATTGCGCGTGGCGAGATAGTTCATCCATTCCTCGTCCGCCGAAACGAAAACATCGGCGGGCGCGCCGTTTTCGATCTGGCGCGCGAGCGTCGAGGACGAGCCGAAGGAAAATTTCGCGGCGACACCCTTGGCGCGCAACGGTGCGGCGACCGCCTCCAGCGCGTCGGTCATCGAGGCGGCGGCATAAACGGTGATCTCCTGCGCCTTGGCGGAAACGGCGAAACCGGCCGTCAACGCGGCCGCGGCGATCAAATTCAGGAATTGGCGGCGCATCGAGATCCCTTTCGTCGCTATATCCAAGTGGATATAACGATATCGATGGGCCGATCGTCAAGTCCGCATCAGCGATCCAGGACGGCGAACAGATCGGCGAAAACCGGATCGGCTTCCCAGCCGATCCCGGGTGCGTCGCCCGGCGACGCGCCTGCCCCGATCATCGCCGGCCGATAGGCGATGCGCTGGAACGGACCGACTTCATGACGGCCGAGGCCGAGCCCCGCCGCGACCTGCAACGCGAAGCGATAGCCGACATGCGGCACGAAGTGTTCGCGCGTCCACCCCGCCTCCTCGGCCTCGGCGACGATCCGCAGATACTCGACCAAGCCATGCCCAAGCCCGATATCGAATTGCAGCAAATCGCGATCCGGGCGCAAGCCGCCATGGCGCAGCAGATTGCGCGCATCGGCCGCCGAGAACAGATTCTCGCCCGTGCCCAGCGGCACCGCGAATTCCGCCGCGAGTGCCCGATGCGCGTCGTAATCGAGCGGATCGACCGGCTCCTCCACCCAGGCGATCGGCAGATCGGCGATGATGCCGAGGAATGCGCGCGCTTCGTCGAGCGTCATCGTCGCGTTGCAGTCGAGTGCGAGCTTCGCCTTGCCGCCGAGACATTCGAGCGCCAAATCGATCCGCCGGCGATCGGCGTCGAGATCGAGGGCCCCACCCTTGATCTTCACCGTGTCGAAGCCGAGATCGATCGCGCGTTCGAGCTCGTCCTCCAATCGGGGCAGATCGTCTTCGTCGCGATAGAAGCCGCAGGTCGCGTAGACCGGCACGCTCGGCACACCCGGCTTGGGTCCGCGCAGGACGGACCAAAGCGGCTTGTCCTGCAATTTGCCGATCAGATCCCAAATCGCGCCATCGAGCAAACCCATCGCCGCCGCGCGTTCGCCATGGCCGCCGGGCTTCTCGTCGCGCATCGCCAGCGCGCGGATCTTCCACGGATCGGGCAGCGTGCCCGACGCATCGAGATACGCGGCCGGGTCCGCCGCCAGCACGCGCGGCGCCAGACGTTCGCGCAACACGGCACCCGACGCATAGCGCCCGGGCGAGTCGATCGCGAAGCCGCGAACGCGGTGTCCGGCGACGGTTTCGACCTCGACCACCGCAACACTGGCGGTCATGCGGCCGAAGCCGACGGCGGCATTGCGCGTCGCTTCGGCCATATCGAGGGTGGTTTCGCGGATCGTGACGATTTTCATGCGCGGGACGATGCAAAACCGATGCTGGAAGCGCCATAATGGCCGCTCCAGGGAAGGAAACACGATATGAGCACAGCTTCGATTCAAAAACTCGGCCGGCGTTTGCGTTTGGGGCTCGTCGGCGGCGCCGGCGGGGCGTTGATCGGCCCGGTGCACCGCTTGGCGGCACGCCTCGACGATTGCTTCGAATTGACGGCCGGCGTGTTGTCGTCCGATTCCGCGCGCTCGAAGGCGGAGGCCGCCCGCCTCAACATCGCGCGCGGCTATGCCGATATGGCGCAAATGATCGCCGGCGAAGCTTCGCGCGCCGACGGGATCGACGCCGTCGCGATCATGACGCCCAACGACAGCCATGCGCGCTATGTCGAGATGGCGTTGAAGGCCGGGCTCGACGTCATCTGCGACAAGCCGTTGACCAACGATTACGCCTCGTCGAAGGCGCTGGCGGTGCTGGCGCGCAGCAAGGGCTTGGTGCTCGCCGTCACCTATAACTACTCGGGCTATCCCATGCTGCGCGAGGCGCGCGCGGCGATCGCGGCGGGCGAAATCGGCAAGCCGCAGACGCTGCATGCCGCCTATGTCAGCGGATCGCTAGGCACGCTGGTCGAGGCGGAGCCCGAGAAGATGTCGTCGCGCACGCGCTGGCGGCTCGATGCCGCGCGCGGCGGGCCCAGCCATGTGCTGGCCGATATCGGCACGCATGCGCATCAATTGGTGAATTTCGTCGCGGGCGAGCGCATCGAAGCCGTGCTGGCCGATGTGGGCGCCGCCGTTCCGGGCCGCACGGCGCATGATACGGCTTCCGTCATCGTGCGCCTGGAAGGCGGGGCGCGCGGGCCGTTGTTCATCACCAAGGCCGCGACGGGGGCGGAGAACGCCATGTCGATCGAAATCTACGGCCAAGCCGGCGGTCTTTATTGGCATCACGCGGCGGCGAACGAGTTGCGCGTGATGCGCCACGCGCGCCCGGCCGAAATCCGCACGCGCGGCCTGCCCACGCTGCACCCGCTGGCGCGCGCGGCCGCACGCCTGCCCGCCGGCCATCCCGAAGCATTCCACGAAGGCTTCGCCAATCTTTACCGCGACTTCGCCGAATTGGCCGCGTCGCGCCGGGCCAATACGGCGCCCGATCCGCTCGCGACCAGCTTGCCGACCGGCGAAGACGGCGCCGAAGGCCTGGCTTTTTGCGAAGCCTGCGTGGCATCGGCCGAGTCCGGCAAATGGGTGACCTTGGCGCGGCCGTAAATCCTTCGAACGACGGCCGAAACTTCCCGTTGCACGCGACGGCTAAATCGTTTTAGCTGCCCCCCATCACGCGCGATACGGCCGGGGTTCCCATTCCTGGCCGGAACGTGGCAAGGTGAGATCGTCAGAGGCGGCGCCACGATGCGCCGTCCGGCGAAACAGGGAGGAAGCATGGCGTCGGTCGAAATCCGCGACGTGCGCAAATCGTTCGGCAGCTTTCCGGTGCTGCACGGCGTGAGCGTCGATATTGCCGACGGCGAGTTCGTCGTTCTGGTCGGGCCGTCGGGCTGCGGAAAATCCACCCTGCTGCGCATGCTGGCGGGCCTCGAGAACATCACGGGCGGCGAGATTTCGATCGGCGGGCGCGTTGTCAACAACGTGCCGCCCAAGGATCGCGACATCGCGATGGTGTTCCAGAATTACGCGCTTTATCCGCATATGACCGTGATGCGGAACATGGCCTTTTCGCTGAAGCTCGCTGGCGCCCCGCCCGACGTTCTGGACAGCGAAGTCAAAGGCGCTTCCAAAATCCTCGGCCTCGACCAATTGCTCGAGCGCTTTCCGCGCCAGCTTTCCGGCGGCCAGCGCCAGCGCGTGGCGATGGGCCGCGCGATCGTGCGCCATCCGCAGGTCTTCCTGTTCGACGAGCCGCTGTCGAATCTCGACGCGAAACTGCGCGTGGCGATGCGCGCGGAGATCAAGGATCTCCACCAGCGCTTGAACGTCACCACCGTCTACGTCACGCACGACCAGATCGAGGCCATGACCATGGCCGACAAGATCGTGGTCATGCATCAAGGCCGGATCGAGCAGATCGGCGCGCCTTTGGAGCTTTACGACCGTCCGGCAAATCTGTTCGTCGCGGGGTTCATCGGCTCGCCGGCGATGAACATGCTGGCCGGCAAAATCTCCGGCGGCGCCTTCGTCGATGCGGGCGGGGCGCGCTGGCCTTTGCCGCCGGGTCATAAGGCCGCCGAAGGCGCTTCGGTCGTCTACGGCATCCGGCCCGAACACCTCGTCCTCGCCCCCAACGGCGTCCAAGCCCGCGTGCATGTGATCGAGCCGACGGGCTCGGAAACGCAAGTCATGCTCAAGGTCGGCGAGACCACGGTCATCGGCGCTTTCCGCGAGCGCATTTCCGCCAAGCGCGGCGAACCGCTCGGCATCTCGCCCGATGTGGCGCTCGTCCATCTGTTCGATGGCGAAACGGGCAAACGCATTTAGGGAGCCTTACGCGCACGTATATCCGAACAACATAACCAGGCAAAAAAGGGGAGACGCGAAATGACGAACATCATCACTCGTCGCAGCATTACCCGCCGCGGCGTTCTCGCGGCCGGTGCCGGTCTCGCGGCCATGTCGGCCGGCGCGCACAAGGCCTTCGCACAAGCCGGCCGCGTTCAGGCGGCGAATGTGACGCCGCCCAATCTTCCCATCGAAAGCGGCGCGACGTTGCGCATGCTGCGCCCGGTGCGCTTCGTCCAGCCCGACGAAGACGTGTTCCGCGCCAACGCCGCCAAGTTCACCGCCAAGACCGGCGTGCCGGTCCGCGTCGATTTCGTCGGCTGGGAGGATATCAACCAGCAGACCGCCGTCACCGCGAATACCGGTGCCGGCCCCGACCTCATCATGGGCTTCTCCGACGCGCCGCATATCTTCACGTCGAAGCTGATCGACCTGACCGACGTCGCCGACTATGTCGGCAAGCGCTACGGCGGCTGGCTCGCGATGGCCGAGAAATACGGCAAGCGTTCGGGCTCCAACAACTGGATCGGCCTGCCCTTCGGCGCCTCGGGCGGCCCGCTCGTCTACCGCAAATCGGCGGTCAACGCGGCCGGCTTCCAGCAGGTGCCGGACGACCACGCCGGCTTCCTCGACCTTTGCAAGAAGCTGAAGGCGGCAGGCAAGCCCTCCGGCTTCGCGCTGGGCAACGCGGTCGGCGACGGCAACTCGTTCTGCAACTGGCTGATCTGGTCGTTCGGCGGCTATCTGGTCGACGAGGCCGGCAAGGTCGCGATCAACAGCAAGGAAACGATCGACGCGCTGAACTACCTCAAGGAACTGCACGCGTCCTTCATTCCCGGCACGACGGCGTGGAACGACATTTCCAACAACCGCGCCTACGCGTCGCAGGAATTGTGGCTCACGCAGAACGGCGTGTCGCTGTACTTCGCGCTGAAGAACGATCCGGCCACCGCCGCGATCGCCGAGGACACGCAGCACCAGCTTATGCCCAAGGGCCGGCTGTCGCTGCCCGCGATGACGGGACTCACCCTCAACGCGATGGTGTTCCGCCACTCGAAGTTCCCCAACGCGTCGAAGGCGTTCCTGCAGTTCATGCTGGAGCACGAGCAGCACGAGCCGTGGCTCAACGCCAATCTCGGCTACTGGGCGCATCCGCTCGCGGCCTACGACGCCGGCCGCGGTGTGGCAGGGCGATCCGCGCGTGTCGATCTTCAAGGACACGATGCGCGCGCCGTTCTGGAACGGTTACAAGGGCCCGATCACCGAAGCCTCGGGTCAGGCCAACGCCGAATACGTCACGGTGCAGATGTGCGCCGCGGTCGCGTCCGGCCAATCGACGCCGCAAGAAGCCGCCCAGGAAGCCGAGCGCCGCGCGCGCCGCATCTTCCGTAGCTGAGCAAGCCTGACGGGCGACGCCGGGTCCCCATACTCGGCGTCGCCCCTTCTTTCCCTTCCCCCCGCCCGACCGGAGACGCGCCATGGATATGGCCGCCACCCCGCCCACGAGATGGGTCCGCCCCAAACGCGAGCTTGGCGCCATCGCCAAGCTGTTCGATTGGAAACCCTTCCTCGTCTTCATCTGCCTGCTGCCGGCGGTCGGGCTGCTGCTGGTGTTCCTCACCTATCCGCTGGGCTTGGGCATCTGGCTCGCCTTCACCGACACCACGATCGGGCGCAGCGGACGCTGGATCGGGCTCGAGAATTTCGAGTTCCTGATCGAAGATCGGCTGTGGTGGAACGCGGTGTTCTACAGCGTGTTCTACACCGGCATCGCGACGATCTTGAAATTCGGGCTGGGCCTGTGGCTCGCCCTTTTGCTCAACCACCATCTGCCGTTCAAAAGCATCCTGCGCGCCATCATCCTGCTGCCCTGGATCGTGCCCACGGTGCTGTCGGCCATCGCCTTCTGGTGGATCTACGATCCGCAATTCTCGATCATCTCCTACATGCTGATCGAGATGGGGTTGCGCGACACCAACGTGGATTTCATCAACACGCCCTGGCCGGCGCGCTGGTCGCTGATCTGGGCCAATGTGTGGCGCGGCATTCCGTTCGTGTCGATCTCGCTGCTCGCCGGGTTGCAGACCATCTCGCCCTCGCTCTACGAGGCCGCGATGCTCGACGGTACGACCGCCTGGCAGCGCTTCCGCTACATCACCTTCCCGATGCTGCTGCCGATCCTGGCGATCGTGATGACCTTCAGCATCATCTTCACCTTCACCGACTTCCAGCTCGTCTACGCGATCACGCGCGGCGGCCCGATCAATTCGACCCATCTGCTCGCCACGCTGGCCTTCCAGCGCGGCATCCAAGGCGGCCAGCTGGGCGAAGGGGCGGCCATCGCCGTATCGATGATCCCGTTCCTCGTGTTCGCGACGCTGTTCAGCTATTACGCCCTCGCGCGGCGCAAGTGGCAGCAGGGAGAGAGCGATGACTGACGCCCGCATCAACGCCGCCGACGATCAAGCGGGCGTCGATCAAGCCCTCGCGCGCAAGGTTTCGGCCGCCGCCGCGGCCGAACGCATGGCGTGGGATACGCGTTCGCGCCGCATGGTGACGATCTATCTGCCGCTCGCCTGCTTCGTGCTGATCCTGCTGTTCCCGTTCTATTGGATGACGGTGACGGCGTTCAAACCGAACGCGGAGCTGTACGACTTCAAGACCAACAATCCGTTCTGGATCACGTCGCCCACGCTCGATCACGTCTACCACCTGCTGTTCAAGACGGCGTATCCGACCTGGCTGTGGACGACGATGGTCGTCGCGGTCTGCTCGACGTTCCTGTCGCTGTTCGCGAGCACGCTGGCCGCCTACGCGATTCAGCGCCTGCGCTTCAAGGGCAGCCAGTATGTCGGCTTGGCCATCTATCTGGCCTATCTCGTGCCGCCGTCGATCCTGTTCATCCCGCTCGCGATGATGGTCAATTGGCTGGGGCTGTTCGACACGTCGCTGGCCTTGATCCTGGTCTATCCGACCTTCCTGATCCCGTTCTGCACCTGGCTGCTGATCGGCTATTTCAAGTCGATCCCGTACGAGCTCGAGGAATGCGCGCTGATCGACGGCGCCACGCGCATTCAGATCCTGCGCGAGATCACGCTGCCGCTGGCCGTACCGGGCCTCATCAGCGCCGGCATCTTCAGCTTCACGCTGTCGTGGAACGAGTTCATCTACGCGCTCGCCTTCATCCAATCGAGCGAGAAGAAGACCGTGCCGGTCGCGATCCTGACCGAGCTCGTCACTGGCGACGTCTATCAATGGGGGGCGCTGATGGCCGGATCGCTGCTGGGATCGGTGCCGGTCGCGCTGTTCTATTCGCTGTTCGTCGACTACTACGTCTCGTCGCTGACCGGTGCGGTGAAGGAGTAATCCTTCTACCGCACCGGCTTCGCGCGACGGCTTAGTGGCTTTCGCGCACGATCCGCGCGCCCGATTTCCCGACCAGGAAGTCGAGATCGGCGCCGCGATCGGCCTGCTGCACGTGATCGACATAGAGCTTGTAGTAGCCGCGCTCGCTGGGCGGCGTGGGCGGCGTCCATTCCTTGCGGCGACGTTCAAGTTCGGCATCCGACACGTCGAGATGCAGTCGGCGCCCCGGAATATCGAGCTCGATCATGTCGCCGTCGCGCACCAGCGCGATCGGTCCGCCGGCCGCGGCTTCGGGCGACGTGTGCAGCACCGTCGTGCCGTAGGCCGTGCCCGACATGCGCGCGTCGGAAATGCGAATCATGTCGCGCACGCCCTTTTTCAGGATCTTGGCGGGCAGCGCGAAATTGCCGACTTCCGGGAAGCCCGGATAGCCCTTGGGCCCGCAACCCTTCAGCACCATGATGCAATTCTCGTCGACGTCCAGATTGGGATCGTCGATGCGCTTGTCGTAATCCTCGATCGATTCGAACACGACGGCGCGGCCGCGATGCTTCAGCAAATGCGGCGATGCGGCCGACGGCTTCAAGACGGCGCCGTTGGGCGCGAGATTGCCCTTCACGACCGCGATCCCGCCTTGCGGCTTGAACGGCTTGTCGAACGGGAAGATCACGTCGGGGTCCCAGTTCTTCGCCTCGGCGTTGTTCTCGCCGATCGTCTTGCCGGTGACCGTCAGCGCGTCGAGATGCAGCTTGTGCTTGATCTCGGAAATCACCGCCGGAATGCCGCCGGCGTAGTAGAACTCCTCCATCAGATATTTGCCCGACGGCATCAGATTGACGAGGCAGGGCATGTCGCGGCCCAGGCGATCCCAATCGTCGAGCGTCAGATCCACACCCATGCGGCCCGCCATGGCGAGCAGATGCACGACCGCATTGGTCGAGCCGCCGATGGCGCCGTTGACCATGATCGCGTTTTCGAACGCCTTCTTGGTCAGCACTTTCGACAGGCGAAGATCTTCCTTCACCATCTCGACGATCCGCCGGCCCGCCATATGCGCGAGCGCGTAGCGGCGCGCATCCACCCCCGGAATGGCGGCGTTGCTGGGAAGCGCAATACCCAACGCTTCGACCATCGACGCCATGGTCGAGGCCGTGCCCATCGTCATGCAATGGCCCGAGGAGCGCGACATCGCGGCTTCCGCCTGCGACAGATCGGCCATCGTCATTTCGCCGGTCTTGAGCCGTTCGGTGAACAGCCAGGTATGCGTGCCCGAGCCGACCAGCTCGCCCTTGTAGCGACCGTTGAGCATCGGCCCGCCGGAGACGACCAGTGTGGGGATATCGCAGCTCGCAGCCCCCATCACCAGCGACGGCGTGGTCTTGTCGCAACCGGTCAGCAGGATCACGCCGTCCATCGGCTGGCCGCGGATCGATTCCTCGACATCCATCGAGGCGAGGTTGCGATAGAGCATCGCGGTCGGGCGCAGCAGAATTTCCGACAGCGACATGACCGGAAATTCCAGCGGGAACCCGCCCATTTCATAGACGCCGCGCTTCACGTATTCCGCGATCTCGCGGAAATGGCCGTTGCAGGGCGTGAATTCCGACCAAGTGTTGCAGATGCCGATGATCGGGCGGCCGTCGAACAGATGGTCGGCACGGCCTTGATTCTTCATCCAGGAACGGCGGCCGAACCCGTCGCGATCCTGGCGGAACCAGGCATTCGAGCGCAGCTTGTAATCTTTCGTGTCGTGACTGTCGGCCATCGTCTCGCTCCCTGAACATCGCGGAATTCCCCGCGTTCGGACCCGAGTTTGCCCCGGCGCCCCGCCCTTGCGCAACCTGGCGGATTGACCCATCTCAATGCGGTCGCGGTAACGCAAGGCGATCCTGCGTCCTTGACCGACGGAGTACGCAATGACCGACGCCAACGACACCGGCGACAAACCGAAATCGCTGATCGAACTCGACCGTTTCGTGCAGGCGAACATCGCCGGCGCGACGATGGGCGTTTCGCCGGCGGCGCTGGGATTGGCATTCGCCGATTGGGGCTTGCATCTGCTCGGCTCGCCGGGCACGCAGTTGCATCTTCTGCAGAAGACGCAACGCAAGCTCGCGAGCCTCGGCTCGCTGCTCGCCTACGACAATCCGTGGTCGCCCACCCCGCCGGTGATCGAGCCGCTGCCCGGCGATTCGCGCTTTCGCGACGAAGCGTGGCGGCGCTGGCCGTTCGACATCTATCACCAGGCCTTCCTGCTGGCCCAGCAATGGATGCATGTGGCGACCGACCACGTGCCCGGCGCCAACCGGCATAGTCTGGACGTGGTGAACTTCACCACGCGCCAGATGCTGGACGTGTTCTCGCCGTCGAATTTCGTCGCGACGAACCCCGAAGTGCTGGCCGAGACCGTCCGCACCGGCGGATACAATTTCCTGCGCGGCTTTACCAACCTGCAGCGCGACATGGCGGCCGCCTTCGCCGGCAAAGCCGCTCCCCGCGACGATTTCGTGCCCGGGCGCGACGTCGCCGTCACGCCGGGCAAGGTCGTGTTCAAGAACCGGCTGATCGAGTTGATCCGCTACGATCCGGTCACGCCCGAGGTGAACGAAGCGCCGCTGCTGATCGTGCCAGCGTGGATCATGAAATATTACATTCTGGATCTGTCGCCGGAGAACTCGCTGATCCGCCACCTCGTCGCGCAAGGCCGCACGGTGTTCGCCATTTCCTGGCACAACCCCGACGAAAGCGACCGCGATCTGTCGATGGAGGATTACCGGCGCTTGGGCGTGATGGCCGCTCTCGACGCGATTTCGGAAATCTGCCCGAACGCGAAGATCGACGCGCTGGGCTATTGCTTGGGCGGCACGTTGCTGGCGATCGCCGCCGCCGCGATGGCGCGCGACGGCGACACGCGGCTGCGGTCGATGATCCTGCTCGCCGCGCAAGTCGACTTCTCGGAACCCGGCGAGTTGTCGCTGTTCATCGACGATAGCGAAGTGAACTTCATCGAATCGATGATGTGGCGTCACGGCTATCTCGATACGCGCCAAATGGCGGGGGCTTTCCAGCTGCTGCGGTCCAACGATCTGATCTGGTCGCGCATGGTGCGCGCCTATCTGCTGGGCGAGGACGCCGCACCCTCCGATCTGATGGCGTGGAACGAAGACGCGACGCGCATGCCCTATCGCATGCACGCCGAATATCTGCGCAAGTTGTTCCTGAGCAACGATCTGTCGGGCGGTCGCTTCCTGGTCGACGGACGGCCCATCGCGCTGTCGGATATCGCGATTCCGATTTTCGCCGTCGGCACCGAACGCGATCACGTGGCGCCGTGGCGCTCGGCTTATAAGATCGGGCTGTTCGCGTCGTCGGAGCTGACCTTCGCGCTGACCAGCGGCGGCCACAATGTGGGCATCGTCAATCCGCCGGGCGTGCCCAAGCGGCATTACCGGATCGGCACGCTGCATGCGGGCGCGCCCTTCGTCGATCCCGACACATGGCTTGCCGCCGCCGAACAGCGCGACGGCTCGTGGTGGACGGCGTTGGACGAATGGCTTGCCGCGCGCGGCGGTGCGGCTGTGCCGCCGCCCGCCCCGTCGAAGGGCTTGGCGGCGGCACCCGGCGCCTACGTGTTCGAGACTTAGCCCGCGGCTTTGAGCGCCTTGTCGAGATCGGCGAGAATATCGTCGATATGCTCGAGGCCGATCGACAGACGCACATAGCCCGGCGTCACGCCGGCCGCCTTCTGCTCCTCGGCATTCAACTGCGAATGCGTGGTCGTCGCCGGATGGATGGCGAGGCTGCGCGCGTCGCCGATATTGGCGACGTGGTAGAACAGCTCCAGCGCATCGATGAAGCGGCGCCCGGCATCGCGCCCGCCCTTCAGTTCGAAGCCGACCAAGCCGCCATAGCCGCCCTTGAGATACTTATCCGCCCGCGCGCGCGCGGCACCGCTCTGCGTCGACGGATGGATGACGCTGGCGACTTCCGCGCGTTTGGCCAGAAAATCGGCGACGCGCTGGGCGTTTTGCGCGTGGCGTTCGATGCGCAAGGGCAAGGTTTCGATGCCTTGCAGCAGCTGGAACGCGTTGAACGGCGACAGCGCCGAACCCAGATCGCGCAGCAGCGTCGTGCGCGCCTTGATGATATAGGCGATGGGCCCAAGCGGCTTCACCGCTTCGACCCACACAGCGCCGTGGTAGCTGGGATCGGGCGTGTTCAACGCGGGCTGACGCTCGGGGAATTTCGCCCAGTCGAAATTGCCGCCATCGACGATCACGCCGCCGATCGACGTGCCGTGGCCGCCGAGATACTTGGTCGACGAATAGACGACGACCGCCGCGCCGTGATCGAAGGGCCGCGCCAGCAGCGGGGCCGCCGTGTTGTCGACGATCAGCGGAATGCCGAATTCGCGACCGATCGCCGCGACTTCGGCGATCGGGAACACGGTCAGTTTCGGGTTGGGCAGCGTTTCGGCGTAGTAGGCGCGCGTGCGCGCATCGGTGGCACGGCGGACGGCTTCGGGATCGGCGGGATCGACGAAGCGCACTTCGATGCCCTGATCCTTCAGCGTGTTCGCGAACAGGTTCCACGTGCCGCCGTAAAGATCGGTCGAGCTGACGACGTTGTCGCCCGCGCGCGCCAAATTCTGGATCGCGAAGGCCGACGCGGCTTGGCCCGACGCCACGGCGAGTGCCGCCACGCCGCCTTCGAGTGCGGCGACGCGCTTTTCCAGCACATCGGTCGTGGGGTTGCCCAAGCGCGTATAGATATTGCCGAGTTCCTTCAGCGCGAACAGGTTTTCGGCGTGCTGCGTGTCGCGGAACTGGTAGGAGGTCGTCTGATAGATCGGCACGGCCACCGCACCGGTCGCGGGATCGGCGCGCCAGCCCGCATGCAGGGCCAGGGTTTCGGGATTGGGTTTCTTGCCGGTCATATCGCGTCTCCTCCGTAATACCGCGCAAATGCGCGCGGGCGTTTGTCGCCCGGCGCAGATAACGCCGCAATTCGGAATTCCTCAAGCGCGATGTGAGAAGCGCTTAACGCCTCACCAATGCCGGCGATGGTAATGGTGATGATGATGGCGGCGCGGGCCCGGACCGACGCGCACGACGATGCCGGGGTAATATGGCCGCGAATAGTAATAGCCCGGCGGAAAATAGGCGGGGCGATAGCTATAGATCACCGGCGGCGGCGGTGCCGGGATATAGACCGGTGCGGGTGCGGGCACATAGCGCGGCGCGGGCAACGGGGCTTCGGCCGTCGCCGCGCGCTGCAAGCGCCACGAGCCGTCGGGATTTCGGCAGGCCGTGCCCCAGGCTTGTTCCTGGCGCCCGCCGATGACGACGGCTTGCTGGAATTCGCGGCAGATCTCCCCCGCCGCATTCTGGAACGCCGGTTGCGGCACGAAAGTGCCGGAGCGCCCGTCGGGATCGTCCCAGCGCACAATTGTGCCGGAACGCGCACTCTCCAACGCTTGCTGGCCGACCGGATCGAGATATTGGGCCTGCGCGCAGCCGGCGGTCAGAACCAGCACGGCGAGTGTAACGAAAGGCTTCATGGACGTTCTCCGGCGAAGCTCGATGCCGGAGAACGCCCGTATGCGACGCCCTATTCCGCCGCCCGTTGCGCCGGCAGCACGCCCCAGGATTGGAGAATGCCGGAAAGTTTGGCGCGGTCTTCGGCGTCGAGCGCCACGAGGCCCGGCAAGCGCACGGGGCCGACCGGATAACCGATCTGCATCATCGCTTCCTTGACGACGGTGACGTTGGCGCCGTTCTGGAACTTGGTGCGCATCGTTTCGAACGCGGCGATGGTGGTGACGAGTTCGCGCACCTTGGCGAAGTCGCCGGATTCGAGCGCGGCATGGATCGCCAGCGAACGCTTGGGATCGACATTGACGAGGCCCGACGTGAAACCGCGTGCACCCGCCGCATAGAAGGGCGCCGCCCAGCCTTCGGCGAGACCGCAAACCCATAGCGCCGTGTTGGCACCGCTTTCGCGCACGACTTCGGCCAGCAGCATCATGTTGGGCGTCGCGAATTTCACCGCGACGACATTGGGATGATTGGCGATGCCCAGCAGATCGGCGCGGCCCATCGCGTCGGAGCGCACATAGGCGACCAGCGGCAGATCCACGGAGTCGGCGATCGCCTTGAAATAGGCGGCCTGGGCTTGCGGGGCGGCGAACGGGTCGAGCGGCTGATGCGCCATCAGCGCGTGCGCGCCATTGGCCTTCGCACGGCGGCCGAGCTCGATCGCATCCTTCAGCGAGCGGCCCACGCCCGCGGTCAGCAGCGAGCGGTTCTTGTTGGCTTCGATGGCGCAGTCATGCACCGCGCGCACTTCGTCGAGCGTCAGCGCGTAGAACTCGCCGGTATTGCCGGCCGAAACGATGTTGTGCACGCCCGCGGCGGCGATGCGGTCGATCACCTTGGCGAGCAGCGCGCCGTCGATTCCGCCATCGGCGGTGTAGGGCGTGACATGGACGCCGGAGATACCGGCGAGGGCTTGGCGCAGATTGGCTTTCATGATGGTGTCTCCTCCCGGCGTTCGAACGCCGTTTTGACGTGTTGGCGCGCGGAGCGCAGAACATGGTCGCGCATCGCGCGTTCCGCGCCGTCGCCGTCATGGGCGGCGAGCGCTTCGAAAATCGCGCGATGTTCGGCGAAGGCGCGGCCGCGCTCTTCGACGTCCGACAAAATCACGTAGCGCGCGGTATGGACGAACACGCGCTGCGTTTCGATCAAACGCGGCATGTAGCGGCAGCCCGACGCGGTGTGGATCAGATCGTGGAATTCCTCGTTCGCGGCGATCAGCACGTCGACATCGCCCGATTTCGTGGCGCCTTCCATCCGCGCGACGATCGCGCGAAGGGCCGCGATCGTCTCGGCGTCGATGCGCTCGGCCGCCATGCGGCTGATCATCGCTTCCAGCGCCGCGCGCGCCAAAGCCATCTCGTAGGCTTGGTTCGAATCGAAGGTCACGCGCACGCCGCGCCGCGGCTCGGTCGCGACCAAGCCTTCGAGCTCGAGCCGGCGCAACGCTTCCTTCAGCGGCGTGGTGCTCACGCCCAACTCGGCGGCCAATTGCCGCTCGATCAGCCACGATCCCGCCGGCAACTCGCCGCCGATGATCGCCCGGCGCAACACGTCATGGACATGCTCGCGCAAACCCCGCAAATAAGCGGGGTCGACCGGCGCCAATCGCGAACGCGCGGGAAGTTCCACTGGGGCTCCGGTCTTTGGCGTGGTCATCTGGCAGCGCCTGATATATCAAGGGATGTCCCGTCCTGCAACGCCGCGAAGAAAGGTTTCACGTGACGAAGGAAACGCTGCAAATCGAACGGCTTATCGACTTCCCGCTCGGCGTGGGCGAGGGCCCGCTGTGGGACGCGAAAAGCCAAAGCCTGTACTTCATCGACATTCTGGCCCCGGCCCTGTTCCGTCTGGATCCCAAGACCAAGGCGATCCAGCGCTGGGACATGCCGAGCAAGATCGGCTCGTTCGGTCTGTGCCCCGACGGGCGCGCGGTCGTGGCCCTGGTCGATGGCGTTTACTATTTCGACTTCGCGACCGGGAAGTTTGACTTCCTGGTGAACCCGGAGCCGGGGATCGAAGGCAACCGCCTCAACGACGGCAAGATCGGGCCCGACGGCTATTTCTGGATCGGCAGCATGGACGACCGGCCGGAGAAGGAACCGCGCGCCGGGCTCTATCGCGTCGGCCCCGACAAAAGCTGCACGAAGCTGCTCGACGGTCTGATCGTGTCGAACGGACTGGCGTGGTCGCCGGACGGCCGCCGGATGTTCCATTCCGACAGCCGCCATCGATTCATCCAAACCTTCGACTTCGATGCGAAGACGGGTGCCGCGACCAACAAGCGCGTGATCCGCACGATGAGCGACGAAGACGGCCGCCCCGACGGTGCGGCGTGCGACGCGGAAGGCTTCTACTGGTCGGCGGGCGTGTCGGCGGGCGTGCTGAACCGCATCGCGCCGGACGGCACGATCGTTTCGCGCATCCCCGTTCCCGTCGCCGCCCCGACGATGCCGTGCTTCGGCGGACCCGACCTCAAAACGCTCTACGTCACGTCGCTGACCAGCGACCGCCTGGGCCCCAAGGAAGGCGGCACGCTGATTTCGTTCCGCGTGGACGTGCCCGGCGCCCCGATCGCGCGGTTCGGCGAACCTCTCAAGATGTGATCGGGGCTCGCGCATCGTCCCTCAAACGTAGCCGGTCGAGCCGTCGCGCTTGACCGGCACTTTGCGTTGCCAATGGACATAGTCCTCCTTGCCGAGGACCTGCATATCCATCTCCACGCCCCAGCCGGGCCGGTCGGGCCGCAGCTCCAAATGCCCGTCCTTGGGCAGATACGGATCCTTGACGTACCAAGCGCCCTGCAAGCGCTGCTCTTCGGGCGGCGCTTCCATTTTGCCCGTGCCGAACACGTAGCCCGGCCCTTGCGGCAGGCGATATTCCAGGAACCGGAAATTCGTCTGCGCCGCGCAGAAATGCAGATTCACCGCCGAGGCGAGCGGCCCCATCGGGTTATGGGGTGCAATCGACACGAAATGCGCTTCGGCGATCGCCGCGATGCGCTTCATTTCGGTGATGCCGCCGACCACACAGATATCCGGCTGCACGATGTCGCAGCCGCGCGCCTGCATCAGGCGCAGATATTCGAAGCGGCTGTAATAGGACTCGCCCGTCGCCAGCGTGCATTTCAACTGGCGCTTCAACTCGCCCCACGCGTCGAAATTCTCCGGGCGCAGCGGCTCCTCGAAGAACATCGGATCGTACGGGGCGAGCGCGTTGCCAAGTTGCGCCGCCTGGCTCACCTCGAAGATCTTGGCATGCGCGTCGAAGGCGATTTCGTAATCGCTGCGCACCGTCTCGCGCAGCTTGCGGAAATACTCCGCCGCCTCGCGCACCACTTCGCCCCAGCGATGGCGATGCATGTCCAAGCGATAAGGCGACAGCTTGAACGCGGTCAGGCCCCAATCGGCGTTCAGCTTGTCGAACTCGTCGCGCGCCGCGGCCGGGTCCGGTGCGGTGTAAACGCCCGCATAGACCTTGACGCGGTCGCGCACATTGCCGCCGATCATCTTGTAGACGGGCACGCCCACGGCCTTGGCCGAGATGTCCCACAAGCAATGATCGATCGCCGAAATGCCCGCGAGGCCCAAGGCGCCCGGGGGAAACCGCGATTGCTGCATCAGGATATTGATCAGGTACTCGACGCGGCTCGCGTCCTGGCCCTTGATGAAGCCGAACAGATAGTCGAGCAGCGGCAGCAGCGCCTTGTCGGGGCCGTGATTGTAGCATTCGCCCCAGCCGGTCACACCGTCCTCGGTGTCGATCGCGACGATCACCCGGGGCCGGTCCTTGTCGCGCGTCATGAAGGCGCGCAAACGTTCGATCTTCAGTGCCATCTCTCGTTACTCGCCCGCCTTGAAGTACTGGCCGCGCTTGAAGCGCGTCTGCACATAGACATGCTCGCGATAGGTGCCTTCGGCGTAGCTGTTGGAATCCTCGCCGATCGGCACCGCCACGTTGTTCGCCGCCGGGAATTTCGCGACGAAGGCCTCGTCGATATCGACACCCAGACCCGGCGCGTCGGGCACGGTCAGATACCCGTCCTTTTGCTGCGGATGCGGAATCACGGTCTTGGCGCGGCCGTCCCAATCGTCCTCGATCCGCTCCAGGATCAACGCGTTGGGGATGGACGCCAGCACATGCAGCGCCGCGTATTCCGCCACGGGGCCCAGCGAACCCGAATGCGGCGCCATCATGATGTGATGGGCTTCCGCCATCGCGGCGATCTTCTTCATCTGGGTGATGCCGCCGGCCCTTCCCGTGTCGGGCTGGGCGACGTCGATCAGATCCTGCTCGATCAGATCGCGCAGGCCGAAAATCGTCGCCATACGCTCGCCCGCCGCCAGCGGCACATGGGCCGCGTCGCGGATGCGCCTATAGCCGTCGAGATTCTCCGGTGCGATCGGATCTTCGATCCACATCAGGTTATAGGGCTCCAACGCGCGCGCGAGGCGTGCCGCGTCCGCCGGCGTCATCCAGGGCGGCCCGTGCATATCGATCATCAGATCCATCTCGGCGCCGATCGCCTCGCGTAGCGCCGCGATCTTCTGGACGGGATTGGACACGCCGCCGCATTTCACGGCCGTGATGCCGCGCGCCTTGCAGCTCAACGCCACTTCCGGGGCGTTGGCATGGGCGTAGATGCGGATGCGGTCGCGGACCTTGCCGCCCAGCAGGTTCCACACCGGCACGTTCAGCACCTTGCCCTTGATGTCCCACAAGGCCATGTCGATGCCGGTCATGGCGCCGCCGCCGACCGTGCCCAACATGCCGTGGCCCATCATGGCGATCATCATTTTCTGATTGAGCCGCTCGATATGCGTCGGGTCTTCGCCGATCAGCAGCGATTTCAGATCGTGGATCGCCGTATCGATGACCTTCGGCCAGCCCGAGCATTCGCCGATGCCGGTGATGCCTTCGTCGGTGTAGATCTTGACGAACAGCCAATGGCGGGCACCACGCAGACTGTTCGAATAATCGCCTTCGGGGCCGAACGACCCGTCGGACGCCCAGAACTTGGCGCCCGGCCTTCCGGCATTCATCAGAAACGTTTTGACGTCGGTGATCTTCACGTTCGTGCTCCGTTACGCGACATAGCGATGGCGCTGGCCCATCCGGCGCGCGCGCGGATCGGGCCGCGGAATCGCCGAGAGCAGCGCCTTGGTGTAGGCGTGGTTGGGGGCGTCGCAGACCTGCTCGGTCTCGCCCGTTTCGACGACCTTGCCGCGATACATGACCGCGATGCGATCGCACATATAGCGGATGACGCCGATATCGTGGCTGATGAAGACGTAGCTCAAGCCCAGCTTGTCTTGCAGATTCATCATCAGATCGAGCATCTGCGAGCGCAGCGAAACATCCAGCGCCGAGGTCGCTTCGTCCGCCACGATCAAGCGCGGATTGAGCGCGATGGCGCGCGCGATGCCGATGCGCTGACGCTGGCCGCCCGAGAACGCGTGCGGATAACGCTCGCGCCATGCGGGTTCCAGCCCGACCTGGCGCATGAGATCGGCGACGCGGTCGTCGAGCTCCTGCCCCTTCGCGATCTCGTTGACCAGCAGCGGTTCGCCGATGATCTGCGCGACCGTCATGCGCGGATTGAGCGAGCCCACCGGGTCCTGGAAGATCATGCGGATCTCGCGCCGGCATTCGCGCAGCTTCTGCTTGTCGGCGGCGACCAGATCGACGACCGACCCGTCGGCGCGGCGATAGCTCATCTGCCCGCCGGTCGGCTGATAGACGCGCATCAGGCAGCGGCCCATCGTCGTCTTGCCCGAGCCGGACTCGCCGACGATGCCGAGCGTTTCGCCGGGGCGCACCGACAAGGAAACGTCGTCGACCGCCTTCACGAGATTGGCGCCCGAGCCGAAATGCATGACGAGATTCTTGATCTCGACCACCGGCGGCGCCTTGTCGTCGATCGGCGCGCGCTTCAGGCGGATATCGGCCTTGCGCTCGAGCTTCAGCACCGAGCCGATCAGCATTTTCGTATAGTCGTCTTGCGGCGCGTGGAAGATGCGGTCGACCGGACCTTCCTCCATCACCTTGCCGTGATACATGACCAATACGTCGTCCGCGATCTCCGCCACCACGCCCATGTCGTGGGTGATGAACATCACGCCCATGCCGTGGCGTTCCTGGAGCCGCTTGATAAGGTCCAAAATCTCGGCCTGCGTGGTCACGTCCAGCGCCGTCGTCGGCTCGTCCGCGATCAGCAGCGACGGATTGCACGCGAGCGACATCGCGATCATCACGCGCTGGCGCATGCCGCCCGAGAATTCGAACGTGTAGCGGTCGATCGCGCGATCGGGATTGGGGATTTCGACCTGCTTCAGAAGCTCGATCGTGCGGGCGCGCGCGTCGGCCTTCGACATCTTCAGATGCAGGCGCAGCACTTCCGTGATCTGGTCGCCGACCGTATGCACGGGCGACAGCGAGGACATCGGCTCCTGGAAGATCATCGCGATCTCGGCACCCCGCACCGCGCGGATCTCGGGCCCGCGCGGATGCAGCTTGGCGAGATCGACGCTGGTGCCGTCCGGGCGATGGAGCATCATCGAGCCCGAAACGATGCGGCCGGGCGTGTCGACGATTTGCAGGATCGAGCGCGCTGTGACGCTCTTGCCCGAACCGGACTCGCCCACCACGCACAAAGTTTTGCCGCGCTCGATCTTGAACGAGACGCCGTCGACGGCCTTCACCACGCCCGTACGCGTCGGGAAATGGGTGACGAGATCCTTGACCTCGAGAACGACGTTACTGCCGGTCATTTGTTGTACGGATCGGCGGCGTCGCGCAACCCGTCTCCCAGGAAGTTGAGGGCGATGACCGCGGCGACCACGGCGACACCGGGGGCGAAGAGCCACGGTGCGGTCGCGATCGAGCGGATGTTCTGGGCTTCGCGCAGCAGCACGCCCCAGGAGATGGTCGGCGGCTGAAGGCCGAGACCGAGGAAGGAGAGCGACGTCTCCGCGAGGATCATCGCCGGGATCGCCAGCGTGATCGACGCGATGATGTGGCTCATGAAGCTCGGCAGCATGTGCCGGAAGATGATGCGCCCTTCCGAGGCACCATCGAGGCGCGCGGCGGTCACGAATTCCTCGGTGCGCAAGCTCAAGAACCGGCCGCGCACGACGCGTGCCAACTGCGCCCAGCCGGTCAGCGACAGGATCAGCGTGATCATGAAGTAGTTGAGCGTGGCCGGCCAATCCTGCGGCAGCGCGGCCGCCATCGCGAGCCAGATCGGGATGGTGGGCAGCGACAGCACGAACTCGATCACGCGCTGGATCGAGAAATCGATCTTGCCGCCGAAATAGCCCGAGATGCCGCCGAGCACGACGCCGAGTACCAGCGATAGGAACACGCCGACCAAGCCGACCGACAGCGAGATCTGCGTGCCTTGCATAATGCGGCTCCACACGCAGCGGCCGAGACGGTCGGCGCCGAGCAGGAACAGCGGCTGGCGCGCGTCGCCCGTGCCGAACAGATGCAGGTTCGACTTGAACAGGCCGAAGAACGACCATTCATAGCCTTGCGTGAAGAACTGGATATCGACCTTGCGGTTGGGATCCTCGACATAGATCGCGGCGAGCGTCGTGGGATCGCGGCGCAGCACATAGGGGCGGATATGGAGGTTGAACTTCCACGACCCGTCGGCCGCTTCGTCGATGATGTGCAGGCGCTGCGGCGGGTGATAGGCCGCGCGCGCGTTCTGCGCCGAAGGGTCGTTCGACGAGAAGAAGCCGGGGATCAAGGCGATCAGGTAGAAGAATCCGACCACCCACAAGCCCACCATGGCGAGGCGGTGGCGCTTGAACGCCCACCACATCAACTGCCATTGCGAGGCGACGGCAAGGCGGCTTTTATCGACCGCGGCGAAAGTGACGTCCGTCATGTTCTACTCCAGGCGGATGCGCGGATCGACGATGGCGAGCAGGATGTCGCTGATCAGCGAGCCGACCAGCGTCAGCGCGCAGATCAGCAGGATGAAGGCGCCGGCGAGGTACATGTCCTGCGCCATCAGCGACTGCAGCAGCAGCGGTCCCGCGGTCGGCAGGCTCAGCACGATCGCGACGATGATCGAGCCCGAGACCAGATTGGGCAGCAGCCACGCGATGGTCGAGATGAAGGGATTGAGCGCCAAGCGCACCGGGTACTTCATCAGCAGCCGGAATTCGGACAGGCCCTTGGCGCGCGCCGTGGTCACGTAGGCGCGGTTCAGTTCGTCGAGCATGTTCGCGCGCATGACGCGAATGAGGCTCGCCGTGCCCGACACGGCCAGGATGATGACCGGGATCCAGAGATGCCAGAGAAGATCGACGACCTTGCCCCAGCTCCAGGGCGCGGTCTGATACTTCTCGGAGAACAGCCCGCCCACTTCCTGGCCCCATTCCACCGCCGCCAGATACATCAGCACCAAAGCGAGCAGGAACGACGGGATGGCGAGACCGAGGAAGGAGAAGAACGTGGCGATATAGTCGCCGATCGAGTATTTGCGCACGGCCGAGTAGATGCCGACCGGCAACGCGATGGCCCAAGTGGCGAGCAGCGTCGAGAAGGTCAGAACGAGGGTGAGCGCCATACGCTCCCAGATCAGTTCCGACACCGGCTGCTGCCATTCGAAGCTGAGCCCGAAATCGCCGCGCAGCAGAATGCCCGTGATCCATTTCCAGTACTGGACGATCATCGGCTGATCGAGACCGAAACGCTGGCGCAGATCGGCCGCCTGGTTCTGGTCGACGACCTCGTTGGAGGCGGCGAGTGTGGCGATATAGGTGGTCACGTAGTCGCCGGGCGGCAGCTGGATCAGCACGAATGCCAAAAAGCTGATCACGAACAGCGACGGCACCATCCACAGAAACCGGGTGACGAGGAAGCGGAGCATCGGTTTTCCGGTGAGCGCGAGAAAAGGAAAAGAAAAGGGCCGGCACCGCGAACGGCGCCGGCCCCGATCGTCTTACGACTGGAAGAAGTACTGCTGCGGCATCGACGGTCCCGGGTTGGGCCAGGACCACGAGTTCGGATACCCCTTCGGCACGTTCTGCAGATTGTTGCGGACCACGCCGAAGTTGTTGACGGCCAGGCACACGCCCACCGTCTCGAACGCGTCGGCGCAGAGATCCATGATCTCCTTCACCATGACGCCGCGCTTGGCGAGGTCGGCCGTGGCGCGCGCATCGTCGAACAGCTTCATGCGGCGCTTCTGGCTTTCGGGCGGCTCCTGCCCGTCCTTGCCGTTGGACACGTACCACAGCGTCCAGGGGATCGCGTAACGCGAGCCTTGCGGATGCTGGGCGAGGTAGTCGCGCGGATCGAGCAGCGGATCGAGCCCGCCGGGGCCCGGCCACACGGCCGCGTCGTGGTCGTTGTTGTCGCCGCGCGTGTAGTAGAGCGCGCGTTCGATCGTGTTGACCTTCATGTCGACGCCGATCGCGACCCAGTGACGGCGCACGAGTTCCAGCGTGTCGACGAGATCCGGATAGAGCGTCGGGATCACGTCGATGGCGAAGAACACCTTCTGCCCGTCGGGACGCAGGCGGAAGCCTTGCGCGTCCTTGCGGTTGTAGCCGAGCTTGTCGAGGATCTCGTTCGCCTGCTTCACGTTATGATCCGTGAATTGGCGCGCGAGCTTCTCGTGATACCAGGGATGGCCCGGGCGCGGGCCGGTCTGGTACGGCTCCGACTGGCCGAGATAGACGAGATCGATGATCTCCTTGCGGTCGATGCCCAGCGACAAGGCCTGGCGGAATTCCTTGTTCGAGAACATCGCCCGCATCGCGGGGTCTTTATGCGTGATGTTGAAGTAGATCTGGCATTGCTGCGCGCCCGAGGCGATCAGCTCGAGCAGACGATAGCCGCCGCGCTGCATGTTCTGCGAGAGCGTGGGCTTGTTCTGCAACGAGTCGATATGGCGATCCTGGATGTCGAGACGGCCGGAGACCGCGTCGAGCATCAGGGATTCCACGTCCTGCGAGATCGAGAACGTCAGACGGTCGATATACGGCAATTGCGCGCCGTTGGTGTCGACCTGCCAGAAATACGGATTGCGTTCCATCACGACGCGCGTGGCGCCGCCCGTATAGGCTTCGCGCACCACCCACGGATCGAGCGTGGGCTTGTCGACGTTGCCCCAGCGCGACGGGATTTCGATGTCGCCGCAGCGCGCGCGGAACAGCGAGGGCCAATCCGACATATTGGCGGCCTTGGCAAGGTCGCCGACGTTCGGATTGTATTTCGGCACGAACTGGCTGCAATAGTGCTTCGGGAACAGCGTGGGCTGCTGACCGAGCGGGGTCGCCAGATTTTCCAGGAACATCGCGTAGGGCGATTCGAACGTGAACTTCACGGCGGTGTCGGAGAGCTTCGTCACCGTCGTCGGCTTGCCGTTGATCACCAGGACCGACGGCACCGAACGATAGAGTTCGGAGTTCTTGCAGCAATCCTCGATCGCGAACACGACGTCGTCCGCGGTGAAGGGCTTGCCGTCCGACCACTTCATGCCGGGGCGCAGGTGGAAGGTGAATTCGGTCGCGTTGGCGTTGACTTCCCAACGCTCGGCGACGCAAGGCTCGACCTGCGTGAAGGCGAGGTTCCAGCGCACCAGGCCCTGGTTGCCCACCATGCGCAGAATGCCGTTATGGTCGGCCGAGCCGCGCAGGCCGCGGCGCAACGAACCGCCGTAGACGCCGGTCTTTTCGAGCGGCTTCACGACCAGCGGCGACGACGGCAGGCGCTGCGCCAGCGGCGGCAGCTTGCCTTCGGCGACGAGCTTGGCGAGATCCGGCGCTTCCTTCGCGGCACCCTGGGCGAAGACGACGCCCGGCACCGACGAAAGGGCCGCGGCACCCGCCGCACCCTTCAGAATCGAACGGCGGCCAATTCCGCCATTCTTCGAAACTTCGCTCATGTTTTCCTCCCTCGGAGTTTTCCCGATGTGGTGTTTTGAAACCCGGCCGGTCGCGCCGGGGCCGTCTTGTTAGTTATTCGTCTCGATCTCCATCCGTACCGACGCTTCGACCGACGCACCCGGTGCCAGCACTTGCAATCCCGTCCCCGCGTGACCTGCGGGGGCGAGATTGAACGCATCCGCCACGTGGCTGACGGGTTCGAGGCACAGATAGGCCCCGCCCTCCGGCACGTGGAAAACGAAATGATCGAGCGCTTCGCTCGCCGTGAGCCGGATCGTCGTGCCGTCTTGGCGCGCGATCGTCGCCTTGCGCGACCAGCCCGACAGATAATCCGTGCGGCCCGCCGTATTCTGGCGCGCGTCGTAATGGGTAATCTTGGCGTCGCGCTTGATCGCGATGAAACCGTCGTCGATCGCCCAGTTCCAGGCGGCGTCGAAGGCGATGCGATCGCCCAGCGCCACCGCGAAATAAGGATGCAGACCGAAACCCACGGGCATCGGCGCATCGGACAGATTCTTGACCGTCAACGTCACGGTCAGCGCGTCGTCCGTCAGGTCCAGAAGCTGCGACGTCGTGAACGCCCAATCCCATTCGTCTTGCGTATGGATATGGGTCATCGTCAGCGACGACGCCGACTTCGTCGCGACCGTCCAGGGCCGGCGCTGGGTGAACCCGTGCAACGCGTCAGGCGTGCCGGGATGAAGCGGCAAGCGGCGTTCGCGGCCGTCGAAAACGAAGCGCCCGTTGCGGATGCGGTTGGAGAACGGCACCAGCGGATAGCAGCCGGCCTTGGGCCAGTTGAACGGGTCGAACGCATCCGGCCCCATCGGCTGCAGAATATGGACTTGCCCTTTCGGGGTTTCGCGCCAAAATTTCGCGATCCGCCCGCCGGCTTCGGGCGCGACGGTCACACGCAAATCGCCGGCGGCCAAATCGGCCACTTTCGACGCATTTACCGCGTGTTCCGCCGTTTTTGCCGACAAGCGGCGTCTCCCCATTGAGATTTGATATTTCAGTTGCCGTCTTCTTTACGGTGCCCGATTGCGCCTGTCAACGCGCAGATAAAGCTTCCCGGCGGAAGAATCGTAACGCTCTGTGCGACACTGCACGCCGGACCCGAGGAGTCGCGTTAATGACCGAGAATTCCATCGAAATTTCCGGCGGCGGCGTGGCCGCGCGCATCGCCGCCAAGGGGGCGGAACTCGCCGCCTTGGCGATCGGCGGGCGCGATTTGGTTTGGGCACCCGACGCGCGCTGGTGGGCAAGCACGGCGCCGATACTATTCCCGGTCGTGGGCAAATCCCCGGATGGCCAGGTTCGAATCGACGGCCGGGCCTATCCGATGAATCCGCACGGTTTCGTGCGCGAGCGCGTGTTCGCGGTCATCGCGCGAAGTGCCGACCGCGTCGTGTTCGAAGCGACCGACGATGCGGCGACGCGGACGAACTTCCCCTTCGCCTTCGCGCTGCGCCTGGAATTCGCCGCGCGCAGCGGCAAGCTCTATACGACCGCGTCGATCGAGAACCGCGACGACAAGCCCTTCCCCTTCGCGTTCGGCTATCACCCGGCGTTCATTTGGCCGCTCGATCCCGCGACGCGCGGGAAATATGTCTGCCTGTTCGAAAAGGAAGAGACGGCGCAAGTGCGGCGCGCCAGCCAAACGACGGGCTTGCTGCACAAGCAGCGTTTCGACACGCCGGTCGCCGGGCGGCGTCTCAAGCCGCAGGACGATATGTTCGTCGAAGGCGCCTTCCATTTCGAGACGTTGAATTCGCGTCGCGTGTGGTTCGGCATCGAAGGTCAAACGGGGATCGACGTCGCATTCCCCGACTCCCCGCAGCTCGGCATCTGGACCAAGCCGGGGGCGCCTTATCTGTGCATCGAGCCGTGGCAGGGCTTGGCCGAGCAAGACGGCGCGGATGGCGACATGACGAAACGTCCGGGCACGCGCATTTTGGCCCCGCGCGAAATCGCGACCTATCGTCTGGATATCGGGCTCGCCTAAAGTGCCGCGAGGTTCGGCAGGAACTTATCGAGAAAGCGCGTCGTCGCCGGCATGAAATGCGAGCCGTGGTGATAGCTGGGATCGAGGCTCGTCACGATCAGACTGCCGCCGAAGCTGACGCGATCCTCGTACATCAGCGCCTTGCCGTCGTGATCGGCGATCAGCGTTTGCGCACCCGGCGGCGGCTCGTACCAGCCGTGCAGATGCCACGTGACATCGGCTTTGCCGATGCCGTTCAGCGCCGGATGCGCGATGCCCGTGCGCTCGACGCCGAGATCGGCCCCGGGCTCGAGCCACCACCAGAAATTCGTTTCTTCCGGATGGAACGAAACACCGGGAATCCATTCGTTCTGGAAGGTCTCGCCCATCGCCACCAGCGTGCCGCCGCGGCGCAGGAATTCCGCGAACAACGGCCAATGCCGCGCGAGACGCTGGGGATGCGTACGGCACGGCACGAACAACACGCGCACGCCATCGAGCGCGTTCGCGTTCAACGCTTCGGGCCGGATGCGGCGCTGGAATAAAGCGCCGTAGCGCGGCCCTTCGAGCGCTTCGATCTGGTAGGAGGCACCGGGTTGCAGCGTGGCGAGCATGGTCAGGCTTTCGTTTCGTGCGCAAGCCAGCGCACCGCGTTGTCGAGAAGACGGTCGATCAGCGTCCTATCCTCGCTGCCCGTCCACAGATCGTTGCCGGCATGCGACAGCACGGCACCGCCGCCATCGTGGCGCCACACCCAATCGAGCGGTGCGGCGTCGGGGCCCACACCGGTCAGCGCCTGCGCACCCGCCGGCATCGCGTTGTGGCCGCGCCCGTAGAAACCGGCGACGCCGCGCCGCGTTTCGAAAATCAAGCGATCGACGCCGTCGAACAACGGATGATCGCCCAGCACCGACAAGGTCAGGTGCCGGCGTTGCTTCCCGCCCAAAACGAAATGCCCCACGCCCGGCAAGAAGGGCCGCTCGGCATGACCGTTGAGCAGTACGCGCCCCCCATGGGTCAGCATCGCCTCGAACCCGTCGCGCCATTCCATCGCGCGGATCTGGTCGAGATGCAGCGTCAGCATCACGCCGCGCGCGGCGGCGATGCGCGCGGCCGTGATGTCCCATTCCCATTCGGCCGCCAGCCGCCCTTCGCGCACGAAACGCGCGAAGGGTTCGGGCACGCCGCCGTGATGCGACAGAACAAGAAGCGGAAGCGAAGCGTTCATCGGGCACCAATTTCGAACCGTCGCGTGCGGTCTTGTCCGATCACCGCGACGACTTGACACCTAGTGCTAATGCGAGTCATTTGCAATACATAGGTTGGCGTGTTAGACGCCTGCGCGCGGCCGCGACGCCCACCCGGCCATCGTGACAACCCATTGACGGATCGAAAGAAATCTCGTGCCCATGAATTTCCCGCCCCGCCCGCCCGCGCGATGAAGCGTCTATTCGCCGCAGGACCGATCTGGCCGCTGGTTGCGCTCTTCATCGTCGCGATTTGGGCCTTGGGCGTGCAACTGACGGGCGTCTCGCGCGCCTTGCTGCCCGCGCCCGCCTTGGTCGCCGACGCGATGTTCGAACTCGTCGACGACGGCACGCTCGCCAAACATGTGCGGGTCAGCGTCGTGCGCCTTGCGTGGGGCTTCGCGCTTTCGACGGCGCTGGCGCTGATCGTCGCCTTCGCTTTCGCGCGTGTCGCGTTGCTACGCCGGATCGTCGAACCGCCGCTCGAATTTCTGCGCCAGATTCCGCCGCTGGCGATGATCCCGCTGCTGATCCTGTGGCTGGGTATTGGCGAAGCGCAGAAGATCGGCATCATCACGCTGGCGTGTTTCTTCCCGATCTTCCTGGGCACCACCGGCGGCATCGCGCAATGCGATCCCAAGCTGATCGAGGTTGGGCGCGTCAGCGGCTTGACGCCGGGCGAAATCCTGCGCCGCATCGTGCTGCCGTCGGCGCTACCTTCCGTCGTCATCGGCTTGCGCATCGCGCTGGGCCAAGGCTGGCGCGCATTGGTGGGCGCCGAGCTCGTCGCGTCCTCCGCCGGCCTCGGCTACATGATCGAGGACGCGCAGAATCTGGCGCGCACCGATATCGTGGTCGTCGGCGTGATCGTGATCGGCGTGCTGGGCCTCGCCACCGATTGGCTGTTCCGCCGCGCCATCGCCGCCGCCTGGCCGTGGGTGCGCGTCGAGCATGGGGCCGAGACCCATGCTTGAGTGCCGCGGTGTTTCCAAAACATATCGGCTGAAGGATCGCGACATCGCGGCGCTGCGCGACTTCGATCTCGCTTTGCCGCCGGGCAGCTTCACCGTGCTGGTCGGCCCATCGGGCTGCGGCAAGACGACGGCGCTGCGTTTGCTTGCCGGCCTTGAAACGCCGAGCGGCGGCACGATCGCGCGCGGCGCCGATGCCGCGCGCGTGGGCTACGTGTTCCAGGAGCCGCGCCTGATGCCGTGGCTTAGCGTCGCGCGCAATGTTGGTTTCGCGCTGGAAGGCCGTGCGCCGAAGCCGGAGATCGCCAAACGCGTCGCCGAAATCCTCGACGTGATCGGCCTGCACGATTTCGCCAACGCGCGGCCCGATCAGCTTTCCGGCGGTATGGCGAGCCGCGCTGGGCTGGCCCGCGCCCTCGTCACCAAGCCCGAATTGCTGCTGCTCGACGAGCCTTTCGCGGCGCTGGACGCGATGACGCGACGGCGCCTCCAGAACGAGCTGGTGGCGCTGTGGCAGCGTTTCCGTCCGACCATCGTGTTCGTGACCCACGACATCGAAGAAGCGGTGCTGCTCGGCGACGAAGTCTGCCGGATGGAAAACGGCGTCATCGCCGAGCGCTTCGCCATTCCCATCGCCCGCCCGCGCGATCCGACCGATCCGGCGATCGTCGCCTTGCGGCGCGCCATCATTGCCGGTTTCGAAGCCGGCGAGGCTCGAAAAACCCGCACACCCAAGGAGTCACCGATATGAGGATTTCCATCCGTTTCGCCGCGATCGCGGCGGCGGCGCTGCTGGCGGCCGTCCCGCAAGCGATGGCGCAGAAAATCGAGACGCTGCGCGTGACCTATGTCGCGTCGCCCTTCAACGTGCCGTCGATCGTAATGCGCGCGAAGGGCTATCTCGACGAAGCCTACGCGCCGATGGGCATCAAGGTCGAATCGCCGGAGATCACCTCCGGCGCCCAGCAGATGCAAGCGCTGGCGGCGGGCGAGATCCATATCGCCTCGGTGCTCGGCGGTTCGTCGGCGATCCTGGGCAAAGCCAACGGCATCGACGTGAAGGTCGTCGCGACCTATAGCCGGGGTGCGAAGGCCTATATGATCCTCGCCATGCCCAACGGCCCGGCCGACATCAAATCGCTGAAGGGCAAAACCGTCGCCGGCCCCAAAGGAACGGTGCTGCATCAATTGCTCGCGGCGGCGCTGGCCAAGAACGGCCTGCGTCTTGCCGACGTCGATCATGTGAACATGGATCTGCCATCGGCGCGTGCCGCCTTGCTGGCGGGCAAGGTCGACGCCGCCACGCTCGCGGGCAACAACGCGCTGGCGATCGAAAAGGCGAACGGCAAGCTGCTCGCCTCGGGCGACGGATTGCTGGACCCCACATCGGTCATTGGCGTGCGCGGCGATCTGATCGAGAAGAACCCGCAGATCGTCGCTGCCTATCTCGCCGCGCATCGCAAGGCGCTCGCCTTCATGAAGGCGAACCCGGAGGAAGCGCTGAAGATCGCCGCCGCCGATCAGAAGATCGACCTCGAAGACGCGCGCAAGATGATGACCTATTACGACTTCGCGCTGCGCGTCACCGACCGCGATATCGCCAATCTCGGCGCCGACCAGGATTTCATGGTCGAGGCCGGAATGCTCAAGACCAAGATCGATATCGCCAAGGACCTGATCTCGCCCGCCGCCCGCACGCTGGAATAGGACGCACGTATCGACCCCGCCGGGATGCGATTCCGGCGGGGCTCAGCCGTCGCGCAACGCCAAAGCAAGCCCGCGCGTTTCGACGGGGGCGGCAAAAGCGGGCTCGGCGGGGATATTGCCGCGCACGAAGATGTCGATGCCGATCGTTTCCTGATCGGGCACGATCCGCTCGCCCGAGCATTGCGCGAGCAACACGCGGCCCGCCGAGCGCGCCTCGTGGCCCGCATTCTGGCCGATCACCGCATCGAGCGTGCCCAACAGCAGAAACCGCCGCGTATAGGCCGTGAGTTCGTGCGCAATCCACAAGAGATCCGCGCTTCGCCCCGCCGCGTCGATCGCCGAAGCGATGCCGCGATTGCCCGCCCCCACGCTATAGATGCCGACCAGATCGGGATGTTTGGCGAGCAGGCGCTTGGTCACCGCTTCCGAGCGCGCGCGTTCGTCGCGGCCTTCCACGGGGGCGAGGATTTCGAGCTTCGGAAACTCGCCGGCGATCACCTGATTGAAACCGAAATAGCGTTCGGCGTGGTCGCGCAAAGCGAGCGAGCCCGCGACGATGCCGATCTTGCCTTTCTTGCCGCCGAGGAAACGCCCCATCAGCGTGCCGGCCGTGCGGCCCGCCGCCGGATTGTCGATGCCGACATAGTGGAATCGTCGCGAACTCGGCACGTCCGACACCAGCGTCACGACGGTCGTGCCCCGCGCGGTCAGATCGTCGATCGCCGCGCGCACGCGCGGATGATCGAGCGCCACGACGGCGACGCCGTCGTAATGGCGCGGCAAACGTTCCAGCGTGCGGCCGATCACGTCGGGGTCGAACACATCGACATGCAGCGTATCGATGAAGGCGCGCTGGCCCGCGAGCCATGCGGCTGTGACGCCGACCTGCTCGGTCAATTGCGTCATGAAGGTATTGTCGCCCACCGGCAGGATAAAGGCGAAGCGGAACGACCGATTGCGCGCCAAGCGCGCGGCGGCGACATCCGGCCGATAGCCGAGCTTCAGTACCGCTTCGTTCACCCGTGCCGCGGTTTTGTCGCGCACGCCCGGCCGCTTGTTGACGACGCGATCGGCGGTGGCGAGGGAAACCCCCGCCTCCGCCGCCACATCCTCCAGCGTTACTTTGCCCGCAGGCCCCGCCATCGAACCCTCAGTCCCGCGTCGCCCAGGCGATTCCGCGGGTCAGAATCTGCTTCACCTGCGGAATGTCCAATTCATACGCGCGATGGCCCAGCGTGCAATGGAACACGCGGCCTTTGCCGTAGCGCTTCTTCCAGACGACGGGCATCACGACTCCTTCGACCCAGGGCGCATGTTCGCCCGAGAACGTCGTCGTCGCCAGCACTTCGATGCTCGGATCGACATGCATATAGTATTGCTCGGACCTGTAATCGAAGTCTTTCAGGCCCTGCATCACCGGATCGTCGGGTTTGGCGATATTGACCCGGAAATCGATGATGTTCCCGGGATGCGCCACCCACTGGCCGCCGCACATGAACTGATATTCGATCGAATCGCGGAACGCGTCGCTCATCCCGCCGTGATGGCCGGCGACGCCGACACCGTTCTGCACCGCGGCGCAAAGATTGATCGCTTCCGCCCGTTCGATCTTCGACATCGTGAAGATCGGCACGATCAGCGACAAATCGTGGATCGCCGGATCGGCGAACACGGACGTCTTGGTTTCGACGCGCACGTCGTAACCCGCCGCCGTCAACCAGGTGCGATACATCGAGGCGCAAAGATCGGGATCGTGGCCGTGCCAGCCGCCCCACACGATCATTGCCGTCGGCTTTTTCTTCGTCATCGCCATCACTCCAACGCGCCGCCGGACTGGCCGGGCGCCAGGGCGGCGGGACGCTCGACACTGCTTTCGATCTCGATGCGCTTGCCTTCGTCGGCGGATTTCTGGAACGCCTCCATCACTTCCAGCACATGGAAGGCCAAGGCGCCGCTGGCGCGATGGTCGCGCTTCTTGCGAATTCCCGTCGCCATGTCGGCGAGGCCGATCGAGCGGAACTCGCCTTCCGTATAGCCGTGCGTGAAGGGCTTGGCTTCCCATTCGCCGCCGGCCTTGGCGATCTGCACCTCGCCGCCGAAGCGGTTCGGGTCGGGCACCAGGATCGAGCCTTGATCGCCGTAGATTTCGATCGGCGTGTGCTTGTGCTTGGGCACGTCGAAGCTCATCGCGATCGACACGACCGCCCCGCTGCGGAATTCCAGCATGCCCGCCACATGCGTCGAAACTTCGACCGGCATCATCGTGCCGTTCAACGGCTTCGACGTGATCATGCGTTCGTTGCGCGGACGCGCGGTCGAACCCATCACGCTCGCCACCGGCCCCAGCAACTGCACGAGATCCGTGATGTAGTACGGACCCATATCGAGCATCGGCCCGCCGCCGCGCAAATAATAGAAGCCGGGGGCCGGGTGCCAGCGCTCATGCCCCGGGCACATGAAAAAGGCCGAGCCCGCGACCGGCTTGCCGATGGCGCCGCCGTCGATCAAGGCGCGCGCGGTTTGATGCCCGCCGCCCAGGAACGTGTCCGGCGCGCAGCCCACACGAAGGCCCTTCTCGTTGGCGAGGTCCATCACCTTGCGCGCTTCGACGAGGTTCACGCCCAGCGGCTTTTCCGAATAGACATGCTTGCCCGCCTTCAGCACGGCGAGATCGACGTCCGTATGCGCCAACGGCACGGTCAGGTTCAGCACGATGTCGATATCGTCGCGCTTCAGCATCGCGTCGATACGCATCGAGGTCAGACCGAACTCGGCCGCGCGCGCTTCCGACGCTTCGGTGCGCATATCGGCCAAACCGCGGATCTCCAGGATCGGGAAATTCTTCGACGCCTTGATATAGGCCGCACTGATCACGCCGCATCCGATGATGCCGATACCGACTTTCTCCACGTCGCGCACTCCGTCGTTAAGGGCCCAAGCGGGCCCGGTTCAGCCTTTGACCGCGCCGACCGTCAGGCCGGCGACGATATGTTTTTGCGCCAGAACGAACAGCAGGAAGGTCGGCAGGATCGTCAGCGTGATGAACGCCAGGATCAGATGCCAATCGGCCGTGAATTCGCCCTGGTAGACCATGATGCCCAGCGGCCACGGATACATGGCGTCGCTGTTGAGCATCACCAGCGGCAGCAGATAGGAGTTCCAGCTATGCACGAAGGTGATCGTGCCGACCGTCGCCAGAATGGGCGTGGACAGCGGCAGCGTCACGAAGCGGAAAAAGCGCGGATAGGAGCAGCCGTCGACCAACGCGGCTTCGAGCAGTTCGTGCGGCAGATCGCGGAAGAATCGCCGGAACAAAAGGATGCTCATCGCCAGCGCGAAAGCGACTTGCGGCAGCACGACGCCGAAATAGGTATCGAGCAAACCCAGATCGCGCACTTTGATGAACAGCGGCAGGATCGCGGTCGCGGCGGGAAACAGCAAACCCATGGTGAAATAATTCAGCAGCATGCGGCTGCCGAAGAAGCGCAAATGGGCGAACACGAAGGCCGCCATCGCCGCGACGATCAGGGTGATGATCGTCGTCAGGCTGGAGATGACGAAGGAATTCCACAACATCTGCCAATAGCGCTTCGACAGCAGAATGTCGGCGTAGTTCGCCCATTCCCATTCGCGCGGCAGGCCGAACGGGTTGGTGCGCAGATCGCCGAGCGACTTGAAGCCGCCGAGCAGCGTGGCGATCAGCGGTGCCGCGACGAATCCCGCCACGAACAGCAGGAACAGCCAGCGATACAGCGCCGCGCGATCGAACGGCGGGCGGGAGATTGCGGCGGCGTCAGTCATCGCGCATGAACCAGCGTTTATAGGTGACCGCGAAGGTGACGCAGATGACGAACAGGATCACGCCGATGGCGCTGCCATAGCCGATCCGCATGCGCGTGACGCCGTGCGAATAAAGGAAGCTCACCATCGTCTGCGACGAATCGGCAGGCCCGCCGCGCGTCAACGGCATCACCAGATCGAAAAGCTGCAACGAGCCGACCACGGCGAAGAACACCGACAGGCGGATCGTCGGGTAGAGCAGCGGGATGGTGATATGCCGCAGCACCTGCCAGCGCGCCGCGCCGTCGATGCGCGCGGCTTCGACCAGATGCTGGTCCTGGCCCTGCAAGGCCGCGATGAACAGCATCATGTGGAAGCCGAAATACTTCCACACCACGACGATCAGGATCGCGAGCATCGAGGTGTTGGTACTCGCCAGCAGATGCGGCGGCTCGGCGCCGAAGAAGCGCCAGATGCCCGCGAGCAATCCGTAATCGCCGTCATAGACGAAGCTGAAGATCAGCCCGGTCGCGACTTCCGCCAGCACGTATGGCAGGAAGAACAGCATGCGCAGCGCCACGGCGCCGCGGAATTTCTCGGCCAGCAGGATCGCCAAGGTCAGCGCCAGCGGCAGCTGGATCCCCAGCGAGATCACGATGATCAGGAAATTGTTGCGCAGTGCCAAGCCGAAGGCGCGCGCTTCGAACACGTAATCGTAATTGGTGAAGCCGATCCAGTTGGTCGGCCGGCCGAAGCCGTTCCAGTTGAAGCCGCTATACCAAGCCGCTTCGCCGACCGGCAGGATCACGAACAGCGTGAACAGCACCAAGGCCGGGGGCAGGAACAAAACGACGGCGGTCAGTTTTCCGCCTGAAGCCGCCCGGCCGAGTGCTGACGTGGACATTTCGCGAAAAATCGGGCGCGGCGGCGTGAACGTGCCCGCCGCGCCCGAACCCCTCAGTTACCCTGCTTGAACGCGTCCTGCACGGCCTTCGCCACTTGGCGCGGCGTCATGCTGCCGCCGGCGAGTTCGGCCGTCGCGTCGTTGACCACGCGCCCGACCGAGGGCCCGAGATCCTGGTCGTAGAAGTTCTGGTGGTAGTTCGACCGCGCGAGGTTCTGCGCGATGTTGCGCATGAAGGCGTTGCTGATCGCTTCGTCCGCGCCCTTCACGACCGGAATGAGGAACCCGGCCCCGGCCAGACGCATCTGCACGTCCTTCGACACGAAATGCTTCACGAACTCGACCGCTTCCTTGGGCGCACCCTTGGTCACGAGCCAGCCATTGATGCCGCCCAGCGTGTCGGTCGGCTCGCCCTTGCCGCCCGGCACGGTCGGGAAGTTGACCCAGCCGATCTTGTCGTCGCTGATGCCCACCTTGTCGGCCGCCAGCGCCTTCTGCTGGTGGTAGACGGTGCTGATCACCAGCGACATCGCGGCCTTGCCGTCGCCGAAGAAGCCGGTCGATTGCGGGTTCTTGAAGCCGAGGAAGCCGTTCTGGAACGGCTGCAGATCGACGAGCTGCTTCATCAGATCGCCGGCCTTCTGGAAGGTCTCGCCTTCGAAGCCGCCGTTCTGGCCCTTCAACGCCGCTTCGAACCCGGCCTTGCCGCCCAGGCGCACGGCCAGATGCGTCCAATAGAAATGCAGCGGCCATTTATCGGCGCCGCCGACCGTGAGCGGCGTGACGCCGGCGGCCTTCAACGCTTTGATGGCGTTCAGCCAATCGTCCCAGGTCTTGATGGCGCTGCCGTCGACTTTGGCCTTGGCCATCAGCTCCTTGTTGTAAAGGATGCCGACCTGCGACTGCGCGAAGGGCAAGCCGTAGACGCGCCCGTCGCGCGTGAACGCCGACATGGCGCCGGCCGAGATCGTCGCGGCCGTATCCTTGGTCTGATCGGTGATGTCCTGCAACACGCCCGCTTCGACCTGCGCCTTCAACACGCCGCCGGCCCAGGAATAGATGATGTGCGGCCGATCGTTGGATTGCAGCAGCGTGGGCAGCTTGGCCTTGTAGGATTCGTTCTCGAGGAACTGCATCTCGACCTTGGTGCCGGGATGTTTGGCCTCGAACTCGCGCGCCACTTCCTCCCAGATCTTGATCTGGGCCGGATTGACCTCGAGATGCATCCATTTGACGGTCGTTTGCGCCAGCGACGGCCCCGCCGAAACGGCGAGCACGGCGGCGGCGGCGTAAAGCGAATGCTTGATGGCGTTCATGCGTTCCCTCCCAGGAAGCCGGATTGTTTTCGGCTTTGGCGAGACCATGCGCGAGAAATTTGACGTACGCAACTCAAATTTTGGTATTTAAAGCCTCAAGGTTCGAGGTGTATGCCTAACCCTTTCCAGTGACGGAGACTTCGCGATGGCCGCCATTTACCCCGATCTCGCCGACAAGGTCGTTCTCGTGACCGGCGGTGCCGCCGGCATCGGCGAATTCATCGTCCGCGCTTTCGCCGCGCAGAAGGCCGTCGTCGCCTTCGTCGACATCCAGAAGGAGCGCGGCGAGAAGCTCGCCGCCGAATTGACGGCGCAAAGCCAGCGCGTTCACTTCGCCCCCGTCGACGTCACCGACACCGCCGCCTTGCAGAAGACGATCGGCGAGTTCGCCGCGAAGCTCGGGCCCATCGGCGTATTGATCAACAACGCCGCGCATGACGAGCGCCATGCGACCGATACGGTCACGTCCGAATATTGGGACGACCGCATCGCCGTCAATCTGAAGCATCAATTCTTCGCCGCACAAGCGGTGCTGCCGGGCATGAAGGCGGCGGGCGGCGGGTCGATCGTCAATTTCGGTTCAACGTCGTGGATGATCGGCCAAGGCGGCATGGCCGTTTATACGGCCGCGAAATCCGCCGTGCTGGGCCTAACGCGATCGCTGGCGCGCGATTACGGCCAATTCAATATCCGCGTGAACACCGTGGCGCCGGGCTGGATCATGACCGAGCGTCAGATCGAGAAATGGCTAACGCCCGAAGGCGAAGCGGAACTTATGAAGCGCCAATGCCTGAAGCGCCGCCTGCAACCGGCGGAACTCGCCAAGTTCACGGTGTTCCTGGCGTCGGACGAAGCGTCGGCCTGCACCAACCAGAATTACATCGTCGACGGCGGCTGGGTCTGAGGTTCCGCCGCCGGCTTCGCGCCGGGGAAGAAGGGGCTGGGTTCGGGCGTCTCGACATTGCCGCGCATCAGCTTGCGCCCGGCGCCAACCCCCAGCCCGCCGACCAGCTCGAGCTCGACGCGCTGTTTGTCGCGCTCGCGCACTTCCTGCGTCGATTCCTTCGCGAGCTCGGCGTCGAAGCCCAGCCCCTTCAGCACCGCGCAGGAAAACACCAGCGCGGATTCGAACGTTTCGCGGATCTGATAGGTAACGCCCGCCTTGATCAGGCGCAGCGAATGGCCGCGATCGAAGGCGCGCACGTAGAGCTTCACCAGCGGAAACTCGTGGCGGCAAAGCTCGACGATCTTGTCGGCGACGTCCGGCTTGTCGACGCAGACCAAGATCGCTTCGGCCGTTTCCGCGCCCGAAGCGCGCAGCACGTCGAGCCTTGTGCCGTCGCCGTAATGGATCTTGAAACCGAAATTCCCGGCGGCGCGGATCATGTCGACATCGGTTTCGATCAGCGAGAGCTCGACCTTGTTGGCGAGCAGCGCTTGCGTCGCGACCTGGGCGAAGCGCCCGAAGCCGATGAACAGCACGCGGCCCTTCAAGCCGTTCGCGACCTCGATCCCTTCCATCGAGATGGGTGCTTCGCGGCGCGTGCGGCGCTGGACGATCAGCACCAACGGCGTCAGCGCCATCGATAGGATGACGATGGCGCTCATGATCGCCGAATTGCGCGCGTCGAACAAACCCACGCCCAAGGCGGCGGCGTAGAGCACGAAGGCGAACTCGCCGCCTTGCGCGAACAATCCCGCGCGATTGGCCGACGCCGCGTGGCCCGAGCGCGCGAGCCGCGCGACCATATAAATGCCGACCGCCTTCACCGACATGAAGGCGATCACGCCGCCCAGCACCATCCGCCATTCGGCGGCGACGACCGAAAGGTCGAGCGACATGCCCACGCTGAGGAAGAACAGCCCGAGCAGCAGGCCGCGGAACGGCTCGATATCCGCTTCGAGTTGATGGCGGAAATTCGATTCCGACAGCAGCACGCCGGCGACGAAAGCGCCCAGCGCCATCGACAGACCGGCGAGTTGCATGCCCAGCGCCGATCCCAGCACGACCAGCAGCGCGGCGGCGGTCAGAACTTCGCGGGCCCCCGCCCGCGCGATCAAGCCGAAGAACGGATCGAGCAGCCAGCGCCCCGCCGCGATCAACACGCCCAGCGCCGCCAATGCGATGCCGATGCTTTGCCACGCGGGCGTCGCGGCGGCTTCGGCGCGGCCGTTCAACGCCGCCCAAACGGCGACGAGGGCGAGCAGCGGCACGATCGCCAGATCCTCCAGCAGCAGAATCGCGACGGCCTTCTGGCCCTCCGGCGTTTGGGTTTCGCCCGCCTCGTCGAGCATTTGCATGATCACGGCGGTCGAGGACAGCACGAAGCCCATCGCCCCGACGGCCGCGACTTCGACGCGCAAACCGGCGGCCATGCCGACGAGGGTGAGCAACGCGCCGCAAGTCAGAACTTGCGCCACACCCAGCCCGAAAATCTGCTTGCGCAAGCGCCACAGCTTCGACGGGCGCATTTCAAGCCCGATGACGAACAGAAACATCACCACGCCGAGCTCGGCGATGTGCAGCAAAGTTTCCGGATCGTCGAACAGGCCCAGGCCGAACGGGCCGATGATCAAGCCGGCGGCGAGATAGCCCAAAACCGAGCCGAGCCCCGCGCGCCGGAACAGCGGCACGGCCACGACGGCCGCACCCAACAGGACGATCGCATGCCCCAATCCGAAACCCGCCGCTTCCGCCATATCCGCCGCTCCCGCGCGATGTCCGATCCGAATCGGATCATCGCACAAGGAACGACGGTTTGGCGAAAACGTCGGCGTTTCGGCCTTACTTCATCGTGGGCATGACGAACTCGGCGCCGGATTTGATCCCGGTCGGCCAGCGCACGGTCGTCGTCTTGACCTTGGTGTAGAAGCCGATGCCTTCCGCACCATAGGCGTTGCGGTCGCCGAACACGGAGCGCTTCCACCCGCCGAACGAGTGGTACGCGACCGGAACCGGGATCGGCACGTTGACGCCGACCATGCCGACCTTCACGTCGTTGGCGAAGCTGCGCGCGGCGTCGCCGTCGCGGGTGAAGATCGCGGTGCCGTTGCCGTATTCGTGATCGTTCACCAGCTTCAGCGCTTCGGCGTAGTTCTTGGCGCGCACCACGCCCAGCACCGGCCCGAAGATCTCTTCCTTGTAGATCTTCATGTCGGCGGTGACGTTGTCGAACAGGCAGCCGCCCATGAAGTAGCCGTTCTCGTAGCCTTGCAGCTTGAGACCCCGCCCGTCGACCACCAGCTTGGCGCCTTCTTTGACGCCCGTGTCGACATAGCCCTTCACCTTGGCGAGATGTTCCTTGGTGACCAAGGGACCCATCTCGCTATCGGGGTCGAGGCCGGGGCCGACTTTCAGCTTGGCCACACGCGGCGCCAAGCGTTCGATCAACTGATCGCCGACATTGCCGACCGCGACGGCGATGGAGATCGCCATGCAGCGCTCGCCCGCCGAGCCGTAGCCAGCGCCCATCAGCGCATCGGCCGTTTGATCGAGATCGGCGTCGGGCATCACCACCATGTGGTTCTTGGCCCCGCACAAAGCCTGGACGCGCTTCCCGTTGGCGGTGCCGGTCTTGTAGACATACTCGCCGATCGGCGTGGAGCCGACGAAGCTGATCGCCTGGATGGTCGGGTGCGTCAGCAACGCATCGACCGCTTCCTTGTCGCCCTGGACGACGTTGAGGATTCCGGCCGGCAAACCCGCTTCCATCGCCAGTTCGGCGATGCGAAGCGACGTCGAGGGATCCTTCTCCGACGGTTTCCACACGAACGCGTTGCCCGTCGCGATCGCCATCGGCGCCATCCACAACCCGATCATGCCCGGGAAGTTGAACGGCGTGATGCCCGCGACGACGCCCAGCGGCTGGCGCATCGAATAGGCGTCGATGCCGCGGCCCACGTCGGGCGTGAAATCGCCCTTCAGCAGATGTGGGATTCCGCAGGCGAATTCGACCACCTCGATGCCGCGCACCATCTCGCCCTTGGCGTCTTCATGCGTCTTGCCGTGTTCGAGGGTGATCAGCTTCGCGATCGCGTCGCGATGCGTCTCCAGTAATTCCTTCCACTTGAACATCACGCGGGCACGGGTAAGTGCGGGCGTGGCGGCCCAAGCGAGTTGCGCGGCCGCCGCGTTGGCGACGACGGCGTCGACTTCGGCCTTGGAGGCCAAGGCGACTTCCGCCGCCTGCTCGCCCGTCGCCGGGTTGTAGACCGGGCCCACGCGCCCGCCGCCCGCGACCGCCTTGCCGCCGATGAAATGGCCGATACGATTCATGATTTTCTTCCTTCTTCTTTAAAACTCAGGCCGCGCGTTCGATCGCTTTGCCCAGCGTGTCGATCATGCGGTCGATCTGCGGCTTCTCGACGATCAGCGGCGGCGACAACGCCACGATGTCGCCCGTCGTGCGCACCAATAGCCCGGATTCGAAGCAATCGACCAGGATGTCGTAAGCGCGCGCGGTCGGCTGGTTGGGCCGCGACGACAACTCGATGCCCGCAACCAGGCCCATATTGCGGATATCGATCACGTTGCGCTTGCCCTTCAGCGAGTGCACCGCGTCTTCCCAATAGGGCGCCAAATCGGCCGCGCGCTGGAACAAGCCTTCCTCGCGATAGATGTCGAGCGTGGCAAGGCCGGCGGCGCAGGCCAACGGATGGCCCGAATAGGTGTAGCCGTGGAACAGCTCGATCAGGTTCTCAGGGCCCGTCATCATCGCGTCGTAGATTTCCTTGCGCGCGAACACGGCCCCCATGGGGACGGCGGCGTTGGTGATGCCCTTGGCGACCGTCATCAGGTCGGGCGTCACGTTGAACTTTTCGGCCGCGAAGGACGAACCCAAACGGCCGAAGCCGGTGATGACCTCGTCGAAGATCAGCAGGATGCCGTATTTGTCGCAGATCGCGCGCAGGCGTTCGAGATAGCCCTTGGGCGGGATCAGCACGCCGGTCGACCCCGCCATCGGCTCGACGATCACGGCCGCAATGGTCGACGCGTCGTGCAGCGTGACGAGTTTCTCGAGCGCGTCGGCGAGCTCGGCGCCGTGTTCGGGCTGGCCGCGCACGAAACTGTTCTTCTCCGGCAGATGCGTGTGCGGCAAGTGATCCGTATACGGCAGTTGCAGCCCGAACTGCTTGCGGTTGGCGACGATGCCGCCGACCGAAATGCCGCCGAAGCCGACACCGTGATAGCCGCGCTCGCGCCCGATGAAGCGCACGCGCTGGCCCTGGCCCTTCGCGCGGTGATAGGCGAGCGCCATCTTCAGCGCCGTATCGACGCTTTCCGAGCCGGAGTTCGTGAAGAACACCTTGTCGAGATCGCCGGGCAGGAGCGCCTGCAAGCGCGAGGCGAATTCGAAGCTGATCGGATGGCCCATCTGGAAGCCGGGTGCATAATCCATCGTCGCGGCTTGTTTGGCGATCGCCTCGACGATTTTCTGGCGGCCATGGCCGGCATTGACGCACCACAGACCCGACGTGCCGTCGAGAATCTCGCGCCCGTCCGGCGTCGAATAGAACATGCCCTTGGCACCCGCCAACATGCGCGGCTTCTTCTTGAATTGCCGGTTCGCGGTGAACGGCATCCACAACGCTTCGAGATTGTTGGGATCGGCGGTTTTGATCGCGGCGGTCATGGGCTTCCCTCCTCGGCTGAACCGCGATGCTAGGCGCCGGGAACCCAAGCCGCAATCGAAAGCACCCGGGGTCGATCCCATTGAAATTGCGCGAACTTCACCTCGGGTGATAAGAATACTTATCACGCTTTACGAGGGAACGGACGATGGAGATCGATATCGGCGACGTGCTGCGGGGCTTGCGCGAACGCGCGGGGCTATCGCAACGCGCCTTGGCGCAGAAAGTCGGCTTGAGCGCACCGGCGATTTCGATGATCGAATCGGGACGCACCTCGCCGTCGGTCGGCACGCTCAAACGCGTGCTCGACGGGCTCGATATCTCGCTCGCCGATTTCTTCGCGCGCGAGATTCCGGTCGAGACCGAGCATTTCTATCGCGCGCGCGAACTGACCGAGATCGGCGAGAAGGGCATTTCCTATCGCCAGGTCGGGCGGAATTTGAAACAGCGCCCGCTGCAAATCCTGCACGAGCGCTACCAGCCCGGCTCCGATACGGGGCGCAACCATCTGAGCCATGACGGTTTCGAAGGCGGCGTGGTCGTCAAAGGCCGGCTGGAAGTCACGGTCGACGGCAAGAAGCGCGTGCTGGGGCCGGGCGACGCGTATTATTTCGACTCCCGCCTGCCCCATCGTTTTCGCAACGTGGGCAAGGAGGAATGCGAGGTCGTCAGCGCCTGCACCCCGCCGAGTTTCTGAGTTCACGCAAACGTCGCACAACCGTCATCCAGCTGCGGCCGATATTGTATGCCATATCTGATCTCGAAGCTCTTCGGAGAACATGCGATGCGGCGGGCGGTTTTGGTGATTTGCGACGGCCATCGGGCCGATTTCGTGCGGCCGGATCTGACGCCGAATATTTGCGCCCTCGCCGCGCGCGGCCGGCGCTTTGCCGAACATCGCGGGATTTTCCCGTCGGTCACGCGCACCTCGTCCGCCAGCATCGCAACCGGCTGCCATCCCGGCCGCCATGGCTTGCACGGCAATACCATGGCGCTGGACGAAGGCGACGGCCTGGTCACGCGCGACGTCGGCAATCCCGATTTCCGCGCGCGCATGCGCAAGGCGACCGGCGCCACGCTGCGTGTCCCCACCACGGCCGAGCGCGTCGCGGATTTGCGCGGCCAGATCGTGTTTTCCAACGTATCGCCGGGGGCCGCGATCTTCCACGACCCCGACGGTTACGGCCATGTCTATCATCGCGCGATTTCCTACGGGCCGGGCGAAAACGCCGTCGCCGATCCGCTGACGGTTTCGCACGACGCCGCCGGCGACGCGGCGATGACCGAACGCTTCTGCCGCGAAATCCTGCGCGAGCGCCATCCGACCGTGTCGGTGCTGTGGCTGTGCGAACCCGACCACACGATGCATGCGAGCGAATTGGGCTCGCCCGATCATCTCGCCGCGATCCGCGCCGCCGATGCTTGCGTCGGGCGCGTCGTCGAAACCGTCGATGCGTTGCGCGCCGAGGGCGAGGATATTCTGCTGCTCGTCGGCTCGGATCACGGGCAGGAGACGGTCGGCGAAACGATCCGCCTCGACGCGCTATTGGTCGACGCGGGTTTGAAGGAATCGCTGACCTCCACCGATGTCGCCATCGCGCCGCAGGGTTTCAGCGGCCTCGTCTCGCTCGCCGCCGGGCTCGAAGCGCGCGCCGCCGATATCGCGAAATTCCTGCGCGGCCAGGATTGGATCGGCGACGTGTTCGACGCGGCCGATCTATCCAAGATCGGGCAAGCGCCGACGCATGGGCTCGCCCTCGCCTTCACCTTGCGCGGCGACGGCCGCACCAATGGCTACGGCGTGCCGGGCTATAGCCCGATCGTCATGGCGTCGAGCGACGGCCGCGTCAAAGAAGGTCTCGGCTCGCATGGCGGGCTGGGGCGCTGGGAACAAAGCCCGTTCCTGGTCGCGCAAGGCGGGGCCGTGCCCGCGACCGGCGCGGTCGTGACGGCGCCGACCTGCATCGTCGATATCGCACCGACGATCCTGCGCCATCTCGGCCGCGACGCGGCGGGGATGGACGGAAAAGCGCTCGATTTCGCTTAAGCGTCGATCGTTTCGCGCAGCGCCGATACCGGCGCCGTCGCCGATTTGAACCGCGGCACGGCGTCGAGCAACGTGCGCGTATAGGCGCCGAGCGGGTGGTTCAGCACCTGCGCCGCCGTTCCTTCCTCGATCACGCGCCCGTCTTTCATCACCGCGATCCGGTCGGCCAGCGTTTCGATGGCGCCGATATCGTGGCCAATGAACAGCATCGACAACCCGCGCTTGTCGCGCACCTTGCGCAGCAACGCCAGGATTTGCGCCTGGATCGTCATGTCGAGGGCCGTCACCGGCTCGTCGCAAACCAGGAATTCGGGATCGAGCGCCAGGGCCCGCGCGATCGCCACGCGCTGGCGCTGCCCGCCCGAAAGTTCGTGCGGATAGCGGGCCAAATGCTCGCGCGCCAGCCCCACTTCGCCCAGCAGCGACGCGGCACGCTCGCGCCATTCCGACCGCGCGCCGATGCGATGCAGCGCAAACGGTTCCGACAGCGACGCTTCGATCGTCAGGCGCGGATTGAGACTGCCGGCCGCGTCCTGGAAAACCATCTGCGCCTTGCGCGCGCGTTCGGCGATACGGCCGCGATCCAGCGGATCGAGACCGCAGACGCGGATCGTGCCCGCCGCCGGGCGCAGCAAGCCGATCGCGATGCGGCCCAAGGTCGACTTGCCCGAGCCGGATTCGCCGACCAGCCCCAAACACGAGCCGCGCGGGATTTTGAGCGACACGCCGTCCAGCGCCTTCGCCGGTACGGCCCCGCGCCGGCGCGCCGGGTACGCGAAGTCGAGGCCCCTCGCTTCCATCGCATAGCCCTGCCCCAGCGCGTCCGATCCCGGCAATTTGCCCGAAGGACGCGAGGCGAGCAGCAGGCGCGTATAGTCGTGCGCGGGCGCTTGCAGCACCCGCGCGACCGGTCCGGTTTCGACGATATGCCCGTCGCGCATCACCGCCACGCGATCGGCCACCTCGCCCACGACCGCGAGATCGTGGCTGATGAACAGCATCGCCATGCCGTAACGCGCTTGCGCGGCTTTCAGGACGCGCAACACTTGCGCCTGGACCGAAACGTCGAGCGCTGTCGTCGGCTCGTCGGCGATCAGCAGATCGGGTTCGGCGGCGATGGCGGCGGCGATGCCCGCGCGCTGCAACTGACCGCCGGAAAGCTGATGCGGATAGGCCTGCGCCGCCCCCGCCGGATCGGGCAGGCCGCATTCCTCGAGCAGCGCCACCGCGCGGCGCATCGCGGCTTCCGGCGCCAGGAAACTCGCGCGCGCGATTTGCGCGCCGACGGAAATCAGCGGATCGAAGCTCGCGAACGGGTCCTGGAACACGAAGCCGATGCGCCGCCCGCGCAGCTTCGTCCACGAAGCCTCGTTGGCGATATCGAGCGCGTGTTCGCCGAAGCGCAAACGCCCCGAACCCTGCGCCGCCGCCGGCAACAGCCCCGCAAGCGCCCCGGCGGTCATCGACTTGCCCGACCCGGATTCGCCGACCAAGCCCAGCGTTTCACCCTTGGCGATCGAAAGACCGACGCCATCGACCACGCGGTTTTCGCCGAAAGCGACGGTCAGATCTTCGAGCGACAGCAGAGTCATCGGCGCAGCCTTGGGTCGAGAAGCCGTTGGGCAAGGTCGGTCGCCGCGTTGACCACGACGATCGATACGGCGAAGAGCAGGATCGCCGCCTGGATGACCGGATAGTCGCGGCCTTGGATCGCTTGAAGCGCGAGCGTGCCGAGGCCCGGCAGGCCGAACAGCACTTCCATCGTCAGCGTGCCGCCGATCAGGCCCGCCAGGATCAAACCCGACAGCGCGATGGCGATGGGGGCGGCGTTGGGCAGAAGATGCGCCAGCACGATGCGCGCGGGCGACTCTCCGCGCGCCTTGGCCGCGCGCACGTAAGGGGCCGCACTCGCTTCCTTCAATTCCTCGTGCAGGGGCTTGACGATCTGCCCCGCGATATCGATGCCGATGACCAGGGCGGGCACGAAACCGTTGCCCAGAACCTTCATCCAGCCGAGCCCGATGGCGAAGATCAAAATCGCGGCGAGCCCCACGCAAAATGTCGGGATCGCGATCGACCAGAGATTCACGAAATCGACCAGCCACGCGGCGGGCCCGCGCGGCCAGATCGTCGCCGCCGACGCGATACCGATCCCCAAAAGCAACCCGATCGCCAGCGATTTGGCGGCGAGCGCCAGCGTGGTCGGGATCGCGTATTCGATCATCTGCGCGACCGGCCGTTCGAACCGCAGCGACATGCCAAGATCGCCCTGCGCCATGCGCGAGAGCCACAGCACGAGCTGTTCGGGTACGGGCCGGTCGAGGCCGAGTTCGGCGCGCAGTTCGACGATCTCCGCTTCCGTCATGTCGCCTTCGGTCGACATGACGTCGACGACGTCGCCGGGCACGACGCGGATCAGCAGAAAGACCGCGATCACGATGGCGCAAATCAATCCGATCTGGCGCAGCAGCGGCACGCCCAAAGCGCGGATCACGACGTTGTTCCTTTGCGTAACGGGTCCCAGCGCAAGCGCAGCCTGTCGCCCAGCAGCGCGAAGGCGAGCGTCACCAGCGACAGCGCCAGCACGGGCACCAGCGCCGCAAAGGGTGCGCGTTCGACGTATTTGACCGCGTCGGCGATCATCCGCCCCCAGGTGGGCGTGCCGGGCGCCACGCCGATGCCGAAGAAGCTCAACACCGATTCCGTCGTGATCGCGCGCGGAATGACGATCGCGGCCTGGGTGACGATGGCGCCCAGGATGTTGGGCGCGATGTGCCGGATAAGCGTGGTCAAGGGCGGCGAGCCCATCACCTTCGCGGCCGCGACATAGCCCGCACTGGTTTCGCGCGTCCACGCCGCGCGCGCGACATAGGCGAAGGTCGGCGCGAAGGCGATGCCGATGGCGAGCGTGACCGACGGCACACCCGGCCCCAGCGCCACCAGCAGCGTCATCGCCAGCAGGATCGACGGCATCGCGCGCACCAGATCGAACGCGCCGAAGATCGGCCATTCGGCCCAGCGCCCGGCGGCGACAGCCAGCAGGCCAAGCACCGCGCCGAACGATATAGCGGTCGCGGTCGACGCGAGCGCCACCGTCATGGTGAGGCGCGCGCCCACCGCAAGGCGCGTGAAGATATCGCGGCCGAGATGATCCTGGCCGAGCCAATGCGCGGCACTCGGGCCCGCATGCGATCCGCCGACGCTTTGCGTCATCGGGTCGAGCCCGGTGAGCGTGGGCCCCGTCAATGCCAACAACGCGATCGCGCCGAGAATCGTATAAGCGACGATCTCGGCGCGAAACGCGATCGGCTTCGCAGCGGGCTTAACTGCCGCGAACGAGGCTTGCATAACCCGCCCCGCCATCGACGCGCGCCGAACCCCAGGTGAAGCCGGGGGTCCAGCCGTTCACGTCGCGGCGATTGGCGATCGCTTCGGCCGAATGGCCGATGACGACCGTCCAGTACTTGTCCATCGCGTGGCGCCACGCTTGCAGATAGAACGCGCGGCGCTGGTCGAGATCGACCGCGGCGACGGCCTTCTTGACCAGATCGTCGAAGCCGGCGTCCTGCGGGCTGCCCCACAGCACGGTGTTCGGCCCGTCGGACAGCAAGCGCACATAGCGCAGGAAAATGTCGGCGCGCGGGCCGCTGCCGAACGGCGCCAGATCCCAATCGTATTGGCCCAGGCGCCGCTGCGCGCCGATATCGTCCAGCGCCAGATGTTCGACCTGGAAGCCCAGCTCGCGCATCGTCTGCGCGCAAGCCTGCGAATAGTCGTTCTGCCACGACACGATGCGCAACGGCGTGCGGGCGGGATCCACGCCCTCCGCCTTCAGCATCGCCAAAGCCTTCGCGCGATCGGCCTTGGCGTGTTTGTCGGCCTTATGCAGCGCTTCGTCCCAATAGAAATTGCCCGGCGCCGCCATCTGGTTGGTCGCCACACCCGCCTCGCCCGCCCAGACCTTCAGCAAGGCGGGCTTGTCCATCGCATAGGCGATCGCTTCGCGGACTTTGACGTTGTCGAAGGGGGCGCGGGGCTTGCGGTTGTTGAACGACCAGAAGATCCAGCTCGTGTCCTTCATGAACTGAAGCTCGATATTCGGATCGGCCTTCAGCACCGGAATATGCTCGGCCATCGCGCGCGCGATGTGCAGATCGCCCGCGCGCAGCGCCAGCGTGTAGTCGACAGTGTCGCGCAGATTGAACTCGACCGCCGCGACCTTCGGCAGACCCGGCTGCCAATAGGCGTCGTGCGCCGGCGACAGCAGGCGTTCGTTCGGGACCCACGTGCCGAATTTGAACGGACCCGTGCAGATCGGCGTTTGCACCGTCGCCGCCCAGCCCGGGCTTTCCGGCGCCACGATCCACAATTCCGACAGCACGTTCAGCAACGGACCGTAGGGCTCCTTCATTTCCATCACGAAGGTGCGCGCATCGGGGGCCGCGAAGCCGGAGACGAGCTGCATGGGGGCCGCGAGCCAGCCGCGGCGCAGATCGCGCACGCGCTCGGCATTCGCCTTGACGTCGGCGGCGGTGAGTTCGCGGCCGTTGTGGAATTTGACGCCCTGGCGGATCTTGAACGTGTAGACCTTGCCGTCGGGGCTGATCGTCCAGGATTCGGCCAGATAGGGAATCGCCTTGCCGTCGTCCGCGATGCTGGTCAGCGCTTCGGCATAGACCTGCTGAACCGAGATCGAGCCGGTATGGCGATGCGGATCCGACGTATCGAGCCCGAGCAGCGCGATCTTCAGCGTGCCGGTCCGGGCGGTTTGTGCCTGCGCGACGCGCGGAGCGGCACCCGGCACGTGGTCGAGCAGACCGGCGGCGGCGAGTGCTGCGGCACCTCCGAAGAACGTACGGCGTCCGAGATCCAGGGTCATGGCGGCGGTCTCCATAGAGCGAATGACCGTGACGCTATGCTCCAGCGATGACGGAAAGATCGCGGCCGGGTGACATACCGATTGGATTTATGTGCCGTTTGTATGACGGATTGCCGCCGAATCCGGATCGACTGGCTTGGATTTTGCTGCGAAATCGGCGTATTTTGAGGACACCCCCATGCCCGCCGGAAACGCCACGTATTTGATCGCTGACGACCATGCCGTGTTCCGGCAGGGTTTGCGCGCCGTGCTGCTGAAACACGCGCCCGAGGCGACGATTTTGGAGGCCGCCTGCTTCGCCGATGCGGTCGACGGGCAAGACGCGGGTGCCGCCCCCGACCTTATCATCGCCGATCTGCGCATGCCCGATTGCGACGGGTTCGTGGGCTTGCGCAATCTGCGCCAGCGTTATGCGGCCACGCCCATTCTGGCGCTGTCGGCGTCGGAGGAAAGCGAAGACGTCTATCAGGCGCTGGAAGCGGGCGCTTCGGGCTATCTCAGCAAATCCGCCTCGGCCACGAAGCTGCTGGAAGTCGCCGAATTGATGATGGTCGGCGGCGTTTACGTGCCGCGCGAGTTGGTCGCCGCGAACGAGGCGGCCGGCAACGCCAAGAAGCTGCCGCATCTGACCGCACGCCAGCGCGAAGTGCTGATGCTCGTCGTCACCGGCAGTTCGAACAAGGAAATCGGGCGCAAGCTCGGCTTGAGCCCCGGCACGATCAAAGCGCATCTCAGCGCCATCATGCGCCAATTCGGCGTCAACAACCGCGTGCGCCTGCTGCTGGAATTGCGCAATCAAGGCTTCGACGCGCGCGACTACGCGCCGAGTTCGGCAACCAGCAAAGCGTAAAGCACGGCGGGCATCGCCGGCTTCTGCAAAATCCGCCGCTTGCGCCGATTGAGTTCGGCGAGACCTTTCAGATCGTAATCGCCGGTCAGCATGATACCCGGCAGATCGCGCCCGAATTCGCGTTCCAAACGCTCGGCGGCCTGAAACCCGTCTTTGCCGCCGGATAAATGCCGGTCGAGGATCAGAAGATCGGGGCAACGCCCGCCGAGCTTGGCGAGCAGCGCGTCGTCGTCTTCGGCCGCGATCGCTTCGGCGCCCCAGCTCTCCAGCAGCCTTGCCAAAGCGACCGAAACGGTCGCGTCGTTTTCGATGACCGCGACCAGCTTGCCGATCAGTCGCGACGGCGCGTCGTTGCGCGGGGCTTCGGCTTCCGCCGCCGGAACGGCCTCGCCCTCCACGATCGGCATTTGGATCGAGAACACGCTGCCCTCGCCCGGCCACGAGCGCACGGCCAAGCGATGGTCGAGCACGGCGGCCAAACGCTGCGCGATCGATAGTCCCAAGCCCAGCCCCGTCGCGGTCTTGGCGCCGGGGGCGGCGGGCACACGATAGAATTCCCAGAAGATGCGCTCGTGCTCGGCCGCATCGATGCCGGGACCCGTATCCCACACTTCGACGATCGCCTTGTCGCCCAAGCGCCGGCAGCCGACCAGCACGCGCCCGCCCGGCGCGTATTTGACCGCGTTGGACAGAAGATTGCGCAGAATGCGGCCCAGCATGTTGCGGTCGCTGCGCACGCGCAGACGCGTGTTCACCCAGCGCAAACGCACGCGCTTGCTTTGCGCTTCCGCCGCGAACGCGCCGCAAGCCTGCGCGATCAACGCGCCGATATCGACGGGGCCGATCGACGGTTTGGTGGCCCCCGCATCCAGCCGCCCGAATTCGAGCAGCGTGTCGAGCAATTCGAGGCTGACGCTGAGCGCCCCGTCGATCGCGCCCAGCACGTCGAATTCGCGCGCCGAGCGTTGTTCGCGCGGCAGGGCGCCCAGCAGCAACGCCGTCGCCTGCAAAGGCTGGCGCAAATCGTGGCTGGCGGTCGCCAGGAACCGGATCGCGGCGGCGGCGGTGAATTCCGCGCGCTCCAAAGCGCGGGCAAGTTCGTCGGTGCGCTGGCGCACCAAACCTTCCAGGCGCCGCGCTTCCTGCGATTGCTCGTCGAGATCGGTCATCATGCCGACGATCTGCAACGGCTCGCCGTCGGGCCTGCGCGTCAGCACGCCGCGCGTCAGGGTATTGCGCCACGATCCGTCCTTGTGGCGCATGCGCAGTTTCAGGCGATAGATCGGCGTCTTGCCGCGCCGATAATCGCTATAGGCCTTATCGACCAGATCCTTTTCGTCGGGATGGACGCGGTCGAAGAACGACGCATAGACCGGCGCCAATTCGCCTTGCGCGTAGCCCAGCATCTCCAGCCATTTGGGCGAGTAATACGCGGCATTGGTGCGGATATCGGTCGCCCAGATTCCGTCATTCGTCTCGCGCGCGATCAGCGCAAGCAGCGAACGGCCGGTTTCGGAATCGCTATCCCAGGGCGCCTGCACGTCTCCGCCTCCGGCCGCAAGCACTAGCATCGGCGCGCGCGCAAGGCGACAGGCTTAGAGATCGACCGCATAGGCCGCGATGGCTTTAAGGTCGATCTCGATGCCGAGCCCCGGTCCCGTCGGGACGGGCATCTCGCCCTGCTTGTCGGGATGCACGAGCGACGTGAAACCTTCGCGGAAGGCCGACGCGCCCAGATCGTATTCGATCAGCACCGGAAACGCGGCGTGATCGGTATGCGGCCATTCGGGCAGGCTGGCGGTGTAATGCAACGCCGCCGCGAGCGCCACGCTGCCGCCCCACACGCTGGGGGAAATGCGCAGATTGTTGTACTGCGCGAGCGTCGCGATCGCCTTGGCTTGGCCCAATCCGCCGCCGACAATCATCGACGGCTGGAGGATATCCACACCGCGCACGTCCAGCAGCCGCTTGAAATCATGCGCGGTATAAAGCGCCTCGCCCGTCGCGATCGGCATGGGGGCGCGCGCGCGCAACTCACCATAGCCGCGCTCGTCGGTCGTGGGCAGCGGTTCTTCGTACCAATAGATATCGTGATCGGCGATCGCGCGCATGCTGAGCAACGCCGTATCGACCGTGTAGTTGCAATTGGCATCGACCATCAGCAGCGCGTCCGGCCCCAGGATGCGCCGCGCGAGTTCGACGCGCGCCAGATCGTCCTTCGGCCCCGCGCCCAGCTTGATCTTGACCGCCGGGAAGCGTTCGGCGGCGACTTCCAGCTGGCGGGCGTAATCCTTCATCCCGCCTTCGCTGAAATAGGCGGTGGTCGCGTAGCATTTCACGCGGTCGACCGATTTGCCGCCGAGCAGATTGTGAACGGGCTGCTTCAGCAATTTGCCCAGCGCGTCGAGGCTGGCGATGCTGATGCCGGTCATGCAGGGCGTGAGCAAACCCTGGATGCCGAAATGATAGAGCTTCTGCGCGGTCTGTACAGCGACGATCTCGAAATCGAAGGCGCTTTTGCCGACGAAGAACGGCTTCACCAGCGCCATTTGCTGGGCGAGCTGGCGCACCGGGCCGCCGATTTCGCCGTAGCCGATCGCGCCGTCTTCCAGCGTCACCTCGACCAGCGAGCAATTGCGCCGCGAAACGAGCCCGCGCGCGGTGCCATAGGCGCCGCCTTTGGGCACGTCGAATTGATGGCCGAGCAGACGGATATCGCGGATCTTGGACATGTCAGAACATCGCCTTGCTCGCGAAGCGCGAGCGGATATGGTGAGCGTAGACCGCGAATTTCTCGTCCGCCACCACATCCATGCGGCGCGGGCGCGGCAGGTCGATCTCGACGATCTCGTCGATGCGCCCCGGCCGTTCGGTCATGATCAGCACGCGATCCGACAGGAACACGGCTTCGGGGATCGAGTGCGTGATCAGCAGCACGGTCTTGCGCCGTTCCATCCAAATGCGCTGCAACTCGACGTTCATATGCTCGCGCGTCAGCGCGTCCAGCGCGCCGAAAGGCTCGTCCATCAGCAGGATCGCGGGATCGCGGATCAACGCGCGGCAGATCGCCACGCGCTGCTGCATGCCGCCCGACAACTCGAACGGATAACGCGCTTCGAAACCCTTCAGGCCGACGAGGTCGAGCAGCTTCATCGCCGAATCGCGATCGGCATCGCCGCGCTTTCCGGCCACGTCCACCGGCAGCAGCACGTTGTCGAGGATCGTGCGCCAGGGCAGCAATACGGGCGACTGGAACACGATGCCGACCTTGTCGGACGGGCCGTCATGCGCTTCGCCGTCGATGGCAATCTCGCCTTCGGTCTTGTGCGTGATGCCGGCGAGGATTTTCAGCATCGTGCTTTTGCCGCAGCCCGACGGGCCGACGACCGACAGGAATTCGCCGGGGGCGATATCGAAACTGATGTCGTTGAGCGCGCGGATCGGCCCGGCCGCCCCCGCATAGGCCTTGCCGAGATTTTGGATCGAAATCGCGTTGTTCGCCGACACGTCAGACTCCCGTCGGCCGGTCGCCGCCGGTCCGCGTCCAGAAAACGAAATGGCGATGCGCCGCCACGATCAAGGCGTGCAGGATCATGCCCATCGCGGCGAGAATGATCAGGATGGCGAACACGAACGCGTTTTTGAGATCGGCTTGATAGACGAGCAGCATGTAGCCAAGCCCGCCATCCGCGCCGACGAACTCGCCGACCACGGCGCCGATCACGGCCATCACCGCGCCGATCTCGAGCCCCGCAAAGATAAACGGCAAGGCCGAGGGCAGGCGCACTTGCATGAAGGTCTGCCAGCGCGTGGCGTTGAGCGCGATCATCAATTCGATGCGCTCGCGCTCCACCGTTTTCACGCCGACCACGGTGTTCACCAGGATCGGGAAGAACGAGATGATCGCCGTCATCAACACTTTCGACGACAGGCCGAAACCGAACCAGATAACCAGAAGCGGCGCGAGTGCGACTTTCGGCACCGCCTGGAAGCAGACGATATAGGGATAGATCACGCGATCGACGATGCGGAATTGCGCGACCGCGCAACCCAGCGCCAAAGCCGCGACGGCCCCGATCAGGTAGCCGGCGACGACTTCGAACAGCGTGACGCCGATATGCGGCAGCAGAAAGCCGGAGACCAGCGACAGGCGCAATGCTTCGAACACGACGCTGGGGGCCGGCACGATCAGCTCGGGCACTTTCAAAACCCGGATGCCGATTTCCCACAGCAGCAGGAACAACACGAGCATGGCCCCGGAAAGGACGACGTCCTTCCGGGTCCAGCGCTCGTCGCCGAAACTATCGGCGTCCCAGTTCCGCTTCTTGCGCTTCGCCGTCACGGCTTATAGGCCTTGGCCTGGTTCTGCACGGCGGCGGCATCGAACTGGTTGTAAGCGGCGACGTGATCGTTGGCGAAAATGTCGCCGCCCGGCAGCACGGTTTGACGCGCGCCGTTTTCGACCAGATAGGTCTGCAACACTTCGATGCCCTGCGGGTTCGTCCAGCCCCAGCGCTTGTCGGGGCGATCGGCGACGGCCATGTCGCGCACGCCCACTTCCAGCACGTGCTTGGCGTCGGCGAAGGCTTTGTCCGACATCGGCATCGGCTTGGCCTGCGGATAGGCGACCCAATAGGCTTCGACCGCGGCGTTGGGATTCGCCATCGCGAACACGCCCGCCTTGGCGAAGACGCGGCCCATCTTCGCGACGAGGTCGGGCTTGGTGGCGAGCGCTTCTTCCGTCGTCGCCAGGATATAGCCGGGTGCGGCCGACAGGCGGCTCGACGTGAAGATGCGCAGCTTGGCGCCCTGGTTTTCATAAACCGCGAACGCGCCGGCCCACAACGCGATCGCCGAGACCGTGCCCGAATTCAGCGCCTGCAGGCCGGGAGCACCCGCCCCCGTCGGCACCATCTTGACGTCGGTGTCCGCGTTGAGGCCCGCTTCGCGCAGCACCGCCTTCAGGAACGGCACGCCGCCGCTTTGCAAAGAGAACACGCCGATCTGCGTGCCCTTCATATCGGCGACGGTCTTGATCGGGCCGTCTGCCAAGGCGGCGATCTGCGCCGAATATTTCGTGACCATCGAATAGACGATCTTCGCCTTCACGCCCTGGTCGCGCGCGTTGATGATCGTTTCCGGGTTCACGGTGATGAAATCGGCGCGACCGGCAGCGAGCAATTGCAACGCCTGCTGCGAACCCGCCGTGGTCTGGACGGTGACGTCCAGACCTTCTTCCTTCGCCCAGCCGAGCGTGCGCGGCAGGTAGAGGCCGGGATGTGTGATCTCGACCTGGTTGCTGCCATGCGCGATGGTGACGGCGGTTTGCGCCGACGCCGCGACCGACATCGTCATCAACGCCGCAGCCGCGATGACGGAATTCAGAACCCGCGCCATGCCTCAACTCCTTTTGATTTTGATCCGAAGGGGAATACGCCCTTGGATGTGCAATTTATGCGCCTACAATAGGGGGCGCGCGCCGGTTTCCGGCAGGAAAATCGCTACCTTAGGCCACAGGTTTAAGCGACTCGCCGGGCCGCCAATCCGGCCGCTCCCAGCCCAGCATTTTGCCGGGGTTGAGCAGCCCCTGGGGATCGGCAAGGCGCTTGAAATCGAGCTGCCCGGAATCGACCTTTTTCATCCCGCCTTCCTCGATCGTGAAGGCATGCGGATCGAAAACCGGGCAATCGGCCGCTTCGAGCGCATCCATGATCGCCTGCAGGCGTTCGGCTGTGGAGAACCGCACAAGTTGCAGCCCGAAACAGGCAAGCTGCCCGTCGACTTTGACGAATTCCAGATGCATCGGGGTTTCGTCGCCGAATTCGCGCCAGCTGCGCTCGATTTTGGCGAGGTATTCGGGGCCGCTATAAAGCACCTGAAGATAGGTGAAGCTTTTGTCCTTCTTCAGCGCGTGCAGCGTGGTGTGGTTCCACGAATATTCGTAGATCGGCTTGCGCGAACCATCGGCGGGCGCCTCGCCCAGCACATGCACCTTGCCGCCTTCGGCATCGGCCAAATCGCGCAGCGCGTCGAGCCCGTTCGCCGCCACCATCGCCAGTACCGCATGATGCCCGTCGGGCAGCAACGCGCCGAGCGAACCGAAACATTGCTGCGGAATGGGTGCGGCGATGACTGCGCACAGGCGCTTATCGATCCCCGGCTGGTCGCCGAAGGCTTTGCCGAAGCGTACCGCCGCCATGAAATCGGGGAAGCCGATCAGCACGTCTTGCCACGCGACGGCCGGCGCCAGCGGAATCTCCAGCTCGGTGATGACGCCGTTGGTGCCGTAAGCGTGATTGACGCTTTGGATATCCTTGCCGCGCAATTCGATCACGCGCGGGCTTGCCTCCATCGTCACGACGCGCAAGGCCAGGATGTTGCCGGGATCGGCGAGATTGCCCCACGCGACCGCACCGATGCCCGTCGATCCGCCGCCGATATAACCGCCCAGCGTCGAGGTGCGCACGGTCGACGGAAACAAGCGCAGCTCGTGCCCGATCTCGCGTTTGCAGGCGCGGTCGAGATCGAGGAGGCGAATCCCGGCTTGCGCGCGCACCCGGCCCGGGGACATCGATACGATCCCGGCCATCGCGGTCATGTCGAGCACCACGCCGCCGTTCAGCGGCATCGCCTGACCGTAATTGCCCGTCCCCGCACCACGTACGGTGACCGGCACGCGGCGACGATGACATTCGGCCAGAACAAGGATCACTTCGGCTTCGTCGCGCGGGGTCGCGATCAGATCGGCGCGGGCGTGGTCCAGCTTCGCGCGCAGGATCGGGCTGTACCAAAAATAGTCACGACTCTTCTGCCGGAGCAGGGCGGGATCGTCGCCGATCGCGATTCCGTCGAGCGCTTGCGCCAATCCATCCATCGATTCCGCTCCTTGCCGTAAACGCGCGACGTTAAGGAATCGCGGTGTCCGGGCCTATCCGCCCGAATGCCGATCCGGCCTAAACGTTTGGCGGAGGCCGCGAAACGCCGCGCGGCGCCGAAAGCGGGTTTTGCGGCGCTCGCTGCCGTTGCCGTTTCGGCAACGACCCGTCGTTTTTTATGATCTTTGGTGGACACCGAATTGGCGCAATAGTTGCTCTATTCCGACCGTCCAAAAAAGACGGCGGGACGGCCCGCAGGGACCCAATGATCAAATCCATGAACGGAGGCACCAAGATGTCGAATAGCGGCGGAATGCGGATGACGCGGCGCAGCGCGCTGGCGATGGGCGGTGCGGCTTTGGCGGCGGGCAGCGGTCTCGTCTCGGTCGAAGCCGGCGCCCAATCGAAGGCGGTCGTCAATCTCCAGCTCGGCTGGCTGTTGTCGGGCAATCAGCTCGGCGAAGTCGCGGCCAAGCATATGGGGTTCTACGACGCGGAAGGCATCGATATGCGCTTCCAAGCGGGCGGCCCGAATATCGACGGCGTGGCCGTCGTCGCCTCCGGCCGCTTCGAAGTCGGTCAGGTTTCGTCCAGCCCCTCGCTGATGCTCGCCGCCTCGCAGGATCTGCCGATCAAGTGCTTCGCCGTCGGCGCCCAGCAACATCCCTATTGCTTCTTCTCGCTGAAGAAGAAGGCGGTCGAAAAGCCCGCCGATCTGGTCGGCAAGAAGGTCGGCATTCAGGCGACCGGCGTCATTCTTCTGCGCGCGCTGCTCGCGAAGAACAACATTCCCGAAAGTGCGGTCCAGATCGTCACGATCGGTGCGGACATGGCGCCGCTGCTGACGGGCCAGGTCGATGTCGTCACCGGGTGGCTCACGAACACCACCGCGCTGAAGGTGCTGGGCAGCGAGCGCGTCGATCTGCGCTTGTGGGATACGGGCGTGCGCCTCTACGCCCTGCCCTATTACGCGACGACCAAGACGCTGCAGACCAATGCCGACGCGCTCGCCCGTTTCGTGCGCGCCACCGGCAAGGGCTGGGAATATGCCCATGCCAACCCCGAGAAGGCGGTCGATTTCCTGGTCAAGGAATTCCCGAACCTCAATCGCGCGGACGAAATCGAAGCGGCCGCGGTTATGCTGAAATACGCGTTCAGCGAGAACACGAAGACCAATGGCTGGGGGGCGATGGACCCGCAGGTGTGGAAGGAACAGATCGACCTCTACGCCCAGCTCGGCCAGTTCTCCAAACGCGTTCCGGCACTCGACGAGGTGATGACCCTCGACGTGCTGAACGCCACCGGCAACGCGCGTCCGCGTCTGGGCTGACGTGAACGCCCAGACGATCGCGCCCGCCGTCGCTTGCCGTGCGCTCTCGGTCCGTTTCGTGACCGAGCGGCGCACGGTAACCGCGCTCGAAAACGTCTCGTTCGACATTCCGAAAGGCGCCTTCCTGTCGCTGCTCGGACCGTCGGGTTGCGGCAAGTCCACGCTGCTGCGGGTCGTCGCCGATCTCGTCAACGCATCGGAAGGTGCGTGCGACGTGCTCGGCGGCAGCCCCGAACAAGCGCGGCGCGAGCGTAAGCTCGGCTTCGTCTTCCAGGACGCGGCGCTGCTGCCCTGGCGCACGGCGATCCAGAACGTCGAATTGCCGCTGGAAGTCGGCGGCGGCATCAAGCGCGGCTCGTCGCCGACCCCGCGCGAATTGCTGCGGCTCGTCGGCCTCGAAGGCTGGGAGAATTCCTTCCCGCACGAGCTTTCGGGCGGCATGCGCCAGCGCGTGTCGATCGCACGCGCGCTTTTGGGCTCGCCCCAGATCCTGCTGATGGACGAACCGTTCGGGGCACTCGACGAAATCACGCGCGATCGTTTGAACGAAGAACTCCTGCGCATCTGGCAGGAGACCAAGACCACGATCCTGTTCGTCACCCATTCGATCTACGAAGCCGCGTTCCTGGGCCAGAAGGTTCTGGTTCTCGCCGCCAATCCCGGCCGCGTGCGCGAAATGGTCGATATCGACCTGCCCGCCGACCGCAATCTCGCGATGCGCGACAGCGAGGCTTTCGTGCGTATCGCCGCCCATCTTCGCGCGCTGCTGGGGAGCTGCTGATATGGCCGACGGGACAACCCCCAACGCCGGTGTCGCCGCCGCCGAGGCTGCCTTCCGCGCCGCCCAAAAGCGCAAGATGTGGCGCCGCCGCTTGCTGCCGCTCGCGGGCGTGTCCGCCTTTCTGCTGAGCTGGGCCTTCCTTGTCGAAGTGCTGCAAGTGCCGCCCTTCGTGGCGCCCTCGCCCATGGCAGTGATCGCCACGCTGATCGCCAAATTCGACATGCTGATGCGCAATCTTGCGGTCACCGCGATGGAAGCGCTGGCGGGATTTGCGCTCGGCAATCTCGCGGCCATCGCCATCGCCACGGTGTTCGTCCACAAGAAATCGGCGGAGGAAGCCTTCTTCCCCGTCGTCGTGCTGATCAACACCGTGCCCGTCGTCGCCAAGGCGCCGATCCTGGTGCTGTTGCTGGGCAACGGCATGGAACCGAAGATCGCGATCGCCGCGCTGATCTGCTTCTTCCCCACGCTGGTCAACATGGTGCGCGGGCTCGAATCCGTGAACCCGCAAGCGATGGAATTGATGCGCGTGTTGTCGGCCAGCCCGCGCGAGATCTTCTTCAAACTGCGCGTCCAGAACTCGCTGCCCTATCTCTTCTCCGCCCTCAAAATCGCCGCGTCGACCGCCGTGATCGGCGCCATCGTCGGCGAATGGATCGGGTCGACCGTGGGCATCGGCGCGCTGATCATCCAAGCGACCTATAATTTCGACACGGCGCTGCTTTACGCGACCGTCGTCGTCGGGTCGTGCTTCTCGGTCCTGTTCTTCTTCGCGATTTCGCTGCTCGAAAGAATGGTCGTGCGCTGGCAAGCGCCGGTCGTCGCCTAAGGGAGGTTGCCCATGTCCACCGATCGCATCGCCGAACAAGGCGGCAGCGTGCCCGTTGCGGCGCGCGCGGACGTCGTCGTTGTCGGCGGCGGCCCGGCCGGTTTCTCGGCCGCGGTTTCCGCCGCGCGCATGGGGGCGAAGACCGTGCTGCTCGAACGCTACCCTTATCTCGGCGGGTTGGCGGCGGGCGGCATGGTCCTCGTCCTCGACGACATGACCAACGGGCAGGAGATCACCGTCACCGGCACCTGCATGGAAATGATCGACCGCATGGCCAAGCGCGGCCACGCGATCTATCCGCCCGAGGAAGACCGCGTGGCGAGCTGGGAAGCGTGGCGCAAATGGTCGCGCTGGGGCGCGCAGGATTTCCGCGCCCAATCGAAGCCGCAGCCGATCGTCTTCGCCGCCGCTTTCGATCCCGACGGCTGGAAGCGCGCGTCCAACGAGATGGTCGCCGAGGCCAAGATCGACGTGCGCCTGCATTCCTGGTTCTCGCGCGCCATCGTCGAGGACGGCCGCGCCAAGGGCGTGGTCTGCGAAACCAAATCGGGCCGCGAAGCGATCCTGGGCGACGTCGTCATCGACGCGACCGGCGATCTCGACGTCGCGGCATCGGCCGGTGCGCCCTTCACCAAGGGCAACTACATCGTCACGACCGTGTTCCGCCTGGGTGGCGTGGACACGGTCGAGGCCGAGCGCTTCCAATACGAGGAGCCCGAGGTCTTCGCCAAGATCGACCGCCAGGCCAAGCGCGTGATGGGCGGCAGCTGGGATTATTGGTGGCTGAAAACGCCGCTGCCCGGCATCGTCTGGTGCAACTGCCCGCATATGCCGGGCTTCGACGCGCTGTCGGTCGTCGACCAGACGCGCGCCGATTTTGAAGGCCGCAACCGCATCTACGCGCTGGTCGATTTCGTGCGCGCCAATATGCCGGGCTTCGCCAATTGCTTCGTCGTCGACGTCGCCCCGCAGTTGGGCGTGCGCACGACGCGTCTGCTCGACGGCGAATACGTCGTGACGAAGGAAGACGTAATGGATCGCGTCCATTTCGCCGACACGGTCGCGCGCGGGCGCGATTACTACACGCCCTATCGCTCCATGCTGCCCAAGGGCATCGACGGTTTGATCGTCGCGGGCCGCCATTATTCGGCGACCGAAGCCGCACAGAAGCTGTCGCGCGAAATCCCGCCTTGCATGTCGATGGGCCAAGCGGCGGGCGTGGCCGCCGCGTTGTCGCTCGATCGCGGCGTCGCCTTGCGCGATGTCTCGCCCGCCGAAATCTGCCGCGCGGTGCGTGCCCAAGGCGGCGATCCCGGCGACAAGCCGTCGGCCAACGCCCGTATTTTGGAGGTCCAGTCTTGAGCCCGAATACCCCCCTGCCGCTCGACGGCATCCGCGTCATCGACTTCACCCAGGTGATGATGGGTCCGTGCGCCACGCAGATGCTGGGCGATTACGGCGCGGACGTGATCAAGATCGAACGTCCGGGTGCGGGCGATCTGTCGCGCACCGCCTTCCCGAACGATCCCGCCGGCTTGCAAGGCCCGGTGTTCTGCTCGCTCAACCGCAACAAGCGGTCGATCGCGCTCGATCTGCGCAAACCGGAAATGCGCGAGGTCGTGCTGCGCTTGATCGACGGCGCGGACGTCGTCGCCAACAACTTCCGCGCGGGCGTGATGGAGCGCATGGGCTTCGGCTATGAGGATCTCGCCAAGCGCAATCCGCGGCTGATCTACGCCGTGGGGACGGGCTACGGCCTGACCGGGCCTTACGCGCATAAAGGCGGCCAGGACGTGCTGGCCCAGGCGATGAGCGGCACGATGATGCGCCGCTCCGACGAATCGCTGCCGCTGTCGATCTACCCGACGACCTTCGCCGATTATTCGGCCGGCATGCATATGGTCCAGGGCGTGCTGCTGGCGTTGCTGCAGCGTGCACGCACCGGGCGCGGCCAGCTCGTCTCGGTCTCGCTGCTCGATTCGATGATCGCGGCGCAGATGCAGGAAGCGACGGCGCATATGATGCGCGGGCGCGAGGTGAATTGGGGCGCCATGCCGCTGTCGGGCGTGTTCCCCACGACCGATGGTGCCGTCGTGCTGGTCGGCGCGTTCAAGGCCGACCCGCTGCGGGACATCGCCAACGCGCTGGAAATTCCCGAACTCGCCGACGATCCGCGCTTCGCCACGCACGAATTGCGCGTCGCCAACAAGCCCGCGCTGCACGACATATTCCGCAAGCGCTTTGCGAGCTACACGACCGCGCGTTTGCTGGAACGCCTGGAGGAGCAGGATCTGCTCTGCGCGCCGGTTCGCACGCTGGCGACGGCGCTGGCCGACGAGCAGACCGCGATCAACGGCATGGTGCTGGAAGCGCAAGGCCCGACCGAAAAGATGCGCGTCGTCGGCTCGCCGGTTCATTTGTCGGAAGCGCCGGTCACGATCCGCATCGTGCCGCCGGGCTTGGGCGAACATACCGACGAAGTTCTCGCCGCGTTGAAGGCGGAGGCCATCTGATGCCGATCCGCTTCGACCTCGTCGATCACGTCGCGCGCGTCACGATCGACCGGCCGGAAGTTCTCAACGCCATCGACGCGGCCGCCGAGGCCGAGTTGCAGGCGATCTGGGCGCGGATCGAAGCGGATCGCGACGTACGCTGCGTGGTGTTGACGGGAGCGGGCGACCGCGCCTTCAGTGCGGGCGCCGACATGAAAGGCAATTCCGGCAAATCGGGCCTGGAATATTGGGCCCAGGAACGGCCTGGCGGCTTCGGCGGCATCGCGTTGCGCCAAACGCTGGACGTGCCGGTCATCGCGCGCGTCAACGGGCACGCCTTGGGCGGCGGATTCGAAATGGTGCTCGGCTGCGACATCGTGGTCGCGGCCGCCGAAGCGAGTTTCGGCCTGCCTGAAGCGCGCGTCGGGCGTTTGCCGCTCGACGGCGGTATGACGCTGCTGCAACGCCAAATCCCGTTCCGCCAAGCGATGGGCGTGCTGCTGACGGGACGGCGCATCCAAGCCGCCGAAGCCTTGACCATGGGCATCGTCAACGAGGTCGTGCCACGTGCCGAACTCGACGCGGCGGTCGATCGCTGGATCGCGGAGATTCTGGTTTGCGCGCCGTTGTCCGTGCGCGCGATCAAGCAGACCGTGCGGCGGGCCGCGCATTTGACGGCCATCGAAGCGCAGGCGCTGCGCCTGCCGGCCGTCGTCGAGGCGTTGACATCCCAGGATAGCGAAGAAGGTGTCGCCGCCTTCCGCGAAAAGCGCAAACCGGTCTGGAAAGGCCGCTGATGCCGTTCGTCATCGCCTCGCCCTGCATCGACGTGAAGGACAAGGCCTGTTTGAAGGTCTGTCCGGTCGATTGCATCTACGAAGGCGGACGCACGCTTTATATCCACCCGACCGAATGCATCGATTGCGGCTTGTGCGAGACCGTGTGCCCGGCCGACGCGATCCATGCCGACGACGCGCTGCCGGAGACCGAAAAGCAGTTTCTGGCGATCAATGCCGAGTTCTTCGGCAAGGAAGTCACCGGCTGGGGCTCGCCCGGCGGGGCCGACGCCAAGCACACGACCGAGCGCGATCATCCGCTGGTCGCGGCGTGGCCGCGCCGCTAACATCGCGCGATGCATGCGGCCGTCCTTCGATATTTCCGTGAAATCGCGCGCCACGGCTCGATCCGCCGGGCGGCGAGCGCGTTGCATGTGGCCCCCAGCGCCGTCGATCGCCAGCTTCTGAAGCTCGAAGCCGAACTCGGCGTACCGGTCTTCGACCGCTTGCCCGGCCGTATGCGGTTGAACCGTGCGGGCGAAATCCTGCTGCAGCACGTCTCGGGCACGCTCGCCGATTTCGACCGCGTGCGCGCGGAGATCGACGACCTCAGCGGCGTGAAAACCGGCCATGTGACGATCGCGGCGGTCGACTCGCTGCTGGTCGAATTCCTGCCGCAGGCTTTGGGCCGCTTCCGCGCCGATTTCCCGGCGGTCAATTTCACCATGCTGGCGGTCGAGCCCGCGCGCATCCCCGGCGACGTCGCCGCCGGCCGTGCCGATTTGGGTCTCACCTTCGTGTCCGACCCGCCGGCGGGTACCAAATTCGTCGCGTCCTTCGCCGCCCCCATCGGCGTCATCATGGCGGCGGCGCATCCGCTCGCGCGCAAACGCGCGGTGCGTTTCGAGGAGGCGCGCGCCTTCCCCTTCCTCGGCCAGCAAGGCCCGCTGCCGAAAAGTGCCGATATCGATCCGAATTTCGCGGCGTTCCGCGACGGGCTCGATCCCACGTTGATCTCCAACGCGATCCCCGTGTTCAAACACGTGATTCGCGAAGGCTGGGGCATCGCCTTCTTCACGCGCTTCGGGTTCTTGCGCGAAATCGCCGACGGCGAGCTGGCGTGGCGGCCCTTCGCGTCGCGGCGGATCAACACGCTGAAACTCGGCCTGATCGTGCCCGAAGCGCGCAAACTGCCCTCGGTCGCGCAAACGCTGGCCGAGCGCTTGATCGACGAGCTCAAGCGCCTGGAAAGCACGCCATGAGCCTGTGCATCGCTAACGCCGATATCCTGACCGATGCGAAGGCCAAATTCCGGCGCGGCGCCGTTTTGATCGAGAAGGGCCGCATCGCCGCGATCGGTTATGGCGACGACGCGCAAGCATTGAAGACGCGCGCGGCATCGACGATGGATGCGAACGGCCGCGCGCTCATCCCCGGCTTCGTCAACGCGCATCACCATTCTTACGCGAACGCGCTGCGCGGCACGGAAAACGCGCTGCCGCTGGAACTCTGGGCGCTTTACACCGTCGCCTATGGCCGCAATATCGACGAGAAGCTGCTGCGCCTCGCGATCCTGACCGGGGCCGCCGAAATGCTTCGCAATGGCGTGACCGGCGTGATCGATCATTCGCCGCCGGTGCGCCGCGCGGCCGCGTCGTTCGCCGCCCATGTCGAAAGCGGCCTGCGCGTGGCCTTCGCGCCGTTTTTCCACGATACGCATGACCACGATCTGCTGGGCTTCGACATGCCGGTCGCGTTGCGCGCGGGCGTCGAGGGGCTCGGCTTTCCGCCCGCCGATTTGGTCGCCGATATTTTCGCGCAACTCGCCGCCGCCGACGGCGGGGCCCGCGTGCGCATATTGCTTGGCCCCAACGCGCCGCAGCGTTGTTCGCCCGGTCTGCTCGATCTGTGGGCGCGCTTACGCGACCAACACGGCTTCGGCAGCCATACGCATTTGCTGGAGACGCGCGCGCAAGCAATCGCCTGCGCGCGGCATTGGCCGGACGGTATCGTCGCGGAGATGGATCGGCGCGGGTTGCTCGACGAACGCCTCGCCGTCGCGCATGGCGTGTGGCTCACACCGAAAGAGCGCGATCTGCTCGCCGCGCGCGGCGTCACCGTCGTCCATAACCCCGCCAGCAATCTGATGCTGGGCTCGGGCATTCTGCCCGCCGCGGATCTGCGCCAACGCGGCGTGCGGATGGCGCTGGGCAGCGATTCCGCCAATACCGGCGGCTCGGCCGATCCGTTCGAATTGATGCGGCTTGCGACCATGATCGGCCGCGTGGGCAGCGATTGGGAGTCGTGGCTCGGCGCAGAAACCGCTTTCGCGATGGCGACCGAAGGCGGCGCAGCCGCGATGGGGATCGGCGACGAAATCGGCCGGATCGAAACGGGGCGCCTCGCCGATCTCCTCCTGGTCGATATGGCGGGTGCCGCCTCGACCGAAGCGCCCAGCATCGAAACGTTGGTCCGGCATTGCGGGCCCGCCGCCGTGTGCGCGACGATGGTCGGCGGCGCTTGGGTCTATCGCGACGGCAAGGTGCTGGCCTTCGACGAACACGCCATCCGCGGCGAATTGGCCGATGCGGCCGCCGAGTTCCGCGAACGCTGTGCCGCCGAACTTTCCATCGCGCGCGAAGCGCATCGCGTTTTCGATCCGCAATTGCGCGCGTTGTTGGGCGCTTAATTTCCGGCGGGCAGGATCAGCGTCGCGCGCAAGCCGGGTGCCGCGTCGTCCAATTCCAAGCGCCCGCCGTAAAGCGCCGCCGTTTCCGCGACGATGGCGAGGCCGAAGCCATGGCCGGGCTTGCTTTCGTCGAGCCGCCCGCCGCGCGTCAACGCGAGCGCCCGGCTTTCGGCGGGCATACCCGGCCCATCATCCTGCACGATCAAGCGAAGTTCGCCGCCCGCCGCCACAGCCGTCACCTGCACCTTCGCGCGCGCCCATTTGCAAGCGTTGTCGAGGAGATTGCCCGCCATCTCCTCCAAATCCTGGCGCGCACCGGCGAAAACCAAACTGCCCCGCGTATCGATGGCGATATCCAGCGAACGTTCGGCATAGACGCGGCGCATCATGAAAACGAGATCGTCGAGAACGGGCCCGACCGCGCTGCGTGCCCCCGGCACGCCGGCCGCACCCGCGATGCGCGCGCGTTGCAGATGATGGCGCAATTGGCGTTCGATCCGTGCGGCGGCGCCGGCGATCACACCGTCGGGGTCGCGGCCTTCGTCCCGCGCCGCATTGACGATGACGGCGAGCGGCGTTTTGAGGCCGTGGGCGAGGTCGCCCGCGTTGCGCCGCGCGCGTTCCTCGCTGGCCGCACTATGCGCCAGCAGCGCGTTGAGATCGTCGACCAGCGGTGCAATCTCGGCAATACGGATCGCGGGTAGTTTTTTCGTCTTGCCCGCGCGCACGCTGGCGACGGCGTCGCGCAACCCGCCAAGCGGACGCAGGCCCACCGCCACGAGCACGATCGCCGCGAACGCCAAGGCAAGCCCCAACAATCCGACGGCGTATAAAGCAGGCCGCGTTTGGGCCGCGACCTCCTCCGCCAGGGCCGTTGTCGGGGCCGCGACCGTCACGGCGACCGCCCCGCCCGCCCCCGGCGGCGTGAACGCGCGGCGCACGCGCACGAGATCCCCGCCGTCGGGACCGGGTCCAGCTTCATTCAGATTTGCGTTCCACAGCGAGGCGGAAGCGAGCGCCACGCGGCCGTCGTCGCCAGCCACCTGCCAATACCAGCCCGAAAGCGGCCGATCGAAACGCGGATCGACCGGCGGTGCGTCGAGGGTCAACGCCCCCGTCGTTTCGTCGCGCGACAATGCGGCCGAGATCGAGGTCAGCGTCACGTCGAGCCTTGCCGTAAACGTCGCCGTCGCCGAGGCGCGCAGAATATCCGCGATCGAGAAACCCGCGACGCCCAACGCCACCGCGATGGTCAGCAGCGAAACCGCGATCAGCCGCGCGCGCAGCGAAAAGATCATGGCTTGGTCAAGCGCCAGCCTTCGCCCCGCAAGGTCGCGATACCCACGGGCGCGATTTTGCGGCGCAGGCGGCTGACCAGCACTTCCATCGCGTTGAAGTCGCGTTCGCTGCCCGCCCCGTAAAGCTGGTCGGACAATTCGGTGCGGCTGATCGTGCGGCCTTCGTGATGCAACAGATAGCCGAGGATGCGCGCTTCGAATGCGGTCAGGCGCAGCGGCAAGCCTTCGAGCGAGAAATCGCCGGTCGCGGTGTCGAAGCTGAGCGGCCCGCATTCCAGCACCGGCGCGGCATGGCCCGCATTGCGGCGCGTCAGCGCGCGCAAGCGCAGCACGACTTCCTCCACCCGGAAGGGTTTGGTCACGTAATCGTCGGCACCGGCACGGAAACCCGCGACCTTGTCGGCGAAGGCTTCGCGCGCGGTCAGGATCAACACCGGCATCGCCACGCCCGCCCGCCGCCAGCGCGTGAGTACGCTTAGCCCATCAAGTTCCGGCAGTCCAAGATCGAGCACGCAGGCCGCGTAGCGCTCCTCCGTGCCCAGATGCGCGGCATCCTCGCCGTTCCCGGCGAGATCGACCGTGAAACCGCCCGCTTCCAAGCCGCGCTTCAATTGATCGGCGAGCGTGACGTCGTCTTCGGCGACGAGGATCCTCATTTGCGCCGCGCCTCCAGCATACCCTGACCATCGACGTCGAGCAGCCCGCCGTCGATCGCCGAAACGCGGATGCGCAGAATGTCGCCGCGCGGCGTTTGCCAGCGCAGGCTGTAGACGATGGCGCTGGCTTCCGTCGGGCGGCCGGGCACGACATCGGCGTCGATCATCCGGCCGAGATAGCGCGCTTCGACGCGCTTCACGGCTTCCTGCAAGGTCAGCAGCGGCGCCAACGCGGCGGCGGCACCCGCAAGGGCGAAAATCGAGATTGCAAGGAAGGCGCGACGCTGCATGATGACGCTTGTTTGCACGCGGCAAGCTGAACGGTACTTGAACGGCCGGGTTCCGGCTGGGTTCAAGCCATCTGTAGCATGAAGGGGGCGTCCGGTCGCGCTTCGCGGCCCAACGCAAAGGTAAGACAGATGATCCGTTTCGCAACCACCGCCGCTTTGTTGACATTGGTCGCCGCCCCCCTCATGGCGCAAACGCCGATCGGCAGCCTGCCCCAACGCGGCGGCATGACCATCGAAGGCACCGTGACCGACGTGTTCGGCAATCGCTTCGTGCTGCAGGACGACAGCGGCCGCGTGCTGGTCGAAACCGGTCCCGACCGCAATCGCCGCTTGGACATCAAGCCGGGCGAGAAGCTGCGCGTCGTCGGCAAGCCTGACGATGGCGGGTTCGACGCCTTCACCATCCGGCGCGGCGACGGCAGCGAGATCGTCGTGCGCAAGGACGACGACAAGAAGCCGCGCGATCGCGCCGAACGATCCAAGGACCGCGACGAAGGCCCGAAGGAACGCCGCGAACGCGACAAGCGCGAAACGCGCCGCGGCCCGCCGCCGCCGATGCCGGCCGCGTCGATTTCGCCCGACGGCGTTCTGAAGGCCGTCGCCGATGCCGGTTACAAGCCCGAAGGCACGCCCGAGCGCCATCCGCGCCATTTCGAAGTGAATGCGACGAACCCGCAGGGTGAACGCGTGCGCGTGCACGCCGATCTCGACGGGCGCGTCTATCGCGAGGTTTGGGATCGCGGCCGCGGCTTCGACGAACGCCCCAGCGAAGCCGAGGCGCGTCGCTTCGCCGAGACGGGCGGCTATACGATCACCGGCCCGCTGGAGCCGCATCCGCGCCATTACGAAGCGCTGGCGACCGACGCCAATGGCCGCCAAGTGCGCCTGAAACTGCGCGCCGACGGCATTCGCGACGTCGATATGGTGCGCTAAGCTCTCGCCGATCGGCGACGAAAAGGCCCCGGGTCACCCCGGGGCCTTTTTGCGTCGGACAAAGCCGCCGCCGGCTGATTTCCAAGGTTTCATCGGGCGAAACTACGCCAAAACACCGTCGCCGCGATTCCGTTGCTGACATAGCGTTTCCGCAAACGCCGAAACCCAACAATCGGCCCAGCCGGGAGGAACCGCCAATGTCCGCCAATTCGCCCCGCCTAACCCGCCGCACCGTTTTGAAAACCGCCGCCGCCGCGACCTTGGCGAGCCCCGCTTTGGCCCAAGCGCCCGCTTGGCCGAGCCGGCCGGTGACGCTGGTCGTGCCCTATGGGCCGGGGGCCAGCAACGACACCTTCACCCGCGCCATCGCCGAAATCCTACAGAAGAAACTCGGCCAGCCTTTCCTGGTCGAGAATCGTCCGGGTGCCGGCGGCTTCACCGGCACCAATTCGGTCGCGCGCGCCCAGCCCGACGGCTACACGCTGCTGGAAAGCCCCAGCAGCATCGCGGGCTACAAGCCGATCATGAAAGTGCCGATGGATCCGCTGAAGGATCTGACGCCTTTGTCGATGATCGCGCGTTCGCCCGCGGCGATGGTCGTGCCGTCGTCCTTGCCGGTGAAGACGGTCAAGGAATTCGTCGAATACGCGAAGGCGAATACCGACAAGGTGTTCTACGGCTTCGCCGGCATCGGCACGACCCAGCACCAGCAGGGCGAGTTGTTCAAGAAGCAGACCGGCTTGAAGATCAAGGGCGTGAACTACAAAAGCTCGGCCGACGCGCAAACCGATCTGGTCGCCGGGCGCCTGGGCATGATGATCGTGTCGGTTTCCAGCACGCTGGGCCAGATCACCAGCGGCCAGTTGCGCCTGCTCGCCTACGCGGATTCGAACTATCCGCCGGGCTCGCCCGAAGCGCCGACCTTCGCCCAGGCGGGCGTGCCGGGTATGGAATCCGCGCAATTGTGGTGGTGCTTCTTCGCACCCCCCGGCCTGCCCCGCCCGTTGGCCGAGCGGATCAACGCCGTGCTGAACGAAGCGATCATGGAGCCGAGCTTCGTCGCCCTGCTCCAGCGCGGCGGCGCCACGCCCGCCCCGGTCTCGATCGAGGAATTCACCAAGGTCCTGAAGACCGAGATCGCGCTGGTCGAGGAATTCGCCAAGGAGATCGGCCCGATCAACTGACCGGACCCCTTCCGGCGGGCACGAAATCGCCCGCGCTTTCCGGTGCCGTCCGGGAAGCGCGGGTTTTTCGTCAGGATTCTTCGGCGAAGATTTCCTCGCGCTTGCGCGACACGCCGGGCAGCAGGATCGCGAGCAGGATCAGCACCGCGCAAACCAGGAACGCGGCACTGATCGGCTGGGTCACGAAAATGCTGGGATCGCCGTTGGAGAAGACCAGCGCGCGGCGCAAATGCTCCTCGAGCGGTGCCCCCAGCACGAAACCCATCAGGAAGGGTGCCGGCTCGCAGCCGAGCTTCGACAGCAAATAGCCGAACAGGCTGAGAGCCGCCAAGACGTAGACGTCGAAATCACTGCCGCCCACCGTGAACACGCCGATGATCGAGAAGGCGACGATCGCGGGCATCAGCAGCCGGTAGGGAATGCGCAGCAAGCTGACCCACAACCCGACCAGCGGCAGGTTCAGCACCACCAGCATCGCGTTGCCGACCCACATCGACGCGATCAGGCCCCAGAACAATTCCGGCCGTCGGTCGATCACGTCGGGCCCCGGCGTGATCCCGTGCAGCATCAGCGCGCCGATCATCAGCGCCATCAGCGGATTGGTGGGCAAGCCCAGCGTCAGCATCGGAATGAACGAGGTTTGCGCGCCGGCGTTGTTCGCGGCTTCGGGTGCGGCCACGCCTTCGATGGCGCCCTTGCCAAAGCGCGCCGGAGTGCGCGACAGACGCTTTTCCAGCATATAGGCCGCGAAGGCGGACAGGATGGAACCCGCGCCGGGCAACGTGCCCAAGGCCGAACCGAGGATCGAACCGCGCACGATGGGCATCGCACTGCGCCGCAAATCCTCGCGCGTAGGCATCAGCGTGGTGATCTTTGCCATGCCGGACGGGGCGCGTTCGGGATCGTCGAGATTGCTCAGGATTTCCGAGACGCCGAAAATACCCAGCGCCACGGCGACGATCGACAGCCCGTCGGACATTTCGATCAGGCCCATATTGTAGCGGAACGCGCCGCTATCGACGTCGATGCCGATCAGGCCGAACAACATGCCCGCGACGATCGCGGCGACCGCCTTCAGCATCGATCCATGCGCGAGTGCCGTCGACGTGACGAGGCCGGTCAGGATCAGCGAGAAATATTCGGCCGGGCCGAATTGCAGCGCGATCCTGGACAGCGGCACGGCGACCAGGGCGATCACGAAGGTCGCGAACGTGCCCGCGACGAAGGACCCGATCGCGGCGATGGCCAGCGCCTTGCCCGCGTCGCCCTTGCGCGCCATCTGATAGCCGTCGATCGCCGTGACCGACGACGACACCTCGCCCGGCAGATTGACCAGGATCGCCGTCGTCGAGCCGCCATATTGCGAGCCGTAGTAAATGCCCGCGAGCATGATCAGCGAGGCGACCGGCGTCAGGTGATAGGTCACGGGCAGCAGCACCGCGACGGTGGCGGTCGGGCCGATCCCCGGCAGCACGCCGATCGCCGTGCCGATCAGCGCGCCGAGCAGACAATAAAGCGCGTTGTCGAGCGACAGCGCCGTGCCGAAGCCGAGTGCCAGATGCTCGATGAGCTCCATGGTGATGCTATTGTCCCCCGAGCCACGGGCCGATCGTCGCGTAACGCAGACCCAAGCCCCAAATGAAGATCGCCACGCAAAGGAGCGTCAGCGCCGCGCCCAGCAGCGCCGCGAGACGCAGATTGACCTGTCCCGACGCGCCGGCCGCGATCATCGTCGCGATGCACAGCGACGGCGCGAGGCCGAGGCCGCGCACCGTCGCCGCGAAGAACACGATCGCGCCGATGGTCATGATCAGACCGCGCCACGACGTAGCGTCGAACGGCGCGCGCGCCGCGACCAACGCCTTCAACGCGATCGCAACGCCCAGCGCCGTCAGCAGCCCGCCGAGGAGCAGCGGAAAATAGCCCGGCCCCATCGACAACGCCGACCCGACGCGCAGATCGAACCATGCGCCGAGCGCGAAGAACAAGCCGATGGCGGCGAACACGCCGCCCGCGGCGAGGTCCCGGAGATTGCCCCGTCCCGTCATCGGCCGGCCCGGCGCGCTGGCCTGGTCAACCGGGCTTCTGCCAGGACAGCAGCGTCCCGCCGGTTTTGGGGGCCGGTGCGCCCGGCGTCGCCGCCGCGTTGGTCGCGGGCAACGGGTATTCGTCCTCGTTGATCACGAAGCCCTTCTTGGCCGCGAAATCCATGCGCGGCGGGCAGAAGATGTCGTAGAGCGAGGACTCGCCGTCGCCCACGTCGCGGCTGGTGTGCACGACGGTCGCGGGAATGATGATGACCGACGGCGTGCCCATTTCGCCGTGATCGTCCGGCGTCCACGTGTCGAGATCGGAGCCCCAATTGTAGCGCATGTGGTGAATCCACTTGCCGCTGAGGGTCAGCGACGCCTGTTCGAAATCGTCGTGCCAATGCGGGCTCAACGCCTTGGTCGAGCGGCGCGACTTGTAGTGGACGAACAGATTGACCAGCATGTTGGTCGAGCGGAAGACGCGCGGCTGAATGCGATCGCCATCCGGCTTGGCGTATTGCGCCAGCGGATAATGGCGCAGGCGATAGCCGTCATAGGGTTCCGGCCACAAATCCGGCGGCGCCAATTCGGGCGCGCCGTCGGCATAGGTCGCCGCGTTCGACGCCTTCGCCATGATGTCGTCCGACGCCTTGGAGAAGATGCGCGCGACCAGGCCCTTGGTCGTGGCGGTGAGCGTGCTCGCCCCCGGCGGCACGATGGTGAGCGAGTCCGGCTTCGCCTCGACCTTGCGCCCGCCGGCTTCGATCGTCGCCGACGCGCCCTCGGGCGGCAGGATGATCATGTATTCTTCGGGATTGTTCGCGCGCGACAGGACCGCACCGGGCTCGACTTCCGAGACGACGACGGCGAAGTTCCCGCCGCGCGTGATCCAAGTCTTCGCCTTGCCGCCGGATTCGACGAGCTGCGGCGGCATTTTGCGGAATTCGGCTTTGGTGGCTTGGCGTGCGGCGATGCCGGACATGGCGGGCGACCTCTTCGACGATGGGGGCTCGACGGTCCCGGCGGGCTTGGAAAAGCGCCGCCGGTCGAGCCAATGCCCGGATAGTACGAAGGCGCCCCAAACCGGCCCATTCATATTCGCCGCTGTTTCAAGGCCTGAAACAGCGGCACAATCAGCGTTGCGCGCCCATCACGTTGAGGATGGCGCCGGTGACGAGCGAGGCCTTGTCCGACAGCAGCCAGGCGATCGATTCCGCCACTTCCTCCGGCCTTCCCGCACGGCCCAAGGGTGTGGCCAGCGCCGCATCCGCCATGCGATCGGCTTGGCCGGTCTTGGCGTGGATCGGTGTGTCGACCATGCCCGGCCGGATCGCGTTGACGCGGATGCCGCAGCGCGCGACCTCGTTGGCGATGCCGAGCGTCATCGAATCCACCGCGCCCTTGGAGCCCGCATAATGGATGAAGCGCCCCGGCGATCCGGTCAGCGCGCCGATCGAGGAAACGTTCACGATCGCCCCGCCTTTGCCGCCGTTTGCGGTCGACATGCGCTTGACCGCTTCGCGGCAGCAGATCAACAGGCCCGCCGTATTGACCGCGAGCACGCCCATCACCTCGTCGAAATCGTAGGTCTCGATCTTGCGATGCGTGGTGTTGGTCGCGGCGTTGTTGACCAGACCCGTGACCGGCCCGAACGCCGCGTCGGTCTCGGCGAACATGCGCACGATATCGGCTTGCGAGCCCATATTCGCCCGAACGGCGATCGCCTTGCCGCCCAGCGCCTTCACCTCCGCCACCACGCTTTCGGCGGCGTCGGTGGAGCTGTTGTAGTTGACGACGACCCTCGCCCCTTGCGAGCCCAGCAGGCGCGCCGTCGCGGCCCCGATTCCGGTGCTGGCACCGGTGACGATCACGACATCCGACATCTTCAATACTCCCGTACTTGGCGCTCAGTCGTCCTTGAGGACTTCCTCGCGGCCTTTGCGCAATTTCGGAAACAGCGTCGCGGCCAGCATCGCGGCGGCGAGCAGCAGCAACGCCACCGCGATCGGACTCTCGACGAAGGTGAACCAATCGCCGTCGGCCAGAATCAGCGCGCGGCGGAAATTCGATTCGAGCGAGTCGCCCAGCACGAAACCCAGGATCAGCGGCGCCGCCTCGAAACCGAATTTGTGAAGCAGCATCCCGACCGCGCCGAACAGCGCCATGAAGTAGATGTCTTCGGGCAGGCGGTTCACCGAGAATAGGCCGATGCAGCAGAACAGCAGGATCGCGGGATAGAGCAAGCGATAGGGAACGCGCAGCAGCGAGACCCACACGCCGATCAGCGGCAGATTGATGACCAGCAGCATCAGATTGCCGATCCACATCGACGCGACCATGCCCCAGAAAAGCTCGGGGTACTTGGTGAAAACCTGCGGGCCGGGCGCGATCCCCTGCACGGTCAAGGCGCCCAGGATCAGCGCCATCACCGCGTTGGGCGGCAGGCCCAGCGACAGCAACGGAATGAAGCAGGTTTGCGCCGCCGCGTTATTGGCGGCTTCGGGCCCCGCCACGCCTTCGGGGGCGCCTTTGCCGAAACGCTCGGGCGTTTTCGACAGCTTCTTTTCCATCACGTAGGACGCGAAGGGGGCGAGCAGCGTGCCCGAACCCGGCAACAAGCCGAGGATCGAACCCAGGACCGTGCCGCGCGCGACGGGCGCGGCGGCACGTTTGAACTCCTCGCCGCTCGGCCACAGACGGCCGATATGGCGCTCGATCACCGGGCGCGATTGATGTTCCTCGAGATTGCGCAGGATCTCGGCCACACCAAACACGCCCATTGCCAGGATCGAGACGTTGATCCCTTCGAACAGCGAGCCGATGCCGAAGGTCAGACGCTGGACGCCGGTCTCGATATCGGTCCCGACGGTCGACAGGATGGCGCCGATCAACGCGGCGACGACCGCCTTCAGAATCGAGCCGCTGGCGAGCACGATGGCGAAGACGAGGCCCAACACGATCAGCGCGAAATAATCCTCGGGGCCGAGCAGAAAAGCGACCTTGCCGAGCGGCTCGGCCGCGGCCCCGATGACGATCGTCGCGACCGTACCGGCCGCGAAGGAGCCGAGGGCCGCGAGCGCCAACGCGGCCCCCGCGCGGCCGTTGCGCGCCATCGCGTTGCCGTCGATGATCGTGACCAGCGAACTCGCCTCGCCGGGGATGCGCACCAGGATCGCGGTGGTCGAGCCGCCATATTGGGCGCCGTAATAGATGCCGGCGAGCATGATGATCGAGCCCACCGGCGTGATGCCGAAGGTGAAGGGCAACAGGATCGAGATCGTCGCGATCGGCCCGATGCCGGGCAGCACGCCGATCAGCGTGCCGATCAAGCAGCCGAGCAAACACAGCAGAAGATTGTCGAGGCTCAACGCGACGGAAAAGCCGAGAGCCAGATCGGACAGCATGGCGACCTTTAGGAAACGAAGCCGGGCAGAAGAAGGAAGGGCATCGGCAGTTTCAGCACGTAGCTGAACAGAACCACCGAGAATGCGATCAACGCCGCGGACATCGGCAGCAATTGCCGGAGCTTCAGATCGGGCGCACCCAGACCGCCGATGATCAGCGTCAGCAACCCGGCGGGCGCGTAGCCGAAACGCGGCGCCACCAGCCCGAACGCGATCACCGCGGCGAAGACGGCGAGCATCGCGCGCCATGGCGGCAATTTCACGGCCTCGCCGCCGCGCACGATCCCGCGAACGATCAGAGCGACGCCGCCGGCGATGATCGCATAGGCGCAAAGCCGCGCGAACAAATCCGGCGGAATCGCCTGATACGAGGTGCGCGGAATTTTGGAGAGGGCGACGAGCACGCCGATCGCAAACGCGATCGTGCCGATTCCCGCGACGATATCCTTCGCCAGCCGCATGCCGAACACCCTCCCCGGTCGAACGCCGATCAGCTCTTTTGCAGCCCGGCTTTCTCGATCATATCCGCCCAGCGCGTCATTTCCGAGCGCACGAAGGCGTCGAACTCGGCCAGCGTCATCGTCGTCGGGTCGAGGCCGAATTCCCGCAGGCGTTCGCGGATCGCCTCGTTCGTGCCGACGATGCGCGTGAACTCCTTGTTCAACCGCTCCAGGATCGGCTTGGGCGTGGCCGCCGGCGCGAATATGGCGGTCATCGAATCGGTCACCACGTCGAAGCCGAGTTCCTTCAGCGTCGGAATATCCTGGAAATAGCTCGGCCGCTTCTCGACGGTCGACGCCAGCACGCGGATCTTGCCCGCCGCCATCTGCGGACGCGCGCCGATCGTGTCGGTGAACATGATCGGCAAGCGGCCGGCCAGCAGATCGGTCATCGATTCGACGGCGCCTTTGTAGGGCACCTTGCGGATCTGCGCCCCGGCGACGCGCCCGAACGTCTCGCCCGTCACCAGCACGCTCGACTGCCAGAACGGGAATGCGAGCTTGCCGGGATTGGCCTTGCCGAACGCGACGACGTCGGCGACCGTCTTGAACGGGCTGTCCGCCGCGACGATCAGCAGCCAAGGCGAACGGCCGATCGTGGCGACCGGCACCAGTTCCTTGAGCTGGTCGTAGGGCGGATCCTTCATCAGATTGGGATTGAGCGAGAAGGTCGAGCTCGCCGTCGCCAGCAGCGTGTAACCGTCCGGCGTCGCGCGCGCGGCGGCGGCCGAGCCGATGGCACCGTTGGCACCCGGACGCGGGTCGACGATGATCGACTGACCCAGCGCTTTCTGCAGATCGTCGGTCATACGGCGCATGATCGAGTCCACGCCGCCGCCGGCGGCGAAGGGCACGACGAACGTGATCGGCCGGGTCGGGTATTCCTGCGCCCAGCCGAAGCCGGCGGTCGAGACGAGCATGGCGAAAACCAGAACCATGCGGCGGAAAACGGTCATTTGATCCTCCCTTTGTTGTCATTACCCATAGGTTTTCGATTTCCTATAGGATATTAAATTTGATCTAAGATGCGTCTATGTTAGGCACGGCAACGGGTCAAGATGGATTCCCCCGGCACGGATAAGAGCCCGGAGCGGAATACATAACGGAGCGGAGCACGATGAGTTCGGGCGGCACATTGCAACGGCCGGCGGCGCTGACGAGCGAGGTCTACAACGCGATTCTCGATCGCATCACCGGCATGCAGATCGCGCCGGATGCGCGGATCAACGTCGATACGCTGGCGCGCGAATTGGGCGTGTCGCAAACGCCGGTGCGCGAATCCTTGAGCCGGCTCGAGGCCGAAGGATTGGTCATCAAGACCCATCTGATCGGCCATCGCGCCAGCCCGCAATTGACGCGTCCGCAGATCGAGCAGTTGTTCGAACTGCGTTTGCTGATCGAGCCGGCCGGTGCCGCGATGGCGGCCCGCAATCTCGACGCCAAGACGCGCGACGCCCTCAACCGGCTGCACGCCGAGATGAGCGGCATGCCCGGCCGCGCGACGCCGACCTATAGCGAGTTCGCGCGCAAGGATGCCGAGTTTCATGCGCTGATCGCCGAGGCGAGCGGCAACATGTTCCTGTCGGACTCGCTCGCCAAGCTGCACACGCATGTGCACATCTTCCGGCTGGTGTTCCATACGCGCGTGACGACCGAAGCGATCGACGAGCACGCCGAGATCCTCGCCGCCTTGCTGCGCGGCGATGCGGCCGCCAGCAAGAAAGCGATGCGCGCGCATATCACCGCCTCGCGCGATCGCGTGCTGACCTTGCTGCCGGCGTAAGCGCGCGCGGATCGGCATTTTCCCCTACCAGCTCGTCGCGATGTATTTGGCTTCGGCGAATTCCAGCAGCCCGTGATGGGCGCCTTCGCGCCCCAGGCCGCTTTGCTTGACGCCACCGAAGGGCGCCGCCGGATCGGAAACGAGCCCGCGATTGAGCGCGATCATCCCCGCCTCCAGCCGCTCGGCCACGCGCATGCCGCGCGCGAGATCCTTGGTATAGACATAGGAGACGAGGCCGTATTCCGTGTCGTTGGCCATCGCGACCGCTTCGTCTTCGGTCTTGAACGCGACGAGGGCGGCGACCGGCCCGAAGATTTCGTCGTGCAATAACGCGGAATCCTTGGCGACGTCGGTCAGCACCGTCGGCGGATAGAAGAAGCCGCGCCGGTCGAGCGCCTTGCCGCCGGTCAAAACCTTGGCGCCGCGCTTGACCGCATCGTCGACGAAGCCGACGACCTTCGCCAGGCTCGAACGGTTGACCAGCGGCCCGCAGGCCGTGGTCGGCAAGCGGCCGTCGTCGACGCGCATCGCGCCCATGCGCGCGGCAAGCTTGGTGGCGAATTCGCGATATACCGCTTCGTGGACATAGAAGCGGTTCGCCGCCGTGCAAGCCTCGCCGCCATTGCGCATCTTGGCGATCATCGCGCCGTCGACGGCGGCGTCGATATCCGCGTCCTCGAACACGACGAAGGGCGCGTTGCCGCCCAATTCCATCGAGCAATTGACGACCGATTGCGACGCTTCGGCCAGCAGACGACGCCCGACTTCGGTCGATCCGGTGAAGGAGAGTTTGCGCACCCGCCGATCGCGCAGCATGGCGCCGATCACCGGGCCGGGCTTCGAAGTCGTGACGACGTTGACCACACCGTTGGGCACGCCCGCCTCGGCCAGAATCTCGGCCATCGCCAGCGCGGTCAGCGGCGTTTCGGTCGCGGGCTTCAGGATGCAGGTGCAGCCCGCCGCCAAAGCGGGGCCGATCTTGCGCGTCGCCATCGCGGCGGGAAAATTCCACGGCGTGATCAGGACGCTGACGCCGACCGGCTGATACTGCACGACGATCCGGTTGGCGCCGCCCGGCGCCATGCTGATATCGCCGATCATGCGCACGGCTTCCTCCGCATACCAGCGGAAGAATTCGGCCGCGTAGTTCACCTCGCCCTTGGCGTCGACCAGCGCTTTGCCGTTCTCGCGCGAGATCAGCTCCGCCAGCCCATCGGCCTTGGCGAGCATCAAGTGGAAGGCCTTCATCAAGATATCGGCGCGCTTGCGCGGTGCCGTCTTGGCCCAATCGGCCGCGGCGGCCGACGCCGCCGCGACGGCGGCGAGCCCGTCCTCCACCGTCGCGTCGGCGATGGTACCGAGCGATTCCTCGGTCGACGGATCGCTGACCGGGATCGTCTTGCCGCCGGTCGCGTCGCACCACACGCCGCCGATGAACAGGCCGCGCGGAATCGCGGCCGGATCGATCGCGGCGGAACGGGGAGCGGTCGAGTCATGCATGGGCGTCGTCCTTCCTTCAGGCGGCATCGGCCGAAAGCCGGCCGGCATAGGCCGCACGCGTGATCGTCGCGAGGCCCGCGATGTCGAGTTCGCGCGGGTTGTTGCCGACAAGGCGCTGGATCGTCGCCGATTGTTCGACGACCCAATCGATCTTCGCTTCGGGCAAGCCCAGATCGGCGAGCGTGCGCGGAATGCCGACTGCGCCGAACAAGGCGGCCACGCGGCGCACCGCATCGCGCGATAAAGCCTCGGCGCTATGGCCTTGGCGCACCGCCCCCATCGCGACGGCGATCTCGGCGAATTCGGCAATACGCGTTTCGCGGTTGAAATCCATCGCGTAGGGCAACAGCAGCGCCACTCCCGTGCCATGCGGCGTATGGGTAAAGGCCCCGACCGGATATTGGATCGCGTGCGCGGCACTCGTCCCCGCCGTGCCGAAGGCGAGTCCGGCGAGCAAGGCGCCCAGCATCAGATCGTCGCGCGCGCTTGTGTTGGCGCCGTCGCGGCACGCGGCCTCCAAAGCGCCCGCGATCAAACGGATCGCCGACAGCGCTTGCTGATCGGATAGCGCATTCTTGCCGACGAAAACGCGCTCCGCCGACAACGAAGCCGTCGCCGGGCGGGCGATGGCGGTATAGGCCTCGATCGCGTGCGTCATCGCGTCGGCGCCCGACAACGCGGTCAGGCCCGGCGGGCAGGTATCGGTAAGTTCGGAATCGCAGATCGCGACCGCCGAAATGATATGCGGGCTGGCGATGCCGACTTTCATCGTCTTGTCGGGATCGGCGAGCACGGCGACCGGCGTCACTTCCGATCCCGTCCCCGCCGTGGTCGGCAGGCAGATCAGCGGCAGCACGGGCCCCGGCACTTTGAACTCGCCGTAATAGTCGCGGATGTCGCCGCCATGGGCGAGCATCACCGCCGCGGCCTTGGCGAGGTCCATGCACGAGCCGCCGCCGATACCGATCACCATATCGGGCGCGAAGGGCTTGGCGGCCGCGACGCATTGCGCGACGCAATCGAGCGGCAATTCGGCGACGGTCCGGTCGAACACCAGCACCGCGACGCCGCTCGCCTTCAGATCGTCCATCATCGCGACGAAATGCCGATCGGCCGCGAGCCTTGCGTCGGTGCACACGAAAGCCCGCGCGCCGAAGCCGCGCGCGACGGCGCCCAAGGCGGCGCGCTGGCCGCGCCCGAACAGAATCTTCGCCGGTGTGCGAAGCAGGCCGAAACTCGTCATACGCTTCTCTCGCCTCCGTCCGTCATGCGCGCGCCAATGCGACGATGTCGTCCCAGACATTGCCCGCGACCGGCACGCCGTCGCGCAAGCGCTCGGCGCGCACCGCGTTGGCCCGGTCGCCGGGAATCGCCACACGCCGGAACCCTTCGGCGGGGGCGTCGTCCCTGATCTCGTCGAGATAGAGCGCGATCGACGCGGCCATCGCTTCCATACGTGCGGCGCGGATCACGATGAACACATCGCCCTTGTTGCAGATCTCGGTCGCATCCAGCGTGCCGCGCACCGCGCGGCCCAAAGCCGCGCCGGTCAGCCCCGCCACCAGCACTTCGAAGGCGAGGCCCAGCGCGTAGCCCTTCGCTTCGCCGAACGGCGCGATCGCGCCGCCGCAGGCGGCCTTGGCGTCGGTCGTCGGCCGGCCGGCGGCGTCGAGCGCCCAACCCAACGGAATCGGCGCATCGCGCAACGCGTGATCGTGGATCTGCCCCATCGACACGACGCTGGTCGCCATGTCGAGCACGAAGGGCGACGGTGCCGCGGGCACGCCGATCGCGATGGGATTGGTGCCCAGCATCGCCTTCGTGCCGCCCCAGGCATGGACCAGCGCCTCGCTGGTCGATAGCGCGATCAGAATGGCCCCGCGCGTCGCCACGCGTTCCGCGTAAAACGCAAGCATGCCGATATGGTTGTTGTTGGCGATGGCGGCGAGCGCCACGCCGGTCGTCTCCGCGCGATCCATCAACGCGTCGAGGGCGGCGCAAGCAACGACGGGCCCCAAACCGCATTCGCCGTCCACATGCAGCAACCCGTCGCCTTGCCAATCGTGGCGGCCCGACGTGCGCGGATCGGCGACGCCGTTGCGGATGCGCGCGACGATCCGGGGCAGGCGCAACAGCCCGTGCGACGCACGGCCGCGCAATTCCGCCTCCAGCAGCAAATCCACCTGCAGCCGCGCATGGGATTCCGGCGCGCCCGCCCGCAGCAAGGCTGCGGCGCAAATTCGACGGATCTCGCTGGCGGCAACTTTCTGTATCATATCCTATATGATATCGAATCTGAGGGAGCGAGTTCTATTCGGCGCGGCGGCGCCCGTCAAGCGGGCGGACGATCGCGTGGACACCACCGGCCGATTCCATGACACAAGGGAACCCAAACCGCCCGCCTCTTGCGGCCCCTTTTCGCCCATTGAAATCCGCGTGCGGTCGGGTGGAATCGCCGTCCGGCCCGTGTGAATCACGGCGGACGCTCAAACAGGGAGGAAGACAGTGGCCCGGAAAGTCATGATCACCTGCGCCGTGACGGGTGCCATCCATACGCCGTCGATGTCGCCGCATCTGCCGATCACGGCGGCGGAAATCGCCGAGGCGGCGATCGGGGCCGCCGAAGCCGGAGCCGCCCTCGTCCATGTCCATGCGCGCAACCCCGCCGACGGCCGCCCCGACCAGTCGCCCGAGGCGTTCGAGCCCTTCCTGAAGGTCATCAAGCAACGCTGCGACGCCGTGATCAACATCACCACCGGTGGCGCTCCGACGATGACGATCGAGGAGCGCTTGCGCCCCTGCACCTATTTCAAGCCCGAGGTCGCGTCGCTCAACATGGGCTCGATGAATTTCGGGCTCTACCCGATGCTGGCGCGCCACAAGGACTTCAAGCACGCCTGGGAAAAGCCGTATCTGGCGGAATCCGAGGACCGCATCTTCAAGAACACGTTCAAGGACATCGCCGGCATCCTGACCGCCTGCGCCGAGAACGGCACGCGCTTCGAGATCGAGTGCTACGATATCGGGCATCTCTACACGCTGGCGCATTTCGTCGATCGCGGCTTGGTCAAGCCGCCGTTCTTCGTGCAGTCGGTATTCGGCATTCTGGGCGGGATCGGCGCCCATCCCGAAGACGTGGCGCATATGAAGCGCACGGCCGACCGCCTGTTCGGCGACGCCTATCACTGGTCGGTTTTGGGGGCCGGGCGCAACCAATTGCCCATCGCCGCCCAAGCCGCCGCCATGGGCGGCAATGTCCGCGTCGGGCTGGAGGACTCGCTCTGGGCCGGGCCCGGCAAGCTCGCCAAGACCAACGCCGAGCAGGTCGCCAAGGTCCGCCAGATCATCGAAGGGCTGGGATTGGAGATCGCCACCCCCGCCGACGCCCGCAAAACCTTGGCGTTGAAGGGCGCCGACAGGGTCAATTTCTGAGCCGCGACCGGACCTTGCGGCGGCGCGGGCGGGCGCGGAAACACACCGCCAGTGGCGTCCGGCCGCCGCAAGGGATAGACTGCGCGTCAATGCCGCCAAGCGGCGAGTTCGACCAGAAGTCGAACGCAGGGAGGGACGACGTGACCGAAGCGAGCGCATTCACGCATTCCGTCGCGGACGGCGCCTGGCAAGGCGCTGCGGCGCGATCGCGGTGCCGGACCAATTCCCGCCGCGGCTTTACCGATCCCGAACAGCGTTCCTACGCGCCGGTCGATTCCGTCGGCCGCGCCTTCAAGGTGCTGCGCGCCGTGAACAAGCGCGGCATCGCCTCGGTCAACGAGATCTACGAGGAAACGGGCGTTCCCAAATCCACCATCGTGCGGATGCTGGAAACGCTGATGCACGAAGGCTATGTCGCGCGCGACAATATGTGCGGCGGCTATCACGTCACCTGCCGCACGCACGAATTGACCGCCGGACGCGACGGCATCGCCCAGATGATCGAAGTGGCGCGCCCCCATGCGCTGGAATTGACCGCGAGCACCAAATGCCCGATCGGCATCGGCGTGCTCGACGGCGACGCGATCGCGGTACGCTATTGGACCGGCGCCGTCAGCCCCCTCGCCCACACCAATACGGTGCTGGGGCAACGCGCCGATCTGCTGCACTCGGCCATGGGCCGCGCCTTCATGGCGTTTTGCCCGCCCGAACAGATGCGTGCACACGTGGCACGCCTGCGCGCCACGCCGGAGCTGCAATTCGGCGCGGCGGAAGAACGGCGCCTGCATGCCTTGCTCGCCGGCATCCGCAAGGACGGTTACGCGATGCGCGATCCCGCGACCAAGCCGTTCTGCACCATCACGCTGGCGACGGCGATCAAGATCGGCGACGCCGTTCACGGGCTGATCAGCATCAGCCTGTTCAAATCGGCGATCGAACGCCGGGACCTCGCGGAGAAGATCGTCGGCCCGCTGCAGCAAACCACGGCGGCGATCGGCCGCGCGCTGGCGCTGGTGCGCGACGACGGCCGCGCGCGCGCGACAACGGGCGTCGAGCCGGGGTTCTGACCCCGGCCCGCGCCCGCGGCGCTTATTTGTCGTTGAGGTTGGGATTGGTCGTCGGCGTGCCGCCTTCGAACCAATTCTCGAATTTGCGATGCGCGACGAGCCAAGCGCCGCTCGCGTCGCGGACCATGTGATCGGTCATATAGGCGATCTGGATCGGCGGATGCGTGGGCAGCGGCGGCTTGCCGTCGGCGGCGTAGAGCATCAGGAACCAGTGGCACAGCGCCTTGTCGTCCCCTTGCGGAATCGCCTGGAAGTTGATGACGCTGTGCACCACGGTGCGCGCACCGCGGTCTTCGCGCCATTTGTAGAATTGGCGGATCTTGTCGCGGCCGGCATAGGACGCGGCCGGGCCCTGGAACACGCCGTCGGGCGTGTAGTAGTTGGGCGCGTTGCGGCCCCAATTGCTGTCGACCTCGTGCCAATAGTCGACCAACAGGGCGTGCAGCGTGTGCGTCAGCGCGATGCGTTCGGGCGTGATATGCATTGTCGTTCTTTCCCTTGTTTAGGCGATGGGCGGTGTGAATTCGGCGAGCGCTTGGCGCGCCGCCTGTTTGAGGAATCCGTGATCGCTGGAAACCATGAAGGCGCTGGCGCCGAGTTCGGCCATCGCCTTGGCGTCGGCGCGGTCGGGCGACAGCATGATCACGGGGATACCGGCCTTGCGCGCGGCCGCCATGATCGGCTCCACCACTTTGCGGGTTTCGGGCGAGGTCATCGACGGCGCGCCCAACGCGGCCGTCAGATCGCCGCGCCCGACGAACCACGCGTCGATGCCCTCGACGGCGGCGATCTCGTCCAAATGGTCGAGTGCGGACAGATCCTCGATCATCGCCGTGCAGACGACGCGCTGGTCTTGCGCCTGGATATGCCCGGCGAAGGTGGCTTCGCCGAAACCGCCCGCGCGCGTGGTGTTGGCGAAGCCCCGGCGGCCATTGCGATAACGGCACGCGGCTGCGATGTCGCGCGCCTTGGCGGCACTGTCGACATGCGGCACGAGAATTCCCGCCGCCCCGCAATCGAGCACCGACAGGATATTGGCGTCGCCCGGATCGCCGACGCGCACGATGCCCGCGATGTTCGACGCGCGCGCGGCCAGCACCATCGTATCGATCTGCCAGCGATCGATGGGCGCATGTTCCTGATCGATGACCACGAAATCGTAGCCGAGCAGCCCGAGAATCTCGATCGCATGCGTGGTCGGCGTTTTGATGAAAGTGCCGAGAACATGTTCGCGCGCGCGCAGGCGGCGGCGGAAATCTTCGTAAGATGGGCGCGGATTGGCCATGACGTCTCTCCTATTCCGCCGAGAACACGCTGCGCGCGATATGCCGCACGCCGCCGTTGAGCTGGATAGGATCGTCCTTGGTGTTCATGTAGTAGACGCACATCAGCTTGCCTGGTGCTATTTCCGCGACGCGCGGATAGCCGAGATCCCAGCTGCCGCCGTCGTCGCGCAGCACCCATTCGCGGCCCCAGCTGCGGCCCTCGTCCTCGCTGTAGCGCACGCGCACGCCGAAGGGCGGCAGGCGATAGCCGTAGACGCAGGCGATGCGCCCGTCGGCGAGGCGCACGAGATCGCCGGGCGCACCCCAATCGTTGACGCGCGACAGGAAGCGCCAGGTCAAGCCGCCATCGTCGCTTTGGAAGATTTCGGTCCACAGCAGCGACGTGGGATCGCGCTGGCAGCGCAGCGACAAAAGGATGCGCCCGTCGGGCAGCGTGATGCCGCGCGGATAGAAATAGCGATGCGGGCCGAAGCGCAGCGGCACGTTGCGGTCGCCGTCCGCCGCACCGTCGTCGTGCTTGGACGTGATGACCGACAGGAACGTCCACGACGTGCCGTCGTCGATGCTGGCATAGACGACCGGCCGGCGGCCCCACCCGTCCGCGCCGACGGCGGTGAGGAAGACGAGGCTGACGCCGTCCGGGCGCACCAGTGCGGACGCATGACCCGACAGCGACGGCCAGCCGAGATTGGGGGCGAGCAGCGGCGGACGCCAGCTCTCGCCGCCATCGGTCGATACGCGGATCCAGGCGCGGCTATGCGGGCGGAAATAATCGGGCGTGCCGCCCGACGCGACCAGAACGTCGCGATTGGTGAAGTCGATCGGCGGCATGTCCGAATAATCGGTGCGCGCGTTCGCGAACATCGCGTTCTGATCGGCCGACAGGTCGAACAGCAGCCGCATCGATTTCGGGTCCCAGGTGTAGCCGCCGTCTTGCGAGCGCAAGGTGACCATCTGCGGCCCGACCAAGGCGACTTCGTCGTGGTTCACTTCCGACGCTTCGCGATAGGTGCTCGGCTTCTTCATGAAGGCGACGACGTGATGGCCCTGCGCGGTCGTCCAGAAACCGCTGACGAAGGGCCAGCCGCAGAATTCGGCGTTGTTGCGATAGACCACACCGTGATCGGCATCGGCGATGCGCATACGTTGTTCGAAACGCCGGATCATGCTTTCCTCTTCAAGCTGGCCTCGCGAAATCGGACCGGCGGCGAGTGTCACACCGGCGGGCGCGCGTTGAACACAAGACCGAAGCCCAATTTCAACGCGCGAAATCGTTCCCCATCGCGCGCCATGCGGCACCGCCGCCGCCGCTAACATCGCGCGACAGACGACACCGGAAGGAGTTCAAGATGCCGATCCATTCGCTCGACGGCGCGACGCCGAAGCTTCCGAAATCGGGCGATTTCTGGATCGCGCCGGGCGCGCACGTGATCGGGAATGTGCGCTTGGGCGAAGGCGTCACCGTGTGGTTCGGCGCCGTGATTCGCGGCGACAACGAGGAGATCGTGATCGGCGACAGCACCAACGTGCAGGACAATTCGGTCCTGCATTCCGACGCAGGCGCGCCGTTGACGATCGGCGCCAATGTGACGATCGGCCATCGCGTGACGGCGCATGGCTGCACCATCGCCGACGATTGCCTGATCGGCATGGGCGCGACGATCCTCAACCGCGCGAAGATCGCGCGCAATTGCATCGTCGGCGCCGGCGCGCTGGTGACCGAAGGCAAGGAATTTCCGGAAGGTTCGCTGATCGTCGGCGCGCCTGCGAAAATCATGCGCCCGCTGACCGAGCGCGACATCGCGATGATCCGCGCCTCGGCGGCGGGCTACGTCGCCAATGGCCGGCGCTACGCCCAAGGCTTAAAGCCGATCGGCTGACGCGCTTACGGCACACCGCGCGGGAACGGATATCTTCGCCCGGCCGATCGACCTTCGAACTTCCCCCGACCTCGCGTCGAGCAAAGCTAGCGCAGCTTGCCCAGGGCGAGCGCGTGGCTCATCCCGCCTTCGACATGGCGGCGCAGGGAGTCGCATGCGGCGGCGGCGTCGCGGCGCATCGCGCAATCGACCATCTCGCGATGCTCGTTCGACGAAATGTCGCCGCGAAAGCTGAGCGACGTCATCATGTAGCGCAGGTACTTGTCGAAAACGCCGGCATGCGCCGCGATCAGCGTCTTCGAGCCGCAGGCCGAGATCAGCGCCTGATGGAATTCCCAATCGTAGCGCTTCCACTGCTCGGCCGTGTCGGGCACGCCCGCCGCCATGCGTTCCTCGAAGCGCGTTAGCTTGTGGTGTGCTGCAACGATCCGCGCTTCCCAATCCACGTCCCCCGCCTTGAACGACCGCTCGATCGCGTCGCATTCCAGCAATAGGCGCAGCGCCGCGATTTCCTTGAGATTGGCGACGGAGACGGGCGAGACCTGGAAGCCCTTCTGCCCTTCCGCCACAACAAGACGTTCGGAGGCGAGACGGTTGAGGATTTCGCGCAAAGTGGAAACGCTGGCGCCGTAATCGGCCTTGAGCTTTTCGAGTTTCAGCTTCGCCGACGGCGCCAAACGGCCCGCCAGAATATCCGTGCGGATGCGGCGATAGGTCGTGTCCGCCACCGTCTCGGCGGCGTGTTCGGCGAGGACGACGATCTTGCCGCTCATGGCAGCACGCCCAGCTTGCGCGTATGCGCAATGCAGCCGTCGATATGTTCGCGCAGGATCGCGCAAGCCGCAGGCGCATCGCGGCGCAATGCGCAATCGAGCAGCTTCTTGTGCTCGTCGGCGGCGGCCCGACCGCGAAACACGACCGCGACCATCTGATAGCGCAGATACTGGTCGTAGACGTCGCCGTAGAGATCGAGCAACGTTTGCGATCCGCAAGCGCCGATCAGCGCTTGATGGAATTCGCGGTCATAGCCCTTCCATGTTTCGGTCGCTTGCGTTTCGCCCGCAAGCATCCGGCGCTCCATGGCTTCGAGCTTATGATGCGCGGCGGCAACCGCCCCTTCCCATTCCACGTCGCCGGCCGCGAAACTGTCGCGGATCGCGTGCGTTTCCAGCAGCAAGCGCAGTGCCGCGACCTCCTCGAAATTCGCCATTGATACGGAGGCCACGTCGAAGCCGCGCTGACCTTCCGCCACGACGAAGCCTTCCGACGTCAGCCGGTTCAGCACTTCACGCAGCGTGCTCACACTCGCGCCGTAATCCTGGACGAGTCGATCCATGCGCAGGCGCTTTCCCGGCGCCAAGCGCCCGAAAATGATGTCGCCGCGGACCTTGTCATAGGTCTTGTCGGCGAGCGTCCCGCTTTGGAGATCGAAAGCCATGCGAATCCTTACCCTTACGCGCCAAGGTACATCACCCCAAGCGGCTTCAGGGAAAATACGACGTCCGTCATAATATATGAGATTTCGTCTTTTTTCATTGACTACGATCTTTATCCAATCAAATCTGCCGTATCGGACGCGAAATCGCGCCGCCATTGATTGGGAGGACCGCTTATGAATTTCACGCCGTCTCGCCGCAGCTTCTTGGCCACGGGCGCCGCTTCGCTCGCGATGGGCAGTGCCGCTTTCGCCCAAGCCAAGCCGACGATCCGTTTCTCGGCCGTGTTCTCCGAACAGGACATCCGCGCCGAGATGATGAAGCGCTTCTCGGCCGCCGTTGATGCCGACTACACGATGCAGCTCTATTACGGCGGCAACCTGTTCAAGCAGGGCACCGAGCTCGTCGCCCTTCAGCGCGGCAATCTGGAAATGGGCAACATCGCCCCGCAGGACGTGTCGAACCAAATCCCGGCGTGGTCGATCATGACCGCCGCCTATCTGTTCCGCGACGCCGCCCACCTGCAAAAGGTGTTCGCCAGCGATGTCGGCCAGCAGATGAAGAACATGGCCGAAGAACAGCTCGGCATCCGCATCCTCGCGCCGACTTATTTCGGCGCGCGCCATGTGGGCTTGCGCGGCCGCAAGAAGATCAACACCCCGGCCGATCTCGCCGGCGTGAAGCTGCGCATGCCCGGCGGCGACGCGTGGCAGTTCCTGGGCCAATCGATCGGCGCCAACCCGGTGCCGATGGCCTACGCCGAGGTCTATACGGGCTTGCAGACCGGCGCCATCGACGGCCAGGACAATCCGCTGCCCAACGTGCAGAACATGAAGTTCTACGAGGTCAGCAACCAGATCATTCTGACGTCGCATCTCGTGGGCTTCGATCTGCTGACCGTGTCGGCCCGCACGTGGCGCGCGATGAGCGAAGCCAAGCGCGCCCAGTTCCAGGCGGCGGCCGATGCGGCCGTGGGCTGGAGCAACGCCGAGCACGCGAAGAAGGAAGGCGAACTCGTCGCGTTCTTCAAGGCCCAAGGTTTGGACGTCTACGAGCCGAACCTGCCCGCGTTCCGCGAGTTCGCGCAGAAGAAATACCTTGCCTCCGACCTCGCGAAGGCGTGGCCGGCCGGCATGGTCGATAAGATCAACGCGCTCTAAGCCGTGACGCGCGTCGCGAAAATTCTGGCGAAGGGGGCCGAGGCCGTCGCGGTGGCGATGCTCGCCGCGATGTTCCTCGCCTTCCTCGTCCAGATCGTTTTCCGCTACGCGCTCAACTTCCCGGTCGGATGGACGCACGAACTCAGCATCGTGCTGTGGATCTGGCTCGTGCTGTGGGGGGCGGCGTTCGTTCTGCGCGAGGACGAGGAAATCCGCTTCGACCTGCTCTACGGCGCGGTCGGCGACGGAACCAGGCGCGTCATGTGCCTGGTCACCGCCGCCGGCCTCGTCGGCCTCTATCTCGTTTCGCTGCCCGCGATCGCCGATTACGTCGCCTTCATGCGCGTGCAGCGGACGGCCTATATGAAGATCCGCTTCGACTGGCTTTACGTCATCTATCTGATCTTCGCGGTCGCCGCGATCGCCCGCTATCTGTGGCTGGGCTGGCGCGCGTTGAAGGGCGGCGCGCCCGACGCCTTCGATCCCACCAAGGCGAATTCGGGCGTATGAATTTCGCATCCCCCTGGTCGATCGCTCTGGTCGCGATCACGCTGCTGTCGCTGCTGGGCCTGCCCATCGGCCACGCGATGATCGCGGGCTCGATCCTCTATCTCCTGCTCGCCGGGCAGGATATGGGCATCGCCGCCGAGCAGATCCTCAACGGCATGTACAACAACTACATCATCCTGGCCGTGCCGCTGTTCGTGCTGGCCGCCGAGCTGATGAATATCGGCAGCATGACCGATCGCCTGCTCGGCTTCTGCAACGCGCTGGTCGGGCGCTTTCGCGGCGGCCTCGCCCAGGTCAACGTGCTGCAAAGCGTGATCTTCGCGGGCATGTCGGGCTCGGCGATCGCCGACGCGGCCGGCACGGGCAAGATGATGCAGGTCATGATGACCCGCGACAATCGCTACACGGCGAGCTTCGCGGCGGCGCTGACGGCGGCGTCCTCGGTCATCGGGCCGATCATCCCGCCGTCGATCCCGATGGTGCTCTACGCGCTGATCTCCGACGCGTCGATCGGCTTCCTGTTCCTGGGCGGCGTGATCCCCGGATTGCTAATGGCCGCGTCGCAAATGCTGATCGTCGACTGGCAGGCCAAGACCAAAAAATTCCCGGTCGAAAAGCCGGTGCCGATCCGCGAGATTCCCGGCATCACGTGGCGCGCGCTGCCCACGCTGATGATGCCCGTCGTGCTGCTCGGCGGCATCTATGGCGGCGTGACGACGCCGACCGAAGCGGCGGCGGTCGCCGCCGCCTACGCGCTGCTGATCTCGGCCGGGCTCTATCGCAGCGTCGGCTTCGCCGATCTCTACGGCGCGCTGATGCGCAGCATGCGCGTTTCCACGTCGATCGGCATGCTGATCGCCGGCGCCCTCGTGCTGAACTATATCGTCACGATCGAGAACATCCCCGATCTGCTGAAGAACCTGATCGCGGGCTGGAATCTCGGCCAGATCGAGTTCTTGATCCTGGTCAACGTGCTCCTGCTGATCCTCGGCTGCGTGCTGGAAGGCACGACGATCTTGCTGGTGATCGTGCCCGTGCTGTTGCCGACGGCCAAGGCGCTGGGGATCGACATGATCCATTTCGGCGTCGTCGCGGTGTTCAACATCATGCTGGGACTGATCACGCCGCCTTACGGCCTGCTGCTGTTCATCATGACCAATATCGCGAAAGTGCCGCTGCGCGATCTCGTGCGCGACGTGCTGCCCTTCCTATGGGCGATGATCGCGGCCCTCGCACTGATCACCTTCGTGCCGGAAACGGTTTTGTGGCTGCCCCGCGCGATGGGCTACCAGGGGTAAATGCATGTCGAAACCGATCTATGTTCTCAACGGACCCAATCTCAACCGCCTGGGCAAGCGCGAGCCGGAGATCTACGGCCACACGACGCTGGCGGAGGTCGAGGCGATGTGCCGCGACGCGGCGGGCGAGCTGCCGCTCGAGTTCCGCCAGACCAACAGCGAAGAAACGCTGATCGAGTGGATCCACGAAGCGATCGACCGCCCGGCCGCCGGCATTCTGATCAATCCCGCCGCCTTTACCTTCACGTCGATGGCGGTGATGGACGCGCTGAAGATGTTCCCGGGCCCGATCGTGGAGTTCCATATCTCCAACATCCATAAGCGCGAGCCGATCTATCATCGCTCGCTGGTCTCGCCCGTGGCGACGGCCGTGATCGCGGGACTGGGCGCCGGCGGTTATCCCGTGGCGCTCGACGCGATGCGCCGCCTTCTGATCGCGGCCTGACGATGGCGCGGGGGAAAGCCATGTCCCTCGACGGCAATACGCGGATCATCGCGCATATCGGCGATCCGACGGCGACGTTCAAGGCGCCGATGATCTACAACCCCTATTTCGAGGCGAACGGCATCAACGCGTGCGTCGTGCCGATGGGCGTGCGCGCAAGCGATTTCGCCGCCGCTTTGCCCGTCATCTTCCGCTTCACGAATGTGGATGGCGCGCTGATCACGATGCCGCACAAGATTTCGGTCGTCGATATGCTGGACGCGGCGAGCCCCGCCGTGCGCATCGCGGGGGCTTGTAACGCCGTCAAACGCGACGCCGACGGCAAGCTGATCGGCGACATGTTCGACGGCGAAGGTTTCGTGCGCGGCGTGAAGCGCAAGGGCCAGCGCCTCGACGGCGCGCGTGCATTGATCGTCGGTGCGGGCGGCGTGGGTTCGGCCATCGCGGCGTCGCTCGCCGCGTCGGGGGCCGCGCGTATCGCACTTTACGATCTCGACACGGCGGCGATGGACGGCCTCGCCGCGCGCCTCGTGCGTCATTATCCCGCCTTGCGCGTCGAGTCGGGCGACAACGATCCGCGCGGCTTCGACATCGTCGTGAACGCGACACCGCTGGGGATGAACCACGGCGATCCGTTGCCGCTGGACGTTTCGCGCCTCGAGCCCGAAACTTTCGTCGGCGAAGTGGTGATGAAAGCGGAGACGACCGCGTTTCTGGCGGCAGCCAAGGCGCGCGGCTGCCGCACGCAAATCGGCGTGGACATGCTGTTCGAGCAGATCCCCGCCTATCTCGAATTCTTCGGCTTCGCCACGACGACGCCCGAGAAACTGCGCGCCCACGCCCGTATCGCCTATTGAGGGATCGTCCGCCATGCGCACATCGATCGCCACGGTCTGCTTGTCGGGCAATCTTCGGGAGAAGCTGGAGGCGATATCCGCCGCCGGGTTCCGCGCGGTGGAGTTGTTCGAGAACGATCTGATCGCGCATCCGGGCTCGCCCCAGGAAGTGCGGGCGCTATGCGAAGATCTCGACTTGAAGATCGTCACGTGTCAGCCCTTCCGCGATTTCGAAGGCATGCCGGCGGAAAAGCGCCAGCGCACCTTCGACCGCGCCGAGCGCAAATTCGACCTGTTGCACGAACTCGGCACCGATCTGCTGTTCGTGTGCTCGAGCGTGGCGCCGGATGTGCAAGGCGGTATCGACCGCCTCGCCGCCGATTTCAAGGAACTGGGCGAACGCGCGGCCAAGCGCGGCATGCGCGTCGCCTACGAGGCGCTCGCCTGGGGCAAACACATCAACGACTACCGCGACGCCTGGGAGGTGGTGCGCCGCGCCAATCATGCCCAAGTCGGCACGGTGCTCGACACGTTCCATATCTTCGCGCGCGGTCTCGATCTCGAGCCCATCCGTGCGATCCCCGGCGACCGCATCTTCCTGGTCCAGATCGCCGACGCGCCCAAGCTGCAGATGGACTATCTGTCCTGGGGCCGCCATTGGCGCTGCTTGCCGGGCCAAGGCGATTTCGACATGGTCGCCTTCATGGATGCGCTGACCGCCACCGGCTACGACGGTCATCTGTCGCTGGAGATCTTCAACGACCGTTTTCGCGCCGGCTCCGCGCGTTCGGTGGCGTTGGACGGGCGCCGCTCGCTGATCGCGCTGATGGATGAGACGCAGCGTAAATCCAAACTCGCCGTCCCCGGCGCCGTGCGCATGCCCCCGCCCGCTCCGGTGCGCAAAGTGGAGTTCGTCGAATTCGCGGTCGATGAAGGCGACCGGCCGGGCTTCGAAAAATTCCTGACGGCACTCGGCTTCGCCAAGACCGGCCAGCATCGCTCCAAGGACGTGTCGCTGTGGGGTCAGGGCGAAATCCGCATCGTGCTGAACAGCGACAAGGAAGGCTTCGCGCATTCCTATCAGATCACGCATGGCACATCGGTTTGCGCGCTGGCGCTGAACGTACCCGACGCCCCCGCGACGCTGGAACGCGCGCGCGCGTTGCTGGATACGCCGCATAAGGGCGCCGTCAGCCCCGGCGAGCTCGACATCCCCGCCGTCCGCGGCGTGGGCGGCAGCTTGCTTTATTTCGTCGACGATACGCTCGGCAAATGGTCGGAGGTGGATTTCGTGCCGACCGGCACGGCCGCGACGGGCACCGGATTGCTCGCGGTCGACCACGTCTCGCAGAGCATGCAGTACGAGGAAATGCTGACCTGGCTGCTGTTCTACACCTCGCTGCTCGACGCGCGAAAGACGCCCACGCAAGCCGTGCTCGATCCCGGCGGCGTCGTTCAAAGCCAAGTCGTCGAGAGCGGCTTGGGCGCCAAGGACGCGACAGGGTTCCGCTTGGTGCTCAACGGTTCGCAAAGCCATCGCACGCTGTCGGCGAAGTTCGTGACCGATTTCTTCGGCTCTGGCGTGCAGCATATCGCGTTGCGCTCGGCCGACATCAAAGCGACCGTCGCCAAGTTGAAAGCGGGCGGGATCGATATGCTGACGATCCCGGAGAATTATTACGACGATCTGGAAGTGCGCACGGACCTAACGCAAGCCGAGATCGACGCCTTCAAGGCGCTGAACATTCTCTACGACCGCGACGCAAACGGCGTGTTTCTGCAAGCCTATACGGCCACGCTGGACGGCGGGTTCTTCTTCGAGATCGTGCAGCGCGACGGTTACGCCGGTTACGGGGCGGCGAACGCGGGCATCCGCCTTGCCGCGCAAGCCCGCCTCGCCCGGCCCGCGATTCAAGCGATCGGCTAAAAAAAAAGCCCCGGTCGACGGCCGCGGGCGACGGAGATAAAGACGGCCGCACTAACCGCGCGCGCCGATCTCCAGCGCGATCTTGCCGCGCGCCCAACGAAAAAGCGTTCGCCGGCCGCAAGCGATACGGCCGCTTGTTTCGCCTCACTCTTCGGCGAATACCTCGTCGCGCCGCGCGCGCAACGCGGGCAGCGCCGAAATCGCCAACGCCGTCGCGCCGATCACAAGCAGGCTGAGCGACAGCGGCGACTGCAAAAACACCATCGGATCGCCGTCGGAGATGATCAGTGCCTGGCGGAGTTTTTCCTCCAGCAAGCGGCCGAGCACGAAGCCCAGCGCCAAGGGTGCGGGTTCGAAATCGAGCTTGTGCAGCACATAGCCCACCAGCCCGAATACGGCGGTCAAATAGACCATGTCGGCCGTGTTGCCGATCGAATAGATCCCGATGCAGCAGAACAGCACGATCGCGGGGAACAGCAAACGATAGGGCACGCGCAACAGCTTCACCCAAAGCCCGATCAGCGGCAGATTGATGACCAGTAGCATCAGATTGCCGATCCACATCGACGCAATCAGCCCCCAGAACAGTTCCGGGTTGCGATCGATGACCTGCGGCCCGGGAACCACGCCTTGGATCAACATCGCCCCCACCATCAGCGCCATCACGGCGTTGGGCGGCAGGCCGAGCGTCAGCAAGGGGATGAACGAGGTCTGCGCCCCGGCGTTGTTCGCCGACTCGGGCCCCGCCACGCCGGCGGGCGCGCCATGGCCGAACTCCGCGGGCCGCTTGGCGATGCGCTTCTCAAGCGCGTAGCTCGCGAAGGGCGCGAGAATGGCGCCGTTGCCCGGCAGAATGCCGAGCACCGAGCCAAGCCCGGTGCCGCGCAAGATCGCGGGCAGGTTCTCGCGGATCTCGCTCAATCGCGGCAGAAGCCGGCCGATCTTCGAGCGGACCACGTCGCGCGCTTCGGGATTTTGCAGGTTCTTCAGAATCTCGGCGAACCCGAAAAGCCCCATCGCGAGAACCGCGAACTCGAGCCCGTCATAGAGCATTTCGAGATCGAAGGTCAGCCGCTCGCGGCCGGTTTCGATATCCGTGCCGATGGTGCTGAGAAGAATGCCGAGCGCGATCATCGCGATCGCCTTCAACAGCGAGCCGCGCGCCAGCACGACGGCAAGCACGAGGCCCATGATCATCAGCGAGAAGTACTCGGCCGGCCCGAATAGCAGGCCCAGCTTCGTCATCGGCGCGCCGAGCGCCGCGATCAGCAGCGTGGCGATCGTGCCCGCGATGAAGGAGCCGATCGCCGCAAGGCCCAGCGCCAGACCCGCCTGCCCCTTCTTCGCCATTTCGTGACCGTCGATCGCCGTGACGACGGCCGTGGCTTCGCCGGGAATGTTCACGAGAATGGCGGTGGTCGAGCCGCCATATTGCGCGCCGTAATAGATGCCCGCGAGCATGATGAGTGCCCCGGTCGGATCGAGCGTCAGCGTCACCGGCAGAAGGATCGCGATCGTCGCGACGGGTCCCACGCCCGGCAGCACGCCGACCAGCGTGCCGATCAGGCAGCCGGCGAAGCACAGGCCGATATTCTTCAAGGTCATCGCGACCTGAAGCCCGAGCCCCAGATTGGAGAACATATCGCCCATATCAGTATCCAATCAGCCAGGGCGCGACGGGCACGGGAATACCGAGCGCGAAACGGAAGACCGCGGTGCAAACCGCCGAAATGATCGCGGCGAAGACGACGAGTTCCCCCGGCCGCGACGCGCGGTCGGCGAAGCCCGCGACGATCACCGCCAGCGGTCCCGCGACGACCAAGCCCAGCGGCGGGATCGTCACCCCCGCGAGCGTGCCGCCGCGGATCGCCAAGCCGAACAGGACGACCGCGCCGAGCACGATCGAAATTTCGCGCCACGCCCAGCCGCCCGCATCGGGACCGGCGGATCGCAGCGAGATCGCGACTTGGATGACGCCGAGAACGACGATGAAGCCCGCGACGATGCGCGGCAGCAACCCCGCGCCCACGCCTTGGCGCGTCATGAACGGCAGATCCGACGCGCCGACCAGCGCGATCGCACCGACGGCGACGAGCGCGATCCCGGCCCAAACCTCGCGATCGCGAAGCTTGGTGCCGGCCCGCTTGGAACCGAAGGACATCGGCCGTTCCTATTCGAGCGAAATGTTAGCGGTGCGAACGATCTCGCCCCAGCGCGCGCGTTCCTTCGCCATGAAGGCGGCGAAGGCCTGGCCTTCGAGGTCGGCGGGTGTGGCGCCATCGTCCTTCAAGCGATCGACGACGGTGGGATCGCGCAACGTCTCGCGCGTGGCTTGCGACAGCTGCGCGCGGATCGGGGCGGGCAAGCCGCGCGGGCCCAGCAGCCCGTACCACGCGGACGCCGTATATTCCTTCAACCCCGCTTCGATCGCGGTCGGAATCGCCGGCAGGCCGGCGAAGCGCGACGTGCCGGTCACGGCCAACGCCGTGACCTTCTTGCCTTCGATGAGGCCCGTGACCGACGGGATCGTCGTCACCATGAAATCGATATGCCCGCCGACGAGATCGTTGAGCGCCGGGCCCGCACCGCGATACGGCACGTGACGGGCTTCGAAGCCCGCGACTTGGCCCAGCAGCAAGGCCGCGAGATGGCTCGCCGACGCGTTGCTCGCGGAGCCGTAGACCAGCGTCTTCGCTTTGGCGGCGGCGACGAGCTCGGGCAGCGTGGCGACCGGCAGGCGCGGGCCCACGACGACGGCGAGCGACGCGTCGGCGATCAGCGCGATAGGGTCGAGCGTCGTCGCCGGATCGGCCTTGAGGCGCTTGAAGAGATGCGGATTGACGACCATCGGCCCTTGATTGCCGATCAGCAGCGTGTAGCCGTCGGGTGCCGCCGCCGCGACGGCCTCGGTGCCGAGATTGGCCGCCGCACCGGGGCGGTTCTCGACCAGCACGCGGCCATCCAATACTTTTTCGAGCCGTGCCGCGAAAATGCGCGCGACCGCGTCGGTGCCGCCGCCGGCCGCATAGCTGACGATCAGCGTGATCGGTTTGTTGGGATAACGGCCTTGCGCCCGCAACGTAGCGGGAGCCGCAAGCAGGCTGGCGGCGCCAAGGGCGAGCGCCGAGCGACGATTCAACATGTCGATTCCTCCAAAATTTCGGTTTCTTTGTTTCGCGAGAACGTTTGGGACGGCACCAGGACGGCGCCTTCGAACAATCGCCGCGCGGTGCGCAGCACGTAGACCACCGGTGCGGCGGCCGGATCCGGGCGTTCGATCCGCACGCCCAATTGTCCCGACGGATGCTCGATCCGGATTTCGCAAGGCAGCGAAATCGCGCCGGCGATCCGCTCGGCGATCGTGTCCGGCGTGGCGATGGCGGTCGCGATCCCGACGGCACCGGTGATCGCCAAGGCCGTATGGCACGAATGCGGCATCAGATAGCGCACGCAAACCGCACCGCCCTGGGCGGGCGGCGACATCAACACGGGCTTGGGAATGACTTTCGACGATACGTCGCCAAGCCCCATAAGCTGCCCCGCCGCCAAACGCAGCGCCTCGATCCGTTCGAGCAAAGCGCGATCGGCATCGATCTCCGCCGGCGATTCATGCCCGGTTTTGCCGAGGTCGCGCGCATCGAGCAGCAACAGCGGCATCGCCGCATCGATCAACGAAGCCTCGACGCCGTCGATCCGCTCGATCGCCGCACCCGACGGCAGCAACTTCCCCGTCTTGGCGCCGGCAGCGTCCAGAAACGCCATTTGGATCGGCGCCGCAGTGCCCGGCACGCCGTCGATGGCGATGTCGCCGCCGTAATTGACCCGGCCTTCGGGCGTCTGCACGCGCGCGACGATGATCTTGCCGGTGTTGACGTTGTGAATGCGGACCGTGGTCTCGCCGCTTTCGACCGGCACCAAGCCCGCTTCGATCGCGAAGGGCCCCACGCCCGCGAGCATATTGCCGCAATTGGGCGACGTATCGACCATCCGCTCGGCGACCTTCACCTGAGCGAAGAGATAATCGACGTCGGCATCCGCGCGGCGCGAACGCCCGACGATCGCGACTTTGCTCGTCAGCGGATTTCCGCCGCCGATACCGTCGATCTGAAGCCGATGCCCCGCTCCCAGCGCCGCGATCAGCACGCGGTCGCGGTCGGCGGGTTCGATCGGCAGATCGTTGGCGAGGAAGAACGGACCCTTCGACGTGCCGCCGCGCATCAATACGCAAGGAATGCGGATAAGATCGTCCATGACGAACCGGGGCGTCCTCAAAAAAATTGATGCGTCGAACGCATCGTTTGACGATTTTCAGTCTTTTTATGGAACAATTGATGCGTTGTGAAATGCAAATATCGGCGTTATTATTCCGCTATGCGGATTAATGCCGAACTCCTCGATTTTCGCGCCTTCCTCTCCGTGCTGGCCTGCGGATCGTTCCATCGCGCGGCACAGGAACTGAACATCTCGCAACCGGCGCTGTCGCGGCGGATTCAGGGGCTGGAGCGCGCGTTGGGAACGACGCTGATCGAACGCTCCACCAGGCATGTGGCGCCGACGGCGATCGGCCAGCAATTGCGCCCGCTGGTCGCGCGTCTGCTCGACGAGTTCGAGGATTCGGTCCTGTCGATCGGCGGCTTGGGCGGGCGCTATACCGGCCAAGTGACGATCGCGTCCGTGCCCACGGCGGCGTTCTACTTCCTGCCGCGCGTCGTGCGCGCATTCAACCAGCGATTCCCCGGGATCCGGTTCCGGATTCTGGATCTATCGGCCAACGAAGGGCTCGAGGCGGTCGCCCGCGGCGAAGTCGAGTTCGGCATCAACTTCACCGGCGCGACGCGGCCCGATCTTCGGTTCACACCGTTGTTGCAGGACGAGTTCGTGCTCGCCTGCCGCCGCGACCATCCCTTGGCGAAGTCGCGCGAATTGCGCTGGCGCGATCTTGCCGGCTATCCGCTGATCGGCGTCAGCCAATCAAGCGCCAATCGCGCGGTGCTCGACCAGGCTTTGGGACGGACCAAGGTCAAGCTCGATTGGTTCTACGAAGTGACGCATCTGTCGACGTCGCTCGGCCTCGTCGAAGCCGGGCTCGGCATTTCGGTCTTGCCGAAACTCGCCACGCCGCAGACCGAGCATCCCGTCATCGCGACCATCAAGCTGAAAAATCCGGTCGTCAGCCGCACGATCGGTTTGGTCGAGCGGCACGGCGCGCGGCTTACCCCCGCCGCCGAGCGTTTCCGCCAATTGCTGATCGACGAATGGGGATCGAAGTAGCGATCCCGCGCCGCCCCGATCTCAGTGCTTCAGCACCTGATTGAAGAAGGTGCGGGCGCGCTCCGATTCCGGACGATCGAAGATCCGGCCGGGCGGTGCCGCTTCGACGACGCGCCCCTCCGCCATGAAGACGACGCGATCGGCGACCGTGCGCGCGAAGCCCATTTCGTGGGTCACGACCAGCATCGTCATGCCGGTCTCCGCGAGTTCCAGCATGACGTCGAGCACTTCCTTGATCATCTCGGGATCGAGCGCCGAGGTCGGCTCGTCGAACAGCATGATCTTCGGCTGCATGCACAGCGCCCGCGCGATGGCGACGCGTTGCTGCTGGCCGCCGGAGAGTTGCAGCGGGAATTTCCGCGCCTGCTCGGGAATATGGACGCGCTCGAGATAATTCATGGCGAGCGCTTCGGCCTCGCGGCGCGGCATGCCGCGCGCCAGCATCGGCGCGATGGTCAGATTGTCGAGAATGCTCAGATGCGGAAACAGGTTGAAGCTCTGGAAGACCATGCCGACTTCGCGGCGCACGGCTTCCAGGCCGCGCGTGCGCCCGTCGAGCTCGACGCCGTTGGCGAAGATCCGGCCGCCATGGTGGGCTTCCAGCCCGTTGATGCAGCGGATCAACGTGGATTTCCCCGAACCGGACGGACCGCAAATGACGATCTTTTCGCCGGGCGCCACGTCGAGATCGACGTCGTGCAGCACCTGCATCGCGCCGTACCATTTGCACAAGCCCCGAACGCTGACGGCGAGCGCGGGCGCCGGGCGGGCGGTTTGCGTATGATTTTCGACGGCGATCACGCGGCGTATCCTTTGTTCATCCGACGCTCCATCAAGCGGGCGTAAATCGACAGCGCCAAGCCGAACGCGAAGTAGACGAAGCCGACGAAGGTGTAGGCTTCGACGTAGTATTTGCGCCAAACCGGATCCTGCATGACCGCCGTCGTCGCCGTCAGAATGTCGAACAGCCCGATGATCATCACGAAGGACGTGTTCTTCAGCGCCGCGATGACGTGGTTCATGATCGCGGGAAAGGCGATGCGCAGCGCTTGCGGCAGGATGATGCGGCCGGTCATCTGCCAATAGCGCAGCCCCAGCGCTTTCGCGGCCTCGTATTGGCCGTCCGGCACGGCTTGCAGGCCGCCGCGGATCGTTTCGGCCTGATAGCAGGCGAAGAAGATCGCGATGCCGATCGTCACGCGCAGCAGCTTGTCGATATTCGTGCCCGCCGGCAGGAACAGCGGGAAGACGTTCACCGCGACGAACAGGATGGTGATGAGCGGCACGCCGCGCAGCGTTTCGATCAACACGACGCTGACCGAGCGCAGCAACGCCATGTCAGAGCGCCGGCCGAGCGCCAGCAACACGGCGATCGGAAAGCCCAGAATGACGGTGCCGGAGAACATGATCATCGTCAGCGCGAGACCGCCCCACTCCGTCGTCGGCACGACGCGCAGCGGACCCACGCCGCCATACATCAGAACGCCGATGGCGAGGATGGTCGCGGCCCAAAGCGGCGTCAGCCAGCGCAGCGACCAGCAGCGCGGCGTCAACGTCACGACGACGGCGACGAGATAGACCGCGACGGCCAGAGTCGGGCGCCATTGCTCGTCGTAGGGATAAAGCCCGAACAGCACGACGCGATGCTTTTCGGCGATCACGGCCCAGCAAGCACCGACGACGTTGCGGCAGCTATCCGGGCCGGTCGACACGAACACCGCGTCGAGGATCGCCCAATTGACGATCTTGACGGCGACATAGGCGAGCAGCGCCAGCGTCGCGCCGCTCAGCACGACATGGAATTTCGACGGCCACACGCGTTCGCGAAGCCACCAATCGATGGCGTTCCAGCGTCCGCGCGCGCGCGGCAAGGTTGCGTCGGCCATCTCAGCGCCCCTTCAACGCGACGCGGCTGTTGTAGAAATTCATCAGCAGCGACGTGACGAGGCTGAGCCCGAAATAGATGATCATCATGATCGCGACCATCTCCATCGCCTGCCCCGTCTGATTCATGATCGTGTTGCCGATATTCACGATCTCCGGATAGCCGATGATGACGCCCAGCGAGCTGTTCTTCGTCAGGCTGAGATACTGGCTCGACAGCGGCGGCACGATCACGCGCAACGCCTGGGGCAGCACGATGCGCGTCATGATCGAGAACGGGTAGAGGCTGAGCGCGCGCGCCGCCTCCACCTGCCCTTTCGGCACCGCTTGGATGCCGCCGCGCACGATCTCCGCGATGAACGCGCCGGTATAGATCGTCAGCCCCAGTCCCAGGGCGAAGAATTCGGGCGACAGCGTCGCGCCGCCGGCGAAGCCGAAGCCGCGGCGTTCGGGAATGTCGGGGGTGAATTGCGCGCCCGTCGCGAGCCACGCGAGCAGCGGCAAGCCGACGAGCACGGCGAGTGCGGGCACCACCGGTTCGACATATCGCCCCGTGCGCTCGCCATAGCGCCGGACGAACCGCGCCGCGACGAAAGCGCCGACGACGCCCACGCCAAGCGCGATCAGAATGACCATGCCCGCCGTGCCGAAACCGGGAACCGGCAGCGTCAATCCGCGATTGCTGATGAAGCCGACGCCGAGCAGATCGATCGCCTGGCGCGGCTGCGGCAGATTGCGGATGATCGACGACCACAGCAGCACGTGCAGAATGACCGGCACGTTGCGGGCGAGTTCGACATAGGCGCCCGCGAGCGAGGAGATCACGACATTACGCGAGGCGCGCGCGATGCCCGCCGCGACGCCGAGAATTGTGGCGAAGACGATCGCCACGGCGGCGACGCGGATGGTGTTGAGAACGCCGACCAGCAACGCCCGGCCGTAGGAATCGCTGGCGCTGTAGCGGATCGGCGTTTCGCCGATATTGAAACGCGCCAGCTGCTCCAGGAAGCCGAAACCCGTCGCGATGTTCTGCCGTTGCAGGTTCTCCGCGACGTTGCTGTAGAGCGCGTAGGCGCCCAGCGCGAGCAGCACGGCAAGGCCGGTCTGATAGACGAGACCGCGCGTGAACGGGTCGCCCCAGCTCAATCTGCGTCGCGGCGCCGCGGCCGGGCGGCTCTGATCGATACGCGTCATATCACTCCACCTGCGCCGTGCGCGGCGACGACTACTTGATCGGCAGCCCGTAGAGCAGCCCGCCCTCGGTCCACAGCTTGTTGTAGCCGCGCGGCAGCGGCAGCTTGGTATCGGCGCCGAAATGGCGTTCGTAGATGTCCTTATAGTTGCCCAAGGACTTCACGACCCAATAGAGCCATTTCTTGTCGAGGCCGAGCTTGGGGCCGTAATCGCCGGTGACGCCGAGCAGATCCTGAACGTAGGGATCCTTCGACTTGGTCATCTCGTCGACATTGGCTTGGGTGATTTTGTTCTCCTCGGCTTCCATCAGGCCGTACATCACCCATTTGACGATGTCGTACCATTGGTCGTCGCCGTGGCGGACGGCGAGCGCCAGAGGTTCCTTGGAGAACGTCGCTTCGAGAATGATGTGTTCCTCGGGATTGGGCGCGTCGTACATGCGCACGCCCGGCAACGCGTCGCGATCCTTGGCGAGCGCGTCGCAGCGGCCCACGACATAGGCGCTGGCGAGCTCCTTGTTGTTCTCGATCACGATCGGCGTGTATTTCAGGCCGCGCTGGGTGAACAAGCGGGCCACCGCCTGCTCGGTCGTGCTGCCCGGCGCCATGCAGATGGCCGCCCCGTTCAGATCCTCCACCGACTTCACGCCCGAATCCTTGCGGACCATGAAGCCGAGGCCGGTGTAGAACACCGGCGGCGAGAAGTTGAAACCCAGCGCCGTATCGCGCGTCAGCGTGGCGGTCGTGTTGCGCGCCAGCACGTCGACTTCGCCCGCCTGAAGGGCGGGGAAACGCTGCTGGCTCGACAAGGCGACGAAGCGGACCTTCTCGCCGCTGCCGAAGATCGCGGCGCCGAGTGCGCGGCACAGATCGACCTCGAACCCCGACCAGCGGCCTTTATCGTCCGGCGCGGCGAAGCCGTAGCGTCCCGGGTGCGCGCCGCAAAGAACTTCGCCGCGCTCGCGGATCGCTTTGAGCGTGTCGCCTTGGGCGGCTTCGGCGGGCGCCGTCGCGGCGCAGAGCAGCGCGGCCAGAACGCCGGCCAGACCGAATACGAAACGCATGTTCCAACCTCCCTTTTTTTGTTGAAGCAGCATCGCCCGCGCGCGATCGCGCGCGGATTTCATTCCGTCAACGGCCAAGCCGATCGAAACCGCGATCGAGATCGTCGATCAGATCGGCCACATCCTCCAAGCCCACATGCACGCGCATGCACTGCCCCGGCTCGGTCCACGACGTCGCCGAGCGCAACGCGCGCGGATCGGTGGGCAGAATAAGGCTTTCATAGCCGCCCCAGCTCGACCCCATGCCGAACAGCCGCAACCCGTCGACCATCGCCGCCAGCTTACGGCGATCGGTTTCGCGGATCACGAAGCCGAACAGGCCCGACGCGCCGGTGAAATGCGCCTTCCAAAGCGCGTGGCCGGGATCGGTCGCGAGTGCGGGATGCATGACGCGCGTGACTTCGGGCCGCTTCTCCAGCCAAAGCGCGAGCTGTAGCGCGTTGACTTGATGCTGGCGCATCCGCACGGCGATGGTGCGCAAGCCGCGCTGGGCGAGATAGGCGTCGTCCGGCGCGATGCAAATGCCCATGCGCTGGGCGAACGATTTGACGCGCCCGTAACTGCCTTCGGCGCAGGCGATCGTGCCGAGCATCAGATCCGAGTGGCCGGAAATGTATTTCGTACCCGCCTGGACGGAGATATCCACGCCCAGCGTCAACGGCTTGAAGAATACGCCGCCCGACCAGGTGTTGTCGACGACGGTCACGATGCCGCGCGGCTTGGCCACCGCGACGATCGCGGCGATATCGGTCATTTCGAACGTCAGCGATCCGGGGGCTTCCATCCAGATCAGCCTTGTGTTCGGCTTGATCATCCGCGCGATGCCGGCGCCGATCAGCGGGTCGTAGAAATCGACGTCGACGCCGAAGCGCCGGAGCACTTCGTTCGCGCAATGCCGGCAGGGCCCGTAGACATTGTCGGCGATCAGCGCGTGATCGCCCGGCGAAAGATGCGCCAGCAGCGTCGTGGAAATCGCGTTCGCGCCGGACGGCGTCAGCACCACGCCGGCCGCCGCTTCCAACGCGGCGACGGCATCTTCGAGCGCGAAGGTCGTCGGCGTGCCGCGCCGGCCGTAGCGGATTTTCGCGTCGGCCTTGGCGTCGAGTGCGGCGAGCGTCGGAAACAGAATCGTGGAGGCGTGAAACACCGGCGGATTGACGGCGCCGAAATGCGCGGCCGGATCGCGCCCGGCATGACAAATGACCGTATCCTGGCCGAGTTTGTCGTTGCGACGGTCGCCCGTCGCGGCGGGTTGAACGGCGGTGTCGGATGGGGACGAAAGGCTCATGCCTCACACTTTCTTGATTCGCCGGAACCCGCGCGAAACGGTGCGCCCTTATTCTCAGCATGTAAATGCATACATCTGCATTTATTTGAGTGCAACATAATTTTGTTGACCCTGACGCGATCCCGGCCGCTTTTTGTGCGTTCAGAAACGTCGTCTTTTGGCTTACCAAGACAACTATCCGCGACCGCGATTCGGGCGCGGCCAACGGAGCTGGGACGAACAATGACCAAGTCGCCAAAACGAGCCTCGACCGGCGGTCGCGACCTTGTCTTCGAGGCCCATGAGCGCATCCGCGCCTTGATCCAGACCGGCGAACTCGCGATCGGCGAGCGGGTCACGGAAATCGGCCTCGCGACGAAACTCGGCATGTCGCGCACGCCCGTGCACGAGGCCATCGCCAAGCTCGAGATGGATGGTCTGCTGACCAACGAGCCGCGGCGCGGCTTGATCGTGACCAATCTCGATCATCAGCAGATCGTCGAGCTTTACTACATGCGCGAAGTGCTCGAAGGGGCCGCCGCGCGGCTGACGGCGCAGGCGGCCAGCGAGATCGAGCTTGCGACGTTCGCGGGGCTGGTCGAAGCCGAGGCCGAGGCCTTGGACGACGCCAAGCGCATGTCCGAGATCAACCGCAACTTCCGCCACTTGCTGGCGCTTTCGTCGCATAACCGCTACTTGCTGCGCAGCCTGAGCCAACTTTCCGTCACGATGTCGCTGCTGCCGACGATGATCGGCGAGAACGGCCGCGCGGCGGTGCTGCACCGCCAGCATCGCGAAATTACCGAGGCCCTATTGCGCCGCGACGGTGCGGCCGCCGAAAGCCTGGTGAAAGCGCAAGTGCGCGCGTCGCAGCAGCATCGCATGGGGATCATGCTGCGCGCCCATAGCAAGGCGGGTTTGGGTTAGGCCAGCGCGTCGCGGATGTGCCGCTTATAGCCTTCGCGACCGGCGAGCCGATCGCGATACGCCGTCAGCGCCGCAAGGTCGGGGCGCGCGAGGGTGATCAGGAACCAGCGATGGATCGCCGGCGCCAAAGCGATATCGGCGAGCGTGAAGGATCCGCCGGCCAGATACGCGTTCTTCTGGAAATGCCGATCGAGCAAGGCGACATGCGCCGATAGCGCCTTGAAGGCCGCCTCGGCCGCCGCTGCGTCGCCCGCTTTCAACGCGGTCCGAACCTTGCCCATCGCGGGAACGAGGGCGGTCGCGCCCCAATCCATCCATTGATCGGCCGCGGCGCGGCCGGCGGCATCGATCGGCCAAATCGCGTCCTTGGCGTAGCGATTCCCGAGATAGCGCAGAACGGCGTTCGATTCCCAGACGACGGTCTTGTCGTCGGCCACCGTCGGCACCTTGCCATGCGGGTTCATCGCGCGATATTCCGCCGTGTCCGTGCCGCCGAAACGCCCGCCGCAATCGATCAGCGCGTATTGCAGCCCGAGTTCGTCGAGCGCCCAGAAGGCTTTCGCGCAGTTCGACGAATCCCGGCGTCCATAGATCTTCAACATCGTGATCATCCTTGCAGGGTTGCCGCCATGATGGCGTTGACGTCGGGCGCGCCGTCGAGCGCCAGAATGGCGTTGAACAAAGCCGAAGCGCGTTCGGCGCTCATTTCGGCGGCGGCGCAATCGACGAACTTCGCCGCCAGCTCGGCGTCCGACATGGGATTGAGCGGCCCGCGGCCGAACGCGGTCGACGCCGAATCTTCGAAGACGCGGCCGTCGCGCAACGTCACTTTGACGCGGCCCAGATACTCGTCGGCCTCGGCATGCGCGTGCGACGCGACGCGCGTCGACAAGGCCGCGATCGCGCCGTCGCGCCCGAACGCGTCGTCGAAATCGGCGAGACGGATGATGCCGGCGGTCAACGCTTTGGCGGTCAGGAACTGAACGCTGAATTTCGCCGCGAGCCCCGTTTCGGGATGCGGACGGTTCGTATGCGCGAGCCGGCGGGAATGCGTCCAGGTCTCGATCGCTTCGATGTCGCCCGGCGCGAAGGGACCGTGCTTGCCGCGTAGCGCCAGCGCCGCGTCGATCGCCGAATGCGCGCTGGCGCAGCACGGATGCTGCTTGATCGCGATACCGGGAGCGAGCGATTCAGGTGCCGACAGCCAGTCGCCCAAAGCGCGTTCCGGATCGAAATTCCCCGCCCCGTTCAAGACCCGGAAGAAACCGTATTCGTGCTCGAACGCGTTCGGCGAAGCGGTCACGCCGTTTTCGGACAACGTCGCCGCGAGCAACCCGTTATAGGCCGCGTGGCCGACATGCAGCGGCTTGACCGGCGTGCCGAAATTCGATTTGAGGCCGCTGGCCATCGACACGGCGATCGCCAGCGCCGTCGCCATGCGTTCGCGATCAAGGCCCAAAAGATGCGCGCACGCAGCCGCCGCGCCGAACACGCCCAGCGTCGCGGTGGGATGCCAGCCCTTTTCGTAATGAAGCGGCATGACCGCGCGCGCCAATCGCAGCTCGAGCTCCACGCCCGCGAGATAGGCCGAAAGAACCGCCTTGCCCGAAGCGCCGCGCTCTTGGGCGAGGGCGAGCAACGCGGGCACGACCGGCGCGGACGGATGGCCGCCCATCGTCGTGCTGCAATCGTCGAAATCCAGCGCATGCGCGGCCGTGCCGTTGATGATCGCGGCCTGCAGCGCGTTGCAGCTTCCGGCCCGGCCGATCTTGGTCGCAGGCCCCGCATCTGGCGCGATATCGAGCGCACGCTCGATCCCGTCCAGAAAGCCCGCCTTGCAGCCCGCCAGCGCGACGCCGATCGTATCCGCGAAGGCGCGCGACGCGATGCGGCGCGCTTCGGCGGGCATGGTTTCGACGGCGATGGCACCGGCGCGCGCTGCAAGCTCGAATGCGAAGCTCATGGAGTCCTCGTCGCTCAAATCCGCGCTCAAGCGCGGCTGGTTTTCTCGATCAACGCGGTCAGGTCGCGAATGCGGGCGAGCGTTTCGAGGCGCATGAGCATGTCGAAACTCGCGTCGATCCCCGCCCCCGTCAGCGCATGGCCGGCGCAATCGGCGTATTTGGCGCGCAGCATGCCGTCGGGCAGCGGCGCTTCCGGTCCGCGGCCGAGCGGCGACGCGACCGACGCGACATGTTGGACGCCGCTTTTCAGGACGACGCGGATTTCGGCGCCGTAATCGTTGGAATCGTCGGCGTGTTCCTCGATGCCGATCAACGCCATCACGCGCGTAACTTGCGGATCGTGGAGTGCCGCGTCCTCGAAATGATCCAGCGTCACGGCGCCGTTCACCAGGCCGCGCGCGACGGCGTAAGGCATCGAGAATTTCGCGTTGAGCGCGCTGGTCGCCGGATTGCGCACATGCGGCAGCAGGCGCCGGCGATGCATACGCACGGTCGCGGATTCGATGTCGTCGGCGTTCAGGTTTTCGCGGCGGCGCAATTCGATGGCCGCATCGATCGCGCCATGCACGCTGTAGACGCAGGGATATTTCTTGATCGAAATGCCCGGCGCCAGAAGATCGAGCGGTTCGCCCCAGCCTTCCAGCATGCGCGCGGCATCGTAATTGCCGGCCCCATTGAACACTTCGAGAAAGCCTTGCGGATGCTCGAAAGCCTCGCGCGCGGCTTCAACACCTTGTTCGGCCAGCAGGGCCGCGAACAGCCCGTTGCGCGACGCGAACCCGGCATGCAGCGGCTTGGTCTGCGTACCGAAATTCGCTTTGACGCCGGCCGAGAACGACGCGGCCGTCGCCAGGCCATAAGCGAGCGCATCGGCGGACAGGCCCAGCAGCCGCCCGCAGGCCGCGACCGCGCCGAAAATGCCGAGCGTCGCGGTCGGGTGCCAGCCCTTTTCGTAGTGATGGAAATTGACGCCGCGCGCGATGCGCGTCGCGGTCTCGACGCCGACGATATACGCGTCGAGCACGTCGCCGCCGCTGGCGTCACGCTGTTCGGCGAGGGCGAGCAAGGCGGGAATGATGATGACGGTCGGATGGCCCGACAGCGATTTGCTCGTGTCGTCGTAGTCGAGCGCATGCCCCGATGTCGCGTTGACATAAGCCGCTTCCAGCCTGCCGATGCGCGTCTTGCGCCCAAGCACGAGGCAGTCGCCGCTATTCTTGGCGGTGGCGAGAGCGATATCGGTCGTCGCGGTCGGCGCGCCCAACAAGGCGCAGCCGATCATGTCGGCGATCGCGTCCTTGGCCCATTTGCGGGCCATCGGATCGAAGCCGCGCGGATCGAGGGCAACGGAACGCGCCGCAATGCGCTGGACTAGCATCCGCAAATCTCCGGGTGGCGAATTGGCGCCGACAACCATGTGCGCCGAATTCATATACGCACAGGAAGTCTGTTGTCCATATTTGCATGCAAATGAATTCAAATGAATTCATTGACGGCGGCCGCGACCTCCCGCGATCTTCAACCCATTGTTATTTCGAAATTTTAGTGTAAACGCGGGGCGAGCAATGCCGAGATTTGGGGGATCGACTGCCCCTTGCCCGTCGCGAAGCCCGTCACCGCCGTGAACAGGTCGCTGGCCTTCGCGTCGCCCAGAACCGGCACGACAAGCCCTTCGAACTTGTCTTGGATCTGCGCCCAGCTGAGCGGCCGGTCGGGATGCCCGAGCACGATATCGACCGACGCTTCCATCCGCTGCCCGTCGGACAAATCGATCTGCAGCTTCGCCGCCACTTCCGACTGTCCCTTGACCGGGATGCACTCGATCTTGGGCAACATCTCCGCGATGGCGGGATCGGCGACCATCTCGTCGGTGAAGTCGAACGCCGAAAGCCGGTATCCCGCAAGTCCCATGGCGATGCAGCAATAGGCGCTGAAGCGCGCTTCGAGACCGGTCTTGGGTGCGGGATTGCCCGCCGCGACCAAGGCGATCGGATTGACGAAGGCTTTGATCTTCGTGATCGTCCGATTGCCGATCTGATCCTTGACGCTCTGTGCGGCTTCGGCGGCCGCATGCGTGGCGCGGCAGCTCGCGAACCGCTTATAGCCGTTGCGCAAGACGTACCATTGCTTGTCGAAATCCAGTTCGGGCACGACGTACTCGGCGCCTTTCAGGAAACTCGGCAGCAGGCCCTTGTCGCGCTCGTAGAGATTCTGTCCGGCGACGAAGCCCGATCGCGCCATTTCGGCCGCCATCACGCCGTCCATCGCGGCCTTGCCGGCGTGGAACGGCTTCGAATGCGTGCCGAACGAGCCGACGAGCCCGCCCGCCGTCGTCGCCGCGACGCCGAGCGCGTTGGCGACTTGATCATGATTAAGATCGAGGATCACGCTCGCACTGGCGGCGGCCCCCGCGCGGCCGAACATCGATGTCGGATGGAAACCTTGATGCTGCAGCGTGCGGCCGACACCTTGCTGTCCGCCGCCGCCAAGCCGCGCCATCACTTCGTAGCCGGCGACGAACGCGCGCAGCGCCGTCTCGTCATCCGCCGCGTGATGTTCGGCAAGGGCTAGCGCCGACGACCAGCACGGACCGCTGGGATGTCCGCCGCCCGCGTAGTGCACGTCGTCGAGATCCATGGCGTGGGTCATCGTGCCGTTGAGCAGTGCCGCGATCGCCGGTTGGGTTTTGCCGCCCAGGAAGATGCGCGCCCCACCCGGCGCGCCCCATCCGGCCGCGACATTGCGCAAAGCCTTGACGGCGCCATCCGCGTGCCCCGCGACCGAGACCGCGATGAAATCGGCGAGCGCTTGTCGAGCAACCTCCCGCACCGGGTCCGGCAAGCTCATGCCGCGCGCGCCGGCGATGAACGCCGCAAGCTTGGCGGAACGGTCGCGTTCGAGTTTCTGCTCTTCCATCGATAGCCTCCCCAAGGCGCAAACGGCAGCGTTTCCGGCCGTCGCACGGCATCGCGGAGGTTTAATGCATCTCGATGGCGCGTCAAGTACATTTGCATGCATTTGCATGCGAAACGGTTCTAAGCCGGAAACCGGGACCTTTTATTCGCACGCGCCGATGGCGGGCGAAGCCGGGCTCGAACAGCCGACACGCCGGCCGAGGAAGATCGATCAAGAAACAGACCGAGCGCGGCTGCGCGTCCGAAGATCAGATCGCGGCCCGCTGACCCCTCTAAGCGTCGGAATCATCCGAGACCGGGGGGCCGAGCTCCTCGAGCATCGCTTCGGCTTCGCGTTGAAGCCGGTCGAGGCTATCGCCGAAAGCGTCGGCCATGCCCGGCGCCAACGCGGCCAGCAGGCGCGATTGACGCTGGCGCGCGACGGCCATGATCGCGTCGTGCTTTTCGCGGCCGAGCTTTGTCATCGCCAGCAGCACGCGGCGCGTGTCTTTGGGATCGGCGCTGCGCGTCACATAGCCGCGCTTGGCGAGCTTTTTGACGGACAATCCGACCCAGGCTTTGTCGGTCGCCAGGACGCGGCTGATTTCGCGCGCCGTCGCGCCCATGCCCGCGGCAATGATCGACATCACCCGCCATTCGGGCAGCGAAACGTCGAATTCCTGCGGATAGCGGCGATTGGAATAGAGGCTGAGCGTGTTCGACAAACGCAACAAACGCGTCGTCAGAAGATCGGGCACGAACATCGGCTTCTGCATTACGCGATTCTAGCACTTGACCCTTCGGGCTCTCAACTCATATGGTAGTGATCACTCCTATTTTACGGAGCCGGTCCGCCGGCCAAGTGCTTCAGGCAAAAAATCGTCCGCCAACAGGCGGATCCAACCTCGGGAGGAGATCACGATGTTCGGCAAACGCGATTTGTTGAAGGCTTCGCTGGCGCTCGGCGCCGGCATGATGTTGCCGCGCGGCGCGTTCGCCGCCGATTGGAACGCCACGCTCGCCGCCGCGAAGACCGAAGGCAAGGCGAGCATCTATTCCGCCGGCATCGCCCAGGTCGAAGAGCCCTTGATGGCGGCGTTCAGCCGCGCTTCGGGCATCGCGGTCGACTACGCGCGCCCCGGCGGCGGCGAAGTCATCATGCGCAAATTCGAGCAGGAGCTGAACGGCGGCGCGCCGACCGCCGATGTGTGCTGGCTCAGCGACTACGCGCTCGGCCTCTACGCCCTGGAAAAGGGCTGGGTCGCCACGCCCGAAATGCCCAACACCACGAAGCTCGCCAAGGCGTTCCAGATCACCGACAAGGGGCTTTATCCCGCCGCCGGCATGGGCTTGGTCATCGTCGTGAACGAGCGCCTGATGCCCGCCGACAAGGCGCCGCGCCGCTACGCCGATTTGATCGACCCGCGCTACAAGGGCCAGATTCTGTTCGGCGCGCCGGAGAACGCCGGCACGACGACGCTGCTGGTGGCCGCCTTGGTCGAACAATACGGCTGGGATTTCGTGCGCAAGCTGCGGGCCAACGATGCGGGCGAGATGCGCCTGCAGGCCGAAGCGATGCAGGCCGTCGCGCGCGGCGAAAAGCCGATCTGCGTCGTCGCGCAAGCCTGGGGCTACCTGACCCAACTGCAAGGCGCGCCGATCCGGATGATTTTCCCCGAGGACGGCACGGTCATGGCGCGCTATTGCCTTTTCGTGAACAAGAAATCGCCGCGCCCGGCCGCCGCCGCCGTGCTCGCCAACCATCTTCTGTCGGCCGAATATCAAGGCTCGCTGGGCGAAAAATCCGGCTCCTACGGCACCAATGCCGACGCGCCCACGCCCAAGGGAATGCCGCCGATTTCCGACATCAAGACCTACGAACCCAATCTCGTCGAACTGACCGCCAAGCGCGGCGAGATCATCGACAACTGGCGCAAGATCATGAGCTGAACGTGTCGCGTGTCGAAGTAAAAACGCTGATCAAGGAATACGGCAAGGTCCGGGCGGTCGACGGAGTGTCCTTCGTCGTTCCCGAAGGGGGCATCACGACGATGCTCGGACCTTCCGGTTGCGGCAAGACGACGATCCTGCGCTGTATCGCGGGGCTGGAAACCGCCACGTCGGGCGAGATCGTCATCGGCCCGCGCACGGTCTTCGCGGACGGCCGCGACGTCGTGCCGGTCGAGGCGCGCGATCTGGGCATGGTGTTCCAGTCCTACGCGATCTGGCCGCATATGACGGTCGCGCAGAACGTGGCCTACGGCCTCAAAGTGCGCGGCAAGCCGCGCGCCGAGATCGAAAAACGCGTCGCCGACGCGCTCGCCCTCGTGCGGCTCGTCGGGTTCGGCGAGCGTCTGCCGGGCCAATTGTCCGGCGGCCAGATGCAGCGCGTCGTGCTGGCCCGGGCGCTTGCCTACGATCCGGAATTACTGTTGCTCGACGAGCCGCTCGCCAATCTCGACGCCCATCTGCGCGAGGAGATGCGCCGCGAGTTGAAGCGCATCCAGCGCGAAACCAACATGACGATGATCGCGGTGACGCATGATCAATCGGAAGCGCTGGCGCTGTCCGACCAGATCCTGGTTATGTCGGCGGGCCGCATCCTGCAACAAGGCAAGCCCGACGACGTGTTCCGCCGCCCGCGAACCGCCGAAGTCGCGCGTTTCCTGGGCGCGGCGAACATCCTGAAAGCGCGCCGCGACGGCGGCCGTCTGACGATCGCGGGCGTCGGCCCCTTGCCGCCGGGTTCGGGCGACGCCGACGGCGCCCCGGCCGCGGCGATCCTGTTCCGCCCGTCGGATATCGTCGTGACGCCGGCGCCGGGCGACGGCTGGCCCGGCACGATCGTGTTCGCGCAATATCTCGGCACCGAAATCCAATATGTCGTGCGCTGCGGCGAATTCGATATCTCCGCCAACGTGCCGGCACATGGCGGCGTTCTCGCCGAAGGCAGCGCCGTGACGATCCGCGTGGCGCCGCAAGCGCTCTACGTCTATCCGGATTCCGGCGCATGAAATCGATCGCCGCTTGGCGGCGTTCGCCGCTGCCGCTATTCGCGATCGTCGCGGCGGCGTTGATCGTGCTGACCGTCTATCCGATGGTCTGGCTGCTGATCGGCAGTCTGCGCACCAAGACTGGCTACGGGCTCACGAACTTCACCGATCTCAACGACAAATTCACCTTCGCCAACACGCTGGTGAATTCCTGGGTCTTCGCGCTGGGCTCGGCCGCGTTGGCGATGGCGATCGGCGTGACGCTGGCGGTGCTGGTCGCGCGCACCGACATGCCGTTCAAGCGCTTCGCGCGGCTGACGGCGATCCTGTCCTTCGTGTCGCCGCCCTGGCTGACCGCGATGGCCTATGTCTACGTCGCCAGCCCCAATGCCGGCATCTTGAACCAGATGATCTTCGCCGTCGCCGGCTTCAAGCCGTTCGACGTGCAGTCGATGGGCGGGATGATCTTCGTCACGTCGCTATTCCTCTATTCCTTCGTCTTCGTGACGGTCGAAGCTGCCCTCGCCTCCGTCGACGGCAGTTTCGAGGAAGCCGCGCGCGTCTCCGGCGCCAAACCGTTCGCGGTCGTGCGCACGGTGACGCTGCCGCTGGTCGCCCCCGCATTGATCTCCGCCGCGGCGTTCTCGGTCATCATCGCCTGGGGCCTGTTCGCGGTGCCCGCGATTCTGGGCATGCCCGCGCGCATCTACGTCTTCGCGACGCAGCTTTATCTGTTCCTCAACGCCTTTCCCCCACGCCTGGAACTCGCCGCCGCGATGGGCGTGGTGTTCGTGCTGACCGCCCTGCTCCTCGGCCTGCTGGTCTGGCTCGCCGGACGTTGGCGCCGGCGTCACAGTTTCGCGGTCGTCGCGGGCAAGGGTGCGAAAGCCGCCGCGATGCCGCTTGGCCGTTGGCGCCCGATCGCGACGGCGTTCATGCTGACGGTCGCCGCCGTCGCCGTGGTCGTGCCCTATCTCGTCGTGTTGTGGATGTCGCTCAACACGCGCTGGTTCGGCGACGTGGGATTGTCGGGCTTGTCGATCGCGAATTTCCGCTACGTGATCTTCGAGTATTTCGCGTTCTGGCGCGTCACCGGCAACAGCCTGAAGATCGCGGCGATGGAAGTCGCGATCGTGCTGATCCTGTCGACCGCCGTCGGCTATTTCGTGCGCCGCACCCGCCTGCCGGGCCGCGCAATTCTGCAAGGGGCGGCGATGTACACGGTGCTCGTGCCGTCGGTCGCGTTCCTCACCGCCGTCATGTGGGCGTGGATCGGCTCGCCGATCGGGCTTTACGGCGGCTTGCTGCTGATCGCGATGACCCAGGCCGCGCGCTCGATGCCCATCGCCACGCGCAATATCGGCGACGGCTACGGCCAGATCGACAAATCGCTGGAGGAAGCGGCGAGCATCTGCGGTGCGGGCCGCTTGCGCATCGCCGCGACGGTGACGTTGCCGTTGCTGCGCCCGGTGCTGCTGGCGACGTTCACGCTGGTCTTCCTGTCGGCGCTGCGCGAGCTCAACACGCCCTTGTTCCTGGGCGGCGGCTCGACCCAGACGATGACTTTGTCGGTGTTGATCTTCCAATTCTGGTCGGAGACGCGCATGGGCGAGGCCGCGGCGCTGACCATCGTGCTGCTGACGCTGACCCTCGCCGTTTTCATCCCCGGTTCGCGCGCGTTCGGACGGAAGTACTGAGGAGAGAGCGATGTTGCCGCTCGAAGGTTATCGGGTCCTGGACCTGACTCATGTCATCGCAGGGCCCTGCGCCACGCATCATCTGCGCTGCCTCGGCGCCGAGGTGATCAAGATCGAACGCCCCGGCCTGGGCGATCCGATGCGCGAACTCGCCACCAGGCCCGATCTCGACGGGCTGGCGCCGGGCTTTCGCGCGATCAACGCGGGCAAGAAATCGATCGTCGTCGATCTCGCGACGGACGCGGGCCGCGACGCCGTGCTGCGCCTCGCGCGCGATTGCGACGTGTTCGTCGAGAATTTCCGCCCTGGCGTGGCGCGACGTTTGGGGCTCGGCCCCGAAGATATTCGCGCCGTCCGGCCCAAGATCGTCTATTGCTCGATCTCCGGCTGGGGCCAACACGGGCCGAACGGTCCGCGTGGCGCCTATGATCACGTCGTCCAGGCCGCGACCGGCCTTATGTCGATGCAAAGCGCGCCGGGCGTCGATGCGCCTGTGAAGGTCGGCTTCCCGGTCGTCGATATCGCGACGGGGATGAGTGCGGCCGAAGCGATCCTCGCCGCCATCGTGCGCCGGCTGCGCGGCGACGATGGCCCGATCGAGATCGACGTCGCGATGGTCGATGCCGCCGTCGCGCTGATGTCGGGCCCTGCCGCCAATTCGCTTGCCTCGGGCAAGCCGCCGCCGCGCGTGGGCAATCGCGGCTTCGTCGCCAGCCCCGGCGCTGAAACCTTCGCCACGGCGGGCGGCTATATCTCCGTCGCCGCCAATACGATGGGCCAGTTCGCGACGTTGTGCCGCGTGCTCGGCCGGGCCGAGTTGGCGGGACCGCCGCATCTTCCCGCCGGCCTGGCGCCGGGCGCGTTCCTGTTCAATCTCGCGACCGATGCGCTGCGCGCGGAACTCAGCCGCGCCTTTGCCGTCGCCGATGCCGACGATCTGGAAACGCGCCTCAACGCCGAAGGTGTGCCCTCGGCGCGCGTGCGCGATCTGCACGAATATCTGTCGGGTCCGTATCGCGACACGCGCGGCATCGATATCCAAGGCGAATCCTACGCCTTCGGTCCCGCCTTCCGCTGGACGGGCGAATCGCCCTTCGCATTGTCGCCCGCCCCGCGCCTGGGCGAAGACACGGCGGCGATCCTGGAACAAGCCGAGGTAAAGCCATGACCGCCAAGCTCGACATCCGCGACGGCGTGGCGCTGATCGCGATCGACAATCCGCCGGTCAATGCCTTGTCCGCCAATGCCGGCACGGTCGGCGCGCTGGCGGCGCATCTGCGTGCCTGCGCGGCCGATCCAGCGGTCGCCGGAATCGTCATCCATGGTGCGGGACGCTTTTTCTCGGCAGGTGCGGATATCGGCGAGTTCCGCGACGATCCCGCGCGCGATGTCGGCCCGTTGCGCGAATTGCTCGCGATACCCGACGCGCTCGGCAAGCCCGTGGTCGCGGCGATCCACGGTCTCGCCTTCGGCGGCGGCCTTGAACTTGCGCTGGCGTGCCATGCGCGCGTCGCAACGCCTTCGGCGCAGTTCTCGTTTCCGGAGGTGGCGCTGGGCTTGCTGCCCGGCGGCGGCGGCACGCAACGCGCACCCCGCCTAATCGGCACGGCCGCCGCACTCGACCTTGCCTTGACCGGCCGCAAGATGAGCGCCACGGAAGCGCTGATCGTCGGCTTGATCGACCGCGTTGCCGATGCCGATACGATCGATGCGGCGATCGCCCTCGCCGTCGAAATCGCGAGATCCGGCGCGCTTGCGCGTCGCGCGCGCGACCTGACGGCGGCCAACGATGCCGATTTCGCCAATGCGCGCGAAACGGCAAGCGCCAAGCGCGGACTTGGCGAGGCCCCCCGCCTGATCGTCGATTGCGTCGAGGCCGCCGCGACGAAGGGTTTCGACGAAGGCTTGACGTTCGAGTATCGCGCTTTCGATACGCTGATGCTGTCGGAACCGGCGCGGGGCTTGCGACACGCTTTCCTAGCGGAACGCAAAGTCGCCACGCTGCCGGGCCTGCCGCGCGCGCGCAAAATCGCGGACGATGCGACCGTCGCCGTGATCGGTGCCGGTACGATGGGCACCGGGATCGCGATGGCGCTGCTCGACGCGGGCTTGCAAGTCATCCTGACCGACAGCAAACCGGATGCGCTGGCGCGCGCGGGTGCCGCCATCGACGCCAATTTCGCGGCGGCGATCAAGAAAGGCCGCGTGACGGCCGAGGACGCCAACGCGCGCCGCGCGCGGCTGACCCTTTCCGGCGATCTAGCCGCGACCGCGCCCGCACGCTTGTTCATCGAAGCGGCGTTCGAGGACCTCGCCGTCAAACGCGACGTATTCGCGAAGCTCGACAAGATTGCGGCACCCGACGCGATCCTGGCGACCAACACCTCGACATTGGACGTCGACAAGATCGCCGACGCCATCGCCGAACCCGAACGTGTGATCGGCCTGCATTTCTTCAGCCCGGCGAACGTGATGAAGTTGCTGGAAATCGTGCGTGGACCCCGCACCCGGCCGCAGATCGTCGCCGACGCGTTGGCTTTCGCCAAACGCATCGGCAAAATCGGCGTGGTCGCGGGCGTGTGCGACGGCTTCATCGGCAACCGCATTTTCGAGGAATATCTTCGCCAAGCCTATTTTCTGCTCGAGGAAGGCGCATTGCCCGCCCAGATCGATCGCGCGATGGAGAAATGGGGCTTCGCGATGGGCCCGCTGCGCGTGATGGATCTGGCCGGCCAGGATATCGGCTGGAACATCCGCAAACGCCGCGCGATCGAACAGCCCGCCCGCCCCTATTCGCGCATCCCCGATCTGATCTGCGAGAAGGGCCGCTTAGGTCAAAAGACCGGCGCCGGATTCTATGTCTATCGCGACGGCGACCGGAAGGGTGTGGCCGATCCCGAGATCGACGCGATGATCGAGGCGCATTCGGCGTCGCTTGGAATTGTCCGGCGCAAGATCGACGACGCGGAGATCGTCGCGCGCTGCCTGTTCGCGATGGTCAATGAGGGCGCGCGCATCCTCGAAGAGAAGATCGCCGCGCGGCCGCTCGACATCGACGTCGTCTATTTCGACGGCTATGGCTTTCCGCGCTGGCGCGGCGGGCCGATGTTCCACGCCGATCGCATCGGTCTGCCGGCCGTGCTGGCGCGGATCGAGGCATTCGCCGCCGGCTATCAAGGCTGGGCATGGACGGCATCGCCGTTGCTGCGCGATCTCGCCGCGATGGATTCGACCTTCGCGGCTTTGAACAAGGAATAGGATCATGGCCGATATTTTCGTCGTCGCGGCGCAGCGTACCGCTATCGGCACGTTCGGCGGCACGTTGCGCGACGTGGCCCCTTCGGCGCTGGGGGCCGCCGTGACGCGCGCGGCGGTCGTGGCCGCGAAGATCGATCCCGCCGCGATCGGCCATGCCGTGTTCGGCCAAGTATTGCCGACCGAGCCGCGCGACGCCTATCTCGCGCGCGTCGCGGCGGTCGAGGGCGGTTTGCCGCATGAAGTTCCCGCCGTCACGGTCAATCGCCTGTGCGGCTCTGGCCTGCAGGCGGTCGTGTCGGCAGCACAGATGCTGATGCTGGGCGACGCGGACATCGCCGTCGCCGGCGGTGCGGAAAGCATGAGCCGCGCGCCCTTCCTGTCGCATTCGACACGCTGGGGGGCGCGCTTCGGCGATGCGATGCTGGTCGACGCGCTGCAAGGCGCATTGACCGATCCCTTCCATCGCGTGGCGATGGGCGTGACGGCCGAGAACGTCGCACGCAAATATGGGATCGACCGCGCCGCGCAAGACGCCTACGCGCTGGAAAGCCAGCGCCGCGCCAAGCAAGCCTGGGACGAGGACCGCTTCGCCGGCCAGATCGTGCCGATCGAGATCAAGCGCAAGCGCGAGACGATCGCCTTCGCGCGCGACGAACATTTCCGCGGCGATTCGAAGATCGAGGATCTCGCGCGCCTGCCGGCGATCTTCCAAAAGGACGGCAGCGTGACCGCCGGCAACGCGTCGGGCATGAACGACGGCGCCGCGGCACTGGTGCTGGCGACGGGCGATGCCGTGAAGCGCCACGCACTCACGCCCCTCGCCCGGCTCGTCGCCTATGGCCATGCCGGGGTCGATCCCGCCTATATGGGGATCGGGCCGGTGCCCGCGACGCGCAACGCGATGGCGCGCGCGGGGCTGAAGGTCGCCGAAATGGATATCGTCGAATCGAACGAGGCCTTCGCGGCGCAAGCCTGCGCGGTCGCGCGCGATCTCGACTTCGATCCCGTGAAGACCAATCCCAACGGCAGCGGCATTTCGCTGGGCCATCCGGTGGGCGCCACCGGCGCCATCTTGGCGACGAAGCTAATCCACGAGCTTCGCCGCACCGGCGGGCGCTATGGCCTCGCGACGATGTGCATCGGCGGCGGTCAAGGCATCGCCGCGATTTTCGAGCGCGCGTAAAAGGCGGCGGCGAAGTCGGGCTCGAACCCCATAGGCCCCCAAGACGAACGTGCGGGGCGACGGAAAATCGGCCGTTCCGCTCAGCTTCCTTTGCGGCGCATCTGCATCTTCTCGAGCAGATCGTCGCGCGACGAGCGCACATGCGCGGCGGAAATCCGGCGCGCCGCATCGTGATCGCCGCGCGCGATCGCGTCGATCAGCATATGGTGATCCTTCTGCACGTCGCGCAGCCGCGCCGTCGACAAGCCATATTCGCGGCGCAATGCGCGCGACAGATCGAGATGCCGGTTGATCACCGCGACGGCTTCCGGATTGCGGACGGCCGAGTTGATGAAAACGTGGAAACGCCGGTTGAGATCGAACGCCGCCGCGGGGTCCATCGCGTCGACCGCCACGTCGTGTTCGGCCTGGATCGCGCGCAGCACCGAAATCTGATGCGGCGATGCCGCGCGCGCGAATTTCTCGGTCAAAAAGGATTCGAGCGCTTCGCGCACGTCGAAAATATTGATCAGCATATTCTCGTCGATCGGCCGGACGCGCGCACCGCGATTGGGCTCGAGCACGATCAGCCCCTCGCCCTGCAATTGCTGCAGCGCCTCGCGGACGGGGCCGATCCCGATCCCGTAATGGGCCGAGAGGTCGCGGACCTTCAACCGGCTGTCCTGCGGCCAGACACCTTCGACGATGTCCTCGCGCAGCTGACTGGCAATGCGCTGGTACTGCAACGTCGCGTCGTCGGCGTCGATGGCGATCTCGTTTTCCCCGGCCGTGACCTGAGGTTTCATGGTGTTCTCCAGTATGATCGATCAAACCTTGTTTTGTTCGATCATTTTGTGATACGCATGATCGTGTAGCTGATTTGACCAATAATTCAGCGAATCTTCGCGGAAGATTACCGACAAAAAATCAAAGGGGAAGAACGATGTTGGCACTTTCCAGGCGGAAAACCCTGATTTCGGCCCTTTCGGCCAGCCTGTTGCCGGGCCTGGCGAATGCCCAGGCCGGGGCCACCACGCTTTCGTTCTGGCATAACCATCCCGAATGGAAGGATCGCGTCGTCGCGATCCTGAAGAAGTTCGAGTCCGAGAACCCGTCGGTCAAGATCGACCTCCAGGAAATGCCGAGCTCGGCCTATGTGCCGCGCATGCACACGGCACTCGCCGCCGGTGAGGCGCCGGACATCATCACCCTGCGCGCGGGCGCCGATGTGGCCGCCGCCGCCAAGGCCGGCTATCTCCACGATCTCAGCGGCAAGCTCGATCTGTCGGAACTGACGCCGTCGGCCCTCGCCTCCGCCTATTACGGCGAGAAGCTGGTCGCGGTGCCGATGATGGGCGCCTTCACGGTGGCGCTGTTCTACAACCGCGACATTCTCGATCGCCACGCGATCAAACCGCCGACGACGTGGGACGAATTGATCGCCGCGTGCAAGACGCTCAAATCCAAGAACGTCGCGCCGCTGATCTGCCCGGCGCAGGATTCCTCGATCCCCGCCTACACCTATATGCTGCTCGCCTCGGGCATTCTCGGCGCCGACGGCTTCGCCGATCTGCGCAAGGGCAAGCGCAAGCTGACCGATCCCGACCTGCTGAAGGCCGCGCATTTCTTCAAGGAAATGTACCAGTACTACCAGCCCGGCGCGATCGGCACCGCCTATACCGAAGGCAAGGCGCTGTTCGCATTGGGCCGCGGCGCCATGATGGTCGCGGGCTCCGCCGACAATGCGGGCTTCACGACCACCAACCCGAAGATCAATCTCGGCGTCATCGCCTTCCCCGCCCCCGCCGGCGGCAAACCGTCGACGGTGACGGGCATGCAGGGCGTGTTCGGCATCAACGCCAAGACGGCGTCGACCGCGCAAGGCCTCGCCTTCATCCAGTGGATGCTGCGCCGGGAAGTCGGCCAGATGGTGATGGACACGATCACCCTGGCGACCATCAAGGGCATCACGCCGTCGGACAACCGCGTGATGAAGGACGTCGTCGAAGCCGCGACGATCAACGACGTCCGCGTCTGGTTCGAACTGCCCGAGACCGCGAAGACCTACGCCGCGACCGGCCCGCTGGCGCAGAAGCTGTTCATCGGCGAGATCACGCCCGAACAATTCGCGCAGTCGCTGCAGAACGTCATCGACTCCAGCGCGACGTGGTAAGCGCGGTATGAGCTCGACCGTCACGAACGCCGCCGCACCCAGCCAAAGCTGGCGGCGGCGGTATTCGCATCTTCAGTTCGTGGTGCCGGGCCTTTTGGTGTTCGGCGCCTTCACGATCTATCCCACGATTTCGGCCTTCGGCATCAGCTTCACCGATTGGACGGGCATGGGAAAGACGAGCAACTTCGTCGGGCTCGCCAATTACATCGACGTGCTGCGCTCGTCCGAGTTCTATAACGCGGCGTTCCACAATCTCGAGATCTTCATCGCGATTCTGATCGCGCAGCACACGATCGGCTTGTTCCTGGCCGTGCAATTGAACGCGCGCCCGCGCTTCATGGAAGTCTATCGCGCGATCCTGTTCCTGCCGGTGATCCTGTCGCTGGTCGCGACGGGCTTCATCTGGACGCTGATCCTCAGCCCCAATATCGGCATCCTCAATCCCACGCTCGAAGCGATCGGGCTCGGCTTCTTCACGAAATCCTGGCTCGACGACATGTTCTGGGCCCTGCCCTGCATCATCGCGGTGCAGACCTGGAATCATTTGGGCTGGGCGATCGTGATCTATCTCGCGGGGCTCCAGAACATTCCCCAGGAGTTGCACGAAGCGGCCGAACTCGACGGCGCTTCGCCCTGGCAGAGCTTCCGCAAAGTGGTGTTCCCGCTGCTGGCGCCGTCCTTCACCAGCGTCACGGTCATCACCTTCATCCATAGCTTCAAGATTTTCGACGTGGTCTACGTGCTGGCGGGCCCGATCGGCGCGCCGGCCGGCCGCACCGACGTGCTGGGCACGTTCATCTACCGCTCCGCCTTCGGCGCCACCGGCGTCTCCTCCGCCGATATCCGGATGAGCTTCGCCGTCACCATCGCCGTGGTCGTCTTCATCATCATGCTGATCGGCGTTTCGACCCTGATCTACGGGTTGCGCCGGCGCGAGGTCGAATCGTGACGCCCGCCCAAACCATGCGCGCGCGCAACCGCGCGGTCGCCGGCGGACGGCATTTCGTGCTGATCGCCTCGGCCCTCGTCGTTCTGGTGCCGATCGGCTATGTGCTGATCGCTTCGCTCAAGACCATTCCGGAAATCTTCGGCAATCCCTATGGACTGCCGGAGGATTGGGCGTGGAGCAACTATTCGAACGCGTGGAAAGAAGCGCGGCTCGACGTATCGTTGACCAACAGCGTCATCGTCACCGTCGCGGCCGTCTGCGCCAGCACGTTCCTGTCGGCGCTGATCGCCTATGGCTTGAGCCGGCGCGAACGGCCGCTGGCGATGCTGCTCTACACGATGTTCGTCAGCGGCATGCTCGTGCCCGTGCAGATGGTCGTGCTGCCGCTGTTCATCCTGATGCGCGATCTGGGTCTGCTCGGCACGCTGCTGTCGCTGATCTTTCCGTTCACCGCGATGGGCTTGCCGATCGGCGTGCTGATCCTGACGCCGTTGATTGCCACACTGCCGCGCGAATTGAGCGACGCCGCGCTGATCGACGGCGCCAACGAATGGCAGATTTTCCTGCGCGTCGTGATGCCGATCATCCGGCCGGGCCTCGCCTCGGTCATGATCCTCAACGGCGTGTGGATGTGGAACGAGTTGTTCATCCCGCTGGTGCTGGCGATCCAGCCCGGCGTGCAGACGCTGCCGGTCGGCATCATGTCGTTCGTCGGCATGTACTCGACCGAATGGGGCCTCATCTTCGCGAGCGTCGTGATGGCCACGGCGCCCGCCGTTATCGCCTACATCCTCATGACCAAGCAATTCGTCGCCGGCATGACCGCCGGCGCCGTCAAAGGCTAAAGGACACCAGCAAATGAAAATCAAATCGGTCAAACCCGTCCCCGTCGCCGTCGGCGAGCGCATTCAGCTTCTCGTCAAAGTCGAGACCGATAACGGTCTGCACGGCTGGGGCGAGTCGGGTCTCACGAGCCGCGACCGCGCGGTCGCAGGTGCGGTCGAACATTACGCGGGTTGGCTGGTCGGGCGCGACGCGATGAATATTGGCGCGCTGTGGCAGGAAATGTATCGCAGCCAGTATTTCGAGGGCGGCCGCGTGTTGACGGCGGCGATTTCCGCGATCGACATCGCGCTGCACGACATCAAGGGCAAGGCGCTGGGCGTGCCCGTGTGGCAGCTGCTGGGCGGCAAGCATCGCGACTTCGTCGATACCTTCGCCTCCGTCCGCGCGACGGATCTGGGCCGCGCCAAGGAACTCACGCATCTGTTGCTGGAATCGGGCTGGGAATGCGTGCGCCTGCCGCGCAAGGAAGAGCCCGCCGGCGTGCCGGGCCGTTTCGATCCGTGGAAGTCGCTGATCGCGACGTCGGAATGGCTGATGGCGATCCGCGAATCCGTCGGCCGCAAAGCGATCCTGGGCATCGATATCCATCATCGCTTGAACGTCGCCGAAACCGCGTCGCTGTTGCAGCGCATGCCGCTGGGCACGCTTGACTGGATCGAAGAGCCGATCCGCGACGAAACGCCCGAAGCCTATGAATCCTTGCGCCGCATGACGCCGGTTCCCTTCGCGCTGGGCGAGGAATTCGCGTCGAAATGGCAGTTCCTGCCTTATGTCGAGCGCGACATCCTGCAATACGCGCGCGTCGATATCTGCAATGTCGGCGGCTTCACCGAGGCCATGAAAGTCGCCGGCTGGTGCGAGGCGCATTACGTCGATCTGATGCCGCATAACCCGCTGGGGCCCATCTGCACCGCCGCGACCGTGCATTTGGCGGCAGCCGTTCCGAATTTCGCCTGGGCCGAATGCCGCGAAACGCCCGGCGAATACACCGGCACGCAAGACTCGCCGGTGTTCGTCAACCGCATGATGCTCGACGGGGCGCGCTATCCCGTACCCACCACGCCGGGTCTGGGGATCGACGTCGACGAAAGCAAGCTCGAAGCGGCCACACCCAAGCAGATGTACGAGTTCCCGCATCTGCGCCGCTCGGACGGTTCGCACACCAACTGGTAACGCCATGTCGCCGGTCGAGTGCGTTCTGCGGATCGAGGCGAAGCTGGGCGAAGTACCGCTCTGGTCGCCCAAGGATCGACTTCTCTATTGGGTGGATATCCGCGCGCCATCGCTCAACGCGCTCGATCCGGCGACGGGCCGCAACGAAGTCTGGCCGATGCCCGAAGCGATCGGCGCCGTGGCGCTGCATGGCGGCGGCGGATTGTTGATCGCGCTGGCGAGCGGACTCTACCGCTTCGATCCCGCGACCGGCATGCGCACGCCGCTACAGCCGATCGAGGCCGACATCCCGACGAGCCGCCTGAATGACGGCCGCTGCGATCGTCAAGGGCGGTTCTGGGTCGGTTCGATGGATCGCTCCACGCCGCAAGGGCGCGGCTCGCTCTATCGTTACGATCCCGACGGCAAGCTCACGCGCATGCTGCCCGACATTGAGGTCCCCAATGGGCTGTCCTTCAGCCCGGATGGCGGCACGATGTATTTCTGCGATACGCCCACGCGCATCCTGCAATGTTTCGATCTGGACATTGCGACCGGCGCGTTGCGCAACGGGCGCGTCTTCGCGCAATGCGAACCACCCGGCAATCCTGACGGCGCGGTCGTCGATGCCGAAGGCGGCGTGTGGATGACGCATTTCGGCGGGGCACGGATTACGCGCTTCCGCCCCGACGGCAGCATCGATCGCGTCGTGCCTTTGCCCATCGGCCGACCAACGGCGTGCTGCTTCGGCGGCGACGCCCTCGACACGCTGTTCGTCACATCCGCCTGTATCAACGTGCCCGACGACGAACGTGCGCAATATCCGCTCTCCGGCTCGGTCTTCGCGTTCAAGCCGGGTGTCAAAGGATTGCCGGAGCCCGTTTTCGGCGTCGGCTGATCGCGCATTCACAAAAGACGAAAAGGAACGAGACGATGATCTATCGCGGCGTGTTTCCGGTGGCGCCCACGGTGTTCGATGCGGATGGGCGTTTGGATCTGGAAGGCCAAAAGCGCTGCATCGATTTCATGATCGATGCGGGCTCCAACGGCATCTGCATTCTTGCCAATTGGTCCGAACAATTCGCGCTGACCGACGCCGAGCGCGAAACCGTGATGGATTGCGTGCTGAAGCATAACGCCGGTCGCGTGCCGATCATCGTGACCACGACGCATTTCTCGTCCGACGCTTGCGCCGAGCGCAGCCGCCGCGCGCAGGATGCGGGTGCGTCGATGGTCATGATCATGCCGCCTTATCACGGTGCGACGATCCGGGCACCCGAACCCGCGATCTACGATTTCTTCAAGCGCGTGTCGGACGCGATCACGATTCCGATCATGATCCAGGATGCGCCCGTCGCGGGCACGCCCTTGTCCGTGCCCCTGCTCGCCCGCATGGCGCGCGAGATCGCGAATGTCAGCTACTTCAAGATCGAAGTGCCGCAAGCGGCGAACAAGCTGCGCGCGTTGATCGCCGAAGGCGGTGCGCCGATCGTCGGGCCTTGGGACGGCGAGGAAGGCATCACGCTGCTCGCCGATCTGAATGCCGGTGCGACCGGCACGATGCCCGGCGGCGGCTATCCCGACGGCATTCGCGCGATCTTCGATCCGCACGCGGCCGGCGATCGCAAGGCGGCGACGGCGGCCTATGCGCGCTGGCTGCCGCTGATCAATTTCGAGAACCGGCAATGCGGGCTAGCGGCCGCCAAGGTGCTGATGGAAGCGGGCGGCGTCATCAAGTCGGGCGCCACGCGCCGGCCGCAAGTGCAGATGCACCCGGCCACACGCGCCGAACTTCTCGACATCGCGCGCAGCCTCGATCCGCTCGTCCTGCGCTGGGGGAAGTAACGTCCGGCCGGATCAAACGGCGGCGTGGTGACACTTCGCCGTTTGGTCCGCCGAAACCACGACCGTTTCCGGCATCGTTTCGCGGCAAATTTCCGTCGCCTTCGGGCAGCGCGACGCGAAGGGACAGCCGATCGTCGAGGGCGCCTCGCTCGCCGGATCGCCCAAATCCGACTCGCCCCATTTGCGCGACAAATCGGGATGCGGGATCGACGATACCAGCAACTGCGTATAGGGATGCTTGGGCGCGCCGATGACGGCGGCGGCGGTTCCCCGCTCCACCACATGCCCGCGGAACAGCACCAGCACCTCGTCCGCCACGTGATAGGCGGTGATGATGTCGTGCGTGATGTAGACGATCGCGATCTTGTGGTTCTTGTTGAGCTCGACAATGTTGTTGAGAATCGTCGCGCGCAGCGACGCATCGACCATGGATACCGGCTCGTCCGCCACCAGCAAACGCGGTCGCAGCAATAGCGCGCGCGCCACCATCAAGCGCTGACGCTGACCGCCGCTCAATTGATGCGGGAAGCGGCCAAGCGTGTCGCGCGGGTTGAGGCCGACTTGCTCGCAGGATTCCGCCATCAGGCGATAGGCGTCGTCGGTCGATTTCGCCAAGCCGAATTTCTGGATCGGCACCGTCAAGGCGTGATCGACGGGATAGAACGGGTTATAGGCCGCGAACGGATCCTGCGTGATCGCCTGAACGTTGCGCCGGAAATCCTTCTTTCCGGCATTGTCCATCGCCCACACATCCTTGCCGGCGAAGCGCAACTGGCCGGTGCTGGGCGGAATCAGGCCCAGCAGAATATTGCCCAGGGTTGTCTTCCCGCTGCCGCTTTCGCCGACCAGCGCAATGACCGGCGGGCGGTCCTGCGACATCGTCAGATCGAGCGGATGCAAGGCCGGCGGCCCGGGTCGGCGGAACAATCCGCCGCCGCCATAGGTCTTCCCGACGCCGGCCAGTTCAATGAGCGCTGACAAGGGCGGCATCTCCAAAGTGACAAGCGACCGCGCGGCCCGGCGACACATCGCGGGATTCGGGGCGCGACGCGGTGCAGATATCGCTCGCGTAACGGCAGCGCGGCGAGAAGCTGCAGCCGCGCGGCAAATTCGCCAGCGACGGCGCCGTCCCCGGAATGCCGATGAAACGGCCGCGATTGGCGAAGCCTGGAACGGAATCGATCAGCATGCGGGTATAGGGATGGCGCGGCGCTTCCAGCAATTCCGCGATCGTCCCGATCTCCACGATGCGGCCCGCATACATGACCGCCAGGCGATTGACGAATTGCGCCATCAAACCCATGTCGTGGCCGATCAGGATCAGGCACGAGCCCGTTTCCTTCTGGCGCTTGCCCAAGGTCGCCATCACTTGGCGCTGGGTGACGACGTCGAGCGCGCTGGTCGGCTCGTCCGCCACGATCAATTGCGGGCGCAGCAGCATGCCGATGGCGATGCACACGCGCTGCTTCATGCCACCGCTGAGTTCGTGCGGATAAAGCGACGCCACGCGCGCGGGCAAATCCACACCGCGCAGCGCCTCAACCACCGCCGCTTTCTTGCCGTCGGGATGGGGCACGATGTCGTGATCGTCCATCGCGTCGATCATCTGGGCGGCGACCGATTTGACGGGATTGAGCGAGTTCATCGCCCCTTGCGGGATATAGCTCGCCAGCCGCAGCCGCGCACGGCGCATGGCTTCTTCGTCGAGCGCGCGCAGATCCACACCGCCGAGCACGACGCGGCCCGCGACGACGCGGCCCGGTGCCCGGATAAGGCGCAGCAAGGCGAGCGCCGTCGTCGACTTGCCCGAGCCGGATTCGCCCACGATGCCCAATCGCTCGCCGGGTGCCAGCGTGAAGCCGACATCGCGCGCACCGTAGATCGGCCCGCCGGCGGTCGGATACTCGACCGTCAAACCTTCGACCACCAAACCGTCGCTCATGACGTGCGCTGCCGCAAACGGGGATTGGCGAGTTCGTCCAAGCTCTGGCTCAGCAGATACAGGCCGATGAACAGGATGATCAGCATCGCGATCGGCGCGATGATCCACCACCACAAGCCGCGAATGAACGCGGTGTAGTAGAGCATCCAATAGACGGTCATGCCCAAAGTCGGCTCGTCCTTGGGGCCAAGACCGAGCGCTTCGAGACCGACCGACGACAGGATCGCCGCCGACGTGGCGAGCACGAGGGCCGCCATCAGATACGGCAGGAGATTGGGCAGGATTTCCTTGAACACGATCTCCAGCCCGCCCATGCCGCTGAGCCGCGCGGTCAGCACATAGCCCGAACGGCGCAGCACCAGCGCTTGCGCGCGCACTTGGCGCGCCGGCCCGAACCACGCCAAGCAGCCGATGATCAGCGCCATGCCGGTCGAGCTGAGTTGACCTTGAAAGCTGGAGGCGATGACGATCAGCAACAACAGCGGCGGGATCGTCAAGCCGACATCGATCGCCCAACGCAGCACCATGTCGATCAGGCCGCCGTAATAGGCCGCGATCAGACCGACCGACGCGCCGATCACGATGCCCATCATTCCTGCGAGCAAACCGACTTTCAGCGTCAGCCCCGTGCCGAGGATCAGCACGGCGAGCAGATTGCGCCCCTGGCTGTCGGTACCGAACGGCGTTTCCCACGACGGCGGCTGATTGGGCATCGCCGACAGGGGTTCGGCCAGATCGGCATCCATCACGAAGCGGCCCACGCCGGTGAACAACACCAGCAGCAGCAGCAAGCCCGCGCCGCACAGAAAGGTCGGGCTCGACAGCAAGTAATCGATGTTCCGCCTTCCATGCGACGCGCGCGGCGACGGCGGGGCGATCGGCGCGGTTGCGTCAGCCATGACCGGCCCTCACCCGCGGATCGAGGATGGGATAGAGAATGTCGACCACGATCATCGACAGGCCCGTCGCCAGTACAAGCACCAGCACGCAGCCATAAATCGTGAAGAAGTCGGAGAGCTTGATCGATTCGAACAGCAACGTCCCGATCCCCGGATAGGCGAAGACCATCTCGACCAGAGCCGAGCCGGCGATGAGCTTGCCGAGCGAAAGGGCGAGCGCCGTCACCTGCGGCAGGATCGCGTTACGCACGCCGTAGGAGAAGAAGATGCGGCGCGGGCGCAAGCCCTTGGCGTCGGCGAACGCCATGTAATCCTCGCCCTGCACGCTGACCATCATGCCGCGCATACCCACCGCCCAGAACCCGATCGCGGCGAGCACGATCGAGATCGCGGGCAGCAGCGAATGCGACAGCACGTCCAGGATGAACGTCCAAGTGAATCCCGGCACGGCCATCAGCGTGTGGCCGCCGCCGTTGGGAAACCATTCCAAACGGAAGGCGAAGAAGTAAACCAGCACCAAGCCGACGATGTAGAAGGGGATGGCGGAGAACACCATCATCATCGGCAGGATCGCCTTGAAGATGCGGGGCGCGCGCGGCCATGCGGCGAGTGCCCCCAGCAACGTGCCGAGCAGAAAGGCGATGATCGTGGACGTGCCCAGCAAGCCGATCGTCCACGGCAGCGCGTAGGCGATCTGCTCGCTGACCCGGGTCGGATAGTTCGTGATCGAATAGCCCAGATCGAACGACGCGAGCCGCCCGATATAGCCGAGATATTGCGACCACAAGGACTGATCCAACCCGAATTGCGCCTGGTAGGAACGCACCATGTCTTGCGTCCCGGCCAGCGAACCGCCCCCTTGGGAGGCGATTTGCATGAGCCGTTCGGCGATCGGATCGCGGTCGGTCAGACGGGGAACGATGAAGTTCACCGTCGCCGCGGTCCACAACATGGCGACCAGCAGCACGATGCGCGTACAGACCATACGCAGCATCGATCAGCTCGTCGGTTCGATCATGTGCGCGATATAGGCCGATGTCGTCACATGGTTGGGCGCCGGCGGCATATAGGGGTTGGCGTCGCTCGGCCAGTTCTTCCAATAGGTCTGGTTCATCGGCAGGCGATGATAGTACTGCTGGATCGGCACTTCGGGCACCAGCGCGTACCAGATCGCCATCGCCTCGCGCACCAGCGGCCCGATCTTCGGATCGCCGGGTTGCAGCAAGCCGATCTTGTCGACCACCGCGTCGTATTCGGCGTTGCGCTGGCGGGCGAAGAAGAAGGTCTGGCTGCCGACCGGCGAGAAGTTCTTCGAGTGGAACGTCTCCAGCGTGGCGAGCGGGTCGAAGATGCTGCTGCCCGAATGGCCCGACAAGACCAGCGGGCATTGACCGTTCGCGATGATGCGCGAGGAGTCGGGCGTCGAATAGAACGTCACCTCGAAGCCCGCGCGGCGCAGCTGCTGCTGCACCAACGGCCCGATCTGGTTGACGATCGAGATGCCGTGGATCTCGCCGCCCGCGCGCTTGCCGTCCTTCGCCCAGAATTTCTGGCTGTCGCGCTGATAGCCGGCGGCGAGCATCAGCTTCTCGCTTTCGGCCGCGTCGAACACGCCCACGCGGTTCTTCTCGATCACATCCTGGAAGCCCTTGATGTATTCGACCAGCGGCGGGAAGTTCGGGAACGGCGTCAGGCTCACCTCGCTCGCCCCGCCCGACGACACGTCGACGATCTGCTTGGTGTTCAACGCGTAGCCCATCGCGCGGCGCACGCGCACGTCGTCCCAGCGCGAGTCCGTGCTGTTGAAGAACAGCGAAATCGGCCACCAATCGAGATTGCCCATCGGCGGCTTGTCGCCGGTGAAGGTGGTGATCTTCGGATTGCGCTGCATGATCTCCTTCAGCAGCCCGACATCCTGCATATCGGTCGAGATATCGATCGCGTTCGAGACCGCCATCTGCGCGATGCGATCGCGCGACACGCTGGGCACGGTGATGATGCGTTCCGGGGCGGGCAGCTTACGGAAGCCGGTCTTGGCGCCCCACCAATCGGCCCGGCGGTCGCACACGATCTGCGTCGGCGACGTCGCAACGACCTTCCACGCGGCGGTCGTCAGCGGCCAGCCCTTTTCGGGATCGAAATTGGTGAAGGCGGCCTTGTCCTCGACCTTGCTCCACACATGCTCGGCGATCCAAACCGGGCCGTAGGAGAAGTAGCTGGTGGTCACCGCGAAGACATGGCGCGGATCGGGGCGGGTCAAAATCACGCGGACGGTCAAATCGTCCACGATCTCCGCCCGCTTCACGCGATCGGCGAACAGGATCGCCGTGCGCATGTTCTTCTTAGTCTGACCGTTCTCGATCAGCATGTTGTAGGTGAACGCCACGTCGCGCGCGGTGAACGGGTGGCCGTCGCTCCACTCCGCGCCTTTGCGCACCTTGATCGTCATCTCGGTGAAGTCGGCGTTGTAGCTGTAGCCTTCCGCGAGCCAGGGAATGTGCTCGTTCTTGAACATGTTGAACCAGAACAGCGGCTCGGTCGCGAACATGAACCCGTTCCGCAGATCGACGCCGGGCGCATAGAAATTCGCGTTGTTGACGTTGGTCAGCACCGGGCCGTCGCCGGTCGCGGCGACAATATAGGTGCGGTTGCGCGCGACTTGCGGGAGCCCCGCCTGGGCGAAGGTGACGCCCGGCATCAGGGATGCGGCGGCGGCGCCCGCCAATAAGGTGCGGCGCCGAAGCGATACGGTTTCGATCGTCATCGTTTTCTCCCGAAATCGTTGAAACGATTGGTATTGTTCTTGTTGTTGAAACGCGGCCTGCCCCGAGCGGGGGACATTCCGCGTCTCTTGCGCGAAGTTGATGATGCCACACGTCGTTCAAAATGATCTATCAAATTTGAATTTTGATTGTCAATTATCAACTTTGTTGATTAACAACCGTTTTTCCCATGCCTAACATGGAAACAAATCGGGAAACGAAATCCGGGAGACAAACGCCATGGCCAGAACGGTGCTCATCACGGGGGCGAGCGGCAATCTCGGCAAGAAGCTGCGCGATCATTTCGCGACGCTGGGCTGGACGCTGCGCCTACTCGACATCGACCCGCGCAACGATCCCGCGATCGTCGCCGCCGATCTGTCGAATTGGAACGATCGCTGGGCGGCGCAGTTCGACGGCGTGGACGCCGTCGTCCATCTCGCCGGGCGGCCGAGCCCGCGCACGCCGTGGGCCGAGATCGTGCCCTTCAATATCGATCTGACGATCAACGCCTATGAAGCCGCCGTGCGGGCGCACGTACGGCGCTTCGTCTTCGCCAGTTCCAACTGGGTCGTCGCCGGTCATCGCTTTGCGCAAGGCCCGCTCTCGGCCGCGACGACGCCCCACCCGATCAATCCCTACGGCGTGTCGAAGCTCATCGGCGAGCGTCTCGGCCTTTCATACCATCAGCGCTGGGGGCTTTCGGTCGTGTGCCTGCGCATCGGCTTTTGCCAGCGCGGCGAAAATCGTCCCGGCCCGCAAATGGGCATGGGGCGATGGGGCCAAGCGATGTGGCTTTCCAATCGCGATTTCTGTCACGGCGTCGAACGCGCGGTCGCGGCCGACGGGATCGGCTTCGAAGTTTTGAATTTGATGAGCGACAATCCTGGCATGCGCTGGGACATCGATGCGACCAAGCGCGCCATCGACTACGCCCCGCAAGACGGCGCCGCGATCGTCGATACGCCCGAGGTAATCGCCGAGGACACCGCCGCCCGCCTTCGCCATGCGACGCTTGCCCCGGCCGGTGATCCGGTGTGGTGAGTATGGCGACACACGCCAATCCGACGATCGCCAGCGGCGAGACGGTCGCGACATTCTCGACGCGCGGCGCGGAGATGATCGGCCTGCACCATGGCGATCGCGCGTTTCTGTGGCATGCCGATCCGGCGTGGTGGGGCTTCAGCGCGCCGATCCTGTTTCCGGTCGTCGGCCGTTCGCCGCAGGACCATATTAAAGTCGGCGGCGTTCCCTATCCGATGCCGTTGCATGGCTTCGCGTTGAGCCGCGAATTCGAGATCGTCGAACACGACGCCGCGCGGATCGTGTTCCGCTTGATCGACGATGCGCAAACGCGCGCGATGTTCCCCTTCCCGTTCCGGCTGACCGTCGCCGCGACAATCGCTGCCCAGCGCATCGATTTTCGCGCCACGATCGAGAATACCGGCACCGAAACCGCACCCTTCGCGTTCGGCTATCACCCCGCGTTGATGTGGGCGCCGACGCCGCAGGAACGCGCGGGTTTCGTTTGTAAGTTCGACGCGCTTGAAACGGGCGAAATTCGCCGTGTCAATCGCGCGAACGGCTTGCTACGGACCGAGCGCTTCCCGTTGAAATTCGACGGTCGCGTGCTGGCGATTTCCGACGCGTTGTTCGAACAAGGCTCGCTGCAATTCGAAGCGAACCGGTCGCGGCGCATCTGGTTCGGGCGACCGGGCCATAAAGGGATCGACGTCATATTCCCCGATAGCCCGCAGCTCGGCCTCTGGACGCGCGCGGGTGCGCCGTTCTTGTGCATCGAGCCTTGGCAAGGCATGGCCGACACCGAAACGAGCGATGGCGAGCTTTCCCGGCGCCCCGGCGCACGGCTTGTCGCCGCCGGTGAACGCATCGACTATCGGCTGTCGATCGATTTGAACGCCGACGAATTTCCGTAGATCGAAACGCGCAGGCGACACGAAAACAAGGGCCGCGCGCCGAATAAAAGGCCCCGGTCGGAAACCGGGGCCTTTTATTCGTCGGGGCCGATGGTGGGCGAAGTCGGGCTCGAACCGACGACGAGCTGATTAAAAGCCGTCAAGCCGCGTTGATATTCGGACCGTTTTCCGTCGCCGTGCCCCCATGGAACCCCAGGGACGATTCGCGGCGCGACGGAAAATGTAAATCCTCGCCGGCACGGCGCGTCGCGAACCGCCGGCGCTCGCGAGGGCCGCTCCGGTCAAGCGACGGCGCCGCCGCCATCGACCAACACGACGCTGCCCGTCATGAATCCGTTGGTCATGAACGACAGTATCTGGCGGGCAATATCCTCCGCCTGGCCGATGCGTTTCACCGGCAGGGTCGAAGCCGTCCGGTCGAGCAGCTTTTGGCGCTGATCCGCCGGAAGATAGTCCCACCACGACGTGTCGATGCGGCCCGGCGACACGCAATTGACGCGGATCGGCGCCATCTCCGTCGCCAATGCGCGCGCGAGATTGTCGATCGCCGCGTTGATCGCGCTCAATATCGTCGCCCCGCCCGACGGCCGGCTGCCCAACATCCCGGAAACGAGCGTCAAACTGCCGCCGGGAACGATGCGCGCCGCATGGGCGACGTTCGCCGCCGCCCAGAATTTGCTTTCGACCGAAGCGCGCGCTTGCGCGAGCGGCGATTGGCGCAACGATCCGGCCTGCGCTTCGGCGGCCGTCACGACGACATGGTCGAATGCGTCGCGCCCGTCGAAGAATTCCTTCACCGCCGCGGCGTCGCGCGCATCGAGCGCCGCCTTATCGGCGTCCGGCAAACGGTCGAGCGCCGCCGCGAGCCGGTCGGGATTGCGGGACACGAGCGTGACGCGCGCCCCTTCGGCCGCGCTGGCCGCCGCCGTCGCGAAGCCGATCCCCGACGATCCGCCGAAGATCGCGACGCGCGCACCCGCAAGCGCGCCGGCGGTCATCGCTTGCCGTCCGCCGCCGGCGAAAGCTCCGCGCCCGCCAGCCTTTCGCTGAACTGCGCCATCGCGGTGTGATCCATGCCGCGCCCCAGCAGCTTCTGCGCGCCGCTCCACATCTCAAGGCACAAACCCGCGAAGGGTGCAGGCGTTTCGGTCGCCTTGGCGACCCCCAACGCGATGCCGAGATCCTTGACCATCAGATCGAGACCGAAGCCGGCGTCGAAACGGCGCGACAGCACGAATTGCTTGAACTTCTTCTGGGTCGAATTGTTCATCCCGGTCGATGCGTTGAGCACGTCGACCATCAGCGCCGGATCGAGACCGAAACGCTGGCCGATGAGCAGCGCCTCGATGCCGATCAGAAATCCGGCGGCGCTGACGAGGTTGTTGAGCGCCTTCATCGCGTGCGCGCTGCCGACGGCGCCAGTGCGAATCACCGTCTTGCCCATGGATGCGAGGACCGGCTCCGCCCGATCGCAAGCGGCGGCCGGTCCACCCAGCATGATGGCGAGTTCCCCCGTCCGCGCGCGCGGCACGCCGCCCGAGACGGGCGCATCGACGAGATCGACGCCCGACGCGGCCGCAGCGGCGGCCAGCCGGCGGGTCTCCTCGGGAACGCCGCTGCTCATTTCCAGGATCAGCGTTCCCCGGCGCATCCGCGACAGCGCGCCGTCGCCGCCTTCGAGCACCGCCGCGACGACGGCGCTGCTCGGCAACATCGTCACGACGATATCCGCGTCCCCGACGGCTTCGCCGGCCGTCGCGGCGGCGGTCGCGCCGATTTCCGCCGCCACCGCCGCCATGCGCTTGGCGTCGGCGTCGAAGACGCGCAGCGGATACCCGGCGGCGCGCAGCCGTGCCGCCATCGGAAGCCCCATGGCGCCCAAGCCGATGAATCCGATTTTGAGGGATGCGACCATCCTGCCAACCCTTCCGCTTACTTGGAGAACATCTGGCCCGGCAGCCAGAGCGACAATTCCGGCACGGCGATCAGCAGCGCCAGGACCAGGAACTCGATCACGATGAACGGCAAGATCCCGCGATAGATCTGATGCAGCGACACTTTGCCTTCCGACGCGCCGATCACGGCGAATAGATTCATTCCCACCGGCGGCGTCAGCACGGCCAGTTCGACCAGCTTCACCATGATGACGCCAAACCACACGCCGTCGTAACCGAGCGCCTTCACCATCGGGTAGACGAAGGGCAGCGTCATGACCTGCATCGCGAGCGGGTCCATGAACATCCCGAGCACGATGAAAATCAAGACCAGCACGATGATGAAGACGGTTGGCGACAGATCGAATGACTGCAACAGGTCCGTCGCCGACGTCACCGTACCGGCGACGAGGAAAAACCGGGTGAAGATCAATCCGCCGATGATCACGATGAACAGCGCCGCGGTGACCGCCGCCGCCGAACGCAAGCACTCGGCGAGTGCCGCGCGCGACAGGCGTCCGCGCGCGACCGCGATCAGCAGCGCGCCCATCGCGCCGAGCGCCCCGGCGCCCGACGGCGTGGTGAAGCCCAGATAGATCCCGCCGATGACGATGCCGGCCAGCAAGAACGTCGCCCACAGCGCGAGCGCACTTTTGCCGATTTCGCGGATCGCCGCGCGCGGTTGCGGCGGCGGCGCAAGTCCCGGATTGGCGCGGACCGTCACCCATGTCCCGATCATGTAGGCGGCCGTCGTCACGAGTCCGGGAACGACGCCGGCGATCAGCAGTTCGGCGACCGATTCGCCGGTCAACAAGCCGTAGATGACGAAGCTGATCGACGGCGGGATCAGCGCCGCGATGGTGCCCGCCGCCGCGATACAGCCGGCGGAGAACGCCTTGTCGTAACCAAGGCGCAGCATTTCCGTCAGCGCGATCCGGGTGAACAGCGCCGCGTTCACCAGCGTCGAGCCCGAAATCGCCGCGAAACCCGCCGAGGCGAGGATCGTCGCCTGGAAGAGCGCGCCGCGCGCCGAGCGCAGCAGCAGGTTGCTGAACCCGAACAGCTCCTGCGTGATTCCCGACGACGACGCGATCGCGCCCATCAGCACGAACATCGGAATGACCACGAACGCGTAGTCGGACGACGTCGCGAACGGAAGATTGGTCAGCGTATTCAGCGCGAAGGCGGGCCCGCCGATCGTCCACAGCCCCGCGACGGCGACGGCCCCCATGGCGATCCCGACGGGAACGCCGATCAGCGACAGCAGAAGCATGATCGCGATCGCGAGAAACCCGATGGTCAACGGATCAGTCACGGGCCTTGCCCTCGCCGTTCGATTCAATTCCCATCAGCTGGCGGACGAGCTGCCGGCCGAACTCGGCCGTCGCCAGCCAAGCGCCGAAGCTCGCTACCGCTTTGAAAGGTGCGAGCGGAAACGAGAACGCGCCTAACGCGGTTTCCCTGATCGCCCACGCGTTCAACGCAAGCTTCGTCGTATGCAAAGCGACCAGCGCCATGAAGGCGAAGCCGATCGTCAGCGATATGACGGCGCTGAGCCGCTTCAAGCCCGGCCGCATGCTTTGCGTCGCGATGTCGATGATGATGTTGGCGCCGCGCGCCTGCGCTTCGGCAAGGCCGAGGAACACGATCACGGCAAGCAGCGCGCCCGAGAGTTCGAGCATTCCGCGAATGGGATAGAAGAACAGATTCGTCGTGACGACGTCGATCGCCCCGAGCAAGCCGACGATCAGAAGAAGCGCTGACGCGGCGACGAATCCGACATGGGACAGCGTGCGCAGCAACGCGTCCATCCGGCTGAATATCATATTTCCCCCACAGAACTTCGACTTCGGGACGCGATGCGAACGGGCGGCACCCTCCGCCGCCCGTTCCATCGGCCGCTTCCCGGTCCTATCGATTTGACCGGATGTAGTCCGCCAGCTGCTTCGCTTCGTTGCCCTTGCCCATTTCGGCCATCTTCTTGGCCCACACGTCGAGCATGTCGGGAACCATCTTGGCGAGGTCGGCCGGTTGCTGGAACGGAACGATCTCCATCCCCACGGTTTTCAGCCCGTCGACGGCCTTGGCTTCGTCGGCCGCGATCAACTCGTTGCCGAACTTCTCGGCGTCGTTCGCGACGTCTTCGAACAGTTTGCGCACGTTCTCCGGCCACGCCGCCCATTTGGCGGTCGAGGTGAAGAGCGTGTGCGCGCTGATGACGCCGAAGCTGAGATCCGTCGCGTATTTGGCGACCTGATCGATCTTGAAGGCGCTGACCGACGAATTGAACATATAGGTGCAGTCCATCGCGCCCGACTGCATCGCTTGAACCATATCGACCGGCGGGATGTTCACCGGAATGGCGCCGATCGATTCCAGCATCACCGGAACGAAGGTGCCGTAGGAGCGGATCTTCTTGTTCTTGATGTCCGCCAGCGACCGGACCGGCTTGGTGCAGTAGATCCGGTAGTCGGGCAGATAACGGTAGAGCACCGGACGGAGTTTCAACGCGTCCAGCTCGGCCTTGATCGTGGGATTGTTGGTGAAGATGTCCCGCGTCAGGCGGTTGAGTTTCGGACCGTCGTTGAACACGAACGGCAGCGCGTTGGTCACCGCGGTGAACGGCATGCGCGAAAACTGGTTGCCGGTCACGATCAAACCGAAATCGATGGCGCCCGAGCCGACGAGATCGACCATCTCCGCCTCGCCGCCGATCGCGTTCGCCCAGAAATGCTGGACGCGGATCGCGCCGCCGCTGCGCTTCTCGACCTCGGAAGAAAAGTACTTGTCGATCCGCGAGGTATTGATGACCTCCGGGATATTGGACGAGTAGCGCACGGACATGCGCGGATAGTTCTGTGCCGAGGCAGAGCCGATCGCGAAAGCGCCGACGGCAAGCAGCGCCGTTGCCAAGCGTATGATCTTCATTGCGTTCCTCCCGATGAAAAACCAGTTGGCATTTGTGGTTCAGGCCCCTTGAACGCCCAATTGCCACAAAATCAGTCTGTCATACAGGAATACAGTATGCTACATTGAGGAACGCTTCACAAGGACTGGATCGTCGATGTCCGCAAATTACGAAGTGCTCGCGTTCCGCTACGCGCGGACCGCACCGGATCGGCCGCGGCGCGAGAATTTCATGCCCGCGCAGGACCTCCACGACGGCCCGATGCCGCTCGACTACTATTTTTGGCTGATCCGCGGGCACGGACGGCAAATCGTCGTCGATACGGGATTCGGTCCCGAAGCCGCCAGCCGGCGCGGCCGCACCCTGCTCCATACGGTTCCCGACCTGCTCGCGCGCGCGGGCGTCGATGCCGCGACGGTGGCGCATGTCATCCTCACGCATTTGCACTACGACCACGCCGGGGGGCTGGGCCATTTCCCGGCCGCGACGTTCCATCTTCAAGATACGGAGATGAGCTACGCGACCGGCCGGCCCATGTGCCACGCGTGTCTGCGCGCGCCGTTCGATCTCAAGGACGTGCTTGAAACCGTCGGGCTCGTTTACGCCGGCCGCATCCGCTTTCACGACGGCGACGTCGAACTGTTTCCCGGAATCTCCCTGCATCGGATCGGCGGCCACACCGGCGGCCTTCAAGTCGTGCGCGTGATGACGAAGCGCGGCCCGCTCGTGCTCGCGTCGGACGCTTTTCATTTCGCCGAAAACCGCCTGCGGCGCGCGCCCTTTCCGCTCGTCCATCATGTCGGGGAAATGATGGACGGGTTTTACCGCTGCGAAGCGCTCGCCGACGGTCGCGACGATCTGCTCGTGCCCGGCCACGATCCCGAAGTCGGCGCGCGCTGGCCGCGGCTTTTTCCTGATTTCCCCGACATCGTGCGGCTCGATTTGCCGCCGGCGAACATCTAACGGCCGATTCCGACGACGCCCGGCCGCAGCGAAACAAAACCGATCGAGGACGCCAAGGAGCGATAGATGCAGTTCGACAAGACCGTGACCGCGCGAGGCAAGTCATTCCATTTGACCGGCGAAGTCGACCCGGCTTTCGTCAAGGTCGCCGAGGCTTTCGCCGAGAACTTCGCGGTCGAGGAGGAAATCGGCGCGGCGACGGCGGTCTACGTCGACGGTCGCAAGGTGGCGGATCTGTGGGGCGGCTATCGGGACTCGCAATTCGCCAAGTCGTGGGAAACGGACACGATCCTTTGCATGATGTCGGTCGCCAAAGGCATCTCCGGCATCACGTTCAATATGATGATCGATCGCGGTCTGGTCGATCCCGACCGGCCGGTGGCCAAGTACTGGCCGGAATTCGCCCAGAACGGCAAAGAAGGCGTGCTGGTGCGCCATGTGCTGGACCACACGGCCGGATTGCCGGTCGTGCTGGACCCGCTTTGGCCGGGCGCGATTTTCGATTGCGACGCCATCGTCGCGGCGCTCGAAAAACAGGCGCCAATGTGGACGCCGGGAACCGTCGCCGCCTATCACATCCATACCCAAGGCAACATCCTGGGCGAAATCGTGCGCCGGCTGACCGGAAGGCGCTTCCGCGACGTCATCCAGAGCGAGCTGATCGGCCCGCTGGGCGGCGACTACCGCATCGGCAACGTGTTCGGCGCCGACAATGCGCGCTGCGCCGAGCTGATGCCGACGGTCGCGGGCACGCTGCTGGAGCGGCGCGACAGCGAGCCCGAAAGCCTGATCGCCAAGGGCTTCACGCAACATCCGAAGATGCCGATGCCCGAGATCCTCAACGGCGAAGGCTGGCGCACGGCGGAAATCGCGAGCGCCAACGGCCACGGCACGGCGCGCTCGATCGCGCGCGTCTACGGTGCCGTCTCCCGGGGCGGGTCGATCGACGGCGTCAAATTGATGTCGAAGCCGACGATCGACGCGATGATCACCGAACAACACAACCAGATCGAGCGCATGCAGCAGCGCCCCTATCACCAGGGGCGCGGCATTCTGCTCAACACGCCGGTCTCCGTCTGGATGGGCCCCAACGCGCGCGCCTTCGGCCATCACGGTTTCGGCGGCTCGATCGGCATGGGCGATCCCGACGCGAAAATCGGTTTCGCCTACGCCTGCAACAAGCTGCATGCGCGCGGCGACAACGGGCCGCGCGCGCGCCGCATCATCGAAGCGCTGTACGAGGTGATCTGAGATGGCGTCCTCGTCCAAAGCGCGGGTTGCGGTCGTCACCGGCGGCGCCGGCGGCATCGGCGCCGCTTGCGTCGCCCGCCTGCGCGCCGACGGCTGGGCCGTCGCGGTCCTCGATCGGAACATGGATCTCGCGCGCGAGGTCGCCGGCAAGTACGGCGCCGTCGCGGCCGAAATCGATCTCGCCCAGCCCGACAGCATCGCCGACGCGGCGAAATGGGTCGAACGCGAACTCGGCCCTTGCGCCGGTCTGGCGGCGGTCGCGGCGCATTTGGAAAATCCGCACCGGCCCGAAAATCAGGACGCGGCCGAGTGGAACGCGATCCTGAACGTCAATCTGACGGGCACGTTCCGCACGCTGGTCGAATTCGGCAAGCCGATGCTGGCGGCGGGCGGCGGATCGATCGTGACGATCGGATCGATCACCGCCTTCAATTCGAGCCCGCTTCAAGCCTACGGCCCGACCAAGGCCGCGATCATCAACATGTCGCGCAATTTCGCGGTCGCCTGGGGACGCCAGGGCGTTCGCGTCAATTGCGTGTGCCCCGGCCCCACGCGCACGCCCGCGGTCGAAGCGAGCTACGCGCGCGGCGAACGCAATCCCGAAACGATGATCCAGCAAACGGCGCTGGGCCGATTGGTGCGGCCCGAACAAGTGGCGAGCGCGGTCGCGTTTCTTCTGTCCGACGACGCCGGGGCGATCACGGGGATCGAACTCCCCGTCGACGCGGGAACGCTCGCGGCACAGCTCTGGGATTTGTACGGCGGCGTGCCGCAGCCGCCATCGAACTGACCACGAAACAAGAAAAGGCGCGAGGATCGCAATGTCGCAAGTTCTTTCGGATCAGGTCGTATTGGTGACGGGCGCCGGGCGCGGAATCGGCGGCGCCACGGCGCGTTTGCTGGCGCGGCGCGGCGCGGCCGTCGGCGTGCTCGACATCGCCGCGGATCTCGCCGCCGAGACGGCCGATGCGATCGCCAAAGCCGGCGGCAAAGCGATGCCGATCGTCGCCGACGTTTCCAATCGCGACGCGGTCTTCGACGCCGCGGCGAAACTGCGCGAAAAATTCGGGGCCCCGACCGCCATCGTCAACGACGCGATCTTCATCAAATACGGCCCCATCGAGGGGGTGGAGGAAGCCACGCTCGACCGGATGCTCGCGGTCGGGCTCAAAGGCGTGTTCTGGGGCGTGCAGGCGCTGCTCGCCCATCGCGGCGACGGTCCGGCCTGCATCGTCAATCTCGCGTCGCCGGTCGCGGATTTGGGCGCGGGCAACACGTCGTCGTATACGGCGATAAAAGGCGCCGTGGTGGCGCTGACGCGCCAGCTCGCCGTCGAACTCGGCGCGCGCGGCATTCGCGTGAATGCCGTGGCGCCCGGCGCGGTTCCCACGCCGGGTGCACGCGCGATCGTCGACGAAGCGGGCTACGCCAAACGCCGGGCGCAGACGCCGCTCGGGCGCCTGGGCGAGGAAAGCGAAATCGCGGCGGCGATCGCGTTCCTGATCGGCCCGGACGCGAGTTTCGTCACGGGTGAAATTCTGCATGCCGATGGCGGTATCACCGCCAAGTCGCTGTGATGCGCCCGACGCGGAACCACGCCGCGCCGGGACGCCGTTCAGTCCTGCAGCGACGACAGCGCGGCAGCGGCGGCGGCCTCGACATGCGCGACGCAAATCCGCCAAGCGCCGTCCTCGTCGCGCGCTTCGAGCGCATCGAGGAATTCGCGCAACTCGCGGATCGATTGCTTCGCCCGCGCGGCGCTGGACAGCGAAACCACGCGCAACTGCGACACGCGCGTGTGGATGCGCCGGAGCATATCGGCGGCGACCTCGTTTCCCGCACCTTCGAGAAGGATGTCGTAGAAACGGGTCTTGGTCGCAATGAAGCTCTCGGCCGAGAAATTCTCGTAGACCTCCGCAAGACGTTCCACGCTGTCGCGCAGGGCCGCCATTTGCGCCGGGGTCGCGTTCTTCGCGAATTCGCGCGCGGCCAAACCTTCGAGCACGGCGCGGACCTGATAGATCGAGCGAGCGGTCGCCGCGGTGACGACGCTGACGCTCAGGCCTTTGTTCGGTTGCAACGTGATCAATCCGTCGGCCTGAAGCTCGCGCAGCGCCTCGCGCAACGAGGTGCGCGAAACCCCCATCATTTCGCAAAGCTCGCGCTCGATCAGCCGCGCGCCCGGCGCGAAGCGCCCCGCCGCGATCGCCAAGCGCAGCCGTTCGGCGACCTGCTCGCGCAGTCCCGGCAATGTCTGAACCCGCATCGACAAATCGTCGTTCGTACTCGGCATTGTCATCACTCCGGCGCGGTTCCGAAAAGGGCGCTCGCCCAACCAAGCGAGCGGTCGCTGACCATCGCCTCGAATCAGATCGTATGACTGTATGTCAAAAAACAGGATGCCTCACATGACGGGAAAGAACAAGGATATCGATCAGCTTTTCAACGACGGCCTTCAGCTGCGCCGCCAAGTGCTTGGCGCGGAATATGTCGATCGCTCGATCGGATCGGCGAACGACTTCATGATGGCGTTCCAGCGCATCACCACGGAATGGTGCTGGGGCTATGCTTGGGGGCGCGACACGCTGGACCTCAAGACCCGCAGCATGCTGAACCTCGCCATGCTGACGGCCTTGAACCGTGCGGCCGAGATCAAGCTGCATGTGCGCGGCGCGATCAACAACGGCGTCACGGTCGAAGAAATCCGCGAGGTCCTGCTGCACGCGACGATTTACTGCGGCATTCCGGCGGGGCTCGACGCCTTCAAGGCGGCGAACGAAGTGCTGAAGGAGATGAAGAAGGTCGAATAGACCGCGCCGGCGTAGCCAGCGAAGGTCGCGCCAATGCGTTTGCGCGACGGAAAATGGTGATTTTTCATCGCGTATGATCAAAGAAAAGGGCCTCGGCTTTCGCCGAGGCCCTTGTTCTCATTGATCTCTTCGAAGCGCCGGAATTGTGGGCGAAGTCGGGCTCGAACCTACGACAAGCTGATTGAGAGCCGTCAAGCCGCGTTGATTTTCTGCGGGTTTTCCGTCGCGCGAACCCCATAGAGCCCCATTGCCCCCCAAAGAGGGTTTCAGAGGCGACGGAAAAGTCGGCGTCATATCGGCATGAGCATCGGCTACCCAACCGCCGCCGTGCGATCTCGATTTTGCTGTCGGGCCGCTCTTGTTAGACTCCCATGAATACGAAATTCGGGAGTTCGGATGAGGCAAAAACGAACAGCGACTGACGGCGCGCTGCCGGCGTCGCTGGAAGGGCGCATCTACGCGGTCTATGCGACGCTGACGCCGTCCGAGCGCAAGCTTGCGGACGTGCTGCTACGCCATCAGATGGAAATGTCGGATTTGACGGCAGGCACGCTCGCCGACAAAGCCGGCGTGTCGAAAGCGACCGCCGCACGGCTAATCCGGGCGCTAGGCTACACGTCTTTTCCGGCGGCGAAGCACCAGATCCGCAGCGACCGCCATTGGGGCTCGCCCCGCGCCGGCTTGGCCGACCCCGATCGCGCGCCCTCGGGCGAGGTTTCGCTCGCGCAAAGCGTCGCGGCAGAGCTCGACAATATCCGCGCCACCGCCGCGGGCCTGTCCGAGGACGGGCTCGCCAAAATCAGCCAGGCGATCGCCGATGCGCGCCGGCTGTGGATTATGGGCTTGCGCAGCGGCTACGGCCTCGCCCACCACGCGGCGCATTACTTCACGCTGGTGAAGGACGACGTCCAGGTCCTGCCCGCCGGCGGGGCCAGTTATTCGCACGAGATCGCGTCCGTGGCGCCGGGCGACGTGTTTTTCGTCATCGCCTTCCGCCGTCGGCCGCGACTGCTGCCATTGATTCTGACGGAGGCACGTGCTGCCGGGGCTATCACCGTGTTGGTGACCGATCTGAGCGTCGACCAAAATTCGGCCGTCGCGGATCACATCCTGCGCTGCCGCTGCCAATCGCCCTCGCCGTTCAATTCCTTCGTCGCGGCGGTGCCGATCATCAATTTCCTCGCCTGGAGCGTGGCGACGAAAATGGGCGATGCGAGCCTGACGCGCTTCCAAAAGGTCGACCGGCTGGTCGGCCTGCTCGACGACGTCGCCACACCCAAGCCGACGCGGCGGCGCTAAGCGGCGAATTGCGCCGTCGGCCGGCCGTCGATCAGCGTGGCGTAGGGAATGGGTGCCGCGACCAAATATCCGTCGGCGATGCCGCGCTGCCAGCGATCATAGGCGGCGACATCGACGCGCGGGCTCGTCCACATGCCGCAGCCGCGATATTCGTTCGTCAGCCGCACCAGCAGGTCGGGGGCGAGGCGCGGAAAGGTCTTCGCGAGGAAATCCACGAACGTCGTCGCGTCGTTCGCGTTGATCCAATCCATGCCGCGCCCCAGCGCGCGCGCGAAACGCGTTTGTGTCCCCAGGCGCGCTTCGTCGCTCTCGCCCTCGGCGTAATAGACGCTCCACGGCACGTTACCGCCGGTCAACGCCAGCGGTGCGACGATATTGCCCCCGCCCGCCTTTTCCAGCATCGCAGCGTTGGGATAGTCGATGACCAGATAATCGGCCATGCCGCCCGCGAACAACGTCGACAGCATCGCGCCGTCGAGATCCTGGATGAAGCCCACATCGCGCGGATCGACGCCGTTCTCACGCAACAGAAGCTTCAGGAACAGGCCCACGCTCGCCCCGTTGCTGCCCTTCATCGCGACGACCTTGCCGCGCATGTCGCGCCAATCGAAGGCAGCGCGCGCGCCGCGGCCGAGCACGGCCAGCGGGGCCCGCGCGGCGATCTGCGCGAAGGGCGTGTAGCGCTTGGCGCGGCCCAGATACATCGACGGCACCCACACGCCACCCAGCACGGCTTGCGCGTCGCCCGCTGCGAGTTCGTCGAGCACGAGATCCCAGGGTTTGGGCACGGTCGCGGATATCTCCAGCCCCTCGGCGGCGAAGAATCCTTGCCACTTCGCGATGTATTCGGGCAGGTAGTTGAGGCTGTGGCCGGTGGCTGAGATATGGAAGCGCTGCATCGTTTTCATCCCCGAATATCGTGGCGCCGGCCGCTGGTCGCGTCGAACCATGTCACGTCCGCCGGGTCGTAACCTAGCGTCAAACGCGTGCCGATCTTCATCCGCGCCACGCCGGGCACGCGCACGAAGACGAGATCGTGGTCAAGCAGATGATTGTCCGCCGTGCCGGATGCGAGGCGGCAGCCGACGACCATTTCGGCCCCCAGGCTTTCGACCACCGCGACTTCCGCGGGGATCGGGCCTTGGCCTTCTCCCATCAAGCGCAGCTTCTCGGCCCGCACGCCGAAAATCCATTTCCCCGTTCCGGGCACGGCGCCCGCATGGGCGAAACTCAACGCGGGCGAAACGGTCAAGCGCCCGTCCCCGACATTCACCGGAATCAGGTTCATCGCGGGCGAACCGACGAAACGCGCGACGAAGGTGTTCGCGGGCGAACCGTAGATCTCGTCGGGCGTGCCGATCTGCTGCACGTCGCCGCGATCGAGCACGACGATGCGCGTGGCCATCGTCATCGCTTCGACTTGATCGTGCGTCACGTAGACGAAGGTCTTGCCGACCTTGTGATGCAGCGAGGAAATCTCCGAGCGCATCTGCATACGCAGCTTCGCGTCGAGATTGGAGAGCGGCTCGTCCAGCAGATAAAGCGAGGGATCGCGCACCAAAGCGCGGGCGAGCGCCACGCGCTGGCGCTGCCCGCCCGACAAGCCCGCCGGGCGGCGATCGAGCAGCGTGTCGAGCTCGAGCTGGCGCGCAATCTCCGCCGTGCGGCCCGCGATTTCGGGCTTGCGCATCGCGCGTCGGCGCATGAATCCGTTGATCCCGGGAATGTGATGCCACATCCGGAACTGGTCCATCACCAGCGGGAAGCCGATATTGTCGCGCACCGTCATATGCGGATAGAGCGCGTAGGATTGGAACACGAAGGCCACACCGCGCTGCTTGGGCGTCCATTCGTTGGCCTTGGCGCCGTCGAAATAGAGATCGCCCGCGGTGATGTCGCTCAATCCCGCGATCATGCGCAGCAGCGTGGACTTGCCGCAGCCCGACGGTCCCAGCAGTACCAGGAACTCCCCGTCCGGGATCGTTGCCGACAGCGACCGGATGACGGTCAAATCACCGAATTTCTTGGAAAGTCCGTCGAGAACGAGTTCCGGCATGGCTATCCCTTGACCGATCCGGCGGTAAGGCCCGCGACGATCCGGCGCTGGATGATAAGGAAGAAGGTGATCGCGGGCAGGCTGAACAGCAGCGCCGTGCCCATCACGACCGACAACGGCGTTTCGTATTGGCCGATGAACGAGGCGAGGCCCACGCTCGCCGGCCATAGCGTGCGATCCATCAGGAACGTCGCCGCGAACAGATATTCGTTCCAGCCCGCGAAGAACGCGATCACCGCCGCGGCGGCGAGGCTGGGGGCGATCAGCGGCAGCACGATCATCGTCAGCACGCCGAAGCGCGGGCAATTGTCGATCAGCGCCGATTCCTCGATCTCGTAGGGGATCGCGTCGACGGCGCCCTTGATGATGAAGGCGGCAACCGGCAGCGAGAACGCGGCATTGGCCAGCGCCAGACCCGCGAGGTTGTTGAGCAGCCCCAGCGTGATGAACATCGCGTAGAGCGGCACCAGGATCAGCGCTTCGGGCACGACTTGGGTCATAAACAGCAGAAAGCCGACGATACCCTTGCCCTTGAAGCGGAAACGGCTGAGCGCGTAGCCCGCCAACGCCCCCAGCAAAAGGCTGACGATCGTCGTGCCCGTGGCGATCAACAGCGAATTCAGCATCCAACGTTCCGCCGGCACGCCGTCGATCGCCGCCAGCAGCGGGCCGATATTGGCGAATTGCGGCCACGCCACCTGGGCGTTCATATAAAGCTGGCTTTCGTCGGACAAGGCCGTCGTCGCCATCCAATAGACGGGGAAGCCCGCGACCACGGCGAGGATCGCGATCAGCAGATAGCGCGACGCGGCGGCGAGGAATTTCATCGATCGGCCACCCAACGCTGACGCCGGCGATCGACCATCTGATGCAGCGCCGCGACCAGCAACGCGAGCACGAGACCGACCGCGCCATAGGCGCTGGCCATGCCCAATTCATGCGCTTCGAATGCCGTCTGGCGGATGCGCACGACCAAAGTCGAGGTACTTCCGATCGGCCCGCCGCCGGTCAGCAGATAGATGATATCGAATCGGCGGATCGACCACACGGCGACCAGCAATCCGGCGAGTTGGACGGCGGGCAGGATATGCGGCCACGTGACCGCGCGATAAACGTTGAGCTTGTCGGCGCCATCGACACGCGCGGCTTCGCGCACCTCCTCCGGCACCGACTGCAACGCGGCAAGCACCACCAGCATGACGAAAGGGGCGACCTGCCACACCGTAACGATCAGAATCGACGGCAGCGCCCAATCGATGCTGGTGAGCCAGCGGATGCGGCCGATCCCCGTCTCCACGAGCGCGCGGTTCAGCACGCCCGAGCGGTCGTTGAACATCCACAGCCAGATCAGCGCCGCCGCGACGTTCGGCACGGCCCAGCCGAATAGCAGCACCGCGCGCACAATCGCCCGTCCGCGGAACGGCCGATCGATGGCAAGCGCAGAGATCACGCCCAGCGTCACGCCGAAGATGACGGCGAGCGTGGCGTAAATCAGCGTGATCTTCAGCGAACCGTAGAAGGCCGGCGTTTCGATCAGTCGCAGATAGTTGGCGAGGCCGACGAAATTGCCGTCGTTGGGAATGGCGAGCTTGGTGTCGGTCAGGCTCATCCACATCTGGCGCGCGAGCGGCCAGAACATGAAAAGCCCAAGATAAAGGACCGGCGGAACGATGAAGGCATAGGGCAAGGCTTTCTCGCCCCAACGCCGCCATCCCGATGCCGTACCCGCCGTCATTCCGCCGGTCCTTCCCTTGCCTAGAAGCGCGCGAGCGCTTGCTTCTGCGCCTCGTCCAGCGCCGCCTTGGGATTGGCGTTGGCGACGATCACTTTCTCAAGCGCTTCCATCACCAACCGCATGATTGGCGACGTCTTCACTTCATAGCCCGGGATCAATGTGCTGCGCGAGTTGACCGCGAGCTCGGCGAAAATATCGGCCCAGGGATTGGTCGCGCGGAACTCCGCTGTCACCGGCACGTCGGTCGCCAGCGCGTCGGGGCCCGAGGCGTCGCGCAACGCCTGCTGACCGGCGGGCGAGACCAGCCACGCGAGGAAAGCGATCGATTCCTCCTGCACCTTCGAATGGCGCGACACGCCCAGGAAGATCTGCTGGTGCGCGCCGGGCGCCTTGAACGGCAACGCGGCGGCGTAGAGATCGGTAGAGGCGAGCGGGCCGCCGGAGGAGATATTCAACGTGCCGCCCGAATTATCGATGCTGAAGCCGACTTGGCGCTGCTTGAAGCGCATGCGCTGGGTCGGCATGTCGTCGCCGATCGGCATGATGCCGGAATCGTAGGCCTTCTTGAACGCCGCCGCGGCGGCGACGGCTTCCGGTGTGTTGAGCGTCAGCTTGCCCGCACCGTCGACCCAGTTGACGCCGTAGCCATAGGCCCAGTTCTGGAAATCCATGAACCAGCCCGAGAAATCGGCGATTTGATGGCGCGAAGAAAAGCCGATGGCGCCAGTTTTGTCCTGGATCGCCTTGGCCGAAGCGATCAACGTGTCGATATCGGTCGGCACTTTTGCGCCCGCCGCGTCGAGCAGCTTCTTGTTGTAGATAAGCGCATAGACGGCGCGTTGCCAAGCGATGCCCACGCGCTTGCCTTTGACGATGCCCTTCTCGTTCGTGCCATTGAGCTTGACGCCCGCGACCGCCTTCTCAAGGTCCACCAGGAACCCGGCATCGGCCATCGTGTAGAACAGGCCTTCCTGCATCATCGCGATGTCGGGCCCTTGGCCCGCCCCCATCGCGGTCGTGATCTTGTCGTTGAAGTCGGCGGACGGGATCGCTTCCTGCTTCAACGTCACGTGCGGCGCGACGGCTTGGTACTTGACCAGTGCCGCCCACAGATTCTTGCCGCGCAACGCGTCGAGCCATTGCGAATTGGCGACGACGAGCGTCACCGGCGCCTTGCCTTGCGCGCGCACGGCGGGTGCCGCCAGGGCCATCGACGCGAAACCGACGGCGGAAACGAATTTTCTACGCGTAAGCGTCATGGGATTTCCTTTCGATCGAGGATCAAACTTTGACCCGGTACGGGTCGAGCGGCGTGTGGCAGGAAAGATTTTCCGCACCGTCGGCGGTGACGAGATAGCAATCGCCGACATTGGCGCCCGCGACCATCGGCTCCAGCCATTGCGCGTGCAGCACGAAGGTCATGCCGGGCTCCAGCATGTCGTGATTGTTGGATTGGATGTTGTAGTGCGGGAATTTGGACATCGAGACTTGATGCCCGACATTCGGATTATGCGGCCCCAGCGTCGCCGGATAGACATGCATCAGCTTGCGGCCCTGCGCTTCCCAATCGGCGTCGGGAACGTGGCGGCGCGGCACAAGGCGCGGCGAGCCGTCCTCGTTGGCGTTCCAGTTGTAGGGCATGATGCGGCTGTCGTCGGATTTCAGATAGCCGCGCTCGATATAGGGCACGAAGGACGCGTTCGCGACTTCCGACACCAACGCGCCCGGGCGGACGCGCGCGGCAGCGGCGCGCACGCCCTCGACGCACATCGCCAGCACTTCCTCCTGCTTCGCGGTGATGTTGCCGACCGCGATCATGCGCGCGATCTGCGCGTTATAGCCGCGATAGGTGGTGTTCGAGATGTAAAGATTGATGAGATCGCCGTCGCGCACGACATGGCCATAGGGCTTGCCGCAATGCGTACCCCATTGGTTGACGCCGATCTGATAGCCGTCGCCGGTTTCGCCGCCGCGCGCGAGTTGGGCGTAAGTGAACGCCGCGTAGATCTCGTGATCGGTGACCCCCGGCTTGGTCACGTGATAGGCGGCCTGGATGCCGATATCGGCGAGTTGTGCGGCGGCGCGCACCAGCGCTTGTTCGGCCGGGCTGCGCACGCGCTGCATGCGTTCGAGCACGCCGTCGAACGCCATCATATGCGCCTTGGAAAGCTCCGCCTTGATCCCGGCCCAGTATTTCGCCGACGATGCGTCGCCCATCGTGCCGATCTGCGCCGACGCGAAACCCTGCGCCTTCAAAAAGTCGGAAACCGCCGCGACGACCTTGTCGACCGTGCGGCCGGGACGGTTATAGGTCTCGCGCCCCCACGTGCCGATCTGCCAGATGTCTTCGACCAGCAACGGCTCGCCCGACGGCGGCAGCACCACCGACGACGAGAAGAACGAGAACATCGTCAGCGGCTTTTCGTCGTCGGTCGGGATGACCAGCACGCCCTCGCGCGCCCAGTCGCAGATATAGCGCAGGAAGGAATTGGAGACGTGATACCAGCCGATCCCGTCGGCATGGACCAAGGTCACGTCGTGCCCGGCGACGACCGCCTCGCGCCGGATGCGGCGCAACCGATCGCGATACTCGCTCTCGGGCAGCGGATTGACCGGCTTGAACTCGAAGCTCGGTTCGAAACCGTCGAGCAAACGCTCCATGCGCTTGGGATCGACGACGGGCATCGCGGAGAGGGCGGCGGCGGACGGGCTCATGTGATTCGCTTTCGGCGCGGCGTTTGTAGGCGCGAAAAGTCTAGGCGGCGTCCGCCGCGCGGCGAAGCGGCAAACCTGCCCGTTGCGCCGTCATCCTGCCCATCGCGGCGTCATTTGAAAAAAACGGCGCCGCGCTTCTGAATTGAGAGTCACGCGCGCCTTCGTCCGATATCGGTAAATTCGGGGAAAATCAGCGTTCGCGGACGATTGCCGGTCCGGGCCGGCTGAAAAATCCGGGCGGTATTTTGAAAAAAATGACTCAAGGCGCCGCGGTCGATGCCCGCGCGCGGCGCCTATTGTGCGGGCACCGAACGGATTGGCCTCAGCTCGCGGGGTTTGAATCGTGGACGATCCGGCCGCCGACCATGGTCAACGACGCCTGGATCGTCAGCAGCTCCGCCGGAGTGAGCGCTGTCGGATCGGCGGACAGAACCGCCAGATCGGCGAAGTTGCCGGGCCGCAGCGGGCCTTTCTTGTTCTCTTCGAAAGTCAGATGCGCGCCCGCCACCGTCAACATGCGCAACGCTTCTTCGTTGCTGATCCGCTGGCGGTTACCGATCTCGCGGCCCGTCACGCGTTCCTGGCGCGCGATCATCGCCCACAAGGTGAAGAACGGATCGTAGGGAATGTTGTCGGTCGCCGTCGCGGTGGGGATTCCCAAATCGATCAGGTCGCGATGCGGGACGACGCGATCGCCGCCATCGGCATCGTTCAGATACCAATGGCCGCCCTTCCACAGGAAGTAGACGGGAATCGTCGTGACGATCAGACCGAGCGATTTGAGTTTCCGCAAATCCTCCAGTCGCGCGCGCGCGACATGCTGAATGACCCAGCGCCGCGCCGCCAGCGGATAGCGCGCGGCGACTTCTTCGAGGATCGGCATGATCTCGTGCAACTGGTCGGAGACGATGACGTTCAAACGAAGTTCGTTCTCGGCCAGCAGGAAACAATAATCGCGGAACTCGGCCGGCGAACTCGCCTGCTCGACGAAGCCCGACCATCCGGTATTGGGCAGATCGGTGCGGGCGATGTCCGCCAGAACGCGGCTGCCACCCCACGCGATATGTACGCCGGATACGTTGAGCCACTCGTCGCCCAGGCCGCGCCCACGGGCGAAGGCCAACCAGTCGCGGCAAACGCGCGTCGCTTCGGCGAAATCGGCCCAAGTCGGGCTCAGCACCAGCGCCGTGCGCACGGTCAGTTTCCCGGCTTCCCACAAGCGGCGATAGGCCGCCAAGGTCAGCGCCGACACGCCATGCCCTTCGTAAACGCTGGTCGTGCCGACCGCGTTGTAGATGCGCATGGAATCGACGATGCCTTCGGCCCGATCGTCGAGCGTGAAGCGCGGTACGGCGCGCAACAGATCGAACTCCACCGCCGGGCGCGGATTGTTTTCGACGATGATACCGGTGGGCTCGCCGTCCGCATCCTTCTCGATTTCGATTCCGGTATAGCGCGGCCGCGTTTCGCGGGTGACGCCGTTGAGGCGAAGTGCGTGCGAATTCAGCGCCGAATAGCCGGGCGGCTTGCCCCAGTTGCCGAACACGCCCTGGATATAGACGGGATTGTCCGGTGCGGCGCGGTCGAGCTCATGCCGGTTCGGCAGACGCCCTTCGGCGAGCGTTTTCAGCGGATCGAAATAATGCGGCGGATCGCCCACCGGCATGGTGACGATCCATTCGCCGGATTTGCGCGTCTTCGCCGCATCGGCGATGCGCGCCACGATATCGGTGACCGAGCGGCACCCGGTCAACGACAAGCGCCGGAGCTTCAAGCCCTCGCGATCCATATGGGCATGGGCGTCGTTGAAGCCGGGAATTACGGTACGGCCGTCAAGCTCGACGATCTTGGTCGACGGCCCGATCGACGAAGCAATCGCCGCATCGTCGCCCACCGCCGCGATGCGATCGCCGCGAACGGCGACCGCGCTCGCCTTGCGGCCCTGTCCATCCAAGGTCAGGACATTGCCGTCGCGCAGAACGATCGATGCCGGCTCAATGGCCACTGGCATACCAGGGGAAGAGTTTGCGCGTGAGCGCCACGAACAGTCGATCGGCCAAGAATCCGAGGGCCGCGAGCAGGAACAGGCCGATGAACATGATGTCGACGCGGAAGAGCTGGTGCCCCATCGACATCATATAAGCCACACCCGACGTGGCGCCCGACAGCTCCGCGGCCACCAGCACGATCAGCGATATCGCGATCGACTGCCGCAGCCCGGCGAGAATCATGGGAAGGGCGGCAGGCAGGATCACCCACAGCAGCGTTTGCGCGCGCCCCGCCCCAAGGCAAGCCGCCGAACGCAGATAGATCGGATGCACGTCGCGCACGCCGATGAACGTGCTGACCCAAATCGGAAAGAAAGCGCCCCAGCACACGAGTGCCACCTTCGCCGCTTCGCCGATCCCGAACCACAACACCGAGATCGGCACGAGTGCGATCGCCGGCAAGGACCGCGCCCCGTGCAACAAGGGTTCGGTCAGGAAGTTGAACACCGAAAGGCGCGCCGTAAGCACACCCGTCGCGATACCCAGCACGGAAGCGACCGCGAAGCCGAGCCCGGCGCGCTTCAAGCTCACCAAAATATTGTTGGGAATCTCGCCGGAGACGATCATCGGAATCACTTCGGACGCGACGATCGAGGGCGGCGGAAACAAAACCTCGTTCACGCCCGGCAGGAATCGGGTGAGTTCCCACGCGATCAGCGCGATGATCACGCCCGCGATATTGAGCCCGACGCGCATCATCACCGCGTTGCGCTTCTGCGCCTTCAGATTCCGGCGGAAGCGCGCCTCAAGCTCGCGCGAATGCGCGTCGTCGGTCGATACGGTTTTGGAATCGGGGGTCATGCGTTCGGTCCGCCTTTGCCGTAAAGTTCGGCGCCGATCTCGGCATAGAGCCGCGCGAATTCGGCCGAGCCGCGATCCCGGGGATAGGCCAAATCGACGCGCAGATCGCTGCGGATCGATCCGGGATGCGCGGACATTACGACGATCCGCTGCCCCAGATAGATCGCCTCGTCGATATTGTGGGTGATGAAGATCACGCTGATGCCGAATTCCTGCCAAAGGCGCAGCAGTTCGTCCTGCAGCGTCGCGCGCGTGATCGCGTCGACCGCCGCGAAGGGTTCGTCCATCAGCAGGACTTCGGGCTCGTTGACCAAAGCGCGCGCCACGGCGACGCGCTGGCGCATGCCGCCCGAAAGCTCGTGCGGATAACGATCGGCCATTTTCGCGAGGCCGACGACGTCGAGAAAACGGCCCGCCTTGCTCCGGCGCTCGGCCTTGCCGATGCCGCGCATCTTCAATCCGAATTCGACGTTCTGGCGAACGGTCATCCACGCGAACAGCGCGTATTCCTGGAAAACGACGCCGCGTTCGGGGCCGGGCGCTTCGATCGGACGGCCGCGAAAGGTGACGCGCCCTTCGGTCGGTTTCAGAAAACCGGCGATCATGTGCAGCAAGGTGCTCTTGCCGCAGCCGGACGGTCCGATGATGCAGACGAACTCGCCGGGGGCCACGGCCAGCGACGCGTTCTTGAGGGCCCATGACGGCTCGCCGTCGCTCGCGGCAAAAATCTGGGTGACCGATGACGCCTCGATCAACGGCGATGGGGACGGCGTAGACATGGGCTCGCTTATAGCAAGGTCGCCCAAGGGCTGCACGCCCTTGGGCGAAATCCTTTATACGCCCGTGAGCGTCACGCGGTCGGGACGGAACTTGCGAAGCGGTTCGGCGTGGATGAGGCCGGCGAACAGCGCGCGAAGCTCCTGCGACGGCCGCCGCGCCAAGCCCGCCGAAATGGCCCATTCCGCCTGCGCGACGAGATCGTCGAGGAAGCGCGGCGTGAACTCGGTCCGGAACTGGAACGATTCGGTGGCCGATTTGATTTCCTCGGGCGTCGCGCGGACGCGCGCGGAAATCTTCTGCGCCCAGTTGGAATCCTTCGCCATGTAATCCTCGGCGGCGAAGATGGCGCGCACGGCGGCGTCCAAAAGCTGCGGCTTCTCCTTGATGACTTTCTCCGAGGTGAGGATCGTCTGATGGCTCTGGAAGAACTTCTCCAGGCCGTCCTGATTCATCACGGTCGTCTTGCCGCCCGATTGCTTTTCCGCCGCGAGGGCCGCTTGACCGGTCCAGGCGAACGCATCGATATCGCCGCGAATCAGCGCGACCGACATATCGTTGGGCGAAAGGTCGACGACGCTGACGTCCTTCAGCGTAAGGCCGCCCATCTCGAGATATTTCGCGAGCATGTATTGACCGCTGGTGCCGACACGGGTCGCGACCTTACGCCCCTTGAGGCTGGCGGGCTTGCTGCCGTCGACCGGGCCTTCCTTGCGGATCGCGATCTTCATGTCGTGCGTGTAGCGGCTGTAATTGAGCAGCACGTAGGGCTTCAAGCCCTGAAGCGCCGACAGAACGAACGGCGTATCCGTCGATGTCGAAAAATCCGCCGAACCGCCGAGCAAGGCCTGCATCGATTCCCGGCCGGTCGGGAAATCGAACACCGAGAGATCGACGCCGTTGGCTTTCCACGTCTCGAGGGCTTCGGCCAGGAACGTCGTCGCCCAGGTGTAACCGGTGCTGCCGTAAGCGAGAGTCGATTTCTGCAGGGTCTGCGCGCGCGCCGAACCTGCCATCAAAGAGGCGGCACCCGCGCCGGCCAAGAACGTCCGGCGGGAGGATTGGAAAGAACGGGACGACTTATCCATCGGCTTCACCTCTTCATGAACGGATTAGCATTGTATGCCTCAAACGGAAGCAATTTTCCTGCCAAAAAATTTCATCGCCGCATTCAAAATCCGGCGCCCGACGTTCCGCGCGACGCGACCAACCGAGCGACGAACGCTTCAACTTGTCGGCGTAAATGGGGCACGGCGGTCACTTCCCAGAAGCGCCCGCGCGTCGGCGGCCCCAGCGTCACCAATCCTTCCGCGCGACTGCCATCGGCACGCAGCGCCGTGAAATCCGCATCGACATCGATGCCAAGCCGGTAGGCATCCGGCCGCACCAAACCTTGACCGATCAGCGAACGGACAAGCGGTAGTCGACTGCGCGAATAATCACCTTCGGGGCCGGTACAATTGATCACCCAATCGACCGGCTTCGTTTCGATGGTCTGCCCGCCGCGACGACGCACGCTGACGCGCACGCCATCCGCGTTCGGCGACATTTCGACGATGCGCCCGGCCAGGATTTCCAGACGCCCTTCTTTGCGCAGCGCGTCCAGCCGGCGCATATGCTGCGGCGGCAAACGATGGCGATAGGCGAACCACAGGCTGCGCAAATGGCGGATGAAGCGCCGCCGATTGGCGTCGTCCAAGCGAAGCCAGATCGCGGATGTATGCACCCGGAACGCTTCGACGACCGAATGCCATCCGATCCCCTTGGCAGCGGCGATCGCGACCTCGCGCCGCAGGGCGCGCATGACCGCGCGAATACCTTTTGCCGCGATGTCCGGCGAAAAAAAGTCGGCATAGGGTACGGGCATCGCATCTTCGAGCGGCAGAACGCCGTGACGCGAAATGGCGGTGATCGCACCGCCATATCCGCGCGCAAGAAGATCGAGCACCGTGTCCACCATGGTGAGCCCGGTGCCGATGACGAGCAACCGGTCGGCCGGCCCGATGGATTCCAAGGCACCCGGACGCCACGGGTCGTCGATGCAGCGCGCTTCGCCTTGCGGCAAAAACGGCATGGGATCGAGATTGCCCAAGCAAAGCACGACGATATCCGCGTCGACGCGAGCGCCGTTGGCAAGACGCAGCGCATAGCGCCGATCGCCGTGCGGCACGGCTTCCACCACTTCACCGCGAATTCGCGTCAAACGCCCAGGCACATCGCGCTCGGCAGCCGCCAGCAAATGCCCGAGATAGGTGCCGTATTGGAACCGGGCTGCATATGTATTGCGGATCGACGCCGAACTCGTCAGCCCGGCTTGCCGCGCCAACCAATCGGCGAAGCCTTCGACATCGGCCTCGGCTTCGCCCCCCATCATATGCGCCATAACGTTGAGCGTATGATCGGGATTGGGGCTGGCATAGGCCGCCCCGCGCCCGAATTCGGCGGCGCGTTCGATCAACGTGATATCCGCCGGAAGACTTGGCTGCCGGAGGAGATGCACCGCCAGCAGCGTGCCGCTTGCCCCGGCACCGATGATCGCAATTCTAAGCCGCTTGTCCGTCGTCATCGCTTACGCGCCCGTCGATTTCCGATCGGCGCATCGAAAGCAAATTCCGTTCCGCCGCGGAGGTCACTAGAATACCCGCTCCAATGGAGTGTGGCATGGATCTGATTATTCGTGGCGCCAATTTGCCGGACGGCCGAACCAACATCGATATCGGCATCGACGGCACGCGCATCGTCGCCGTGAATCCGGCACTCGCGGCGAAAGCGCCGCAGGAAATCGACGCGCGCGGTCATCTCGCGACCCCGCCTTTCGTCGATGCGCATTTCCATATGGATTCGACGCTCAGCCTCGGCATGCCGCGACTTAACCGGTCGGGCACGTTGCTTGAAGGCATCGAGATCTGGGGCGAGTTGAAGCCCTCGCTGACCGTCGAGGCGATTCGCGATCGCGCGTTGCGCTATTGCCGCCTCGCGATCGCGCAGGGAATTCTGGCGATCCGCAGTCACGTGGATATTTCGGATCCCCGGCTTCTTGCCGTCGAGGCGTTGCTCGACGTTCGCCGGATCATGAATCCCTATCTCGATCTGCAGCTCGTCGCCTTTCCGCAAGACGGCTTTCTGCGCGCGAAGGGCGCCCCCGAAAACTTGAAGCGCGCGCTCGATCTCGGCGTCGATGTCGTCGGCGGGATCCCGCATTTCGAACGCACGATGGCCGACGGCGCGACATCGGTCCGGGAATTGTGTGAGATCGCCGCCGAGCGCGGCCTGCGCGTCGATATGCATTGCGACGAAAGCGACGATCCGCTTTCGCGTCACGTCGAAACGCTGGCCGCCGAGACTGTCCGCCTCGGCCTGCGGGGCCGCGTGACGGGCTCGCATTTGACGTCCATGCATTCGATGGACAATTACTATGTCAGCAAGCTCATTCCGTTGATGGCGGAAGCCAAGCTATCTGTCGTCGCGAACCCGCTGATCAACATCACGCTGCAAGGCCGGCACGACACCTATCCGAAGCGGCGCGGCATGACGCGCGTGCCCGAATTGATGGCGGCCGGCTTGACCGTCGCCTTCGGGCACGACTGCGTGATGGACCCTTGGTATCCGCTCGGGCGCGCGGACATGCTGGACGTCGCGCATATGGGGCTGCATGTCGCGCAGATGACGGGCACTGAGGCGATGCGGCGCTGCTTCGACGCCGTGACCGCAGCACCCGCCGCGATACTCGGGCTCGACGGTTATGGCATCGCGCCGGGCCGCAATGCCGATCTCGTCATCCTGCAAGCCGGCGATCCCGTCGACGCCATTCGCCGTCGTCCGCCGCGCCTCCAGGTGATCCGTCGCGGCAAGATCGTCGCCCGAAGCGCGCCCGCCTCCTCGGAGGTGATGGGCGACGATGGCTCAATTCCGTTAGCCGACTAGCGCGCAACGATCTTCGATCACCATAAATCTGCGCCGGAATTTGATCTGAAGGCCGCACAACGAAAAAGGCCCCGGTCGGTGACCGGGGCCTTTTGTTCGTCGGGGCCGATGGTGGGCGATGTAGGGCTCGAACCTACGACCCGCTGATTAAGAGCTGTCAAGCCGCGTTGATATTCCTACAGTTTTCCGTCGCGCGATCCCCATAGAGCCCCATTGAACCCCAAGGGAGATTCGCGGGGTGACGGAAAATTGTGCGTTGCTGTCTCAGGCGATAGCTGTCGTCCATTCAAAAGCGATTTCAAAGAACGCGCGGCCAACGCTCGAATGATGTGCGTAGAACGCCGCCCGCCGAGTTTGAAACTAACTTTTGAGTTCACGAGCGTCTGATTACTTGCGCGCCGACCAACAGCGCTCACGTACGGCCTGCTTCCGCGGACAAATTCCCTCGCCTCGGTTACACTTCGCGACGGGGCATCTTATTAATTACTTGAATGCGCTTTAGTTTTTTAACATTTAAGACGAATCGTAGGATTGATATTTTCTACAGTCCGGCACGTCGGCGTGATAGTTTTTGGAATACACCCACGGGCAAATCCTGCCCGAAATCAATTTGCCAGGTCAGAGCGAAACAATGGTCGAAACGCATACGAGCTACGCCAAACAGGATGGCAATCAGGCGGTCGCCCGGATTTTCACGACCGAGACATCGGTGTCGCTGCCGCCGCAGCAGCGCAAAGTCGCCGAACTGATCGCCAAGCATCCGGAGAAGATCGTCTTCGGCAATCTGCGCAGCATCGCGGCCTGGACCGGCGTCAGTACGTTGACGATTCTGCGCCTCGCGAAATCCCTCGGCTTCAAGGGCTATCACGCGCTTCAGCTCGCCGCGCGCGAAGCCTATTTCGAGCGCAAAGATAACGAGGACCGTTCCGAGCACACCTCGGCGGTCACCAATATTCTTCGCGAGCAGCTGGCCGACATTAAGGAAGTCGGCACGCGCGTGCGGCCGGAGGAAATCGAGGAAGTCTGCCACGTCCTGCTGAAGGCGCGGCGCGTGTATATTTGCGCGACCGATCCCGCGATGACGCTGGCGCGCGTTCTGGCACGACGGTTGTTTTTCGCCGGCGTATCGAGCGAAGTCCTGACGCCATCGGACCTGTTCCTGCATTTCGCGACGCGCGAGCCCCATCAAAAGGACGTCTTCATCGGCGTGCATCTCTGGCTCGTGTTCCTCGACATCTACCGCGTGATCGAGTTCGCGAAGGAAAAGGGCGCGCAAACGATCGTCTTCGCGGGCAGCCCGATCAGCCCGCTGCTGAAGATTTCGGATCACTATCTTTACGCGCACACCGAAACCGGTCGCCCCTACTCGTCTTGGGTGCCGCTCATGGCGCTTTTCGAGATCGTTACGGCGCGGCTCATCGAGCGCAACCCGGATGCCGCCAAGGCGATCTACAAGACCTTCCGCGAGCAGGCCGATATGGAACATCTTGCGGTCAAGAACGATGCCGTGAAGCGCCGGATCGCCCAAGACACGAAGGCCAAGTAACGACGCGTTACTCCATAAAATAACAATATTGTGATCATCGTTATTTTTTGACATCATCTCTAACACCGATGATGGCCCTCAGAAACGGGATCACAGCCAGTGAGCAAACCGACCCTTAGCTTCGCGTGCGGCGTCTACGATCGGATCGTCCCGCTCATTACCGGCGAAATCCGGCCGGCCGGGTTCGATCTGAACGTCATCCCCTTCCACGGCGCTTCGGGAAAGCGCGCCATTTTCGACCGGATGGGCGCCAATCACGAATTCGACATCGCGGAGATGTCGAGTTCCGAATACATCTCGTGGCACGCGGCGGGGCATCGCCCCTTCATCGCGATCCCGGCGTTTCCCTCGCGCGTGTTCCGCCATGGCATGATCACGGTCGACAAACGCAAGATCACGCATCCGAAGGATCTGGAAGGCAAGCGCATCGGCGTGCCGCTTTACACGATGACGGCAGCCGTCGTGGCGCGCGGCATTCTTCAGCACGAATACGGCGTCGATCTGTCGACCATCGAATGGGTTCAGGGCGCCATGAACAAGGAGACCGGCGGCAGCCATGGCGAGCCCAACGCGGCACCGCTGCTGAAGCCGACCAAGTTGAGCGACAACAAAACCGGGCGTCCGCTGAGCGATCTTTTGGAAGCGGGCGAGATCGACGCCACACTCGGAACGGTGCCGCCCAAGGCGTTGGGCAAGAACCCGAATATCGCGCGGCTGTTCCCGGATTATCGACGGATCGAGCGCGATTTCTATCTGCGGACCAAGATCTTCCCGATCATGCATCTGATCGTCATCCGCCGCGACGTGCACGAACGCTATCCGTTCGCCGCGTCGAGCTTGTACGACGCGATGATCGACGCGAAGAAGCTGCAGCTGTCGATCATGCGCAATCCGGGCTCGCTCGCCTATATGCTGCCCTGGATGATGGACGATATCGAGGAGATCGACGAAGTCTTCGGCGGCGATCCGTGGCCCTACGGCCTCGAACCCAACCGCCCCAGCCTGGAAGCGCTCGTGACGTATCTCCACGATCAGGGGTTCATCGCGAACCGCATGCCGATCGAGGAGTTGTTTCATCCCGTGTTGGAGCGCCTCTAAGGCCGCTCCAACACGGAAAGCATTCAAGCGGTCGTGCTGGCGCCGCCCTTTTGCGTGCACTTGAAAAGCCGCAGACAGGTATTCACGCCGATATTCGCGACGGCGGCGCCGAATTCCTTCGCGACTTCGTCCTTCAACTCGGGCTCGTAGCGCAGAGCGTTGCGCTCGATGAGGATCAGCCAATTCGGCGGCACGAGATCCAGGAATAGCGGATGCAATCCGCGCAGAAGGCACAGATGCACGCGCACCGCACCGGCGAGCGACGGCGACGTCGCGATCCAGTCGGCGAGCTTGGGCTCTAACGTCTCGGCCGCCTGAAAGCGCAACGCAGTGACGACGTTCGAGTCGATGCTGGGATCGACGGCCGGCGGGCCGACCAACACGCGCCGCTCGAACACGCCCTTCGTCATATTGCGGATGAAGGATTCCGCATTCGTCAGGTTCTTGTCCTCTTTGCGCATCTGCGCGTAGGCCGCCCCGCCGAAGGGCTGCGCCGACGGCGAATCATAGAGCGTCATCAAGCCCGGCGCGCCGGACACCGCGCGATAGAATTGCGAGCTGGGGAACGCCGAATGGACCAGATCCGGGCCGTGGCGATTGACGTACCAATCTTCGTGCGCGGCGATCTGGTCGTGGGTGACGTCGTAAAGCACGTTGTAGAAATAAGCGGGCATTGTTGCGGTTCCCTATTATTTTGAGTTCGAGGCGTCGGCTTTCGCCGCGCCGGACCCGGCGATCCTACCGAATACGATCGCCTCGGTGACGTTCCCGGCACCCGGATACAGTTCCGTCCAGATCGAGCCGAACTCGCCGGCGGCGTAAAGGCCGCGGATCGGCGCGCCGTTGCGGTCGAGCACGCGCGCGAGCGGATCGCGGCGCGGCCCGCCTTGCGTATTCACCAGCACGGGCCAAATCGGCACGCCGTAAAGCGGACCGCGCGTAAGCGGCGCCATGTCTTGCGTGTTGCGACCGAATCGATCGTCGCCCGCCTTGCACGCGCGATTGAAATCATCGATCGCGGCGGCAAGGATCCCGGCATCGACGCCCAGTGCCGCGGCGAGTTCACCGGCATCGTTGCCCTTGGCGATCAAGCCGCGCGCGACTTCCGCGCGATTGTCCGAACTCCAGCCGAGATTCCGCCCGAAGGTCAGTTCTTCCTGGGCGATGGGGCCAGCGAGGCGCGTCGCCTCGTCGAAAACACAGAACGACGGGTAGCGCGACGGCCGCGTCATGCCCGGCGTATCGAGCATTTCCATCGGCAAGGCATGGAAGTCGGTTCCCGTCTCGTCGATATAGCGCGCACCGGATTGATCGACATAGATGAAGCCCGGTCCGGGCATGATATGGCGAACGGGCACCGCAATCGCATCGAAGCGGTAGCCGATCGTCGCCGCGACGGCCCTCATGTGCCAAAGATCGCCGCCCACCGCCAGAACCGGCGCCAGCGCGTCGCCCGTATTCGCCTCGGGCGGCCCGAACGACGCCATCTCGAAACCAAGATAGTGGCGCAGCATGGCCGGATTGTAGCTGAAGCCGCCGCAAGCCAACACGACGCCGCGCCGTGCCCGCACCTCCACCGACGCGCCCGCGCGCTTGACGGTCACACCATTCACGCGGCCTCCGGCGTCGTGCGACAAGCCGCAAAGCGGCGAGGACATCCACACATCGATGGCGCGTGCGCGGACGCCCTTTTCCAAGACGCGCCAGAGCGACTCGCCGCCGCCGCCTTCGCCATTCACGCGGAATCGCTGCCCCAGGCCTTCGGCGCCGGTGAACTGCGGATATGTCGTCGTGGTGATTGAGGGATAGTATTTCTTCGTCGGCATCGGGAAAGGAACGAGATCCGCGCCGAGCGCCTTGAGAAAGCCGAACGCCCCCTCCACGCCATCGACGAACGCGCGCAAAACTTCGGGTGGCGTGCCGCCTTCCGATAGCTGGACGTAAAAGTCGCACGCCGTTTCGATCTTCGCGATCGAACGCAGCGAACCGCCCGAAGCGCGCGTATTCCCGCCGGGAACCGCGGATTTTTCGATCAGCAATACGCGCGCGCCGAGATCATGTGCGGCGATCGCCGCACTCGCCCCCGCCCCACCGAAACCGACAACGACGACGTCGTATTCCTGAATCGCGCTCAACGATCGGCTCCTTGCGAAGGACATAACAGGGCCGCCAGCGCCGCCATGTCGGGCATTGTTTCGATCGCCATGACCGCGTCGCGCAGCGCGCGGCCATCCACACCGGGAACGGCGGCCGCCAGCGCGTCGTATTTCTCGAACACTTCGGCGTCGGAAAGCAGCAGCTCGCCCTCGCCGCGGCGCGTTTCGATATGGACGATGATCGGATCGCCATGACGGCGGCGAACTTCCATCCATGCCGAAAACCGTTTGGCACGGCCTTTGGCGTCGAGCGCCGTATCGGGCTCCACTTTGATGCGCTCGATCAGCGCCAGGATACGCGGATCGCGCAGACGCTCGGCCGCGAACTGACGCGGGCCCACTTCGCCGTCGCAGATGAACGCCGCGACGCCGAAATGGATGTTCATCTGGGCGGAGGTGACGTCTTCGCCCCGATACTCGAAGCCGGAATGGATCCATGCATCGGTCGTCACGTGCGCGACGATTTCGAGGATGTCATCCGCCGCGAGGCGATGTTCGGACATTATCTTGCGGATCGCGTCGATACTGGTGTGTACCGTGGCGCAGCTCGCATAGGCTTTGAAGCCGACGCGCGACGTTTCCCACACCGTTCCCAATCCGGCGGTCAACGCCGGCAGATTGACGGTCTCGCCGCGCAAGGATTGGATGAAGCCGCCGAACGGCGCTTCCAGGGCGTCGCGCGCACCGGTGAAACCGATCGCCGCCAGTTCGGCCGCCATGACGCCCGCATGGCAGGCGTGACCCGAATGGAAACGCTTCACCATGCCGCCTTCTTGGGCGCCCATCAGCCCAGCACCCTGGCTCGCCGCGATCGCGATGGCGTCGGACATTCGCGCGACATCCAGCTTCAGCAAGCGCCCGGCCGCGACAACGGCGCAGAACACGCCTACGGTCCCTTGGGGATGGAAGCCGCGCAGGAAATGCGGGATTCCCATCACCATCCCGACGCGGATGCCGACTTCGTAGCCGGCGACGACGGCGGCCAGGAACTCGCGGCCCGAAACGCCGCCGATCTTCTCGGCGATCGCCAAGGCCGCCGGGATCGCGACGGCACCGGGATGGATCGTTCCATCGGTATGCAGATCGTCGATCTCGAACGCATGCCCGGCCAGGCCATTCGCCAAGCCCGCCAAAGCGGGCGAAGTCCGGATATTCGTTCCCCAAACCCGCGCGACCGGCGCGGATCCTTGCGCCTCGACATAGGTTTGGAGCAATCGGCTCCATGGCGGCGTCGCGCCGAACAACGCGCAGCCGAACTGATCGACGAGACAGCGTTTGGCCGCATGCACGGCTTCCGCCGGCAGATCGTCATACGCGACGTTCGTCGCGAACGTCGCCAGCGCTTCCATCCCCGCCGGTCGGGCCGGGTCGCCAGCCATCAACGATCTCCCAGCGGGGTCTCCGCCGCGACGTTCAGGCCCGCCAATCGCCCGAAAACCAGCGCTTCGGTCACGTTGCCGCCGCCGGGATACATATTGCCCCAGATCGAGCCCAGCTCGCCGGCGGCGTAAAGCCGCGCGACCGGTTCGCGATCGGTGCCGACGACTTGGGATTTCGCGTTCCGGCGCGGCCCGCCTTGCGTATTCAGAATGCACGGCCGCATTTCGATGCCGTAATACGGCGGCGCGTTCAACGGCACCATGTGCTCGGGCTTGCGGCCATAGCGCGGATCGACGCCCTTGGCGCAGTTCCGATTGAACTCCTCGACCGTCGCGGTCAGCGCCGTGGGATCCAAACCCAGTTCGCGCGCCAGCGCCGCCGGCGTTTCGCCGCGCTTGATCCAGCCGCGTTCGATTTCCGGAAGATTGTCCTGGCTCCACGGATTGCGGCGATTCCAGCCCTGGACGGTCAACGCCACGGGGCCAGCTTTGCGCACGACTTCGTCGAAGATGATGTAGGACGGAATGCGCGGATAGCCGGACTGCGCCGCATCGAAGTTCAATGCCGTCAACGCGCAGGCGTGATATTCGAGATCCGCTTCGTCGACGTAACGGCGCGCCGTGCGGTCGACGAAAATATAGTTGGGCGCCTGCGTGCGGTTCATGAACGCGGCTTCGTGTCCCGGGAACGTGTAGCCGAACGGTCCCGCGATCGCGTTCATGTGCCAAAGATCGGCGCCGACGGCCATCGCCATCTTGATGCCATCGCCGGTATTGCGGCCGGGCGGGCCCACGCAATCCAGTCCTATGGGGCTGAAATAGTCGCGATGCATCTCCTTATTCGCGGCGAAGCCGCCGCAGGTCAGAACGACGCCGCGGCGCGCACGCACGGCGACATCCTTGCCGCGCGCATCGGTGTAGACCACGCCGACGACGGGGCCGCCCTGGACCTCCTGGATCAGACGCTTCACCGGCGCGCCGCAGACCACATCGATGCCGCGTTTGGCGACCGCCGCGGCGAGCGCGTCCCACAACGCTTGGCCGCCCGTTTCGCCCTTCACTTTCGGCTTGACCCGCACGCGCGCGCCAATGGCATCGGCGCCGGGAAGATGCGGATAGGCGCTGCCCTGCGGCAACGGCGGATAGCCGGCGTTGCCTTCCCATTCGACGATCTCGGCGCCGATATGCTTCAGCCACACGATCAACTCGTCGATGCCGTGCGTATAGGTATCGAGCAGATCGCGCGGCGTCGCGCCATCGACCATCGCCTCGAAGTGATCGGCCGCGCGGCGCGCATCCTTCATCATCCGGATGGTGCCGCCCGATTCCATCGTGCTGCCGCCGCCCTCGGACGCCTTTTCGAGGACGAGAACTTCGGCCCCCTTGTCGTGGGCGCAGATCGCGGCCGTGGCGCCCGCACCGCCATACCCGACGACAACGACATCGACAACGCGATCGACGGATCGATTCTTGTTCGGCTCGCTCAACTTACCGCTCCCATTTCAGGCCCCGATCTGGACGATCGCTTGCCGCATGACGCTCGATACTTACTTAACCGGGTTCGCCTTGAAATAGTCGATGAAGGTCCGGTCGATCAGCGCCGAATGTTCGGGCGCCGATTTGAAGCGGCCCTTCTCGGTATAGAAGCCGATCAGAACATCGACCGACTTCGACGGGAACTCGCCGGATTCCGGGGAATACTCGAGCGCGAAATCGACGCTCTTGCGGTAGATGTCGACCTGATCGTCGGGGGCACCCATGTTCGCCATCAGAATCTTGGTGGCTTCGGCGCGGTTATCGATGGCCCAACGTTTCGCCTTGATCGTCGCGGTCAGCATTTTGCGCAACGCCGCTTCGTCGCGCTTGATCGTGCTGCGACGCGTATAATAGGTCTCGTAAGTGAATTCGGGCGCGATGTTTTTGAGCTCGACGAGCGGCTTGTAGCCTTCCGCCTCGAGGATGAACGTCCCCGGCGGCGTCGCCGGAATCAAGCTGACCTGACCGGCTTTGAGCGCCGCGACGCGCTCCATCGGTCCGCCCAGCGCCAGAAAACGCACGTCTTTGGCGGGATCGACGCCGACTTGCGTCAACGCCCACGCGCTGAGCTGATGCGACATCGCGCCAATGGCGCTGACGCCGACCACGCCCTTGCCCTTCAGGTCGTCGAGCGTCTTGAAGGCCGGCAAGCTGTACCAGTTGTAGCCGGGCAAATTCGAAAGCCCCCAGATCGCGGTGAAGTCGCGGCCGACCGCGTGGGATTCGAACACCGGAAAGATCGATGCGCAGTTTACCTGAACGGCGCCGGCCATCAGCGCCTGCGCGGCGGCGTTGTCGTTCTGAAAGGTGATGAAGTTTGTTTGAAGCCCTTCGGCCTCGAACATCTTCCGGTCTTTGGCGATGTAGACGAGCAGATTGGAGAGATCCGTGGTCGAGAACCCGATCGTCAACGGCTGCGCGCCGGCCGCAGAAGCGCCGAAGATCGTTGCGGCGGTAAAGATGCCGGCGATGAAACGCTTGATCCGAAATGTCATGACACACCCCCTGTTAGATGCGTTTGCGATTTCGACGAAGCCGCCCTTGAACTTGGAGTTCCGCTGACCGGCGCGCTTCGACGTCACCTATTTTGCTTAGATGAACGAGCGTACAGACAACGCGCGGAACGAGTCAATCATATTATATCACGATATTTAACCATGATATGATTTGGTACTTTTCGGCGCCGGCCGAATTAGAGATCGAGAACCAAAACCGGATCGAGGCAGCGCGAGATGCAAATCATCATCGTGCGGCTTGCGGTCTTCTCGGCGGGCGAGAGAACCTGATCGCGATGCAGCGGACGCCCGGAGACGACCGGGATTTCGCAACTGCCGCAAATGCCTTCCCGGCACGAGGACGGCGCCTTGATGCCGGCGGCTTCCAACGCGTCGAGAATCGACTGGCCCGATGCGACGGCGATACGCCGGCCGCTGCGCGCCAACTCGACCTCGAACGGCGCGTCGCCGGACGTATCGACCGCCACGGCGGCGAAGCGCTCGATCTGAAGTTTCCCGCTCTGATCCTTCGCCAAGCCGTTCTCGACGGCCGCGATCAATCCCGAAGGTCCGCAGCAATAAATGGCCTCGAAGGAACTTGCCTTGGCCAACTCGCCGGCAATGTCGAGTATGCCGGCCTCCGCATCGCAATGGATTCGGACATTGTCGCCATAGGCGCTCAGCTCGTCGAGCAACGCCATGCCCGGCCGCGTTCTCCCGAGATACAGCAATCGCCAAGGTTTGCCGGATTTCGCCGCCGCCTCGACCATCGGCACGATCGGCGTCACACCCACGCCGCCCGCGACGAACAGACTCGACTTTCCGGCGTCGTAGCGGAAGTTGTTGCGCGGCCCGCGAACCGCGATCTCGTCGCCGACGGCGAGAACATCGTGGACGAACGCGGATCCGCCGCGACCGTCGATTTCCTTCAGGATCGCGATCCGCCATGCGTTCGCGTTCGACGGCGATCCGCAAAGCGAATAGGACCGCACCAGCCCATTGGCCAGCACCAAGTCGATATGCGCCCCCGGGGTCCATGCGGGCAGCGCGCCGCCATCGGGCCGCGCCAGATCCAACGCCACGATCCTATCGGCGGCTGCGCGCTTGGCCACGACGCGCAGCTTCAACTCGCTATCCATCGCCCGCCCCTCAGCGCGCCGCGAACGCGGCCAGAACCGTCTCGCAGATCGAATCGTCCTGCGGCCCCGAACCGCCGCTGATCCCCAAAGCCCCGATCGTCGCCTCGCCGCGCTTGATCAAAACGCCGCCTTGACCGGGAATGAGTTTGGTGCGGCCGATATGCGTGAACGCCTGGAAGGTTTCGGGCTTCGCGCGTGCCTTTTCCGCGATCACCGCCGTCGACGTGCCCCAAGCCGCGGCGCTGAACGCTTTCGCTTCCGCGATCTGCGGCGTCAGGAAACCCGCGCCCGACATGCGGCGCAGCGACAGCAGATAGCCGCTCGGATCGACGATCGCGGCGGTGATCTTGATGTTCATCGCCTTGGCCGCTTCGAGCGACTTTTCAATCAGCCAGTTGGTCTCTTCGTCGGTGATCATGTTAACTCCGTTCAATCACGGTACGGCTCATACGCGCCATGTTCCCACGGCGTCTTCGAAACGCTGGAGCAGCTTCAGCAGCGCGACGCCGATAATCATTACGACCACGACGGGAACGAACATCTGCGCCGTGTCCATTTGATTTCCGTAAAGCGCGATCCGGTAGCCGAGACCGCCCGTCGCGCCGAAAAATTCGCCGACGATCGTCCCGATCAGCGCGCGCCCGATCCCCAATCGCAACCCGGCGGCGATCGCGGGCACGCTGCCGGGGAAGATCACGAAGACCGCCAATTGAAGGCGGGACGCGCCGAAGGACCGCGCGGCGCGGACCATCGCCCGATCGACCTGCTGTACGCCGGTGACCGTGTTCGCGAGAATGGGGAAGAATGCGAAGAAGAAGGTCAGGACGACGACGGTCGGCGGCCCCAACCCGAACCAGATGATGAACAGCGGATAGAATGCGATCACCGGCGCGGAGTAGAAAAACCAAATGAACGGATCGAAGACGTACTCCATCGAGCGGCTGCGCCCAATCACGAAGCCAAGCACGATGCCCGTGATCGCGGCCGCCGCGAAGCCGGGTACAAGCTCCATCAGGCTGATCATGAAATCGTCGAGCAGCTGGCCTGACTCGATTTGGCCGCGTGCCGCGACGACGACATCCAGCGGGGTGCTGAGAAACGTCTTGTCCTCAATCAACATGCCCGCGACTTGCCAGAACAGCGTCAAGCCGACGAAGCCGGCGGTTCCGAGAACCCAGCCATCGTTGCGCGCGAACCATTGCCGGAACGAGAATGCGGCCGGGGCCGGCGCTGTCAGGGAACGGGCAAACGCCGTCATCAGCCGTCCTCCGAGTTGCGGCGCCAGGGGCCAAGCCTATCCTCGGCCCAGCGCGCCAGCGAGATGAGCAGCAAGCCAAAGATGGCCGTGCACACGACGATCACCATCAGGCGGTCCGTATTGAGCCCCGCCTGATAGCGCATGATGAGATGGCCGAACCCCGCGATCGAGAAATACATCTCGGCGAGAATCACGGCCATCAATCCGCGGCCGAGCCCGAGGCGAAGGCCCACCATCACCATCGGCAGGGCCGACGGCAGCAGGACGAAGCGGAAAATGTCGAAATCGGTCGCGCCGAAAGTCCGCGCGGCCTGAACCAGCCGCGTTTCGACGTTGCGGATCCCCGCCATGCTGTTGAGCAGCATCGGGAAGACGGCGCCGAAGAAGACGACCGTCGCGAAAGCGTTGATGCCGATGCCGAGCTGGAGGATCAGCAGCGGCATGAAGATCGTGGAAGGAACGCTGTAGAACACGATCGCAAGCGGCTCGAGCGTTTGGCGCAACCGCTTGTTCCAGCCCATTACGAGCCCGAGCGGAATGCCGACGATCCCGGCCATCAGCATGCCCAGGAAGAACTTCTGCGCGCTGCTGCCCGCGCTGATCCAGAAATCGCGCGTGGACAGCATTACGGCGCCGGCATCGGCGATCCGCGCCGGGCTGCTGGAAAAACGGATATCGACGGCGCCCGAATCCGCGAAGAGCTGCCATGCAAGCCCCGCCGCGAAAATTCCCGCCCCGCCCAAGACGATGCGCTTGGTCAGGTCGACGGCACTCGGCGTCACTTTTCGCTCCCGCCTGCACCGCTCGATTGCCCGAGCAATTCCCAGATATAGCGGCGCAGCTCGATGAACTTGCTCGATTCGTGGATGCTGTGCGCGCGCGGCCGCGGGATATCGATCGTGATCTCCTCGCGAATTCGGCCCGGGCGCGCGGCCATGACGACGACGCGATCGGCGAGATAGATCGCTTCGTCGATGCCGTGCGTGACGAAAAGAACGGTCTTGCGGTCGCGCTCCCAGATCTGCAGCAGCTCGACGCCCATGATCTCGCGCGTTTGGGCGTCGAGCGCGCCGAAAGGCTCGTCCATCAAAATGATTTCCGGCTGCACGGCGAGCGCGCGGGCAATCCCCACGCGCTGCCGCATGCCGCCGGAAAGCTGGTGCGGATAGGCGTTCTCGAATCCCGTCAGACCGACGAGCTTGATGTAGTCCCGCGCCCGCGCCTGGCGTTCGCCCGACGGGACGCCCCGCATCCGCATGCCGAAGCAGACATTGTCGAGCACGGTCAGCCACGGCATCAGGGCGAACTCCTGAAACACCACCGCGCGATCGGGGCCCGGCCCGGTAACGGGCCGGCCCGCGATGCTGACCGTCCCCGACGTCGGTTTCAGCAACCCCGCCATCGCCATCAGCGTCGTGCTTTTGCCGCAACCGCTCGGTCCCAAGAGGCAGACGAACTCGCCTCTTTTAACGTTCATCGTCATGCCGTCGACGGCGACGACGCCGTTTCCGTCGCTCGTCGTGTAGGCGATCCGCAGATCGTTAACTTCGAGATGCGCGGATGCGGGCGATGTTTCCGGACTCCCAGGACTCGGCGCGGCGGCGGCGGACATATCCGTCCTTTCGAAACGTTACGGCTTGGCGATCAAACCAGATCGGTGAATCCGATATCGTTGAGCATGCGGCGATAGGCGATCGACGGACCGTCGGGACCGCGGACATGGAGCTCAGCGTTCCAATCGACCGGCAACTGATCGGGACGCTGGCTTTCGATCAGCACGCGGTCCTGTTCCCACAGCCCCAGAGTAAAGTTCACGAACTTCTCGGTCGGCTGTTCGAAGGCGAAGTTCCGCGCGACCACCATAAAGCGGATGCTCTCGTGCTTCGTCACCGGCGTGCAGATGAACAGGTCGATCACGCGCTCGCCTTCCGGGTTCACATGCTCGTGATAGAGCGTGAACGGCAGCATGATCTTGTAGGTCAAAACGTTGACGCTCGTTTTGTCCGGGTCGATGCGGCTTTTGCAGACCGAGTTGTACTCGAAATAGAAGCTCTCGCCTTCGACCTTCACGTCGCGCACCGGCACCACGGGCGGATTGGAGCGGTCGCCGAGCGTGCCCGGATGCGCCCACGGCAAATGGGCCTCGTCGAAGAAATTCTCGAAGGAGCGCGCGGCGCCCGCCTTCCAATGGATCGGCCCGACGACATGCGATTTGTAGTCGGCGGATTCGAATTCCGGCACTTCGTAGATCGGCGCCTTTGGCGTGCCGAGACAGACGAAGATCAGGCCGTAACGCTCGACGCAATTATACGCGTCCGCGCGCGCCTTCGACGGAATCGGACGGTCCGGCGGTGCCGCCGGGATCTTCGTCACCTTGCCGTCCTTGGCGTAGCACCAGCCGTGATAGGGGCAGAGCAGCTCGCCGTTCTCGACCCAACCGAGCGACAGCCGCGTTCCGCGATGGATGCAAAGATCCTTGAAGCACTTGACCCCGTCGGGCGAACGCCAAATCACCAGCTGCTGCTCGAGCAGCGTCACCGCCATCGGCTTGTCGGTCAGCGCGCTCGCGACTGCGACCGGGTACCAATAGTCCCACAAGGCATTCGACGTATCCGCCATCGTTTTCGAGTCCTTCTCAGTTCAGAATTCCGCCGCCATCGACGTAAAGTTGTTGCGCCGTGACGAAGCCGCTCTCCGGTCCGCACAGGAACGCCACCATGCCGCCCAGATCCTCCGGCATTCCCACGCGTTGAATGAACTTCTTCTTCGCGCGATCCTCCAGCAAAGCGCGATCGACGCCGCCGGAATCCGTCAGGCCGGGATGAACCATGTTGACGGTGATGTTCTTGGGGCCCAATTCGCGCGCCACGCACCGCATCAAACCGATCAGCGCGGCCTTGGACGCGACGTAATGGGTCAACGTCGCCTGCGCGGTGCCGATCGTCGCCGAACCGATGAATACGATCCGTCCGCCGCCGCGCTTTTCCATTGCCGGCGTCACCGCCGCGCAGCAATTGAAGACGCCGCGCGTGTTCACCGCGAAGACCCGGTCCCATTCCGCTGCCGGAATCTCCCAGAACGGGCGGCGCTCCAGCGATTTCCAGTAAGCGGCGTTGCAGACGATCGCGTCCACGCCGCCGAAGGCTTTCTCCGTTTGCGCGACCGCGCTTTCGACGCTCTCGCGCGATGCGACGTCGGTCGCGATCGCCATCGCGACATGCGTGCCGGCGGCGGCGTTCATTTCCGCCGCCGTACGCGCAGCCGCTTCCGCTTCGATATCCGCGATGACGATTCGCGCGCCGCCGCGCAGTAATCTTTGCGCGATACTGCGCCCGATTCCCTGGCTGGCACCGGTAACGATCGCGACTTTACCCGTCATCTCAGACATCATTCGCTCCACGGCGAAGGCCATACCCGCCCCGCCGCCGTTTGGGTGTTACGTCAGCAGCCACGCCTTGAAACGATCGTTCACGACGCGGGAGTTTTTGTACCACCACTCGTCGTTCACGATGACCGCCGTGCCCGCATTCAGATCCGGCTGGAACTTCGCCGCCGTCGGCGTGATCAAGGACCTGGCGCCGGTGTGAACCGCGACGGCGCCGGGATAGTTGTTCGCCAAGCTGGCCTGCCCCTTCGCGGCGATCGAGCCATTGACGAACTTCATCGCCAAATCGCGATTCTTCGAGCCTTTCGCGATTGCGAGATAGGCGGTCGCGATGATCGGCACCGCGTCGGCGACCGCGATTGAAACGCCGCTCGCTTGCTGTTCGAGCGCGGTGTTGATCGAGCCGTAGCTGTAATCGAGCTCGCCCGTCCGAACGAGCGAGATTGTCTGGCCGGTCTGCGCGATCCATGCCTTGATCTCGGACTTGACCTTGTCCAGCGAGCGGAACGCGCGATCGACATCGAGCGGATAGAGATCGGCCGGCTTGACGCCGTCGGCGAGCAGCGCGATCTCCAGCACGTCGTCGGGCCGGTTGCGCAAACCGCGGCGTCCGGGAAACTTCTTGATGTCCCAGAAATCCGCCCAGCTATTGGCCTGCGTACCCGTCGGACGAACCTTGGGATCGTAGATCAGGCCGCCGCTGAACATGTAGAACGGCACCGCGCATTCGTATTTGGGCACGATGAGGCTGTTGGCGTTCGAAATGACGCCGTAATCGAGCGGCTCGAGCAGGCCTTCCTGCTGTCCGGCGAACGCCATCGCCGCCGTCAGGATCATAACGTCCCATTCGACGCGACCGGACGTGACCTGCGCCTTGAGCTTGGCCATGTCCACGCCATAGGCGTTGACGACGCTCATCCCAAGTTCTTTCGACAGGTCGTCGAAGATGTCGCGATTGTAATGCTCCTGCCCGCTTCCGCCGAAGCCGACGAAGACGAGCGAGCGCGCTTGCGCCGAAGCGGATTTCGATCCGGCACCGGCGCCGATCAGCGCCGCACCCGAGCCAAGAAGGAACTCGCGGCGCGCGACGGTGTTTTGCCGTTTCTCGGAGGATTTGTTCGATTTCATTTTTGGCTCCATTTTCCTCGAACGTCGCAACCTTGCGGGCGTTAGCTCAGAAGGAAGGCGCGGAACCGATCCGAAACCGCCTTGAAATTGACGTCCCACCAATCGTCGTTCATCACGACCGCGTCGGGGCCGTCGTAATCGGGCTGGTATTTGAGCGCGTCGGGCGTGGCGAGCGCCCGCGCCGACTTCACGACATAGGCGGCGCCGGGATAGTTGTTCGCGAGCGAGGCTTGGCTCTTCGCGCTCAACACGCCGTTCAGGAACTTCATCGCCGTATTGCGATGCCGGGATCCCTTGGCGACGACCATATACGGCGTCACGAGAACCGGGTTCTTCGAGGCCCAGTCGAGCGAAACGCCGTTCGCCTTCAGATCGAGAACCGCGCCGAGCGTGCCGTAGGTGAAGTCGAGCTCGCCCGACCGGACCAGCGAGGTCGTCTGACCGGTTTGCGCGATCCAGTTCTGCACGTGCGGTTTGATCTTCTCGAGCGAGCGGAAGCCGCGATCCACGTCGAGCGGATAAAGATCCTTCGGCTTGACGCCGTCGGCGAGCAGCGCAAGCTCCAGAATCTCGTCGGGGCGATTGCGCAAACCGCGGCGGCCCGGGAAGTTCTTCACGTCCCAGAACTCGGCCCATGTCGTCGGATGCTTGCCCGGCGGATGGCGCTTGGGATCGAAAACGATCCCGCCCGCATAGGTGTAGATGGGAACGCCGGCTTCGCGGCGGGGCAGCAGCAGATCGTTGGCGTTCGTGACGATCGAATAGTCGATCGGTTCGAGGAGCCCGTCCCGCAACCCGTTGAACGCCATCGCGGCGGTCACGGCGAGGATGTCCCATTCCGTCTTGCCGGACATGACTTGAGCCCGGAGCTTCGCCATATCGACGCCGTACGCATTGACGAGCTCAATCCCGAGCTCCTTCTTCAGATCGTCGAAAATATCTTTGTTGTAATGCTCCTGCGTCGGACCGCCGAAACCGACGAATACGAGCGATTCGGCGGCGCGCGCCTCCACGGACGGCAACATGCCGGCGGCCACGGAGGCGAGCCCGAGGCCCAGCACCGAGCGTCGAGAAGAAAGGGTAGCGGCAAGACCAGGTGATTGCAATTGCATGCTGACCTCCGTGTTCAATTTGCGAGGTTGGCGCGCTCCGGTTGGATCGCTTGCCCCCTCGATTAAGCAGCATTGAGCCGTCAAGGTTCCGACGATGTCAATCAAAAAATACCAACCAATCGATATGTGAGCCAAAAAGCATCACTGGTCCGCGGCACGGCGCGGGGTCGAAAATCACGCGCGCAAGATGATCAATTCGACGACACCGCGCGCGACGCGTTCATGCACGCCGCCGATGGCTTGTAAGCGCGCATCGCACTTCGTCGCGCAAGACGATCGCGCGATATTGATGCGATGCCGATTGATTTGGATTCCGCCGCGCGCGTTTTCCGATGCGGACTCAAATGGTACTTTTTGTAACTTTTTTCTTGTTTGTGTTATTTTTTGATTGACCTTTGGCGGGCACCGCGCCTCAATGGTCGAAAGGAATCAGAACGGTTTTATGGACAGGCTTCGCATCAAAACGGGTTCGGGCGAGACGCCGGGGATTGCTGCGCGCGCCCCGCGGTCGCCGTCGGCACCGCCTCTCAGGAGATCGCAAGTATGACCGCGTCTTCCGCCGCGTCCGCCGAAGGCGGCATCTTGGGACGTCGTCGCCCCGGCGCGCTCAATCACCGGAACTGGTTCGCGGCACCGGCGGTGGCACTCATCACCGCGGTCTTCGCGATGCCGCTGCTCGTTATCGTGGTGCAGAGTTTCTACCACGAGGGCTTCACCTTCCGCGGTTACGAGTTCGCGATCTCTCAGCCGTTGTTCTGGCGAATTCTGACGAACACCGTCGAGATCTCGGTGCAGGCGACGCTGGTCAGCCTCCTCGTCGGCTATCCGATCGCTTACTACCTGTCGCAACTCGGGCCGCGCGGCCGCGCGTTCGGAATGACGCTGGTGCTGATCCCCTTCTGGACGAGCATCCTGGTCAAGAGCTTCGCGTTCGTCGTCATCTTGGGTCAGAGCGGGATCGTGAAAACGTTCTTTCTGAGCCAGCTGGGCATCCGGATCGAAGCGAGCCTTTTGTTCAATCGCTTCGGCGTCGTCATCGGCATGACGCATTATCTCGTGCCGTTCGTCGTCTTTCCGGTGCTGACCAATCTTCTGTCGCAGCCACCCGCCTTGCGCCAAGCGGCGGCGTTGCTCGGCGCCTCGCCGATGCAGGTTTTCTGGAAGGTTACCTTCCCGCTCAGCATCCCGGCGTTGATCGCCGCCGCATCGCTCGTCACCGTGCTGGCGCTGGGCGCCTTCGCCGTGCCCGCACTGCTCGGCGGCCGCCGCGACATGATGATTTCAGGGCTCGTCGACTACTACACGCGCGAAGTCCTCGATTGGAACTACGCGGCGGCACTTTCGGTCATCCTACTTTTGATGACCGGCGCCATCGTGTGGATCCTGTCGCGCTTCGACAAATCCACGCATGCCTGACCTGTTCCCCGATCCTTTAACGCAGCCGCTCTCGCGCGCGCGTCGTCACGAGGGATAAATGAGACAAGGCCCTTCCCGCCTCATATCGTTCATCGCGATCGCCGCGATGGTGTTTCTCGTGGCGCCGACGCTGGTTGTCGTGCCGATTTCTTTCGGTGACGGCGGTCAGATGGAATTCCCGCCCGCCCGGTGGTCGCTGGAACTCTATCGCCAGTATTTCACCGGCGCCGAATGGATCGATTCGACGACCAACAGCCTGATCATCGCCATCGGCTCGACCCTGCTGACGCTGGCCGTGGCGACGCCGGCCGCGTTCGCGCTCGCGCGTGGCAGGGGCTTCTTCCCGCGCTTCGCCCGCACGATGATCGTCATGCCTATGTTGGTGCCCACGATCGTCGTGGCGCTCGGGCTCTATATCTACCTGGTGCCGATGCGGCTGACCGGCACGATCACGGGCCTGATCCTTGCCCATTCCGTCCACAACCTGCCCTTCGCCGCGTTGATGATTTTGGCCGGCATCAAGGAGATCAACCCGAACCTCGAAACAGCCGTTCAGGTGCTCGGCGCGCGGCCGTTAACGGTTTTCTGGAAAGTGACGGTGCCGCTGTCGATGCGCGCGATCATTTCGGCGGGCCTGTTTTGCTTCCTGTTGTCGTTCGACGAAGTCGTACTGTCCTGGTTCTTGACCAGTCCGCGGACGATGACGCTGCCGATCAAGATGTACAGCAGCATCCAGTTCGAGATTTCGCCCGTCCTCGCCGCGGTTTCGACCCTCCTGCTCGTGCTCACGCTTTCCATTTGCCTTATCTCCATCTTCCTTCAGAAGGGCCGGCAATCTTCGGCGCCCCACGCATGATCAAGCTCGAATCCGCCACCGTCCGATACGGCTCCGCCATCGCCCTCGACCATGTCTCGCTCGACGTCGCGCGCGGCGAGTTTCTGGCCCTTCTGGGTCCGTCGGGTTCCGGCAAAACGTCGCTGCTGAATGTCATCGCCGGGATCGTACCGCTGAGCGCCGGCGCCATTCTGATCGACGGGAAGGACGTGACGCGCGTTCCGCCGCATCAGCGCGAGCTGGGGATGGTGTTCCAAAGCTACGCGTTGATGCCGCACTACACAGTTTTCGAGAACGTCGCCTTGCCGCTGCGCCTTCGCAAGCTGAAGGAAAGCGAAATTCGCTCGAAAGTGATGGCCACGCTCGACCTCGTGCGCCTGACGGAATACATCGATCGCATGCCGCGTCAGCTTTCCGGCGGCCAGCAGCAGCGCGTCTCGCTCGCGCGGGCGATCGTCTACGAGCCGAAGGTCATCCTGATGGACGAGCCGCTCGGCGCGCTCGACAAGCATTTGCGCCAGGATTTGCAGACGGAAATCCGCCGCCTGCACGCGCTGCTGAAGCCGACCGTCATCATCGTCACCCACGATCAGGAAGAAGCGCTCTCGCTCGCCACGCGCGTCGCCGTCGTCAACGGCGGCAAGATCGTCGAGCAAGGCTCGCCGCGCGACGTCTATTTCAAGCCGCATGATCGTTTCGCGGCCGGCTTCGTGGGCGATGCCAACACGATCGAAGGCGAGATTATCGCGCTCGACGGCGATATCGCGACGGTGGGCCTCCCCAATTCACATCTTGTGCGCGGCGTGCGCACCCAGGGCGTGGAAGTCGGCCAGCGCGTGCGCGTGCTGTTCCGCCCCGAAGCGGTCGATATCACGGCGCCCGAAACCAGCGACAACAACAACTGGCTTATCGGCCATATCGAGGATCACTTCCTCCAGGGCTCGACCTGGAAGACGGTCGCGGTCGCGGGAGATCAGAAGGTCGTCGTGCAGCGTCTGGCGCGCGATACGACGCGCGGGCCGCTCGACGGCCCGGTGCGCCTGAGCTGGAGCCCCCAGGACACGATCATCCTGCGCTGATCGGCGCAGCGCTTCAGATTTCGGTGCCGATTACGGTCTGGGATTCGCCCGCGATATCCGCCCGCAGCATCGCGAGCGAGAAGCGGTCCTGCGCGATCGCCCACATCGCTTTGACAACGGCCGTTTCCGGCGTCATGTCGCGCGCCGGCACGACGTTGGGGATCGTGAGAAGAATTTTGTCGCTTTCATAGAGCCCGAGACGTTCGCCGCCGTCGATCGTCTGCGTCGCGAGGATGACCGGGCCCGCGAAGCCGGCGATCACGTCGTGATGCGCCGCCTGGACATGCCCCACGCCCGTCCCTTCCAGAATGGCCGCTTTCGCGCCGCGCAAGTTCGACGCGAGCATATCCGGCGTTAGGCCCGGATGGATCTTCACCAGCGCCACCGAAGGGTTGAGGGCGGCGGCGAGCGTCAATCGATCGTCACCGCGGCGACGCGCGAACGGCGCGAGTTCGATCTTGCCGCCCGCGACGGCGCCAAGCGGCGGCAGATTTATGCTTCGAAAAGCGGCGATCCCCGTCGAATGGATCTTTCGCGCGCGATTGCCGCGCAGAATCACAGCGGAAGAGCGTTTATCGTCGGCCGAGAACACGATGCACACTTCCGAAAGATCGGCGAACGCGGCCACGCGAATGGCGTCGGCCAGATTCGGGCCCGAATCGCTGCCCGGATCGCCGCCGGGAATCATCGAGCCGGTCAGGACGATCGGTTTTCCGGCGTCGCGCAGCATGAAGGAAAGCGCCGCCGCCGTGTAATGCATCGTGTCGGTGCCGTGCAACATAACGACACCGTCGGCACCGTCGCGCAGCGCGGCGGCGATCTCGGCCGAAAAAAGCCGCCAATGCTCTGGGCGGCAATCCTTGCTCGCCAGCTTGACGATATCCCGGAATTCGACTTGCACCGACGTAACGCCGCCGGCATCGGCCAGAAGGCGCGGATCGAAGCCCGGGCGGGCGGCCCCCCCGGACTGGGTGCGCTGCGCGATCGTCCCGCCCGTGGTCAGAACGATGACCCGTTTGGAGCGCTTGTCCGGCACGGTTCTCACCGCACGCATCGCAGGCCGCCCGAAAGCGGGCTTGTGATCTCGCGATAGCCGTCGGGCGTCACCAGAATCGTGCTGGCATAGGTCAATAGCACGGGATCGTCGACCAGCGTCTGGATCAACAGGGCAAGTCCCGGCGTCAGTATGTCGCCGCGGCCTTTGACCAAATCGACCGTGAACTGGGTCAACCCCATCGAACCGCCGCAACGCCGATAGTAATCGACGCCCTTCGCTGCCTTATAGACGGCGTTCGCCGCGTCGAAGACGGAACCGGCCGTAACACCCGCCCGCACCGCGCCGCGCGCCGCATCATGCATGCGTGCGATAAGGTCGTAGGCCTCGTTATATGCCTTGGGCGGCTCATCGCCGATATAGGCGCAGCCCTGGCCCCCGGCGCGATAATGCGTATCCACGCCCATCACTTCGATGGTCACGATATCGCCCTTGGCGACTTGCTCGGTCGTCAACGTATCGTGCATGCGCCCGCCATTCGGGCCCGACCAAACCGCGACAAGCGAACGATCGAAATCGCTTTGCCCGGCGCCGTACATCGCGCCATGTATCTTCGCGACGAGATCGTAGGGATAGACCCCTTCGGCAAGGCCCGCGAAACCCGCGTGAAGACCAAGTTCCGTGACCCGTGCCGCGCGTTCGATGCAGGCCGTTTCCGCCGGCGAAGGAAGCGCGGCCACGCTTTCGACCATTCCCGAGATATCGATCAGCTCGGCGCCGGGAACGGCGGCACGCAAGCGCTTATGCTGGCTCACGCGCACCACGCGCTCCTCGATGCCGATACGGCCCGATGCTGCGCCGAATTCGGCCGCGACCTGCGCGAAGAGCGCGTAGGGATCTTCGTAGTCCTTATAGAGGCGCGGCGTCGTCCATTGCCGTTGTGCCGCCGCCGCCTCCAACGCGCGCGTCATCAAAACCGGCGTGCCGGATTTGGGGATGACGACGATCGGCAGCTCCGCCGTGCGCATCGCCACATGCGCCGCGCGAAATCCGCTGACGAAGAAGATATTCTCCGGGCGCGATACGACCAGCGCATCGATCCCTTTCGCCGTCATCTTCGCGCGGATCTTTTCGAGCCGCAGGGAGAATTCCTCGATCGGAAACGCGAACTGGGTCATGATTCGCTCTTTCTATCTTTACAGTTGATTATTTTATATGCTCTACTCCGGTCGAAATTCTTCCGGAGGAATCTTGCGCCATGACGAAACTGACGAAAAATCTCGGCGAACTCGTCGCGCGGCTGAACTTCGACGATATTCCCGCTGCGGGAATCGAGATCGCCAAGACCGGGATCGCGGATTGCTTCGGGGTGATGGTCGCGGGCGCTTCGGATCCGGCCGTCGATCTGGTCGACCGCACGCTGAGTGTCGGCGAAGGCCGTGCGCCGCTGTTCCCGTCGGGCGCGTTGCGGCGCGCGGAGGATGCGGCGCTCGTCAATGGCGTCGCGGCGCATGTCCTCGACTACGACGACGTCGCTTTGGGCGGACATCCCAGCGCGGTCCTGGTGCCGTGCGTTCTGGCGGCGGCCGGCAAACTCGGCGCGACGGGCAAGGATATCCTCGCCGCCTATATCGCCGGCTACGAGGTTTGGGCCGAATTGATGCTGCGCGAACCGGTATCGCTGCATCAGAAGGGCTGGCACCCGACGCCGGTGCGTGGCGCCGTCGCGGCGGCGGCGGCGGCGGCGAAGCTCAATCGGCTCGATGCGGAACGCAGCGCCGTGGCGATCGCGATCGCCGCATCCATGGCCGCGGGGCTGGTCGCCAATTTCGGCTCGATGACCAAATCGTTCCAAGTCGGCCGCGCCGCGCAAGCCGGCATTCTCGCCGCACGCTTGGCGAAGGCCGGAATGACCGCCGCACCCGACGCGATCGAACATCCGTCGGGCTATCTCGTCGCCTTCTCGCCGACCGGCAAGCAGGATCTGTCGCGCGACCTCGCTCCCGATCGCGAATGGCAGATCGTCAAGCGCGGGCTCAACATCAAGCGCTACCCGATCTGCTACGCCACCCATCGCACGATCGACGGCATCTTGTCGCTCGCCGCCACGCACGGCTTCGCCGCCGACGACGTGGCGGAGGTCAGAATCTCGACCGGCCGCACGCAGATGCTGATGGTGCGCAATCACGATCCGCGCACCGCGCTTGCCGCGAAGTTCAGCATGGAGTTCGCCGTCGGTTCGGCGCTGGTCGCCGGGGCCGTCGGACTTGCGCAACTCGACGACGCGTTCGTCAACGATCCCCGCGTGCGGGCGCAGTTCGCCAAGCTGAAGATCGATACCCGGGACGAGACGGCCGAAGGCTCCGGCCTGGCGCCTTACGACACGCTCGACATCGCCCTGAAGGACGGCCGCGAGTTCTCGACCGGTAAGATCGCACATGCGCGCGGCAGTCATTCCCTGCCCCTCACGCGCCCGGAATTGTCGGCAAAGTTTGCGGATTGCCTCGGCGGCGCCGTCGCGCCGTCCGAGCGCGCGACGATCTTCGCGCGGCTGATGGAACTCGAAACGCTGCCGGGCGTCCAAGCCATCATGCCGCCCCGTCAGTAGGAGCGCGGTAGGCCGAGAACGTGTTCGGCGACGAAGGCCAAGATCAGGTTGGTCGAAACGGGCGCGATGCGGCCCAGCCGCGCTTCGCGCCATTTGCGCTCGACGTGATACTCGCGCGCGAAGCCGAACCCGCCATGGGTCTGCATCGCCGCCTCCGCCGCGTTCCACGACGCCTCGGCGGCCAGCAGCTTTGCCATATTCGCTTCCGCCCCGCACGGACGGCCGGCTTCGAACAACGCCGCCGCTTTGCGCGCCATCAATGCCGCCGCTTCGGTTTCGACATGCGCCTTGGCGATCGGGAACTGAATGCCTTGGTTCTTGCCGATCTGACGGCCGAAGACGACGCGTTCCTTGGCGTAGTTCACGGCCGTTTTGATCAGCCAACGCGCATTGCCGACCCCTTGATAGGACGTCAGCACACGCTCGGCGTTCATCCCGTCGAGGATGTAGCGGAACCCCTTCCCTTCTTCGCCGATCAGATTCTCGGCGGGGATTTCCAGATCGTTGAAGAACACTTCGGTGGTGTTGTGGTTCGTCATCGCCTTGAGGGGGCGGATATCGAGCCCCTTGCCCAGCGATGCGCGGATATCAACGATGAACGTCGACAGCCCGTCGACGCGCTTCTTCACTTCCTCGATCGGGGTCGTACGCGCGATCAGCAGCATCAAATCCGAATGCAGCGCGCGCGACGTCCACACTTTCTGGCCGTTGATGACGTATTTGTCGCCTTTGCGAACCGCGCGCGTCTTCAACTGCGTCGTATCCGACCCGGTCGTCGGCTCGGTAACGCCGAAGGCCTGAAGGCGGATCTTGCCCGACGCGATCTCGGGCAGATACTTGCGTTTCTGCGCGTCGCTGCCGTGCCGCAGCAGCGTGCCCATGATATACATCTGCGCGTGGCACACATTGGCGGTGCCGCCCGACGCGTTGACTTCCTCGAGGATCGCAGCGGCCGCGCGCAAGGGCAGCCCCGCCCCGCCATATTCCTCGGGAATGAGCGCCGCAAGGAAACCGGCATTCGTCAGCGCTTCGACGAACTCGGTCGGATAGCCTTCGCGTTCGTCGACTTGGCGCCAATACTCGGGCGGAAAATCCTCGCAGATGCGCCGGACCGCTTCCCGGATATCGGGAAACTCTTCGCCCAGCGACATCGACACGGGTTCGTCGTTCACGGCAGCTTGATTGTCGCTCATCGTCCTGACCACTTCTCAGTTGACCGTTGCGCCGAAACCCTTCGGCAGATTTGCTTTGATCAACGCGCCGTCGAGGGGCACGTCAGCGAGAATGCCGTCGAGCGAGCGGCGAACGTCGAGAAGCTTCACGAGATCGATGCCCGTGCGCACGCCCATCTTCTCGAACATGAAAACGAGATCTTCGGTGACCACGTTGCCGCTGGCGCCCGGCGCGAAGGGGCATCCGCCCAAACCGCCAAGGCAGCCATCGATCTGCTTGATTCCCGCATCGAGTGCGGCCAGCGCATTGGCCAAGCCCAAGCCGCGCGTATTGTGGAAATGGGCGCCGACGGGAATCGGCGCGACAGCTTCTCGCACGGCCTTGAACACGCGGCGCACCGCCGCCGGATCGGCATAACCGACGGTGTCGGCAATGCCGATTCGCGTGGCGCCAGCCTGAGCCAGCATGACCGCGAAACGGACCGTGTCGTATTCGTCGATCGCGCCTTCGATCGAACAGCCGAACGCCGTCGCCAAACCGCCGGACAGGATCGGCCGTTTTGCGGGCTCCAGCTCGCGGATCAATGCCGCGATTGCGGCGAAATCGGCGACCGATTCCTCGCGCGATCGACGCACATTCGCCCGGTTATGGGAGTCGCTGACGGACATGACGTAGTTGAGCTGATGGACGCCCAGTTCCAGCCCGCGTTCCGCCCCCTTCCGGTTGGGCACGAGCGCCGAGACCGTGACGCCGTCCAAGGCGAGCGCCGCCGCGACCATTTCCGGGGCATCGACGAATTGCGGACCGATCTTCGGGGGCACCAGCGAGCAGATCTCGAATGCGCGCACGCCCGCCGCCGCTTCGGCGCGCAGCCATGCGAGTTTCTCCGCCGTCGGCAGGACTCGCGGCACGAGTTGCAGACCGTCGCGCAGCCCGACTTCCCTCAAAACGACATCGACGCCCATCGCGGCCTCCGCTCTAACGTCCGACAAAGTTCGGTTTGCGCTTCTCGTTATGGGCGCGCACGCCTTCCAAGCGATCCTCGGTGCCGATCAGGCGGTTATAGGCTTCGATCTCGAAGCGCAGCCCGTTCAGCAGATCCAGATCCATGCCGGTCCGGATCGTCTGCTTGGCCTGGCGTATCGCCAGCGGCGCGTTGGCGGCGATGGCGCTCGCCGTTTCGATCGCCTCCGCCTTCACGCGATCGGGCGCGCAAAGCCGGTTCGCCAGCCCCCATTCATAGGCTTCCTGGGCGCTGAAGGGCTTGCCCAGAAAGATGATCTCTTTCGCGCGCCGCTCGCCGACCGCGCGCGGCAGGAATTGCGTGCCGCCCGCACCCGGCATGATCCCGAGCGTCACTTCCGTCAACGCGAAGCGCGCGGTGTTCGACGCGTAGAAAAAGTCGCACGCGAGCAAGGTTTCGAGCCCGCCCGCATAGGCATGGCCGTTCGCAGCCCCGATGATCGGCACCGGGCATTGAAGCTGCGCCCATTTCTTGCGCTCGAACACTTCGTGCTGGGCTTCCCACTGCTCGCGGGTCATGCCGTTGCGTTCTTTAAGATCGCCGCCGGCATTGAACACCCTGTCGCCCGCGCCCGTCAGCACCACGGCGCGCACATCGCCGGGATGGCCGGCCAAGCTCGACCAAACATCCAGCAGATCGCGCCCCATCTGCGTGTTCGTCGCGTTGGCGACCTGGGGACGATTCAGCGTTACGACGAGAACATTCTCGTTCGCCTTCTCGACGAGGATCGTTTCGTAGGAGTCCTTCATCGCGCGGCACCTCCCGACGTATCGGCGCAGCCGAAGACGTCCGTCGCCGTATCGGCGAAGATGTCCTGCGTGTCCTGCCCCAATTGCGGCGGCGAGGTGCGGAACGGCAGGCGCTCGCCCTCGAACGACAACGGCGAACCGACAAGACGGATCTTGCCGTCCGGGCTGTCTTGCATGATGCCGAGCGCCCGGGTCTGTTCGTGCTCGAGCACTTGGTCGATCGTCTGGATCGGCGCGTTGGGCACGCTTTCGGCGTCGAGTGCCGCGGAAACTTCCGCCGTCTCGCGCGCGGCCATCAACTTCTCGATCATGCCGATCAGCTCTTCGCGATGCTGAACGCGGTCCGGGTTCGTGCGGAAGCGCGGATCGTCGATCCATTCCGCCTTGCCCAGGACGCGCGCGAAGCCCGCGAACAGCTTGTCGTTGCCGGCGCCGACCACGACGAAGCCGTCCTTGGTCTCGTAGCCGCGATAGGGAACGATGTGGCCGGTGCCCGAGCCGTAGCGGCCCGGCACCTTGCCGGAAGCTTGATAGTTCGCGGAGTGATGCCCCATCCAGGCCAGCGCCGTTTCGAACAACGACGTGCTGATCTCGCCGCCGGTCGACGTGCGTTGCTTGCGCAACAGCGCCGCCAGCACGCCGATCACCGTCCACATGCCGGCGGCCATGTCGATGATGGACACGCCGACGCGCACCGGCGGACGCCCAGGCTCGCCCGTCACGCTCATCAGACCCGCGAAGGCCTGCATCAGCGGATCGTAGCCGGGCTTGCCCTTTAGCGGGCCCTTGTTGCCGAAAGCGCCGATCGTCGCATGGATCAGCTCCGGCTTCTGCGCTTGCAGGGTTTTGGCGTCGAGCCCGAGCTTCGCCGCAAGGCCGGGGCGAAGATTCTGGATAACGACATCCGCCTTGTCGAGAATCAGATTGCGCAGCTTGGCGTTCTCGTCGGGATTGCTCAACTCGACGAACACCGACTTCTTGTTCCGATTCAGGCTTTGGAAGGTGGCGCCCATGCCGTGCCAAAACGGGGGGGCCCATTTGCGCGCGTCGTCGCCGCCATCCCTCTTCTCGATCTTGATGACCGTGGCGCCCAAATCGCCGAGGATTTCCCCGGCGAATGGGGCCGCCACGCTGTGACCGAGCTCAACGACGGTGAAACCTTCCAACGGAAGCCCGGTCGCCATGAATTCCCCCCTGTTTCGAATTGCCGTTTTCGTCCTTGCCGATCACTTCCGCGATCAGGGAACGAGCATCACGATCTTCCCGAAGAAGTCGCGCGATTCCATGATCGCTTCGGCTTCGCCCAGCTTCTCGAGCGGGAAGGTCCGCAGTTCGGGGATCTTCACCTTGCCCTCGGCGACGGCCATCATGCCCTTGGTGACGTCGTCCTTCGTGTAGCCGTTGGAGCCGAGGATCTTCAGCTCGCGCTGCCAGATGTAACGGATGTCGGTCTTCGGATCGAAGCCGGCCGTCGCACCGCAGGTCAGCAGCTTGCCGTGCTTCTTGAGCGCCTTCAGCGAAGGAACCCAGGTGTCGCCGCCAGTAAAGTTGATGACGACGTCCACGCCCTTCTTGCCGCTAATCGTCCAGGCTTCCTTGGAGAAATCCTGTTTGCTGTAGTTGATCGTGTGATCGGCGCCGAGCTCGGTCAGACGCGCGCATTTCTCGTCGCTGCCGGCGCAACCGATCACGCGGGCACCGTGCATCTTCGCGAGCTGGACGCACGCCGTGCCGACGCCGCCGCTCGCACCCAGGATCAGGATCAGATCGTTCGGCTGGATATCGCCGTTGGTGAACAGCATGCGGAACGACGTGCCGTAATTGGCCGGGATCGCCGCAGCCAGTTCGTAGCTCAAACGCTTGTCGAGCTTGATCACGTAGTTGCCGGGCACGCGCACATACTGCGCCATGCCGCCCATCAGCTTCTCGCCGATCATGCCTTCGTTCGTCGACGGATCGACGAGGCAACGCTCGCCCACGGTCCAGCCCTTGACGTTGGCGCCGATCTCGGCGATCTCGCCGGCGATGTCGCCGCCCGAGATGAAGGGCATCGGCACGGGAAAGCCGGGCATGCCGCGGCGGACGAACACGTCGAAATAGTTCAAGCCGCAGGCGTGCACGCGCACGAGCACGTCGTTCGGCCCGATGGTCGGCTTCGGGAAGTCGCGGAAAACGATGTTCTCGATTCCGCCCTGCTTTTCGATTACCGCTGCCTTCATTATTCTTCTCCTGCTGGATATTTCGTAGCCACGAAGCGCGTCGCTTCCGGCGTTAGATGCTCTTGGTCAGATACGTGCCGCGCCCGTTCGCCACCGGCTTGTTCGCGTCGTCGCAAATCTGCACGTCGATGAAACCGATCGTCCGGCCGAACTTCGCGACCGTCGCCTTGCCGCGCAGCTCCGTGCCCGCGGCCAAGCGCAGATAGTCGATACGCAGATCGATCGTCGCGGCACCGTGGCCGAGCTTGGCGGCGATGCCGGCATGCCCCACGATATCGACGAACGCCGCGATGACGCCGCCATGGATTTCCGGCCGTCCCGGCGCGCGGCAGAATTCCGGCCGCAATGCGAGATGGATGGTCACGGTGCTGTTCGCCTCGTCGACTTCCTTCAGCACCGGCTTCAGCCAGTGATGGAACGGCGTGCGGCCGAGGTTTTCTTCGACGAACTCGAAAGGCGGTTTTTGATTTTCCGACACGGCGTCTATCCTCTGTCGTACGGATTGGTTGTTTGGATCGGCGCGCGGCTCAGCGCGCTTCCTTGGTGAAACGGATCGGCGTCGGCTTCAGCGTGCCGTCGGCGACCTGGGCGCTGAGGCCGCGCTTGAGAATTTTGCCGCTCGGCGTCAGCGGGAATGCGTCGAGCTCGAGGAAATATTCCGGCATCTCGAACTTCGAGAGCCCGCTTTCGTCGAGATGCGCGAGGATCGCCCGCGGATCGACTTGCCCCTTTTGTTTGGGAATGACGGCAAGGCAAACCTTCTCGCCCAAGCGTTCGTCGGCGACGGGAAAAGCGGCGGCCTTGATCACGCCGTCGTGCCGCATCGTCAGATCTTCGATCTTGGCGGGGTGGATATTGTGCCCGCCGCGAATGATCAGATCCTTCTTGCGGCCGACGATGCGTAGATTGCCGCGTTCGTCGAGCTGGGCGAGATCGCCCGTCATGAACCAGCCATGCGCGTTGAAGGCGCGTTCGGTCGCAACCTGATCGTTGAAGTAACCGAGCATGAGGCACGCGCCGCGCCCGCCGAGCTCGCCGACTTCGCCGACGGGAACCTCGATGTCGGGGTTTTCCTGGCTCCACAGCTTGATCTCGAATCCGTCGCAGGGGCGCCCGCAGCTATTCATGATCACTTCGGGCGGATCGTCGGGGCGCGTGTATTGGAAAGAACAGTTCTCGGTCATCCCGAAACCGTTCTTCGGCTTCACGCCGATTTCCAGCAAACCGCGGATCAGCGACGGCGGAACCGTGGCGCCGCCGACCTGGAAGCTCGTCACCTTGCCGAGTTTCTTCTCGCCGCGACGGCGCAACTCGGTCAGCACGTCGATAGCGTGCGTCGGCACGCCCAAAACGGACGTGGCGCCCGTTTCGATGATGCGATCGTAGGTCCGCTTCGCGTCGAAAGGCGTGTGGATGACCATCTCGCCGCCGACGGCGAGCATCGTCGCGAGCCCGACCGTGCCGATATTGTGGCTCATCGGGCTCAACGTGTAGAGCACCGTGTCGCTATCGAAGCGCCAGTCCTTGACGAATACCCGGGCGTTGGCGAGGACGGTGTTGTCCGAGTGCATCACGCCCTTCGGCTCGCCGGTGGTGCCCGAGGTGAAGCACAGATACATGACCGTGTCGGGATCCTGCCGGAAGGGCAGTTCGCATCCGGACAAACGCTCGATCCCGCCGAAACGAATCTTCGCGTCGCCCACTTGCGACGTCGCATTCAACGGCGGCACCTTGAAGACCGCCTTCATCTGCGGCAGGTCCTTCAAGCGCTCGAAGATGTCGTGGCGATCGCTGTCCGCGCCGTAGCCGGGCTGGGCGAAAAGCGCCACGGATCCGGCGCGCTTCAGCAAATGCATGACCTCGTCGCAAGTATGATCGCGATGCAGCGAGGTATTGCAGACATAGCCCATGCGCGAGCAGGCGAGCAGAATCAACGCGGACTCGACGCGGCTGGGCAGCCAAATCGACAGCCGGTCACCTTCGCGCAATCCCGCTTCGTGAAGCTTCGCCGCTACGGCGTCGACCCATTCCAATGCGGCGCGATAGCTCAGTCGGGAATTCGTGTCACGCAACAGGAAACGATCCGGCGTCGACTGCGCGCGCTGGCGCAGGAGCATGTAGAACGTCTCGTTCCGCCAGTAACCCTTTTCGTAGAAGTCACGCGAGCGTCGCACATCTTGTAGCGACAATATCCGTGTCACGGCCGAACCCCTGTGCAGACGTTACGTTAGGCGCAGCTCTCCCGTCAGCGCGCACTGCCATTTCCGCAGCATCGCGCTCCACGCCCTCTTCCAATTGGAAGATGGCCTATTGATGTCGTCGGCTCGATCCGATGTCAACCAAAATCTAACTTGTTTGCTTTTGTCGATACTTTGTGGATTTACTTGCCGCGCGCGTACGTCGCCTGCGCGGCGGTTAAAGCGGTGCGAGATGTTCTGATTCGAGGGGGCTCCGATCGCGCACCTTCTCGCCTATCCGGGGAAAATGCAGGAATGAAAGTGCTGGTCGCGGTCAAGCGGGTCGTCGATTACAACGTCAAGATCCGCGTGAAGGCCGACAAGACGGGCGTCGAGCTCGCGAACGTGAAGATGTCGATGAACCCGTTCGACGAGATCG